>Ga0194115_10001830_pt1 | contig 26284 bp, 48 predicted proteins | sample TA2MahsurfametaG_3_FD_148656 | JGI IMG/M metagenome (GOLD analysis project Ga0194115, IMG submission 148656) | Freshwater microbial communities from Lake Tanganyika, Tanzania - TA2015002 Mahale S4 surface | ecosystem: Environmental > Aquatic > Freshwater > Lake | place: Tanzania: Lake... | reverse complement strand
ATAGTTCCTGCGCCTGTAGTTCCACCAGTTGTACCTCCTGTACCACCTCCTGTACCACCTCCTGTACCACCTCCTGTAGTACCTCCTGTAGTACCTCCTGTAGTACCTCCTGTAGTACCTCCTGTACCACCTCCTGTAGTACCTCCTGTAGTACCTCCAGTAGTACCTCCAGTTGTTGATCCACCACCTCCAGTTAAACTTCCACCATTATTATTAATAATAGGAGTTTCTACAACATTAGTTGTATAAATCAAATCATAAACAGCAAGATTCAACGTTGTTGCAGTTTGACTTACATTTGTAATATTCAGTCTCAACTCCATTATCATTCCATTAGTTCGCACAACTTCTAATGGAACTGGTACGGTAATTTCAGTACCATTCGATTCTTTGACTACTCCATATAAAGTAGCAGTGTTAGTTACTATTTGAGCTGCAACATTAAAAAATACAAATAAACTCAATAAAAACGTGATAATACTTTTTCTCATCTTATTATGATAAGAAAAAATATAAAAGCATAAAAAGTTTTTTAAAATCTCAATAACTTTTTAATGAATGTGACAAATCTTTGCCACCAACTCAGTTTTTCAATTTTTGGTACAGTAGAAATAAATGTATTATTTTCTAATTTAATTTTATTTTCCCCGACTGGTCCGCCCATAAATCCCACTACTTTATAGCTTTCTTCGTGGATATTATTTTTTACCTCTCTGTAGCCAAGAGTAATTTTATTATTCTTTATTAAGATATTATCAAAAGCTGAATATAAATATTTATTCAACTTAGAATCATGATTATGACAAAAGAATATAGAAGAAATTGGCGGCAAATCCCACTGATAATATACATTTCCGTTTGATAAACTTATTTCATTATCTTCTATTATAAAATCTTTACTGAAGCTTATTTGAGCTTCGTTAGTCCATCTTTGACACGTTAAAGCAATAAAATTCCATACATTGATAGCTTTATTATTCCTTATAATTGTTCCAATGTTTGTCCAACTATCAACATAGAAACATGCGCCTTGATAATTTTCAAATAAATTTTCCGATATCTCAGCGCCAATACTTTCGCCAGCCGTGATCGCATGAATCGGGCTTTGCTGATTAACGATGTCAAACGCGCAATTTTTAAATATATTATTTTTAACTGTTGGATTTCTTCCTCCGACTGCCACCATTGTATTCTCTGGACAATGACCAGACGGACTATTTTTCTTATTTCCTACAGAAGTAAATTCACAATTTAGAACATGAGATCCTTTATCTCCTTTATTAACAGGAACAACAAAGACTTGAAAACATTCATGATTGGATTTATCTCCGGGACCAAAATTAATAAACTTACAATTTCTAATAATATTATTCGCGCCTCTTATTCTTATGCAGCATACAGTGCTGATATCGTGATTATTCTCATAGTTTCCATCGAAAGTTATTCCTTCTATTAAATTATTATCACATGATGCGTCATAATTCGTGGTCAACATGTGAATAATCGGGGCGTCTGTTCCGAAAAGAGATCTTGTGTTTACATTCTCAACATATTTTAATATTGTTTTATCTTTTCCAGCGCCGATTATTTTTATATCATTTTTTTTATTCCATCCCCAAACTATGCTGCTGTCGCTCCAAACGTGACCTTTATTCCATTCTGTGTCGTTTCTTCCTACGATATGTGTTCCTTCTGCGATAAAGCATTCGCCAGTTTCATCAATAGATTTATTGATATAAGGAACTATATTTTCGCCTAATTTATAACCATAATATTCTGGAGTATTTTTGTTCATACTATTTATTATTACACTCTTCACCATTCCGTCTCGTTATTGTAACATTTATTGTTTAACTTTAATGTATGGAATGTGAATACTGCGGCGAAGAATACGTTATTAAACCTGCATATATAGCTAAGACTTGTGGTTGCGACGAAGATTATAGATTCATTTCTTTTGATGAATGGTATAATATTCTGTTTAAATTTTCATATCTAGATAACAAAAAACCCTTACCCGAATAAACGGATAAGGGAAGTGAATAGAATCAATTTGATTTTACTTCTTCGAAGTTTTACTTGAACCTGAAGAACCTGAAGTTCCAGAAGAATTCTTTTGAGGAGAAGACTTCTTATTATTAGTAGTAGGAATTGTTGTTCTAATTCCAATATTGCCAGATGAGCCAGATGAGCCAGCCATAATTGTTCCTTATGTTAAGTTGTTGCGAAACGAATCTTGCCTGACCGGAGTCCAGTTACATCAGCAGTAGCAACTCGACGAGTTGCCTCTGTATTAACATCCCAAAATGAGACGACCTTGTCGGTAACAGAAAGAATCTTCGCGCAGAAGACATTTCGCTTGCCGTTCTTGTTAGTGATAAGAGTAGAGAATCTACCCGCAGTTGAGTTTAACTTATTTAGTTTATTCATATTTGACACTACTATTTTAGTTTTTCTTCCGGTAAAATCAAAAAAATTTTCAATTATTTTGCACCGGCAGAAAATTGAGAAAACCTTTGTCTTTTGCTTTTACCTCGCATTCGTAAACACAGTCTAATCCGATATCCGGTGGAGCCACGCTGAGATTGTCTGCATGTCTACTAGACTTGTCTATGCCTTCGCTCCAATGAAACACCGGAATAACAGGCCAAGTAGCATAAAACTTCATGTAATGATCTTTGTATGAAATAATTTCATCACTTTCATTTCTAGAAGGATTGCAACTATCATGAAGATTATCAAGAGTAAGAGGAAAATAAAAATTATAATGAGATTTCATGTATAGATAAAAGTAAGCATAAAGATTCTTGCAGTTCCAGAATCCTTTATCTTCATTTTCCAATACAAGCCGGTTGCGTACTCCGACATCACATTTGAAGAAATTGCAAATAAATTTATCTACAAACTTCTCCGGTGATTCGAACTTAGAAAGACTTGGGTGAATATTAATGGGCGCGTTATAATCTTGCGGCAGACCCATTGAATCCATTACCCATGAATGAAAATTTAATTCTACGATAGATTTTTCGCAGATATCATCTGAGTTAGAACCAAGAACGACAAATTGATCAGGATGGCAACTCATTGAGATACCATAACCCAAAGCAACTTGACCGATTTCTTTTAGTTTTTGTATTAAGATCTCTTGATTAAGAAACTCATTGAGAGAGATCTTGAGATTCGGCTCAGTCATCAAAGGAAACAACTTACAAGAAATTCTATAGTGTTTAATTCCAAGCTTGTTGCACTGATGAAGTGTTGCAATCGTTACATTAAGATTGTGAAGAATCCTAGATGAAAGATCTAACACTGAGACGTTTCTTGGCTTTTTGAGAAACTGAGTCCTTGTCATGGTTTTAAAAGCCATATCAGGATTCTCATCTCGCAAAGTTTCCGAGATGCAAACGAGACCATACTTGATCATGTATGGATGATGTCAGAAGTTTCTAGGCTTGTCAAACCATTTTTTCGAGGAACTCCATCTTTTCTTCCCTCTGAAGAGATGGACATTCATCGCAAACACCAACAACTTCTTCTTTTTCTTTATTTTCTTTTATAAAATCCCAACCTTTCATCCAAGCATTTTTAAAAGAAGGAAAAACTTCTGTTCTATTGCACTTGATACATTTACAGTTCATTTTATTTCAAAGTAGAATTTTCTTTTCGTGTTTAACTATTACTTCGGGATGTACCCAAATATTGAATTGTTTTTGTTTGATATGATGACAGAAAGCTACATCTTCAGTACAGATTTCTTGTATATTTAAAAAATTAGCAGTCATTGGTCTGAACCAAGGATATTCTAAGTTTTCCATGACTCCTGCTTTCATCAACATAAAACCCATTCCGACATGGTCAACTTGAAATGGTTCTTTTTTTTCTTTTACTTCGTTATTTGAAAGCCACTCAAATGTTCCATACTTTTGAAAATAATCTTCATTCCAATCTTTAATCGCGGCGAAATAATGTCTTCTTTCATCATGAAGATAATATAATCCTGAAATAATTTGTTTATTCGCGGCTAATAACTTCTCAAAATCAGATAAAGAGAAAATAATATCACTATCTAGCCAAAGAATATAATCATATTTAGTTTTGCCGCCCCAAGGTTTTTGATTTTTGCCTTGTGTTACAAGGCCGCCAAGAACCATATTCCTAACAATATATAAATTAGGAGAATATCCGAAACTAAATCCTACATTTATACCCGCATTAAAGCAAGCGGCTTGAAAATTCAATATATTCTGTACAAATATTTCTGAGAAATTATTTCCCGGAACGCAAACGACTAAATTCATTTTTTTCATTCCCATTCTTTTTCATTCCCATTCTTTTTCATTCCCATTCTTTTTCATTTACTTCATCGTGACTTGGATATCCGCCAGTCTCTTCGTCGAAGCATTCTTCGCAGACCAGCGTTGAATCTTCTAACTCATACATTTCCTTGACTAATTGCTCGCAAAATGGACAAGGCTTAGGAGTTTTATATCTATGAATCATAATTATATAAAAATAACGTTTTTAACATTTTAAGATGGTAAGTCATGAAGCTATCTCCCTTTTCGTCGAGTTCGCCTTTCTGCGCTTTCTCGATGCGATTACGGATATCTATCTTCTGACTCTCTTCAATTAATTGATTCAGCAGAGATAAAATTTTCTTGTCTTTTTCTGTTGTCATCTTCATATATCTTACAGAGCAATCGGGAAAATTTCAAAAGATTCTTTGCGTAAGAACCTCTAGCGAACAGACCACTCTTATTTACTTTAATAATAGTTTTCATTTAAAAATATCGTTTTGTGCCGCTAAATTTCCAGTGTATCCTTTCCAACCAAAATGAGTTAAAGAACAAGATTTTTCAAGATAAATTTTTTCTCCAGTTTCTCTCCAGAGTCTAGAGAATCCATAATCTTCGCTTTCGTATTTTTTTGTTTTTGGATTTACTTCACAAGGGAAAAAATTATAAAAATTATCTCCATAATGAGCATAAGATGTTATATCGTTCTTATACTTGATTTCTGGAAACTTGTCAATGATTTTCTTCAATGCTGATTTCTTTATCAGCATAAATCCAGTCGCTGCATAATCAATAGTCGAATCCTCGTTCTTCGTTATTTCTGCGGCAAAATTCGTGCATAAAGACTCGTAATTCGGCGGCAAACTGCCATAAGCCTTGATTATTTCATCTATCTTTTTCTGATCTATTGTTTTTTTAGGATAAGCGCCGCAAATTACTTCTTTATCTTGATCTATTAATTTAAACACATCATTTGATTCAAAAGCTATATCTGAATCAATAAAAAGCATATGAGTTGCTGTTGAATGATTTAAAAATCCTGCGGCAGCAGCATTTCGCGCTCTTGATACAAGACTATCAAAATAAATACAATCAAATACAATAGAGAGTCCTTTCATCATTGCGTCATTCGATAATCGCATGACGCTAAACATATAATGAACAAGAACATTATGATTGTAACAGATAACTGGAAAGTATATTTTTGATTGCATTATTTACATCTTATAATACATAAAAATGAGAACAGCTTTATGTTTTAGTGGAGAATTAAGAAGTATAGACAGATGTTTACCATTATGGAAAGAAAAAATTTTACCTAAGATAGGAGACTTTGATTCTTTTTATTTTGGATGGGATGATGATCCAGAAATAAGTAAATTGAATTGCTTAAACTCTTTAAATATTAAAGATATTTCGATAACACAAAGAGTTTCTTTTGATCAAAGCTTAGTTCGTTTATACGGTCTTAGAAAACGTCCTGAAGTTAATGTTCAAGGACTTCTACGTCAAATTTATTGTTTGAAAATGAGTAATAAATTGAAAGAAAATTATGAACTTTCTGACGGTTTTGAGTATGATTGCGTTATTAGAATGCGTCCAGATATTTTAATCGAGCCTGAAGCTCAATTTCCTGCTTTATCTGATTTAGATTTAAATAAACTTCACGTATTTAAGCATGACCCTTGGTTTGGATACAATGATCGTGTTTATTTTTCTAATAGCAAAAATATGAACATATTGCAAAATCGCCTTGATATTTTCAATGATTATTTTTTACAAGGAGGAATTACTCATTACGAATCTTTTTTTAAATACACCGCTGATAAAAATAATATTTTTCCTCAATATCATGATTTTCGATTTAAACTTTTAAGAGCTGATGGCTCCGTTAGTTATTGCTGGGAAAATGATTATTACTGGAGTAAAATGTGGGATGTGGAAGGCAATATTTTAAAATGGAAAGACCAAAAATATTTTAAAATGACGTAATATTAGTCTTTAGTTTCATCTAATAATTTTTCACCATTCATTATTCCAATCATTATCCCTCTTGCAATCGCAAAATAAATTAAAATACCTGTATTTAATAAGAAAGCATAAAATATAGGATCTTTGGGATAAATATTAGCGGCGCTCAAAATAGCTATCTGAACTAAAAAATGTATCGGAAGCGCATGTTTGAAACAAAATAGTATGAATTGATTAATCACTTCTTTATGAACTTATTATACACTAATTTACCAAGATTAGCAGCAAACTTACGCGCTTTTTTTTCTGGTAAATTATAAAAATGAGCATGAAAAACTTCTTCGATTAATACGTTCAGTTGCCTTCGAGAAAGTAAATCTGGATCAACTATAATTTGAGGTTTTGGAAGAATAGGATTGTCGCAAAGACCTTCTGCACCATACTTAGACGACGGCTTTAAATATCTCACAGAATATTCTATTCCTTCAAAATTCTTGAACTTCATAGACTTATTTTTCTTTGAACTTTATACAGGAAACGTTCAAGACTTTGCACGGCAAAATGAGCATAATAAAAAATTTTTCGACCGACAAATAAATATGGACGCATAAAATATTTGTATCTGAATGTCTTTTTATACTCAATCCATTTGCGCCAAGTTTGTTCGTTTTCTTCGTGCAGTTTCTTTCTACTGGTATTGTCAATAGCTTCAAAATCAACTAATTTAACATCGACAATTTTACCATTTTCAAATCTAATAGCATATTCTATATCATAATCATAATTACCTTCATCATTTTGTTGATAATCATAAATATTAATAATTTCATTTAAACAACGCGGCTCAAACCAAGTTTTAAGAGTTTTTAAATGGCCGATTTTATCCCAGAAGTTTTTAGCTTTATCGTTACCGGGAACATATTCAGTTTTGCGCTCTTCTTCCCAAATTGATCCGTCTTCACGGATTTCATAATAAGACAAAGCACAATCTAAATCTTTAGATTGAAAGTCTGTGCTGCCAGTATATCCTTTAGGATCTTCTGGCATTGGAAGTGGATATTTACAAATTAATGTATCGTACATTCCCATAATATTATTGTTGAAATAGTTTTTTAGATTTTACCTCTTTAAAGTCCATAAGTAAAGCAGTTTCTTTGCAAAGAGTTTTATAGTAATAGCCCTTTCTGTAAAGCGCGCCGCGCCCACCAGTTACTTCGCAAGTATCAGCAGATTTCGCTTCTGCTTCATCAATCAATTTATAAATATATTCATCGCCGCCTGAATGATAAAAACGAAGAGTCGCGAACTTTTCTTTGACTTGAAGAGCTACAACTTGCTGGCATTTCTCTTTATCACAACGCTCTTGAATTTTAGAACAAAGATCAAACAAAAGATCGTACCAGCCTTCATCACATTCAAAACAAAAATCTGGCGCGAAGATCTTAGGAAATCTTTTAATCAACTTTTTATCATTTTTGAGATTCATTAGTTCCCCCTGTTCTTATACTCTTGAACGTCCCACAGAAAAAGCTTGAATAGTTTATAATCATCTTTATCTGCATCAGACAGATCGTGAATATCAGCGTTTTTGATATAATCGCAAAGATTATCTACCCAATAACTAGGTATAATAACATTCTTGCCATCAAATTTCAAATCATCAGATTGAACTGGATACTTATCTTTCATGTACAGGTCTTTTTCCATTTTATTCTCCTTTTTTAAAGCTGTTTTTCATGTCTATTAAAAGACTATGAATTTCATTTAAACTTCTGATTCTATCTTTATATAAGATTTCAGTCTTTACTTCTTCTTGTTCAATTAACAGAATTAAATCTGTTATTTTTCTCATCGTTATCGTTGGCTTTGTGCGTTCGAATTCGTTGACGTTCATAATCTATCTTAAGCGTAAGACTCTATATTTCCACTAGAATTTGAATAAAAAACATTCTCAAGCCCGAACTGCTTGATAACGCTTTTGCATCCAGAACAAGGCTTACTATTAGCTAAGTTAGAATTTTTGTCAATCCTTAAAACAACTAAATTATGCCCCGAAAGATCATCTTTACCCGCTTTCAACAAGCAATCTAGTTCCGCATGAATTCCTACTTTTCCTGAATGATAAGGATGATTTCTGATTTCTGGATGAGTTCTGTTCTTGTTCCAGCCGATTTTAATTATTTTATTTCTTCGGACCAAAAAAGCTACATGCGTCGTTGGTAGACCATTGCCTCGATTGATCGGACAAAGAGCATGGGCGAGCTTGATCGTCTTAGCAAGAGTCTTTTTTTTCATTGACAGATTTGTTAAGGTATGGTAAACGTTTTTCACATCTGAAATCAAAGATGTAAAATATAATACCATGAAAAATATTCTAATTATCTCATCAATTATTCTGTCCCTTAACGTTTTAGGAGGAAATCCTAGCTCAAGTCCAAGACCTCGTCAAGAACAAAAACGTTCTTCCTGCTCAGGGCCGCGCTGTCGTCCTCAACAAATTATTATTGTTAAACCAGCTCCTAGACAAGTTGATCATCAAAAAAAGACTGCTAAGAAATTTTTTCTTCCCGAAAATTAAATAATATTATATCGATTTTTTAAAATAGGAGTTTCTTTTGCGCTTGATCTTAATAATAAATTTTTTTTATTTGTTAGATTAAGACCTTCAACTAAATTTAAAGGACTACTATCTGCCAAAAATAATTCTTCTGAATTTTGTAAAATTTTAATCCAGTAAAATAAACTAGGAAATTCTTTATCTGGTAGCAACTCAATTAAATTATTTGAAATATATTTTTTACATAAATTATAGTATCCTTGTCTTGTAGAAATTCCTTTTTGCCATCCATATTTATTATATTCTACGTCGAAATGCCCAACAGAGTATTTCGGCGTTTTTATTTTTTTTTCAAAAAGTCTATTTTCCGCTTCGATATTTCTTCTTATCTCTAGATTCCATTTATGTTCAAAAGGTACTTCAGCGAGATAGTAAATGAACTCGTCAAAACGCAATTTTGATTTTTTAAAATTTATTGAATTTTCATCATTAAAAGTACCTACGTTAAATGATAAATTTATGATTTCATTCGGATTATTTTCTATTAAAACTCCTCTAGATAAATTAATAGCAAATCCAAATGAATCTAAAATAGGTATGAATTTAATATAATGTCCTGCTGCTTCATTGAACATTTCGTAATAGTTCTTCATTATCGGCCATAACACTTCATAACCTTTATCATGATAATATTTACCTATCGGTAGTGATATTATTAAATCTCCTATTTTACAAGGTCTAATGATTCCTATTTTTTTCATTTATAATTTAATAGTGAAAAATACATCATCTTCAAAACATTGATAGTAGTCCAGATTGGATTTTGTTATAAATTCTTTAAGAATTTTTTTGCAATTTTCATCTCCGCTATTGCTGCTTATTATTCCTCCACGTTTTACTTTGCTATATATTTTCGATATAATCTCTATTAAATTATTAATACTCGTTGCTGTTTCTATAAAAACAAAATCATAATATTCGTCGTTTACGTCATATTCATTTTTTTCCACCTCTATTATTCTATTGGTGTTTTTTATTATATTTGCTAATTGTTCGTTGACAAAAGAATCTCCACAGTTAAAAACGCCGACCTTCGAAATACGCGGTAAAAGATGTAAAATTTCTCCTCTTGTTTCTTTTCTAAAAAATCTTTTATAAATTTTATTTTTTTCTTTAGCTGCATTTGTTCCTCCAAACAAATGAACTAAACTGGGATTCCAAGGTTTATAATTTTCAAATAATTCTATATTATCTGAAAAAGAATCTTTTATTTTATCGTATAAGAAAATATTAAATAATGGCTGATCGTGGATAGCTTTATTTTTATTTTTCTCTATGTAAAGAAATAAATTCCTTACTTCTTCTTTTATTTTTTTATTAAAACCGAATGTACCGGAATTAAATGAAGGAACATCTTTTGTAAATTGTCTGCCATCAAAATTCCATATTTCGTTTGCGTTATTTAAAGAATCATTTTCTTTTAATGCGTGAAATATATTTTTATCTAATTCTATTTTTTTAAAAAAGGAATCAAGAACACCTAATACAATTGTATCTGAATCTATATATAAAATATTTTCGTATTCATCTATCATTTCCCATTCATTGATCAAATATCTTCCCGTATACATAGGATTTAAACTATCTACTTCATGATGAAATACTTTATATGATTTCAAATCAATATTTTTAGAAGTAATACAAAGAAAATCACAATTTTGTTCGTATTTATGGAAAGAATAATATAAATATTTAAAAAATTTTAAATAATTTTCGTTGAAGCAGGTATATATTAAATTTTTATTGTTCATTTTTATTTATTTTTGATGATCCACCAATTTGCAAAAATGTCATTTGTTATATTTAATTCGTAGTTATATTTTTGACAAAATTCATCTACTGCTGGATTTACTCCAAATATTCCGCATCTTATGTTTTTTTATTTTTTATTTGGGTAGTTAAATAAGAAGAATTTTCTAAAAAAATGCATTTATCTTTTTGATTTTTTTCAAAATCTTTATTTTTTTCCCAATTTATTTTTAAATAATCATGTCCTCCAAAAATTCCTCCTTTTTTGACTTTTGGATACCACGCTTCAATGTCTTTTTTTATAAAATCATAAGCGTGATTTGCGTCTATATATAAAAAATCTATACTTTCATCTTCAAAATTTAAAACAGCTTCTAATGAATTTTTTTTTATCATTATCGCTTCATTTGAATATTGATTTGCAATTGCTAAAGCTTCTTTATAAGCATTTGGATGATTTTTATTATTTGAGATATCGTCATAATCTTTTTCTACTGAATCCCAAATATCAATCATATACAATTTTTTAGGTTTTTGTTTGAGAATTTTTTTTGAATATTCTCCATTAAGAACTCCGATTTCTACGCATATTCCATTTTTTATTTGTTCTATTTTACCTAATATTTTATCTCTATCGCAATCAATTTTTTTTATTGTTTTTTTATAAATCATTTTGAATTTAAATATATTTGATTCCAGTTAATAAAATAACTCATAGTTCCTTCATGCATATGAGCAGAATCTCCGGGAATTGGACTGAAACAAACAGCTTCTTGTTTTAGGCTTATGTAACCCATGCTATTTTTATGTCCAAAAATTTCTGATAATCTACCATCATCTGCTCCTATATCATTATAGACAGGTTCTGCTGCTTGGTTGTAGCCGATCTTTTTTCTAACCGCACAATCTTTCATTAAAGCCGCATATTTTTTGTAGGTTTTTACTGTACAGGCTTTTGTACATGTTGTGCTATCAACTTCGCGAAACCAGCCGCCTCTTGGATTTAGATAAATAAAACTTCTTCTGTTTCTTTCATCTCTGTATTGATCTGGATAATCTGTTGGATGATAAAAAGAGTATTGAAATTTTTTTCCTACGTTTTCAAAAAAATACTTCATATTTTGCATCCAAGCTGGCAAGAAAAAATAATCATCTTCGCAGAAAAACAAAATATCATTATCATTAGAGTATAAATCTGCGGCGCAATAAGATTGAAAAAGACTTTGTTGATTACCTAATTTATTTTCAAAATTTTTAATCTCTGCAATCGGTACTATTTCTTTTATTCTTTCTATCGTTTTTTGAGATAGAGAATCTCCAATAACAATAAATTTATATTGATCTTTAATCAAACCAGAAGCTAAAGATTTAAGACATTTATATTTGAAATCAACTTCTTGACACCAAATAGGTCTAGAACCATTGGTTGGATTTATTTTTTCACAAGTTCTATATATAATATTAATCATTTTTTAATGCGTATAAAGGATTTCCATCTTCATCATATCCAACTATTTTTACTAGACCTTCTTCTATCAAATCGTCCAAAGCTTTTTTGATTTCTAAATCAAGTATGTATTCATAAATTTCTTCAGCTTCTTCTTCTGTGCAATTACAACGTGTACAAATAAAAGAAATCGAAGCGGACTTTTCGGCGTCCGCCTCGATCTGATCTATTTCTTCTTTGCTTAACTGAGAAACTTTTTCAAGTAGATCGTCTATAGATCCCTCAAAAGCTTCCATTAAGAATACTTAATGAGGATATCATGAATAAGATGGCGACTCTTGTAATCCAAGATTCTTCCATCGTTGTCCTTTGGCAAGATTGAGGTAAAATTATTCGCGTCAAGCCCGAGTGCTGCGGACATACACTTTACCTTTCGGAAGATTCCGATTTCCTTATACTTTAGAATAGCCCAGAGGATGTCAATCTGCTCTGCGCTCGCCTTTGAAATTAGTGATTCTAGCTTATTTGTTGAGTCTTGATTGTTTTCAGTATTCATTTTCAATGACCGGATTGTGGTCACTGATATTATACATGATCTGCCTATGATGTCAAGACTTTTCTGATTCTGTCTGCTCAATATTCGTTAAAGAACCCATATATTTTCCGTCTTCTTGAATAGAAGCGATGCACATTGCGGAAAAACTACGCCCTTTTTTATCTGTTATAACTATTGTTTCTTCAAAGTTTCTTTTTTCTTTAATCGCTCTGTCCCAATGATTAAAAATAGAATCTCTTTCGTCTTCGGCTATTATATTTTTCCATTTATTTCCTAATAAATCATAACATGATCTTTTGGTTATTTTTATAAAAGCTTCATTTACCCAAGTAAAATTTCCTTTTTCATCTGCTTCAAAGATAGGCTCACTCCTGTTATCTAATATCCATCTTTGGCGGCACATTATTGTTTTTGTAAGATCCGTATTTGATTCTACATCGGCTTTAATTTTATTTACTAGATCTTTTAAAGATTTTCCAGAGTTACTTGTCAATTCTGTTCTGATTTGCCTTATGTCATCTGTAATTGTAGTGTATGGTTTTAATTTTTTATAAACTAAAAACATATATGCACTTATTGTACATAAAACTACATACGAGGTATTTAGATGTCTTATCAAATCAAAAATTGAATTAATATCCATAAGAATGTATTTTATTATTACACAAAAAGATTACATTTTCCACTTCTCTTCTTTCAAAATTTTTTCTATCGTTTGTTTGTTCGAAATATCCATTTCTTTATCAAATTTATCTAAAACATCTTGTAAGGTAACCACTTTGCTGGGAATATCTTTTTGTTTTTCCTTAAATAATTGTATTGAATCAATGATCTTGACTAGGACATCTTTAAATTCATCACTGATTTTTCGAGGAACATATTTCGCCATTTCGAAAGCTTGAGGAGTTAAAGCTTTGATAAGGGATAAAAACAACGAACCTAATAAATTGAATATAGAAAATGCGGCAGCGGCAAACGGATTGCTCATGGCGGCAATTCTTAATATTAAAAATAGTATAGAAAAAATTATTATTGCTGTTAAAGAACTAAGAAAGAATTTTTTTAATCCCCAAAAAACTGCATTTAAACCCATCAAACCGCCCATTGTATCTATAACTGACTTATTTGCATCGGCCTGTTTCGCTATTTCCTTCGCTTTATCAGACATCTCATCGACTTGATCGTCATAAGCTTTTTCAAGATCAATTTTTTCTTTTTGCAATTTTATTATTATAGCATCTCTTTCTCTGAGTAATGACTCTCCTCTTTTTCTTTCTTCAGTTATTTCAGAATTTAATAAATCTACTGTCGCCTTAATTCTTTTTGCTTCGTCTAATTTTGGCGATCCTATAATAGAAATAACTCTTTCATTAAGAGCTTTTGCTGTGCCAACTTCGATAGAAGGATTTTCTACTTGAGATAATGAATATTGAACTCCATAAGTTAAAGCTGATGTTTGAATATTATTTTTAACATCATTTGTCTCTATCTTATCTAAGATTTTATCAACTTTTTCTTCCTGCTTTGTCAGTGCTTTTTGAGAATCTGTATTAATTTTAGATGGTCTTAACGAAGAAAAACATCCTGTTAATACTAACGCTAAAGCTAAAACTGTAAAATTTTTAAATCGCACATATATATTTACACAAAAAAAGCCGCCTTTCGGCGGCTTGAGTTCACTTTCCTTAATCTCTACTTGGATACATTCCCTGAACGCATATAACGTACTTCAGGCGTGTTCCTTCGACGATTGGCGTCTTGTTTAAATTAGGCAAATTAAATGTATCTCCATCTCCGCCATATTGAGTTCCCAGAAGGGAAAATAGAGCGGCATTCTGATGAATTTGCAGTGTTTGTCCATCACAATACATAAAATTTGAAGGACAAAAAGTGCCTGCGAATAACTTAATCGATGCTAGATAATCTTCCATAACTTTATTATATTGTATATTACTTTTTACTATATAAATTACTTGCTCTTCCGCGTTTATTTTCCTTTACCCCACAAACTCTAATTTCTTTATTATCTATCAATTCTTTGACTTTAACATAAGCTAACCCATAAGACAGTTTAGGGTTTGCCTTCATAAACTCTTTGATAGTAAAATCTCTAGTAGGAATTCTTACTTCCTCACTTCTGATTTCTTCCATTTCTTCTTTTTTAAGATTGTTTTTTACAATATCTTCATGCTTTTGTTCCGCATGATTCATCGAGCAACAATCAAAACCTGTATGACCAAAAGAATTGTCGTTGGGATAAAGCCATTTTGCTTCTATTTTCTTCCCGTTAAAAACATATTCTTCTTGCCTTTTGGGCCTAATCAATTCATATTTTTTATACTTATTATTTTTATGAGATTTCTCATAAATCATCCATCCATCTCTGAAATCTTTAACTTGTTTAAAATTAAAGCCGCGAGAAGTGAATTCTTTTTCTAATAACAAATATCCGTCTTTATCTTTCATAGATTATTATAATTTTTAATTTCCATCTTACCGTTAGTAAAAGTAATATACTGATTTAATCCTGTATCAATACAAAGATTGTTTGCTTTAGTTAAATCTTCACAGTTTTCAGAATGATGAGATTCAACTCGTTGACTTCTAAATCTAAATGTATGCCCTACAATTTGCTTTAATCCTTCGATAGGTTGAAACTCTTCATCAAAATCAAGCCAAATAATGCCGCCAACTCTTTGAGATCCACCTCTTGAGAGTCCAGCGTTGTAAGCCCAATAAGGAACTTGAGCTTTAATTTGATTTGTAATCATCTTTGATTCATCATCAAGATACTTTTGAATACATCTTTCTTCAAGAGTGCAGAAAGCAGGAATAACCAAAGGATGAAGACCCGCATGAGTGCAAAGAAAATCTTCAATCCAAATATGCCATTGGAACTTATTTGTGATATTTGCTTTCCTCTTTCCGAGAACTTGATTGATGAGATGCCACTTTCTTCTTTCGTAGCCGCTGCATTTTATTAAGCTACTTTTAAAGAAATAGTGAACATCATGATTTCCCCAAAGACTATAGTTGTTCGGCTTTGATAGAAAATCTGCTAGAAAGCTAGTGGTTCTCAAACAATCATCGTCGCTGTCATAGATAAAACTATCAAACCAATCACCCAAGCAAACATTAATATCCGCACTTTCTGCGGCAATGATTTTATCCAGCTTGTCCACCTCTTGGTGTGGATCGCTGAATACCAGAATCTTCTTTCCGTTTGATCTTAGTCTCATTTTTACTCCAATTTATAGCGTCGTAATTATTTTTAAATTCTTTGCTAAAGCAATTTCTTGGTTTACTTCCTTTGCCGTTCATAAAGCTCTTTCATTATCTGACTTCTGACTTCATGTGAGTAATTTAGCCAGTTTTGAATTTGATATAAATTTCTGCCGCAACCTATGCAGATATCATTTTTTACTTTACATTCCTTTATACAAGGAGAAATTATTTTAGCGGCAATGTCCGTGTTTTCCATCTTTAGCGGGCACTATTTTTCTTTGCTGTTCTGCTATTTTATAAATCTCACTATAGCAGGAATAAACCATCTTGTCAAGCGTTTTTACGATAATGCTTGGTTTTTGATTAGGATTAATTGTTGAAATTTCCTTTATTAAACTTCTTAGAATTCTTGTGTGCTCTTTTTTTGTATTCATTTAAATTGGCTGGGGATGGTGGAATCGAACCACCACAAGCAGATTCAAAGTCTGCCGCACTACCATTATGCAAATCCCCAATAAATTTGGCGGTGAGAGAAGGATTCGAACCTTCGGTACTTTTTTGAAGTACGGAGCTTTAGCAAAGCTCTGCATTAGACCACTCTGCCACCTCACCTTATTTTCTCTACTTCAAAACATCCAAAACCTGCTTGATGTTCAAAAGTTAATAATCCATATCTTTTGCTTTTTTTATTTATGCAAACTCCAAAATCTAAATCAGCATCTTTTTCTTTTTCGTTATAAAGAGGAACAAAATATTTACATCCACAACTACAATCAGGATAATTTAACTCAAGATCTAACCATCTTGTTATTTTACCGCCGTAGTCAGAATAATCAGTATCAAGTATTTTACAAGCTTCTAAAAGAGGATTATCTTTCTTTGACTTCATATATTCCTCTTCCTATGAAGTCTGACAATGATTTAAATCCTGAATAAGACACAGCGGAAGAAATTGCGCCCCAAAGTTCTTCTACGGATTCAGACAAGGGTCTAAGTTTACTTTGATCGATGTCGTAAGTTCTTCCTTCTGCATGACTTTTCTTTTTACCAGATAGATTTAACTGTTTTTGACTTGCTGATCCCCAAAACTGATAAACGCCATCGATAACATTTTGTGCTTCATTTGCATGCGCAAAATATCCACCCATCATGACATAGTCAGCGCCAGCGCCAAAAGCTTTCGCGGCATCTCCACCGTTTCGAATACCGCCATCAGCAATTATATAATTACCATTCATCCGATCATGATAACATTCGCTGATTTCTGTTATTTGGCCTCTTGTGTATCCTGTTTGGTCTTTCGTGGTACAACCGCTGCCTTGACCGATTCCAACTCTTACCCAAACATTATGATAATTTTTATATAAATTTAAACCTTGTTCTGTATGAATGTTTCCAACCATGATGGAAGTTTCAGATCCTTCATAATCATAATTCAAACATTTTAACATTGATTCAACAGAACTTAAATATCCGTTAGCTATATCAATAATAAAATTCCTAGCGCCGTGATCGAATAGATTTTCAAAAGTTGAATAATCATTCAGTCCAATTGAGCACCAAATTTTATTCTTTTTATTTTCCGAAATGGATTCTGCAACATATTTATATGTATTGATTTGCTCTTCTAGAGTCGAGAATCGATGAAGAGCAACAGAAACGCCGAGATTATAAGCAGTTCTAGCAAATGTTTTTCCAACAACTGCTTGCATCGGAGAAACAATAATTCTGTGTAATTCACGTTCAATATGGCATCTTGAAATTAAGTCTGAAGGTTGAGCAATCAAATTTACATCATCATAATAAATTGATTTACTCTTTAATATTTTCATTTAAAAAAATGTCTATTGCTTCTTTTTCTGCTATTAATTGATTTCTAATATTTTCTAACTCTGCATGAGTTATCTGCTTGTATATTATGCCGTATAAATCGAAAATCTTCTTAAATTTTTCGTCAGGAGTTTTGCCACCCTTGAGATACTGCTTTATGTAATAAACTTCTTTTATAGTTGTGGCGGAAATGGTTTTTGAGCAGGAAACGCAAGGGCTTAAAACTGTAAATAAATACTTGGGGGTTTTAGAACAGTTAATTATTGCATTTATCTCGGCGTGACTAATAATATCTGATTTTTCAGATCTGTCAAGAAATAAATTTTCATCTGGAACAAATTTAGCGGCAAATCCGTTGAATCCGGTTCCGACTGTTCTCCAGTTTTCATCAAACAACACGCATCCAGTTTTTGTCTGATGATCTTCAGACCTTGATCTTGCCGCAAGAGCTAAATAAGCTCCATATTCAATTTTAGATAATCTCATTTGTAAAATAAGGACGCCAATATTCTTCTGGAACAAGAGTTCTGTAATTCATTGTTAGTTCTTCTCCTATCTTTATGTCCCTTGCAGCAATTGTTGTGTAATCATCTTTATCTATAACGTTTGGATTTTCTGAATGATTTATAAATCTGCTATCATCTGCGGGAATCATATAGCTTCCATCATTGTCAATCCAATAATAATCTTTTTCATCAATGAAAGATTTTTCTTCTTCTGATAAATTTGTATAATCTTCTGGAGAAATTCTAACCACTGAAAGTTTATTTATAGACCAAACGATTTCTCCTGACCGTATTTCTTGATCGGCGAAAACTCCTATTCCTGCTATCTGACTTTTGTCTAATTTTGTTTTAATTTTAAACATTTTAATTTCCCCAGTATATCTTATCTCCTCTTTTGTAGAGTTTTAAATTTTCTTTACTTTGATTTTCAACGAAATGTTTATCTTGGTATGTTACAAAATTATTTGGATATAAACCAAACTGACCATTTCTCAATTCAATTAAATTTAATGGTTTATGTTCTTGTGGATATTTACTAAAACCATCTTTCCAATCAATCATTATACCAGCATGTCTTCCTTTTTCCTCTATCGGTTCTCGAATACTACATTCTGCACCTTCTAAATATTTAATATGATAAACATCTAAATCTTCGCCCATCGCGGACCAAGGCATTAATTCATTACTGCCATATTTAAAATCTTCAGAAGAAGATAAGGCGTGAATTGGCAATCCACTCCAATGCGCGCCTGATTCAAGAAGAATGTGACACATTAAGATTTGATTTGGCCTGCAATAAATACCGTGCCAAATTCCTTGTGTCACTCCATGAGGCATGTTCGGACCTAAAAAATCATTGTGTATATTTACATATACATGAAATGGTAGATTAGAATGCCGCGACATTTTATATTCCAGTGCTTCCAAAACCTTCACCAGCTCTAACGGACGCTTCTAACTCAGGAACTTCATTCCAAAACGCCGACATACATTTTTCAATAATTATTTGAGCGATTCTATCTCCTTTTTTAACTTCGAATTCATTAGTGATGTCAGAATTAAATAAAATAACTCCAATGTCACCTCGATAATCAGAATCAATAACTCCAGCTAGAACATCAATTCCATGCTTGAAGGCTAAGCCTGAACGCGGCGCGATTCGTCCGTAATAACCCGCAGGAATAGAAATAGCCAAATTTGTTTTGATGAGCTTACGATTTTTTGGATAAATTACTCCATCATGCGCGGCGTACAAATCATATCCAGCAGCAAACGGCGTTCCTGCCGTTGGAATCTGCGCGTCTTCGGAAAGCTTTTTTACTTGAATTAAAAGTTGATTTGAATTATTCATCTTCTCCCTCATCTTCTCCTTTTTCATCCTCGTTGTCAAGCTCAAATTCTAACTCCGCGATTCTTTTCATCTTCGCTTCTTCAAAAATCATCCAACTTTTGACTTGACCCAAAATAGCAAATTTATTTCCTACTCCGTAATAAATCGATTCAGTATCTTCTAGCGTCTCGCTTTTGTCAGAATGTTTAGTTAAAAAAACCTGTACAGAATCATAGCTTTCGGAAATTTCATTCACCATTTTAACGATTTGCTTATAAGATCTTTCTTTTGCTTTTTTATTCATGTTATATTATAAAGTAATCCCAGCATTTGTTATTTTTATTTTTGATAGTGAGAGAAATGGGAATTTTGAAAGCGACAGAAGATGGTTTCTTCAGCAGTTTGAGTCCAGCTTCCTCTGGAGTTTTGTTTGATTTTGTTAGATTAATATTTTTGTCGCAAAAAACTAAATTTTCCCAGCTTTCTTTCCCTCCTCTTGATTTGGGCACAACATGATCAACTGATCCATTTATTCTTGCTTCTTCTCTAGAGAATTTTTTGCCCGTGTATTGACAAGTGTAATTATCTCTTTCTGAAATTCTTTGATGCGACAATTTAGTTTCAATCAATGGTATTTGATTGAAGTTTTTAGCAACAACAACAACTGGGACTTTAACTTTTAATTTTATTGAATTAATATACAGTTCGTTGTTTTTGGTTGGCAATGTTAACCATTCATCAAGATTATAGGCGAAAAAATTAGGCGCGCCGTCTTGTTCTTCGACATGAACGGCGAGATAATTTCCAGAAAACAAAGAACTAATCGCTTCTCCAGCAGTTTTAGTTCCTATCGGTATCCAGCTTTTATTAAGACAAAGAGTAGTTACTTTATCCACGACAAACATTAATGAATGATATAAGAATCATCCTTCATGTCAAGCCAATTTACATTACTTTCGTCTCCTTCTGATGCTTTGGCCTTCTTAGCACGATTAAAAGTACTCTTGCAAACAGCGTATCTTTGCTTCTCGTTAGGGAAATCTTTCCCCATCTGGGAATTGCTCATGCAGTCTTCAACATACTTGTCTTCGTTTTGATTTTTTTTAGGTTGAGGTATTGGCATATATATTATTATACACAAAACCCCGCCTCTTGGCGGGGTAATTTATTTTTTATTCAACGAGAATCTTTTTTCTCGATTCTTCTTCTTCTTTAAGCTTTATAGCTATTTTTAAAACTCCGTCTACGAGAGAGGCTTTTACGTTTTGTAAATCGAATTTTTCTGAGATAGAAAATTTCTTTTCATAAGACCTTCGTTTAGTTTGGCCTTCAATATACAAATAGGTATTTGAATTTTTATTTTCTAAAGAAATAGAAACTTCATCTTTCTTAAATCCGGGAAGATCAAGTTCCAAAACATACTTGTCATCTTCTTTATTAAGGTAGTAAGTGTTCCAGTCAGATAAATAATCAGTTAAATAATTAGATAAACAGTTGCTCATATTTTTTCTTTCAAATACTATGTAGCAAGAATCGTGCCAAGTTTTTTGCCTCTTGTTCTAACTATTTTTTGCGCCAAAATTGAGCCACATACTTGTCACTATGGGCCATTTTTTTTTATTTGAGCCAGAAAGTCTCTGTATAACTTTTCGACATGTTCCTTTTCATTGCCTAACTGGGTCATCAAGAAATCTAAATCATTTGTTATTTGACTTATTTCTTCCTCATTTTCTTCTTCATCATTTTCTAATTGTTCTAATTTGTTTAAATTTGCTTCAATTTTTTCTTCTAACCAATCAAGACTTTCGTGAGTTTTCTCAAGTTTTTCTAAAAAACTATCATTTGTTGAATTCATTTTTGATTATTATTGTAATGTTCTTTTTTTTGAAGAATCCTTCATGGTAAAGATATTGAGCAATTAATCCGGCTTCTTTAGAAGACAAGTCTTCATACGGATCAAAAATAGTTAGTTTTTGTCCAGCGATTTTCATTTTTAAATTATTGACTTTGATCGCTTTCACTACACCAATTTACACTGAAATCTTCTATTTCGACAACATCATCTAACAAGATTTTACTTTTGTCAACAATTAATTTTTTAAGGTTTTCATCGCAGAGAATAAACTTGCTGAAATCTAAAGAATTATCTTTGAAAGCTTGAGCCGCTTTTGGACAAAGTCCGCAAGATTGAACTGGTAATCTATTGAAATAAGTTTGAATTTTATGATCTAAATCCTTGAAATGTTGCGGGTTGTTTTTTACAAAAGTCGTTAAATCTTTAACTGTTAGTTTCATTTTTCTAGGAGTTTATAGGATAGATAGGAAATAAAAGCGGCAACGATGGCTTCCTTTGATCTCAAAAGTAGCACTGAACACCAAAACGTAAGACAGAGAGGGCATGTTAAAATCTTGGTCGCGAAGTTTGTTCGCGTCATTTTAAGATATTGAGAAAAAGAAAGAACAAGATTTTTCTCCGCCAAAAATGACTCATAACTAGAATACAATTTAGTCGGCTTCAAAATATATTTTGTATACTCATAAAGAGCATTTGTATTAAGCCAGATGAAAGAAGAATATCCAATAATAATTGAATAAAAAATGACTTGAAAATAATTGTGTATAGATTCGAATACGTATTCCATATAATATATTATAATGACCACAATCGAAGCTTCAATAAAATTATTTGATTGGTTTTCTTCCTCTGATTATTTTAACTACCCACACGACTGCCAGAAACTTCTTGGTGTTTTTGAAAATGATTATGATTTTTTACCTATAAAAACAGCTCTTTCTAATCTCCAAGAGTCTAAAATTATTTCTTCAGAATTAGACAAAGGAAATACTATTTATTTTTTAAATAAAAAATTAAATCAAGTCGAACAAACAGTTGAATTAAATTATTCTGTTGCGCTTGATGTTGCCAACACGATCAACTGGTTCTGCAACGAAATCGTCAAAGATGAGTCTGCCGTGTGTGATCCTTCGTCGATCACGCAAAAAGATATATACAATTTAACTTACATAATAAATTTTTTGAAAACCCTTGACAAGACCCCAGAGACCTAGTATAGTGCCGTCGTTCGATTAGTAGCCTGTCGAAGGAAATCTTCGGCATGAACCTTAAGAGACATCAGGCCCGTAGAAAGGCGTCGATCAAGTGGAGCTAATAACTCCAACGTTATTTCGGGAAAAGGCGGCGTTCGCAAGACGAGATCGAAAAAGCTGACCCCTCAATTCCTCTCAATGGAAAAGTTGGCAGTCGCAAGAAAAGAAGTTCAATCGAGCGTTAGTTCAGTAAAAATTTATTCAAGTTATTAGCTAGGCTCTCGCAGAGGGCTGAAAACCTACGAAATAGGCTGCGAAGAACTGATTTAGCTTGAATAATGTCATATTTAATCTAATATACTTACATATTAGAGATGGCTCGCTTTTCCTAATATCGCAACTCATGGAAAATGTATCAAAGTTGGCAGTCGGTAAAAGAATTATCGGTATTACTGGTATCGCTGGAAGTGGTAAAGACACTTTCTTCACATTACTATCTAGAAAAATTCCATTCGTTAGATATGCTTTAGCAGATGAGTTAAAATATTCTCTTCGATGGAAGATTTTTGAGAAATATGGTATTGACGTTATTAGTTCCTCTAGAGCAGAAAAGACAATCGTTCGAGACGAGTTAGTTTCTTTTGCGAAGCAAAAACGAACTGAAAGTTCGGGAACATATTGGACGCGGCTAGCGGAAAACAAAATTCTCAACTCGGAAAACAAATTTATTTGCATAACTGATATTCGACACAATGAATATCCAGAAGATGAAGTTTATTGGCTTAAAAATGTTCTTGGTGGGACTTTGATTGATATTTCTAGAATAGATTCTGTTACTGGGAAAGAAATAGATTTTCCTAACGAAGAGGAGAGAATTCAATATCCCAAAGTCAAATCTTGTGCAGATTATTTTATCCAATGGCCCACTGTTAATGATATAAAAGAACTTGACTTTTATATTGATCGAGCTATTGTTGATCTCAGATTAAATGAAAACCTTTAAAAAATTCTCAGACAATGAGCTAATTTTGAAAATAAAAGAGGACAGCAGTAATGATCTTTTTAGAGAGTTGATGGAGCGACATGAAAATTTATACTACAAAGTCTGTCATGGGTATACAAACGCTCTTAAAAAAACAGGTTTCTCTTTAGAAGATATTCTTTCGGATAAGATGTACGTATTTTTCTCTTCTGTTTCATCTTTTGATCCAGAAAAGAAAGTAAAATTTTCTACATGGCTGGCAAATCAGACGCGTTTTAATTGTCTGAATAAAATTTCTAGCACAAAGAACAAATTCTTCATTGACAACGAAGAAATTTCGCCTATTATAGACTCTGAAATGTCTATGGAAGCCTTTCGGCGCAACGAAATCCGAATTAATCTAGATAATATTATTCTGGTTTTTTCAGAATTGTCTGACGAAAGAATTTCATATGTCTTCAAGAGGAAGTATTCTGATTATAAAGTAAAGTGGAAGAACATCGCGGAAGAACTTGGTGTGACAACTCAAACTGTTCTTAACCTTCACAAAAAAGGAATAAATCTTCTTAAACGTAAAATCAAAAATAAAAAAATAGAAATATATGAATAATACTGCACCCGCAACAGCAAGCAAGACTCAGCGCGAAGAACTTGGCGCTCTTTGGAAACGCCAAGGAAAGAATGAGACTTATTTGACTGGTTACATCTCTAACTGGGATGGATCCAAGACAAAGATCGTCGTCTTCTCTTCGAAGAATAAAAAGAACGAAAATCAGCCAGACTTTCGTATCTATGAGTCTCTGCCTCTAGAAAATCGCAGTGGCACTGCTGAAACTTCGGAAAAGGCTTCTACCTCGATGAAGACTAAGAACATCGCTTCAAAACCAGCGCAGACTGAGAGTGTCGATGATTCAGACAGACTTCTGTAATGGAATTCTGCCTTAACGTTCCCATCAATTCAGTCTCCTTCGGTCAGGTTTCTCTCGCAATTTTGAGAGAGATCTACCGAAGGGGGCTGAACCCTTCTTTGGTTCCGATAGGAAACGTTGATTTGTCCACATCTAAACAGGATCCAGAATTTAACAACTGGCTAAACTCTTGCGTTCAAAGGTATAAAATTTCTCACACAAGAGATGTTCCTGTTATCAAGCTGTGGCATTTAAGCGGCGGACTTGAATCTGTTGCAAAAAAGCAGATTCTTATTTCTTTTTACGAACTCGATTCTCCTACTGTTTTTGAAAAGAATGTAGCAAAAAGCAATATAACAGTTTTCACGAATAAATATACTCAGAAAGTTTTCTCTGATATTGGGATTGAAACTGTTTATGTTCCTCTTGGTTTTGATGCTGACACTTTTAAAGTCGTCAATAAAGAATTCTTCAATGATGGTAGAATTACTTTTAATTTGTGCGGCAAATTAGAGCGGCGCAAAAATCAAATTCGAGTTATTAAAAGTTGGCTGAAACGATTCGGCAATGATAAAAGATACTCTCTTCAAATAGCTTGTTATAATTCATTTATTTCGAAGGAGATTAATGATAAAGTTATACATGAAGCTCTAGAAGGAAAGAAATATTTTAATTTTAATAATCTCGAAAGAATTCCTTCTAATGAAGATTATAATGAGTTTTTAAATTCTGCTGATGTTATTATTGGAATGTCAAGTGGAGAAGGATGGTCTATTCCTGAATTCTCTTCTGTCGCTTTAGGAAAGCATGGCGTTATCCTTAACGCTCACGCTCATCAAACTTGGGCTACTGAAAAAAATTCTGTTCTTGTTAATCCCTTGTCTGAAAAGATAGATTGTTACGACAATGTATTCTTCAAGAAAGGAACTGATATTAATCAAGGACAATATTTTAATTATAAAGAAGATGATTTTGTAGCAGCTTGTGAAGAAGTGATTAAAAGAGTTGAATCTAATAAAGTAAACACTGAAGGACTAAAACTTCAAGAAGAGTTTACTTACGCTAAAACAGTTGATGAAATATTAAAACTCATATAGTATGGAATACGATTTTTACAAAGATAGAGTCGATGCCGTTGCTGGATTCTTGGTTCCGGGGCAAGAAAAGTATCTATTTAATTTAGTCCGAAATCTTCCAGAAGAATCTACTATTCTAGAAATAGGTTCTGACGCTGGAAAATCCGCAACAGCAATGGGTTTCGCGGCGAAAGAAAAAAATAGTAAAATAATAGCAGTCGATTGGTTTCGAGAAGATTACAGATTCGACATGTTCAAAGAGAATATCAAGAGAAACAATTTAACTGATACAATAACATTTTATAAAAGTTCTTCCTACGAATTTTTAAAAAACTGGAACGAAAAGTTCGGGGATAAAAAAGTTGATTTTGTTTTTATTGACGCTTCTCACGATTATCAAGATGTATTGTCAGATTTTATTTTATCGTATCCAATTGTTAAAAATGACGGATTAATTGGATTTCATGACGTAATTGAAACTTGGCCCGGATCATTTTATGCTTGGCATAATTTCGCAAAGAAAGTTTTATCTAATCACAAAAATGAAAGCTCTTTGTACGTAGGTAAAAAAACTAAACCTGACTTAATGTATTTATATTAATGCCTATATATTTATTTAAAAACCCCAAGAGCGGAAAAGTCAAAGAAATCGTTCAGTCAATGAACGAGAATCATGTCTATTTTGAGGACGGTATTCAGTGGGAACGTGTTTTCACTATTCCTCAGTCTAATATTGATACTCAG
>Ga0194115_10001821_pt1 | contig 26360 bp, 21 predicted proteins | sample TA2MahsurfametaG_3_FD_148656 | JGI IMG/M metagenome (GOLD analysis project Ga0194115, IMG submission 148656) | Freshwater microbial communities from Lake Tanganyika, Tanzania - TA2015002 Mahale S4 surface | ecosystem: Environmental > Aquatic > Freshwater > Lake | place: Tanzania: Lake... | reverse complement strand
ACATTCGCCGATGCCATCCCATAAATGTGGCCATCAATATTACTTGGCGGCATGAACACGTTCCATCCATGATGGCCAAAACTCGTAGAATCGTTCCATGGCTTCCCTGACAGTTTCGATGCCACCAGCATAGGATATACGAAAACGTCGATCACCATCCTGGGTGGAGGGATCTTCAAAATCAATACCAGGAGTAAAGGCGACGAACTTTTCTTCCAGCAGAGCTTCACACATCTTTACAGAACCATAACCAGGAGACGTATTTTCCGAACCAAGATCAATGTAGATGTAAAAGCCACCATCCGCGGGGGCGACATTCTTTGGATTCAACTCCTTGAACAATTTGAGATGGTCGAGAATAAGTTGTCTACTCGTCGCATATTTCTGAACATGCTTCTCCAACTCAGCTATCGTAGCACCATCCCAACATTTGAGTGCTGCCGTTTGCGATATTGTGGGTGCGTTGATGAACATGTTCTGTTGAAGGCTGTTGACTGCGTCTAGCAAATGATCCGGAAGTACCATCCACCCCAGTCGCCACCCCGACACTAGACCAAATTGAAATCAGGCGGAGGTGAGTCTGAAATACGTCCAATGAGAGAAAGATCTTTTGAAACTTACTTGAGTAGTACTTGGAGAAGCTGTTGATCACCAAAACCTTTGACGAGAACTCGAGAGCCGTAGCCTCTTTTGTCCCGTACGTAATTCCATGATAGATTTCATCCGACAAAAATTGGATACCCTCTTCCTCACAAAGCAGACACAATTCCTTCAGTTCGGTAGGATTCAGCATGGCACCTGTGGGATTTCCAGGGGACGAAAGGATCAGTCCCTTCAGGGGAGGTTCACCCGCTTCCTTTCGACGGGATAGTTCAATCTTAAGTTCTTTTGCTGTCAACTTGAATTCTTCATTAACCGGAACAGATGCCAACTTACAACCGAGCGCACTGAGGATGTTCCGATAACAAGGATAGCCTGATGAAGCAATCGCGATGTAATCACCCGCATCGAAGCATCCCGTAAAGGCTAGAAGAAACCCACCTGATGATCCAGTCGTGACGACGATATTCTTCGCAGGTACCTTGTCAGCTGATATTCCATAATGTTTTTGATAGTGTTGTGAAATCTTTTCTCTCAGACTTAGCAGACCAAATGCATCCGTGTAGCCCATAACTTGAGGTTCAGTCAAGGCAGAGACTGCAGCGTCGGCGACTTGTTTCGGAGCTCCCGTCTCGGGTTGCCCAACTTCACAATGTAGAACCTTGTTTCCAGCCGCTTGAAGTTCGTTCGCACGCTGTAGCACATCCATAACCTTGAAGGATTCCACGGAAAGAGCCCTTTGAGATGCCATAGTAGCCGAAAACACTATGTTGGAGCAAAAGTATTCTTTATCAGGAACAGAAGATGTAAGTATGAAAGACGGTGTCACGACGACCAGGGATTGTTCTGGTCCATCAACCCAAACCCTCCTCGGCGACGTCACTCAGAGACAGAAACTGTGAACCATCAATACAGTATCGTCGTATCCAAGGTATATAGGTAAGAGCTTCTTCGGTACATGTGACCGTAGAGTACGTCGTAGTATACATACCCAAATTGTTCTTGCGCGACTGTGATGACGTAGCCTGTGTTGATTCAGTGGACCAAATGTTTCGTCTTCTCCCATCTGTCTGCCAGCAATTTCTCGGACCCGATACACGAATACGCGGACCCGGTGTTCATGCGCGGTAGGTCGACTCCATGGCGATCGTTTCAAAAGTAGTCTTCTCCGGTTCATCGTTCCCATCCCGAAGTCCAATCTTGAAGTCATCGATTCACATTAACTGATAGAGGTTGAAACAAAGAACATGTTTCGACTTAGTCATGCTTGCAGAACTGAGGTGGGACGCCGTCTACTTTCGTCGCAACCTTCCGTGGTCATAACGAAGGCATCCAGCTCTCGCCTACAGGCACTTCGCGACCAACTATCCATCGAAGAAGGAAATAGTCTGGATGAATTTGCCGCTGGTGAACGCCCTCTCCGAAAGAAGGCACCTCCTAAATCCTCAAAGGTCCTACCCAAGCCAAGGTGGTTGAAAGCCAGTCCAGCTGAGTCGGAAAATTATCAAAAGTTGCGAAGTACCGTCCGGGATCTTGGTTTAGCAACGGTATGTGAAGAAGCTCGTTGTCCGAATATTGGAGATTGTTGGGGTGGTGGTGAAGGTCAAACAGCGACCGCTACGATTATGATTATGGGAGATACCTGTACGCGTGGATGTCGATTTTGTTCTGTCAAGACATCTCGTGCTCCTCCACCGTTAGACCCGGAAGAACCAGAAAAAGTCAGTACAGCCATTGCGAAATGGGGATTGGATTACGTCGTCTTGACGAGTGTTGATCGTGATGATTTAATCGATCAAGGATCACAACACTTTCGTGAAGTCGTCCAGAAATTGAAACAAAAGAAACCTGAACTCCTCGTCGAAGCATTGACACCTGACTTCCAGGGCAATGAAGAATTTATCGAGGCCGTGGCGACATCTGGTTTGGATGTCTTTGCACATAACATGGAAACCGTCGAACGATTGACACCCATGGTCCGAGATCATCGTGCCAAGTATCACCAATCTTTAGCAGTCCTGAAGTATGCCAAATCGGTTTCCAACTGTCTGACGAAGACATCCATCATGTTGGGCCTAGGTGAGACAGATGAGGAAATTCAACAAACCTTGAAAGATTTAAGATCCATCGATGTCGATGTCGTCACCTTTGGACAATACCTCCAACCAACGAAACGTCACCTAACAGTCAAGGAATATATTACACCTGAAAAATTCGATGAATGGCAGACCAAAGCTGAAGCGATGGGATTCAAATATGTAGCGTCTGGACCACTCGTCCGTTCCAGTTACAAGGCTGGAGAGTTCTTCCTAAAGAATTATCTCAACAACCAAAAAGAGGAAGCTCAGTCCGCTGTACCATAGAGAGAGAGAGAGAGAGAGAGGAACAGATGTACATGAGCAGAGTCCACACCCATACTTGAACAACTATTTCACTTCGTGGCAACTCGGACGTCTTTAATTCAAATTTTCGTGAACATAATTTCTAAAAAAAATTAAAAACGAGCCATTTTTAAAATACACTTTTGTTGTTTCTACAGCTCAGCTTCGGAGTCTGAGTCCGACGTATCCTGTAAAATTTGACGAAGCTTTGCCTTTTGGTCGGAAGATAATGAACTGGGGAAATCTACCTCAAAGGTGATGAATAAATCACCATATCCACGTCCATTTCGTCGGGGCATACCCTTACCCGGTACTCTCAGAACTTCATCACATTCAATAATATCATCCACATCGACTGTAAATTCAGTCCCATCAAGTCGTTTCATGGACATCTTGAAGCCAGTCTACAAGAAAAATCATCATATTTCCAGAATCGACCAAAAAAAGAAACGAATGAGAAATTGATTTTTTTCTGCTGAACCCCATCCCATAACTATCCCCTATCAAGATGCAGGATTTATGTGTAAGAAAAACTCGATACTTACCAATGCCTTCACTAACGGTACCTGTGTCGTCGTATACAGGTTGTCCCCATCACGACGGTATTGAGGATGTTCCTTTTCTTGAATGACAAAGATGAGATCACCCGGTTTGTAACCAGGTTTTTCATCCGTCACACCTTCAAATGTAATGACCTCATTGGGACGCATTCCCTTATTGACATCAATCGTCAAATCAATTTTTTCTGTCTGTGTCTTTTTAGGACATTCCGAACAATTATTCAACCACATTTTGCCAGGAGCGACACAACGATCATCTCGTTGTTGGAAACTTTGGACGAAACCAGGTGCAATCTGTTGTCGGACAGCACGGACACCTGGTCCTTGACATTCCTGGTTAGGTTTCATACACATCTCCCATCGTAGGCATAGAACTTGACGGACGTATGTCACCTCAAATGTTTCTCCCTTAAACAATTGTTCCAAGGTCAATTCTAATGGGATAGTCACGGATGGCGTCGTCTGTTCCTGATTTCGTCGTTGTCTTTGACCGAAACCAAAAAAGTCATCAAAGGGTGAACCACCACCCCAACCACCCCCTCCACCCTTTTGTTGCTCATGTTGCTTCAACCCCTCTTCACCATGTTTATCATAAATCTTACGTGTCTCCTCATCCGATAGCGCTTCATAAGCCCTATTGATTTCCGCGAATTTTTCAGCTGCACCCTCTGCCTTGTTCTTATCTGGATGGAACTCCAAACTCTGGTTGTTTCCGATTCAATCGTAAATTCCCATTAGTTACCGAAGTCTGGTATACCCGGCCGCGTTACCCTCTTTTTACATCGCTTACCTTTTTCCTGTACGCTGATTTGATTTCTTTCTTACTTGCACTTCTAGATACCCCCAGAAGCTTGTAGAAATCGGCATGTACCACCGAAAGCAATGCACAAAGCTTAAGGAACTTCATCAAAGACGAGTTTGACGACAAATGACGGGTCATTGTTCTGCGACTAGTCTTTTTTCTCGACCAAAAATGCAACTGTTTCACAGACGACTTCTGTGTAACCACGAAAAGAATCTTCCGTGCGTCGCAAGGATGCCTTTATATGATCTGCAGTTTTAGTCAACTTGAGATCAAGTAAGGTTACGATTAAGATTGGAGACTTTGGGTCACTCCCGCGCCGAGTTTGCAGCATCGTCGTCGTCGTCGTCGTTCATTTTACGCTACCTTTTCCAGTCGCAGTCACACAAACGAACGGCCACATGGCACAATTCCTTCCTTCTTCTTGGTCGATCGGCAGGACTGGTCTGTCCGTAAACCACAGAAAGTTCGTTCGAGTTCCAATTCCGTCACGTGGAAGCATACCAAGCGTTCTCACGAATCTAGGGGTGGCGTTGGGATTAGCCTTACAGATTGTTATAAAATCCTTTACCCCTCACACTGAGCATTCGGGAATGAATATTTCCACGTGGATCGGGCGTCAAACTTCAACTTTCGATGGCACCCTTATTCCATTGTCACAAGCTGGTGTTGGTGGTGTACTCCGATCATTCCTATTCATTCTCAACCGACCAACTAACCTCCCAACCTCTTGACGGTCAAGTCTCACAAGAAGAATTCTATTTTTATTTCCCAAGATGATGTCCCTAAAGTCTATCCTTTCCCTATTCGTGCTGGTCGTTTGCCTTCTGACTTCCACTGCCGCCAAGAAGAAGGATGAAGATGATGCACTACGAGATTTGCAAATGGGAATGCAAGGTCTTAAGGAGGCTGCGAGCAACCCAGCCCTCATGGCCCAATTGATGCGAGATCTTGCGGTAAGTTTGCCTTCGAACGATCTACTGAGGCCTTTTTTGGTTCTTCCTGGTTGCGATCGAGTTGGCGCTAATCGTAGTTTTTTTCTTCTTTTTTCCCTCAAATGAACCTCGTCGGGGTCCATTTTCGATCAGAACCCTGAAATGATGAAGGAGGCACAAAAAATGATGGACAACCCACAGTTCCAGAAGCAGATGAAGAAATTGACTGGTGATAAGGAATTCAAGGATAGTTTGAAAAAGTCAGCAGAATCATTGAAGGATCCTGCCAAGGCGGCCGAACTTGAGGCCCGAATGGAACATATGATGAAGGTCGGTGATCAAGAATTGAAAAAGGCTGCAGGGAATGTCATGGAAGATGCAATGGCAGCAATGGCAAATCCTGAGGTCATGGCAGAAATGACAAAGATGATTAAGGACCCTGCCTTCCAACAGCAATTGGCCGCCATGGCAAAAGACCCCAATTTCAAACTGTACATGGAATCCGTAAGTAGAAAGAATTGGGTCTTAGAATGGACAAACGATCAAGGGCTTGGACGGGCGCTTATTGTCAGATTTTTCTCTCACTGATTTTTTCCCTTTATGTCTATTCTGTCGGAATAGATGCAAGATATGATGAAGGATCCACGAAAGAAGAAGGAGATGGAGAAACTCGGTGAAGCTGTACGGGCATCATTGTAAGAGAAACTGGTATTACATATCTCATACACCAGCGATCCCGAGAGAGTTGGAAAAAAGCTCGCATCAAACTTTAACCCCCATGAGTGTTACGGCAATCTATTATGCTTTATGTTGCTTGTTTTCTGCAACAAGTTGCTCTCTACTATAGCTGTGTAACCCATGATATATCCCGTGAATAGATGTGCTGTTTACTGAGTGTTCAAACACTTTATCGTAGCCTTTTTTTCAAGGATTTAGGTAGCCTCGAATGCGATGTACACGATTCTGAAAGACCTTGAACGAAAGCTCCAAACGTCCAGACGGTGTCGTCGTTTAGTTGTTTAACACCGAATATGTCAAGGCTCCGCCCAAGGCCATTGCTATTCCAAAGATATTCAATGGTGTAAACGATGGCCCCCCAAACATTTGTTGACCTGATATGATGATGCCTAATCGTCGGACAGCATCTGTCGCACTGTAGGTGATCGGTGATACCATTTTGACAAAGATAAAGGATAGGACATATTCGACATGGTAGGCTGTGACTGCCATGGCAGATAGCCAACCCGGGGGGATACCTTCCAGCTTGGATCGGTCCTGTTTCCTTCGTGATATAGCCTGACATAGAGACATCGATGATGCAATGACAAAGCCCACGGCGACCATCGCCCTTTGAGCGGCTGGACCAGCCACATTCAGTCGCTTCATAACACGTTGTGTCGTCATGTTGAGAGCACTCTGACTAGCACAGGATGTCAATGCTGCTAGAAAGCCTATTAATTCAAAACGAGGATGATTCCAAGACGCCGCCGCAATACCCAGTCCAATGGGAATCAACGACAATAGAACCGGTAGTCGGGGCAACGCTTGGACACCATCCAAAACAACCGTCAAAATTAGCGTGATGAGAGGTATCGCGCATTTCGAAGTATACGTTAATGATATCCCAATTCGACTCAGACTGATTGAATTGGAATAATTTGCAATGTACAAAAAGACTGCCGGGAGAACGAAGGACGGAAGAATCTTCCGTGTCTCTGCGATCCGATTTAGGATGTCAAGGTTTGGTTGCAGTAGGATCCCCAACGCTAATGAACCACCGAAGCGAAGAAGTGTCAACAACACTGGTCTTGAGAATGGTACCTTGACTTCTTTGTCAGACTTGGTGTCGGAAGGAAAATCAAGGAATTTGGTAGTTGAATACGTTGTACATAGGGCAGACGATAACATCCAGGTCGCGCCGACGGCATGGACATTGTCATAGATGGACGAAGCAAGGGAAGTCGGCGATGGGATACTCATCACTGCCTGATTTGCTAAAGTTGACATCATATATGAGGACGGCCTTTCACTGAGTCTATCTCTCCAAAGTGTCTTGATTGTATCGCATCCGATAAAATTTAGGTTTCTATGCGAACTGACGGTCACTTGTGATGGTAAATTGATGGCAGCTGAGCGGAGAACACTCGACAAGGAGATTCGAGGATTAGTGATGTCGGCGAATCAAATACCCGATGACGTGTCCCCCAATCGGATCGCTATAGTGAATGGTGAACTGCAACAAATTAGTCGGTTGAGTCGAACGGAACAAGGACCACCGTTTTCATTCATGACTGACCTTGACCACTGCGACTTCTGGGAGCCAGTCATGCGATCTGCCCTTGTCGTCTCGCGTGAAGAACGAATAAAATGGAAGAAATAGAGAGGATGTCATAACATCCGTGTTGCGGCGTTAGTCTTCGCAAGGTTGTGGACGAAAATGGGGAAGACAAAGCAGGTCCAAAGTCTTATCTTGGAAGAGCTTGGGCAGTCTTTCAAGAGAAAGAGTAATTTGAAGAAGGCAATCAAGGCGAAAGATCCTACCTTGGAAAAATACGTGAAGAAGGGTTTGAAAAGGCTCATCAAGAAAGGAGTTGTGGAGGAGGATGGTAGGATACTCCGGATATCTTCCGTACAGGAGGAAGGTTCATCATCACTTCAAACACGACCTGTCCTGCCCCAACCCGATCTTGATACACTCCCGATAGCCGCCAAACTCCGCAAAGCTCAGGAAGAAAATCTACTACCAAAGAAGATGGTGTCCTTTGCAGACGACCATGTAGATTTAGATGATGAAATTAAACGACTCGAGGCCGAACTGAATGAGTCATCTAGTGGGTCTTCTGAAGATGAATCAACAGCAGACAGAGAAGAGGACGAGGAAGAGGACGATGAACAACAACCAGCAATATTGTCTCTGTCGGTTTTCGCCAACGATCGCATTGAACAATTACCAGAAGCTCATCTTCCCGAGCCAGGAAGGTATAAGGTACAAGGTCCCTCCATGAAGAATAAATCGCGAATCAAGACAGGCACCCAGGAAAGTAGTGCGGTGCAAGAGAAAGTGGATGGGTTGAAGGAAGCGGTGAAGGAAGTATTATGTGGATACAAGGCTCGGTCATCCGAGAGGTTACCGTTCTACTGTCGATTTTGTTCTAAACAGTACAATGACGAAAATGAGTTCTTTCAGCATAAAGGTTCAGACTTCCATAAGATGGCAGTGGATATGGAACGAAAGGCGACGTACTGCCGACTGTGTCGAAAACAATTAACCAGTCCAGAACAGATGAAGGAGCATCTGAAATCAAAACCACATCATGAACAACTTCAAAGGGCGAAAAGCCGACAGGGAAGGCAATTCGCCGGAGACAAGATCAAAGGGAATGGCGCCAGGCAATGGACCTAGGGAAAATGTTGGTTGTTCGCAAGACGTAATTTTACACTAAGTCGCCAGACACATTTTTCGTCATGATGAACTTCGTAGTACCGGTCTTGTAATTGATGGGTAGCATGTCCTTCCAGTAGTCTGTTCCTTGTAACGCAAGGTCACCATCTCGCATCTGGAACATAACGGAACCCCGAATGGTTGTCGGTCGCTTCGAAAACCTTGCTTCCAGTCGTGCTCCTCGATCGATAAATCCACGATACTGTAAGACCGTACCATCATCCCCAAGGACCTGGAATGTACATGTGTCAAGGTGTGTAGGACCCGGGTCAAGTCTCCACCGTAATCCTTGCAGAGGTGGTGGGACCTTCACTTGTCCTTGTGACTCGAGGACAACTTTGGAAATACCAATGGTCTCTCCACCAACCACATCCCGTACCTCCCATTTTCCTTCCAGATCCTCAGGATACGCAGCCGCTTCGCCTCCAGTCGAACGGAAGTTGGATTCCCACACTGCGAATCTACCCAGCTCTTCTTGTGCGGTCCTAGGCTTTGGCATTGAGAAGATATTCGTCGACACTGGTCGGACATAGCCACTTCCAAATTCGACCAGACTTGCCATAAGTCGCTCATACGAGTTGGCGTAGCTCTGAGAAAGAGGGACTCCGGGCTCCAGGTCCGTCACGAGACCATCATCATAGGCCTTATGAAGCAGCATTATCAATGCGTTGAGGTATTGGAGTCCTGGTCGGCTCTCACGATTCATATCACCTAACGTTTGGTCACTATTTGGATACCACCTTTCCGCAAACGGGGATCGATTCGAATCCAGGGTCGCTGAAAGAACCAACAATTCCTGGTCACCGCCAAACAAAAGGGCACGAAGCACAATGTTCGACAGCGAGTTGAGTTGACGTGTCATGGTGGGCTCATCTGCACTCAAAATAACACTTAGGGGGTTCTTTTTGTTCCAAAACTTGAGTCCTCGCTTTTTTTCTCCTTCATCGTCATCGCCCTTGTCCTCGCTCAACGTATTCCACGCCGTTGTCTTCCCTTCCATCGAATAGCCGTTTCGAATGTTAATCTTATCGATCATCGACAAACAGATATCTTGATCATCCAACTTTCTTGAAATCTGGAATCGATCCGTTCCCGGCACATCTTCTAGCACTCCTCCAACGCTCTTGACCACCGCAATGACTCGTTTGTACGATTCGTCGTAGATTCTAGACTTCATGACCTGCCAGTAGGAAGTTCTTAGCCGTATAGCTCAAGGATCTTCAAGCAACGATCAATATGCACAACATACCTCTTTCACTCTAGGGGATTCTATTCCAGTTGTTGCCAAGCTCAACACAGACTCTAGATAGGCTTCAGCGAACTGATACCCTGGTAGGGATCCATATCTTTCCCGAAACGACATGATTTGATCGGCAACGTACTGTTCGCTAGTTCGGCCTTTCGGCCCCGAAGGAGCACCACCCTCTCCTCCTCGACGCATGATCAGGTTCAGAATTGGTCGCGGTACAGGGCATTTCGCAACCGACCCCGCAGCCTCACGTTCTTTTTGGGCCTGCTTCTCAGCTTCAGCCGCCAATCGAAGACTAGTATTCAGGGCTTCTTCGGAAGGCCAACATCTTGCGAGAAGAATTCGCCGGACGGCTCGATTTGATGCATTGTTGAGGGCTCTAGTAAGCGATAGCGTCTTCGGTACGGCGTCAACTGAATCATCTTTGTTGGTGATGGGAGTGCTTTGAGCATAAGCTCTCGATAAGGAGACATCGGCTGGTGCGATGCAGTAATCGATTTCATTCACCTTTCCTCGGTACAACACTGTGTTTCCAACCACCTTTGGGGATGTATCAGCTTGATCTTCCTGTTCAATATCTGCACCGGCAACTCCTAAAGGCTCCTTCGATCGATGGGAAACAACGAGACGGCTACTGGGCGGCGCAGGAAATGAACTTCCTCGAGAAGAAAACAGGACAAGGATCACTAACGGAAGCTTTATCATTTTTTCTCCTCTCTTTCGATATGTATTTCATCCACAAGACAAGCGGCTGCGAATGGAGATCGTCTTGTGCACAAAATCCGCAAGAATAGCGACACAATAGGTCGCGATGTTTTTGTTGAACTTTTACTGGTTATGATGTCATTCTCACAACAATCCTTCGCGAAGTGAGTACTAATCGGTCACATAGATATAATTCGTAACTTAAAAGTAGCTTCTATGCATACATACATATGTGGATCCTATGTAGCGCGAGTTCGGGCTCACACTCCCGTAGTAAGCTTAGGCTTGAAGCTAAGCCGACAGTTAGTGGATACTCAGGAGAAGTGAGGTAGTGTTTAACCCCTACCCATCGCTCCATATTGGTCTCGACCCTAACGATAGATGTTATCATCAGGATCCTCCCGCTACATAGCTAATTTTGAAGGACACACGGAATGTCTGTTTGCCACCAATAGAAACATCTTTTTTCTTCCGACAGTACCACAACCCCGAAGTACGCTAGTCGCACCGGTAGGCTTCTGAAGCGACTTCTGGGATGACGAATCACCACTGGAGTGAACTGCAAGTAGTTTCCTCGGGATAGCCGTGACGCTTCGGCATCTTCAGCCCGCAGCAAGTTGTTCCAGGGAAAGGGTTCGAAGACATAGGGAACAAACGAACCGTCATTCACTACCAGAAGAGATTTCCAACGTCGATAAATACAGTGATCCGCCTGGTAACTCAAGCCATGCTCGGCATTTTATGTAAAGGATTCAATAGGGTCGAAGGAATGGCAAAATGCTAGTCCCCGTATATGAAAGCTCCTGCCCTGCACGACTTTGAATGTTACTCTAATGCTGTTCCCTACCTGCAAGCCCTCCAACAAGTCAACCTCTTCAAGATAGTTGATGATGGTCCCTGCATTATGGAACGCGACAAGCTCTAGCTTATTCAGTTCTGTCCATTCGACCTGTTGCGGGAATATCTTGCTCTCAATGGTAACACTGATCTTAAGTTGATACTCCAAACTCCCCTTGGGACCCTTCAAGTACTTCAGGTACGTGGAGTAGATTGACGGTCAGTCAAGTCGGGAGGCAAGGTACAGGCGAGTATGAGCTCATATCCTCTCAGACTTGTTTGCGAAGAAAAAGTATACGTTCGACCACTTACCACAACAATAAAGCGATTGACTGGTTGTGTCAAATTTTCCAGTTGAATAGTAAATGTGGCATCCCGACGAATCGCTGTCCATCCAGGTTTATCAGTAGGTGCTTTCCATCCATCGATATGGGTGGCGATACTTTCGACGGCACGCTGGGATTGCGGCCCATCTTCGGCCCCATTCCGATGCAACATGATCTGGAATGCACACTTCGCATCATTTCTCTGACTCAACTCACACCGACGCTTATTCACGATGGTATCGTTTATCCACTGTTTTGGAACATCCTCTGCGGGTAGATTATGGTGAAGACTTGGAAATAACATCCCCGCTCGAGGTTCAGGTTTGTCATGATCGTCTAATGATGATGCATCACATGATTGTAGTATACCGTCGACTAGGCCATAGGCAATCATCCAGGCAACGCCACTGTGAAATGCCAATCCTGGATGTACCTGAGTAGACTCTGTCAAAGTATCATCGTGGATATCGTGGAACAGGACTTCCCGAACAACGTCTGGATACGATAGTGCTAGAATTCCGGATGTTCCTGTTTGCCAATTGACTGTATCGAGTACTTCGTTGGAATATCGGAGTCTGCTGACGATGTCTGCAGGACCAGGCCATCTCATCGTCTCCTCACTGATATCAGCGATTTGAATCAAGAGTGGAAGGTCATTGCATGGCCGTCGTGCCTTGGCGACTTTATGGAATTGTTGCATATACCAAAACATCGAATCCCTCTGTTGTCCCACGGGAGATAGCATGTCATTCGGACCGTAGGCGGAAATAAAGATGTCTGTCTCTGATAGGTTCGTACCGAACAGATCATATTGAACGATGGGGATCCCAATAGAAGAATCCGTCCCAGCCCAACCCAAATTCTTTACCTCCACTACGGGTGGGCGATCAACAGTCTTGGAGGAAGCGATAGTGTTTTCCTCTCCCAACAAAATGACCGGTAGTATCTCATTTAGAAGTGCTTCCAACTTGGTTGGCCAAGCACATAATACCTGGTTGTACTCGATACTCGTATCCATCCCAATCTTGTTGTATCGGCAACGATGACCCTCGACGACGGATCCACCAAAGACTGCTATCCGTAAGGGTGGATTTCGAATCGGATCGTGCACACGTTTCAATACGACTTCAAAAACTCGTTCCATGACGAAAGGATGAGCTCGTGCCTTGATCGATCGAGAAAGTTGATTTTCTTTCAGTAGTCGGTGGAACATGATATCTTCATGTTTCGTATAACTGTCCATATCCATCACAGCCTCTGACCAATTGTAACATATTCGTAGATGTTTCCGTGCCGCTCGACGGATCCCCTCCAGGATTGAATCAGAATTCCAAATATGATATAATGGGGTTTGATGTGCCTGACTCTTCCTTTGCCATATGGAGCGACATGCCGAGTCGACGGATGCTATGTTCATAATGTTCTTGTTCAAGCTTTCGTTCGACCATGTACCGATATCGTGGACTATATTCTTGCTTCTCGTCATGTGTTTCGACGTTTCCAAGTTCTCAAAGGTGTCTTGTTGTGCCACTGATGAGAATTCGCTGACAAGCCCCGCAGAAATGACGACGACTATCCCCGTTCTCCTGACCCATGTCCACCACCATCTCGTCGAAATACTGTCGTTTTTCGTCTGCTGTTTTTCGTCTATCTTCATCATGACGAAGAAAAGACGATTCTTTCTTCGTTTCAGGATCTGCATCGGCAAGAGACTCCGTCGGGAGTTCACTCGTGGATTGATGATAAGGTAGAGGCAGTGTACCAAAGCCAATCGTTCTCTGATGACTTTCCCGCGATTTTACGACATCCACGATTGACGATTCACGGGTGTTTCTGTTTTCATATGATTCATACATATGTGACAATGGATATAGTACGTACAAAGATTTCGGTTCCAAGCTGAGACTACATATCGTACATACACATGAATCTGTGACACGTTGACGAAAATCTGTCACAGTCACCCCGAAAGCGTCGACGTCACCCTCAAGCACACATCCACTCCCTGAAGACGATGACATCGTGTCAAGTCGTTCAAGGTCAGAGGGGTCGTTTGGATACGTCGGCAAACATTGATCAGACTTGCCGACGGCATGCATATGCTCTCCCAACAACGCAGTGAGCGAACTTTCCGAACAACTATTTTCGGAGTTGGTATTCTCGACTTCATCCTCTACAAGTAGACTGAAAATGTTTTGTACACCTTGTGGCTGACAACGCAAATCTTAGTACCGAAACATAGAAGGGGAGGAAGAAGGATACTGCGAAGTCGAATTTCGATCTTCCCTTGCTTCTTTGACGGTTTTTCCGAAACGAAATCCATAATGAAAAGTGCCGAGTTTCGGGTGGCAGTTGTCGTACTACTGATCGCTCAAATAGAAGCCCTCGTAACGCCGTTGGGATATTATGCGACACAGAAGGAGTCATCTACTGAATTAATGGGACTGCGATCATTTGTGAAAAGAAAATTGACAAGACCGAGAAACAGTATATCCAACAAACCACCCAAAGGATCCAACTTGATTGAGGGAGGATCGAATCGCCTATTAGGAGAAGGCAACGAAGATTCATTTTCTGGTATGGAAACTGGATCAGACTCCATACGTAGTGCAAGATGCATATCAGTACCCTACATGGAACTCACAAGTACCACTATGGCAGTGACGTCTGCAACAGATGTACTACAAGTGGAACAGCAACGTCCTCCTAGGGCTAGTACGACGATGACGTTGGAGAGGAGAAATGATGAGGACGATATGGATGTACCACAGAAATTACCCCCGATTGGTGACCGCGATTTGACCAAGTTGGAGACAGAATTCCGAGAGATGCTTGGGTATTTCTCCCAGTACACACGACGAGATATAATGGCGGTACGAGATCCTCGGATGCGGATCATCTTTCAGGGTGTTGCCGCTAGCTATGGTCTTCCTGAAGTCTACCGTGCCTTTGAAATCTTATTTGAAGATTATGCCCCCCTACGTGTCGCTGGAAGACTCATCTATGGGAAACTGAAAGATGTCATGGAGGAGGCTCAACGGGAGCGTCGGAGAGAGGTTGACACTGTTTCAGAACGTACCGGGTTGTCACGAGGAGAAGTTGAAGCAAGTCGAAGTGCCTACTTCAAATTAGTTGTCCACGAGGACGATACAGCGACGGAGATGACCCTTCAGCAGATTGTTGACTTTGGATTAGCCGAAATGGCAGTCGAACTTTTGGGTTACAGAGATTTCGATGACTTTGTAAAGTCATTGAATCCATGCCGGATGCAAAAAGTCGACTTTGAACGACTTATGATCGCCCTGCAAAGTTGTCCTATTGATGATCCATCACCAGAATGTAACCCATCGACTGTCTTGAAGGAGATTGCGGGGAGACTTGAGACACGGACGGTAGTGTCTCCGAACAATCCAAGGGGACAGAAACAGGGTAAACTCAATGAGCGTTATGATGGTATGGTGGAACGATTCCGAGAATGGAAGAGTCTAGTCCCAAACGGTGATGGAAGAAGGTTGGAGATCCTTCGTGGATGCTTCGTCGGTGCAGAGTCTGCAGAAATTGTGGAGGCTCTTCGAGTCGTGTACATAGATTATTCCGCCTTGCGAATGTCAGGTGACTTGATTTTCAAGGTAATGGCCACCTTGGTGGGACGCAAAGGAAGCTAGCTAACTGTAATTATTTTGGTAGGATAAAGATAAATTGGATTTTACATCCCACGACGTTGAGACAGTCTCAATAGTATGATAGAATTTGGCGACAAGATCCATGTGGCTTCTCTAAATTTAGTCGTGGCGGTCAACTACTCGGAACAAATTCGACGCCGAAATACACGAGAACTAGCGGTATTGTATGTTTCCTGGTCGGTGTACGCCGGCTTCCGAATTCTCTGATCGAACATCCCTCGCATCGCCTTCCGAAATCCTTAGTAACAGTCAGGGCCATAAACTGTGGCAGCGATCTTTGTGTGAACAAGTTGATTTATATCTTCTAGAGGAGAAGATCACCTCCTAAAGTCAGCACCCTTCGTACCTTCTGATTCCTTACACTCGAAGCCCTTAAAAACGCGACGTCAAGAAGTTACTCTTTTGCTGACGAGAAATGTGGTATTCATCCAAGAAGAATCGCGGTCGATTATTTTCACGCCCATCGGAAGGAACAGCACATCTATTCCTTCAATACGCTCAAAAGACTACGAGAAGCAATTCATTTGATACACAGCCCACCGTTCTCAGTGAGGAGAGTACGTCAAGAAGTTGGGAGGACTCTACTGAAGATTTGGAAAGAACATTTGTAGGACTCTTGCAAACCAGGCATGGTTTATCACAGGACCAATCATCGGATGTGGCAAGGATCTTAACGGACGTCGTACAGCGATATGCCGAACCCTGCGAATCTACTTCTTCTCAAGGCGACTACGGGAGCTCTGCGACAGTCAACAAGGATAGAGCCTCGGTATTTCTTCTAAACGCGTTTACAGAAAAGTCCGACGACGGTATATCCGCCCCGGAGGATGATGGGCCATCTACAGAGAAGTCTAGTTGTCTACATGAAGAAATCAATTTTCTTAGAAGTGCTCTGAGAGCTTTGGCGCTGTCGAATGTACCGTCTACACATGTACCTGTCAAGAAGAATATCAAAATGAAGAACTCCGATATCAAGAGATGTCGAGTTGGAGAGGATTGTTCCGAGGTCTTCAAGCCCGATGAAATTCACATACATCGGACCATGGCATTCGCTGATGATGTGAGTGACGAGAGTTCTTTTCTTTCGGATGTTACCCCGAGTGAAGAAGGGATTCGTATTGTGTCCCTTGAGGAAGAGTTGGGCCGGGCGACACGATTCCACCATCGGAACCACTTACAGAAGGAAACGCATCTACGGAGGGATATCCATGGCCTTTCCTACCTACTTTATCAACGGCACGGTCAAGACGACTGTGAACCGATTATTCCATCGTCGAGCTACGAATCAGTGAACCGTGAAGGTCTTTCTTTTCCACAGTTGTCGAAAGGCGAGCACACCAGCACGCGCGCGAGGCACGTCCTTCACGAAATCTATTTCCAGAGATGGCAGATGACGCTACAAGGTCACTACACGGGAATGATCCAAAACCTTGTTCCGCATGGTAGCGGAGTGCTTCGCTTCATCAACGGTGATTTCTATTGCGGCCAGTTTGAATGCGGTCTCCTACATGGCGAGGGTATGTTACTAGTGAGGCGCGAAGGACGGATACTGAAGTATCGAGGTCGGTTTGTAAGGAACGAATTCGTCCCTATGAGCGATCTGTCTACCCTTGGAAGTGAAACCTGTTTCGTAACTCTCTAGGTACTACTGAGGGCAGTACGCCTCGTCACGTTGCATCGAGACTGCTCTTTCTGCCGGGTCAAGAACAGAGGTGTGCCAAAGTCTCGAAGGGGGATCCACGTGCCATCGAGTGGGGTCGAAATGGGGGGGGACAGCATCCCCGCTCGTTCCATCGGGCTAAATATCGGTGAGCTTCAAGCAATATCGTGATTATCACTGTAAAATACGTTCTTTGCTATTTTCTCGTTGACATTTACCAGTGGATGCAATTTCTACGATCTAATTGTGCAAATTCTTTGAATTCTTTTCGCGCCAAATTATGGACATGATACACGATACACTCGAAAATTAACTGTTAAAAAGATGTGCTCGAAGGAGCAATGATGATAGAAGCAGGCGTCTATCACAATGTTGTCTTCTCTCTTGAATCTCGCCTTATGCATACATCTCTTCAGAGAACGTCATCCGATTCCTCGAACCTCACCCGATCATCGCGTCGTCATACGTTAGAGCTTGGCAGATGAGTTCTGTCCGGCAAAGGATTGGCCAAGTCTCCCCAGCGACTAACCCGAGAGTGTCGGTCGTCGGCAAAGGAACTCTTAACGTTCGAAGAGGACATCGTTTTCAGGATAGAGTCAAGGAAACTTGTGCGGTTCGACGGAAGCTATCAGTAGAAGAAAAGTTGTCAATGAAAGAGGACCAGGATGATGTTCTAGTTGTTGTAGCCCAAGCGTTGAATGCGGCCTCGAGGGGATTTTGCGCACAAGAGCTTTCGAACGGCGACGAACAGTTTTTCGAGTCTGCCCTAACCACGGCAGTTGAAGGATCTTTGCAATCTCTCATCGATATTGAAGCCGATTATCTAATTTCTGAAGAATCCACATCAGCCGAGCCTATCGATTTCCTGATTGACAGATCCAGACAGGTCATTTTGAAACAGAGACGGGAGATCCTATGTTTGCGGCTAATGGTGCAGGAGTTGATCCACGGAGTGCTCAATTCGAAAGATGACAGAGTGGATGATAGCCATTTATTTCCTCCGAACCAAAGGTTGGACGAGAAGTCTGGCGCCACTGTCAGGACTCCATCTACTGCGAACACAACAATGACGTCGACTCCATCAACTGCGGACTTCAAAGATGAGCTGAAGGTTACATCGTCTAGTGAGCGGTGTACTCCACCAGCGCAGGCCTATGCCTTGAAGGATATTCAAAGAAGTCTGAACGCGACTTTGGAACGACAGCAACTTTGGGCGCCCTCTCAAGAAGGAAACCGTTCGCCAAGAGAAAGAGCCCATTCTATAATTGCGGGATGGGAAGCTCGACACACTGTCCGGAGAGGGGAAAGTAGTCCACCTTCAGAGTCGTCGTCAGGGATAAGTCAGAAGGGGTACATGGTCGAACCGCAATCGGAAAAGCCTACCTTTCGTCATTTGGATGCCAACGTGTCCGTCGACTCCTGGCTTGTATTCCCAGATCCTTTCGAGGAAAATAGCGAAACCACAATCATGCACAAACGAGAGACCGCAGTACAATCAACTAAGGGCGGCAAAGTAACGGAAAATCAACAGAGTACACTGTTCACGGGGAAAGTCATAAAGATAGATCGATCGCCCCGTGACAGTCGGATGGAACCTGAAGGCATGGTTGATCATACTGCTTTGACGACAGCTGTGGTTGATGGATCAGCATCCAATGCGACACGAGCATCGGTGATGGGAAACTCCATCAATAGCGACGATCTTGTTTTTGAAGACAGCGAGGACGATAGTGACCAGGAAATCCACAATACGGCAGGACGTCGGATGGTGGTACTAATTGCTGGTACACCTATAAACCGAGCACAACAATCTATGCAGGAGCGAGCTGTCGCTATTTTACAAGAGAATGGGGTTCATTCGGATTTCGTAAATGGTGCCAACCCAGCTGAGTACAATGTCCGAGACACTTTATTCGATCTCAGCGGGTTATACGGAGCCTACCCTCAGCTGTTTTTGGTAGAGGACGATGGGACGGCTGAGTTTTTCGGTGACTTCGAAAAACTGATGCGATTAAGTAACTCTGGGGAGTTACGTTCGATCTGGCGAGAGAGCACTGCCCAAACCCCTTCATCTCAGCCTATGTCTGTCTCCACGACTAGTTCGATGAGGATAGGACAATTACCAGAGACACGCAAAGCAGGTAGTATACCAGTCAAGTTTCGATCCGAGGGGAACGCAGCCATGCTGGATCGGACGATTGATGAGTCGTTGGATGCCGATACGACAACGGACACATCGTACGAGATGATCCAAGTCGGAAATCGGGAGCTCAGATGGATTTAGGCGGGCGGATAGAGTTGATGTATCGTGGCTTCATAGAGTTCCTGCAATAGCATATTTCTATTCTGTTTGTGGTTCAATAACTTTCGCGCCTATGTTAGCTAGGCAGGTGATGCTAGGATTTCTTGAGATTTTTCGCGGCCTCTCCGGCGCCGGTAGTTTTTGGTGACGTCACCTTCTACGGTGGGAGTGATGAGTCATCACGTTCACCTTCCAGCAAACGTTCTCACACGGTCAGTTGTATGCATACTTGCTACCCGAATTTGATGATTCGAACACATCACGAAGACAACCACATCAAATCGGAAGCCTCTCCGAACTCAATTCTTGCGACGTGTGCACTTCTTGATTTATCCCATTTCGTATGCATAGTGGAGAACGGAGGACCGATTATATCGGACTGTCAACTGCATAAACCATCTTGACTCCGTGAAAGAACGAAAGATACTTTGCCCCCCAGAATGCGTCGTTGTGCTATCGTCGTTGTGGTTGTCGCCTCCTGTTGTGGCGAACTATCACTCGGATTTTCTCCCTCCTCTCCAGTTCCGGCGTTACACCCAAGACGTCATGGGAGAATACTTCAATACTCAAATGCCATGCTCGAAGAACAGAAAGAGGAATTAAAGAGTCGGTTGCCCCCCATCAGGCGCCGAACGCTTTCCAAATACGAAAAAGAATTCCGAGAGCTTTTAGAGGCGATGCTCTTTACTCCGCAGGAAATGTCGTCTATAACCGATCCGAGAATGCGAGCTATCTATGAAGGTGTAGCAGCAAGTTACTATGTACCGGAAGTTTATCGTGCCTTTGAGGTTCTGTACGAAGACTATTTGCCTCTACGGTTGGCGGGTCGTGTCATTCATAGCAAACTACAGAAGATCATGGATGAATCAAAAGAGTATCAGCTGAATCAGTTGGAAACTACTGCGTCGAAAACCGGTTTTCTGATGGGGGATCTTCTACAGTGTTGGATATCCTTCGTCGAGAGGACAGGTAGCCGTGAGTTACCGGTTGATCGAGTGGAACTCCTTTTCTGCAGCGATCTTGACTCCGAGCTTATTTCATCTCCGAATGAAGACATTATGACAATCATTAATCCCAAGGGAAAGAAGAGTCTTTCCTTTACAGAAATTATTGACGGATATGTGGCACTACAGCCAGCTGCTACTGCAAACGAGCTCCAGGGGCTCTTTCTGTCTGTCGGCGAGGGAGTTTCGGGAGGAAACCTATTGGATGATAAGCGCCGGAAGTATGCTGAACGATATGACGAAATGTTGGTCAAATTTGCCGAATGGAAGGAATTCATCCCATCCGGTGAAGGTCGTAGGATAGATATCCTTCGAGGGTGCTTTGTGGGATCAGAGAATAAACCGGTAGTGGAAGCCCTTCGTGTCATTTACACGGATTATTCAGCACTCCGAATGTCAGGAGACTGGATTTTTCAGGTAGTATCGGCATTGATGAATGGTGTGATGCGTCGACGGCACCACCACCGTCAGCAGAAAACTCCATAAAATGTCGAATCAGGTCACTGTCAAATAGAAATAGAAGTATAGAGATCGTGAAAAGTCATTACATGTCGAATGGGTGTGATGAGTCCATGGCGATAGCGTCAGGAAAAAGCTCCGTAAAGTCGAATCAGTTCATGTGTCAATTTCGAATAGAACCATAGAGGTAGCGAAAAGTCGTCATATGTCCCGGAAACCCTTGCTAGAACCACTTCTTTCGAAGATACGCCAACACAACATGGCTCTTTGCCCTAACGACAGAATTGTACTAGGATAGACTCTCTTATTTTGTTTTTGATATTACATCCGTATCTTTCCCTTCAACCATTCTACCATCTCCTTGGCGAGATCGTCGACTGATTTTTCATCGGATTCTAAAACGTATTCTGGATGGAGTGGTTCTTCATAGGGATCATCAATCCCTGTAAAATTCTTGATTACACCGGCCCGTGCCTGTTTATATAATCCCTTCGGATCACGACTCTCACATGTCGAAAGAGATGCTTTCGTATAGATTTCCATAAAGGGTGCAATTTCTTCCACACTTGATCGGACCATATCTCGATCTGCCCGATAGGGGGAAATCAGTGCCGCTAGGACGACAGTCCCACTATCGGCCATCATTTTCGAAACTTGACCAATCCGACGAATGTTCTCCGCACGATCGACAGGAGAAAAACCTAAATCTTTGCACAAGCCATATCGAATGTTATCTCCATCTAGAAGATATGTTCGAATCCCCTGTTCGTTCAGAAGGACTTCCACCTGGTTTGCGACACTGCTCTTCCCAGCACCACTAAGTCCTGTAAACCAGCAAACTGCTCCTTTGTGATCATTCAGTTTCCATCTCTTCTCTTGACTGACGGCGTGGCTATGCCATACGATGTTCTTCGATGCCATGATGTCCTGTGGTACGATGACACTTTCGATGGTTTACCTGTGAAGCCTTTATCACGAACGAACAAATGACGCCTCTACAGCGATCCTACGGTAAAATTTAGATTTTGGTCTGGCATTTGCCAGTATCATATGCACGATATCGTACATACTTTTGAACGATTACGTAGTCATCTGAGTCAATCGTTCCGAAGGGTATTGGTGGCAAACGCACCACTTTCCATCCATTTCTATCTTGGGCAAAACGACCCCACAAAATGAATCTGACAGTGACCATGATGAAAACGGTCATGGCGATCGACCTGTTGTCATCGCTTCTCCTGCTATTGTTTGGATTCTCCCATGGTTTTATATCCTCTAATTTTGTGCCCAATACCCCATGTCGTTCGTTTGCCTTAAGGCGATGGGGTCGACTGTCGGGATCATCGGATGACGACAACGAGATGAGTCAATTTGAGGAACAGCTACGAAAGCTTCGTGAAAATGTCAATTCGATAAGTTTACCGACAATAGGCCGTCCACCCAACAAAGCCGATATTTATGCCGCCAGTGAGTTGGAGGGACTTTGGCAAATACATCAACAACTCTCCTCAGACGCTCCCAAGTTCGATCCTGACAGAAGAGCGGTGGACGCAAGTAGTCCCGTTGATGAGGTATCAGGAATTTCATCGATTCATGATTTAGTAATGAAGGCTGTTGGTGAGATGGATAGCTCTACGAGGAAGACCAAAGATTCGAGTTATCCATGGTTCACAGATGATATCGATCAGCGATCAAAACAGATTACTGCAGTTGCATCGGATGTCGATGGGACGATCCTTGGCCGCGATCAGAAGGTCCATCCAAGAACGAAAGCAGCTATTGAAAAGGCGGTAGAGGCTGCCTTCTCTCCTAAGAGTAGTATCAAATGGTTCTTCCTAGCCACTGGAAAATCACGGACGGGTGCCATGAATAGTCTGGGACCGGAACTATCCGCATTACTGATGAGCTGCCCAGGTGTTTACATCCAAGGTCTGTACTGTGTCATTGGCAACACTGTAATTTTCGAACAGAAACTTGAGAAGCAAGCTGTAAAGGCTTGTGAGGAACTTGTCCTGGAGACGAAGACTTCTATCATCGCATATGACGGCGATACGCTGTATACGACGAATCTAACAGAATCTGTGATTCGACTCCATGAACTGTATGGTGAACCGTTGTCAAAAGAAATTTCATCTATTTCTGCACTCTCAGGTGGTGTGCACAAGATCTTACTGTGTGATGATGACGTTGACAAGCTAACCAATATCGTACGGCCACAACTCGAAATCCTTGCCGCGGCGAATAATGCTACAGTAACCCAAGCCGTACCGACAATGCTGGAATTACTCCCCGGAGGATGTTCCAAGGGACTTGGAGTTGAAAAACTTTGTGAAAAGTTAGGTATTGATCCCACGGTTGATTTACTTGCTATGGGAGACGCCGAAAATGACATTGAGATGCTCCAGATGGCAGCTATTGGTGTCGTCATGGGGAATGGTTCACCCGGAGCTCGTAACGCAGGGGATATTGTTCTCGATGAAACTAGCGGTGAGGGTGGTGTGGGTCTTGCAATGGAAGTACTACTAGGTGATAGACTGTAGCTCCAGATTATTGGAACCGTCTTCATTGTGCTGCATGCTAGGAATAGGAACAAAATGATAGCTTCTGATAACTATAGATTTGCGTCCCTCTCCACCAGCTCTTCTTGTTTCAGCCTCACCGCTCGTGTATACTGTAGTCATAACTTACAGTCACGTCACCGAAAATGGGATAGGTTTGAACGCGCGACGTCTCCGCGGAAATTTGCTGGATGTGTAATCTTCGCCTCGTATCATAGTCGAATCTATGTATCATACGTACAACGAGTCAACAACATTACCTACGATATGTAACTACTGTCCCAAACAACGCGATCTTTTCGAGTTATATGTTTGTCAACGATCCGCTTTCTTGCTGCCACGAGCTACCTTATGACGCCAAACGTCGAGAACATCTTTCGAATATTCATCAAAAAGCAAAGAATGCCATCGAAGTGAGCCACGAGGCGGACCTCCTTGTAGCGGCGAGGCTTCGATTGAGCGACCAGTACAGTATTGTTTCCTAGTCGCACTCTATATGATCCAAGGGCTTGTTGAACTCGAGGTTAAAGAAAAACGTGACAGAAAATCTTGAATATAAATAAGGATAATGGGCCAGGATACACCGTTTGAAAGCGAGACAACGAAAAGCAAGCATTATCCTGCAAGTCCGGTTTTTCTCCCGACACATGTCCACGTTCAGAAGAAAAAATATATACTTTACGGGGTGGCTTGGTCGTCTGACTATCATCGAGACAAGAATGGAAAAGAGCTTCAATACGTAGCGACAGCTGGGGCAAACAACCAAGGACAGGGCAGTACAATCACGATCTACGAGGTGGAGGTCAAAACTCGAAAGGGAGGGCTTATGCCTGTACAGCAGTATACCGATAAAGACAAGAAAGAACAGTACTTTGCATGTGCCTTTGCCGGGAGGTCGAATTACCTGCCGACCATGACTGCCATGACGGACGATGCAATGTCTCCAGACTCCTCGGAGTGTGATACTTCTGAGAAACCATCCGAGCAGGATTCGTCTTCGGCATCGAATGGACATGAATCGAATGTACCTCCGATAGTACCCGTCGACTCTTGTGTCGAGACAAATTACCTGAATAATGTTGATAACCGGTTTGATTCCGGACGTGGACCGAAACTACTTTGCGCTGGAGGAGTCCGGAATGTGATCAAGGTTATTGACTTGCTTCAAAAGAAGACCATTCAAATACTTCGTGGACACAATCATGAAGTATACGACTTGAAGTGCTCCCCAGTCGATGAGAATCTGTTACTAAGTTGTTCTGTCGACGAAACGATTCGGATATGGGATCTCATATCCTTTTCTTGTGTCGTCCGGTTCGCAGGCGTCCATGGACATTCAAGAGAAATCCTGAGTGTTGCTTGGCATCCCAGTGGACAACGATTTGCCTCCTCGGGAAGTGACGCGAGCATCCGACTATGGAATATGCACGATGGAAGAATTCAGGAAGCACTCTATGCGACTCGATCCGTATTGAGATCCGGACAGCGGCCGGTCTTCCTGGAACATCCCTTTCCGTACTTCGTAACCAAGAAGGTGCATAAGAATATCGTGGATTGTGTCCATTTTTGCGGTGATATGATCCTGTCCAAGTCATCCTACGACTCCATCATCCTTTGGCAACCCAAGGAGGTGGAGAGAACGTCCTGCAAGATCGGTTCGGCAACCCAGATGCCGCCTGATGAGGTGATCGTCCTTCGAACATTTTCCTTCGAACATGGTGGTTCTCTCTGGTTTCATCGATTTACGGTCGACCCAACATGTAGATTAATGGCGATCGGCAACACCAAGGGTGAGGTATACGTCTGGTCGCTGGATACAGAAAGAGATCCTCCGCACCGCACGCGCCTAGAAAGAGATCCTCCGGACCGAACGAGCGTGTCAACGGGCAGTTCGAGAAAACGTAAAACACATACTATACGAAATATTGCCTTTAGTCCCCGTGGTTCGGTTCTCGTTGCTTGTACCGACATTGGAGAAGTGTACAGGCTACATCAAGAACCATGAGCAAGTAGTGTAAGGGTATTTAAAATGTCAAACAAGTTACTGCAACTAAAACCGTAACCATATCAATCTTGCCAAAAGTAAAGTATGGCATGGCATCAACTCTGTTCGGATATGTCCAAAGAATTCACCCATGGACATCTCCCGCTTTTGAAATCTTGCCTCCATCGGAAGAGAGAAGCAATTCTCAACGTACAAATGTCAGAAGCATCCATCAAAGGAATCAGCCTTCCGTTCGACGAGGAGTGTCTTTTGAGGATGGCTTCAAGAATCCTCCTAAACCACCGCTCGAGCCGCTCTTGCTTTTTCGCTTTGTGTCCTTTTCTTCGCCTATCCGACCAAAATGAAAACGTGAAACTCCCATGAGTCAAACACTTCCGGGGAACGTGACTGTATCCTTTCCCAGAATGGAATCCACCTTGACAACTTACCATTCAAATTCTTGATATTCACACGAATTTTTTCTCCCTCCTTGATACTATAATCCTTGTCTAGACCTGGTAGTTGTGGCTCGGGATTCTTCGCGGCATCACGTTCCCGTTTCGCATCCTCAAGCGATGTGTTGAAGTCAAAGGCATCATTTCGCTCATTGAATGCCATACCGATAAACATGTGTCGGCCATTGGCGTTTTCTATCCGTAGAACAAAGTACCGGCTCGAGTCTACACAACGATCGACAGCTCCATCCTTGATGGGACAGACGGCGAATATGGCACCAGTAGTCCGATCGACAAGTAACACCAGAGTCATTTCTCCTCTCTCCACAACTTTTACAGTACCCTGCCACACCTCTTCTGTCCAGTCTGCTCCTCTCCATCCACCAGCAGTCGGTCGCGGGGGAAGCTTGAAGACATG
>Ga0194115_10001818_pt1 | contig 26375 bp, 26 predicted proteins | sample TA2MahsurfametaG_3_FD_148656 | JGI IMG/M metagenome (GOLD analysis project Ga0194115, IMG submission 148656) | Freshwater microbial communities from Lake Tanganyika, Tanzania - TA2015002 Mahale S4 surface | ecosystem: Environmental > Aquatic > Freshwater > Lake | place: Tanzania: Lake... | reverse complement strand
CTTTACTTACAGATACACATCAGTTTACAGGTAGTGTTTCAATTACTGGTTCATTAGGGATAAATGGTGTTGATTATGCATCTACATCTGCCTCCTTTGATACTAGAATTAACAATTTAACTGAAAGCGTATTTACTCATGTTGTAACTGATAGTGGTGGTGTATTTATAATTGATAGTATAAGCAGACCTAAATTATCTTTTACACCAGGTGCTACTTATAGATTTAATACAAGTGCAGTTGGAGGTTCTCACCCATTTAAATTTTCTACCTCTCCAAATGGTCCTACTCAATATACAACGGGAGTAACTAGTGGCCCTAATTTTATACAAATAGAAGTCAACTATAATACTCCTACTACATTATACTACTATTGTACAAACCATAGTGGTATGGGAAATGTTATTAATGTATTAAGAATAGATACATTAGTAACAACTTCTTCTTTTAATACAGGATCATTTACAGGTAGTTTTACAGGTTCACTTAATGGTACAGCAAGTTCAGCAGTAAGTGCATCCTTTGCTATAACCGCCTCTCATGCATTAAATGTTCCTGCTACCGCTTCATTTGCTAGCACAGCTTCATTTGTAACACTAGCACAGACAGCATCCTTCGTACAAACAGCTCAAACCGCATCATTTGTACAAAACGCAGTATCATCTTCTTTTGCTAGTACTGCTTCATTTGTAACACTAGCTCAAACTGCTTCCTTTGTAGCAACAGCACAGACTGCTTCTTTTGTTGTTACAGCTTTAACAGCATCTTTTGTAGCAACAGCAAACACGGCTTCATTTGTGCAGAATGCGCAATTTGCTACATCTTCTTTAACATCAAGTCATGCTTTAACAGCTTCTTACTATAATTTACCTGTAACTTATTCTCAAGCAGAAACAGCATCATTTGCATGGAGTGCTTCATGGGCACCTACGGCAGCTGCAACCTATTCAAATGCATATTCTGCATCTCAAGCATTAACTTCACATACAGCATCATTTGTTAATTTAGCAAGAACGGCTAGTTTTGTATCAACAGCCCAAACAGCTTCGTTTGTTAACACAGCTAGAACAGCTTCTTTTGTAACAGGTAGTAATGTAATAGGAGTAGTAGCCTCAGCAAGCCATGCAACACCAAAAGCATTCTTTTATGGATATAATGTTGGCTCTCAAAACATTTTTACAGTATCCAGTAATGCTAGTACAACTGTAACTCAATTCACATTTACAAGTTTCATTACATCTTCTCAAAACACTAAGATAGGAGTAGGAAGAACCGGTAGTTCAACAAACGTCACACTTGCACCAGGTATTTATGATATTGAATTAGACTTAGGAGGCATTAATGGACTTATAAGTACAGGTTATCTTAATGGATATGTTAGTGCATACTTGATAGCCGGCGCAAATACTACCTTTGCAAGACCAGCACTTTTTCAAGATCCTCAAAGATTATATAATAATCTATCAAACTACTGGGATAATTATCTTGCTGTATCAGCTTCTGCAGACTCTACTATGACAAGAGGTGTTGTGCAAATAACATCAACCACTACTCTACAATGTTATTTCTACGGAGCAAGTCAACAAGGTAATGGATTTAATGCTACTTTTGGAGTAGGACCTGGTAGAGCACCTGATGGTACAGCTTGGCCAGCTAATGCTCGTGCAACAAAAGGAATTTATTTAAGAATTCAAGAAATATAATTTTTAAGAAAAATCAATATATTTATATTTATAAACCAAAAATAAAAGATCATGACAGTTTTAGTAATCGTTTTAATTTTAGCAGCGGCATTATTTATCGCAATGAAAACAGGTAAAGTAAGAGATGCAGATGGTAACAACATTCCAGATGTATTAGAAGAAAAAGTCGCTGAAGTTAAAGAAGAAGTAAAAGAGGTAGTTGAGAAAGCAAAAAAAGTTGTTAAAAAACCAGCTAAAAAGAAGTAGTTTATGTCAGAAGTAAAATCAGTTACGCCAGAAGAGTTAGAAGAGATAAAAGCTATACAAAACGACTATCTAGCTACCACCTACGATATTGGTCAGTTATATGTAGATCAGAAAACTGCTAATGAGTCTTTGGGTAAGATAGAGAGGGAGATTGAACAAGCTTTTCAAAGTCTAAAAGAGATAAAAAGAAAGGAAGCTGACCTATCAAAAAAGTTACAAGAAAAATATGGTAGTTCTACTATAGATCTATCTACTGGTATTTTAGTTTCATAAACAGAGTTTCGTCTATTATAGAGATATTTATTAATAGATAATTAACAATAAACATGGCAGTAACATTAAACTCACCGGGCATTTTCTTAAATGAAAATGATACTTCTCAGATAACTACAGGCCCTATCTCAGTTGGAGCAGCACTTATTGGTCCTACGGTAAAGGGTCCGGTAAGCATACCTACAATAGTAACTTCCTACTCAGATTTCAAATCTAAATTTGGATGTGATTTCGTAGACATTCTAGGTACAACTACCGAGTATTTAACATCAATTGCAGCTTATAACTATTTTCAACAAGGAGGATCTTCTTTGTTAGTATCTAGAGTGGTAAGTGGTGCTTATGCTCCTGCATCTGCTAGTATACTCAGTGCAGTAACTTCAGCTTCTTTCGTATTAGAAACTTTATCGCAAGGTTCTATTATGAACAGTATTGGTGAAGGTGTAGTAGCTGGAGGTCAAGTAACTACTAGCTCACTATATAATTTAACTGGATCAGCTTTAATTTCTGGATCATCGGATAATATCAGATGGGAAATTACCTCTGCTAATACAGCTTCTGGTCAATTTAGTCTCTCTATTAGACAAGGTAATGACTACGAAGGTGCTAAAACAGTATTAGAGTCTTGGAATAATTTATCTTTAGATCCTAACTCTTCTAACTATATTGAATACGTAATCGGAAATCAATCTTCTCAGTTAACTTTAGACGGACAAGGTAATTTTTACGTTGCTACTACTGGATCTTATCCCAATAACAGTAGATATGTGAGAGTAAAAGCAGTAAATAACCCTACTCCTAATTACTTAACTCCAACAGGAGCTCCTAAACCAGAGTATATACAATTCATTCCTGCAGTAGGTTCAGGTTCTTGTTTCGGAGGATTTTTCGGAGCAACTGGCGTAGTTAATAATGCAGTTACAGGTTCAATGTTTGAAAATATCCCTAGTTTACAAAACTTACCTATTCAAGGCGTAGTAGTAGATAACTATACTTCTAGTATTAGCGTTCTATCTAATAAAGACTTATTTCAATATAACGTAATTTATGCCCCTGGTATTAACTTACAAAACGCTCCTAACTTAATTTCTACTTTAGTATCTAATACTCAACAGAGAGGAGATGCAATTGCTGTAGTTGATACCGTAGCATATAACGTAGCTTCTAACAATACCGTTATTGGTTTAGCTCAGTCTATAGATTCATCTTATGGAGCTACCTACTATCCTTGGTTGCAAATGAGATCTCAAGAGACAGGTAAATTAGTATTCTGTCCACCTTCTACAGTAGTACCAGCAGCTTATGAGTATAACGATAGAGTTGGTCAACCTTGGTTTGCACCAGCAGGTATTAACAGAGGTGCTTTACCAACAGTAATACAACCAGAAAGACGTTTATCCGTTTCAGATAGAGATGCTCTTTATCAAGGTAAGGTGAATCCAATAGGTGTATTACCAGGTCAAGGTACGGTAATCTTAGGTCAGAAGACTTTACAATCAGCTAACTCAGCATTAAATAGAGTTAATGTAAGAAGATTATTAATCGAGTTAAAAGCTAATGTTAATCAAATTTCTTCTACTCTATTATTTGAACCAAACACTACAGCAACAAGAAATTCATTCCTAAACCAAGTTAATCCATACTTACAGTATGTGCAGCAAAGACAAGGTTTATATGCTTTCCAAGTTGTAATGGATGAAACTAATAATACAGCTGATGTAATCGATAGAAACCAATTAGTAGGTGCAATTTATTTACAACCAACTAAGACATCAGAATTTATAATCGTTGACTTCAACATCACTCCTACTGGAGCTACATTCGGAGCATAATATAATAAAAAATGAAAATTAGAATTAATCTTACAGAAGCAAAGAAAGTAGTTGACCCTAAGAAGGTAGCTGCTGATAAAAAAGCAGAAGCTAAGAAAGTAGCTGATAAAAAGAAAGCTGACGAAAAAAAGAAAGCTGAAGATAAGAAAAAAGTAGAAGCTAAAAAGAAAGCTGATGCTAAAAAGAAGCTTAAAGAATCTCTATATCCTATTGTTAAGCAAATGTTAGCTGAAAATGCAGTAGAAGAAGTAAAAGAAGAAGGAGATAAGATGGAAGAAAGCGTTCTTGCTGATCCTAATTTCTGGGCTGGCGTAGGTGGACTTCTTTTAGGATCTATTCCGTTTATTAAAATGAAATACGATCAGTGGAAGAATGCTAAAACTCCAGAAGAGAAGAAAAAATTAGAACAAGAGTTATCCGACGCTATCAGTAAAAAGATGGGTGGTGGAATGTAAACCAAACAGAGTTGTGAAAAAAAAATAAAAAACAATTAGTCTAATATTTATATTAAATAAGACAGAAAATGGCAGTATTAAATCCAAATGAGATATTTTTCACAGCGTTTGAACCTAAGGTAACACATCGCTTTATTATGTATATTGATGGTATTCCTTCATACTTCATTAAGAAGGCTGCAGTACCTACTATCAAGTTTGAGACAATCAAATTAGATCATATCAACGTATATCGTAAAATCAAAGGTAAAGGAGAGTGGCAAGATATTGATATTAGCTTGTACGATCCAATTACACCTTCTGGTGCTCAAGCTGTAATGGAGTGGGTACGTTTATCACACGAATCAGTAACAGGACGTGACGGATATTCAGACTTTTATAAGAAAGATATTACTCTAAATACTTTAGGTCCTGTAGGAGATATCGTAGGAGAGTGGGTAATCAAAGGTGCTTTTATTAACAACTATACGACTAATGGATTTGACTGGTCTCAGCAATCTGAAATTTCAGAAATTACTTTAAGTTTGTCGTACGATTACGCAGTCCTCAACTTTTAGACTAGATTTTTAATAGTAAAATATATAAGAATTCCTTCAGAAATGAGGGAATTTTTTTTGTCTCGTATATTTATATAAAGAAAGAAAGATACGTTCGTATTGAATAGGAAAATAAACAATAAACAATAAATACGTTATGAGTACAAACACAGGTTTTCAAATGCCTACCGAAACGGTAGAATTACCTTCTAAAGGGTTACTTTATTCTAAAGACAGTGCATTATCCTCAGGAACTGTCGAATTGAAGTACATGACAGCTAAAGAAGAGGATATTCTCACTAACATTGCTTATATCAGACAAAATGTAATGTTTGATAAGTTATTACAATCTTTAATTGTTACTAAGATTAATTACGACGACTTATTAGTAGCAGATAGGGATGCTTTACTCGTAGCAGCAAGAATTTTAGGTTACGGAAAAGATTATAAAGTTCAATTTCTTAACCCTAATACTGCAGTAGAAGAAACCGTAGTAGTAGATTTAGCAGAATTAAGTACTAAAACTTTAGAGGAGTCTTTAGCAGTAGACGGTAAAAATTCATTCGAATATAATATTCAAGAAACTAAAACTAACTTAACTTTCAAACTCCTTACAGTTAAGGATGAAAAAGAGATAGATAGAGATATTCAAGGTTATAGGAAATTAAATCCTTTAGACTCACCAGAATTATCTACTAGAATGAAATATCTCGTCACTTCAGTAAATGGAGATACCAGTAAATCTACTATTAGAGATTTCGTAGATAATCACTTTCTAGCACGACATGCCAAAGCATTCAGAAAATACGTAAAAGATATCACTCCTGGAATTGAACTAAAGTTTGATTTTAAGTCTGAAACCTATACAGAGGAGGGTATAGATCTACCTTTAGATTCTACCTTTTTTTACCCTGAGTCCTAATGATAGAATAGCCTTATTTGCTCAGATCCATGATATATGTTTTCATGGGCAGGGAGGTTATGACTTTAGTACGGTATATAATATGCCTACTTGGTTACGTAAGTTTACCTTTAAGAAACTAAAAGATCACTACGATACTATATCTGGAGCTAACTCTGGAGACGATTATATTGTAAATCAAGGAGTAGAACTAAAAAAGTCTAACAAAGCTCAGATTCCTGACGAAGTTAAACAAGCGTATAACGTAAAAGCTCCAAAACCCAAAAAGTAAGTTCTAAACTATTTATTTGTATAGATATTTAAATGGCGAATCCTAATCTAAGTAAAGAAGAATTACAAGAGTATATACAGCTCATGAATGAGCTTGAAGGTAGACTATTTAAGAATGCTCAGGAAGCAAGAAGAGTTTTTACGGAGACTTTTAAGGATTCGTCTAAATCTATTAGAGGAGTCCTAGACGAGTTGAAAAAAGAAGCAGATCAAATAAGGTTAATTCAAAAAGAGTATGATAAAGTAGTCAAAGGTAAAGAAAAAGCTAGACTAGAAGAAAAAGCTAATTTTAAAGATATAAGTAGCTCGTTTAGTGAGATAGGGAAAAAAGCTGAAGGTTATCAAGAGATTCTTAAGAAAGGCGGTATACTAAGTACAAAAATTACAACTGACCTAAAAAAATCAATTTCAGAACACCGATCAATCTTAAGAATTAGAATAGATAGTTTAGCAGAAGAGCTTAAATCAGAAAAACTTAGTAATGCGCGAAGGAAGAGTTTACGAAACGAATTAACTCTGTTATCTCTTCAAACAGGGGAGCTAAAAGAGCAAGAGTATTACATTAACAAATCAGAAAAGACTACCGAAAAATATGAAAATTTAAAAAAATCAAAAAAAGTAGGTTTTCTATCAGGTCTAGGTCTTAACGTTCCTGATAAAACTTTAAAAAGAGTCGCCCAAGGCGAGATATCGAAAGGAAGGGCTGTCGCAGAAAGTATATTCGGGAGTATGTCTGAAAAAAGCGGTTTTACGGGGTTGTTAGGGGCACTTGGACAAATGGCAATGAAGGGTAAAGAGAAGCAAGCAGATGACTTTAAAGGATATGGAAAAAGAACTCTATTAGCCCCAGAAGGTACTTTTAAAATAAATGATAAGGATGATATTATAGCAGGTACTAAGTTATTTAAAGGAGATGATTTAGTATCTAGAGGAGTTTTTAAAATGGACGATGGTGCATCTGCAGGAAGTGGAGGAAGTCTGTTAGAAATGGACGCTGCTGACAAAGCTTTAATGGCAGCAGGACAACCTCAATTAGTTGCTGCTAAAAAAGCTGGGGAAGCTCTTAAAAAAGGTATAGACGCTACAGCAGCAGCTTTTAAAGTAGTTGATGCCGATGCTGCTCAATTAGCTAGATACCTTAATACTAATTATGAAACTGCATTTAGCATTCGTAGTCAGTTTACTCAAATAGCTGCAGATTCTAAAAGTATTTTTGTTAATGCTAAAAATCTAACTCAAGCTCAAATAGCAACAAATCAGGAATTAGGAGTTGCAGTAAGACTTGATGACAAAAGATTAGAAGAGAATACTAGGCTTCGTTTTGCAATGAAAGAGATGAATGGTGAAGCTGCAATGATTGCTGCTGACCTAAATAGAACGTCTCTTATCAATAAGACATCTCAAATGGAGATGTTTAAAACTAGACTAGCTCAAATTAGAGTAGAAAAAGCTATAACTCAATCTGCCGTAGACGAAAGAGAAGTATTAAAAGATTTAGCTAAGCTATCTGATTCCGTAAGAATTAACTATATTGGTCAAGATGCAGCATTAGCTAAAGCTGCAATTACGGCAAGAGCTTTTGGAATGGAGCTTAAAGATATAGCAGGTATTCAAGATAAACTTTTAGATTTTAATACGTCGATCGAAAAGCAAATGACTGCAGAGCTTTTAATGGGACAAAATTTAAATCTTGAAAGAGCTCGTTACTATGCTTTAACTAATGATTTAGGAGGTTTAGTAAAAGAACTTAATAATCAAAATATTGATGCCGTTAAGTACGGTAAAATGAATAGACTCGCTCAGCAAGCGACTGCAGAAGCTTTAGGAATGAGTACAGATCAATTGAGTAAGACTTTGATGCAACAGCAAGTTTTAGCTGCTTTAAAAACCGATGATTTAGAAAAGGTTAAAAAAGATTATGAAATAGCTGTACTTAAAGGAAAGAAGCAAGAGTTTTTAGCTCAACTAGGAGACAAAGCACTAGCGACTCAATTTGATCAAATGTCTATTCAAGATAGAATGTCAGCTGCTACTGAGAGAATGGGATTAGCAATGGAAGCATTAGCAATGACTTTGGCTAAACCAGCATTTGAAGCTAAGTTAGGAGCTATGGGATTAGCAGTAAAAGGTACCGATGTAGTAGCAGGTATGGCTCCTAATAGTACTAATCAAGGTAAATCGGAAACTTATTTAGGAAGTAGAGCAGCCCAACCTTCTTCTAAGTATGAAATTAATCCAAGTGTTGGAAGTTACCAATATAGACCAGGATATGTCCCTTATGACTTAAATAGATTAGAAGCAGGTGCACCAAAACAGGCAGACGGAGGATTAATAACTCAGACAGGTTTCGCAAAAGTAGATAAAGGAGAATTGTATTTAGGAGCTAACTCAGCAGCACAGATGAACAGAATGGTTGCTCTACTAGAACAGTTAGTAAATAAATCAGGAGGTCAATCAAACAACCCTATAGTATTAAAAGTAAACGATCAAGTATTGGCATCATCGGTAGCGTATAATGCTTCTACTGTTCCAGGTAATTTGTTAAATCCAGGATCTTCAACATATAGTTAAAATGCCTACAAGTAAATTACTTAAATTAAAAACGGACTTTAAATCGTTAAAGTATAGTCAAGATAGGCCAGATGGTGGATCTAGCGGACAACCTTTTATTAAGAGTCCTTTACCTGAGAATGCTACTCAAGCACAGTTAGATTTTTATCAACAGGTAAGAAGTGGAATAGATAACCCTATTAGGGTAGCAAGTCAAGTTATAAACGGAGTACCTACTCCTATTTTTGCTCCTGTAGATAAAGACAGAGTAAATTATCTTTTAAAGAATACTGCTAAAGGAAGATTGTTTGGAAAGAAAGAAAGAGATTTAGCTTTTATGAATCCTAAAGTAGAGGGAGCAGTACAAGCTAATTTATCTGGAAGACTTAGTCAACCTATTGAGTATACCAGAATCTATAAAGAAGATAACAGTAACTTATTAGCTCAAGTAGCAAGACAGGGATCAGGTTTTCACTTAGACAAATTTGGAGTATTTGCAGTAACTCCTTATCAAAGTAAATACGAATACGTAGTTTCTCGGAAAGGGCTTAGTGAAAATAGATTAAAAGTATTATATGATTTAAAGGTATTAGATAAACCTTTCTTAGCAGATAAAGATCAAACTTTAGGTATCATTTACGCTCTAGGCGTTTCGAGACAGAGAAACTTTCTTTTTGAATATCAAGGAGGACCTCAAAGTAATGGACAATATAGTTTTACTACTATACAAAGAGCTTCTTTTACTAATACTTGGAAAGATGTTAAACTAAACGGATTATCCGGTTCTAATTTTGAATTATATGCTACTGGGAGTGATTATTTAAAGAAGGATAGACTAGTTTCTTTGTATAGCCAATCAATGACTAAAGACAGTCTATATCACATAGCTCCGGGATCTCCGATAAGAACAATAGATTTACCAACAGGAGTAACTCAGCAGGATTCAAGTCAAATGCTTATTAAGAGATATTCTGACACAACTACGTGGTCAGGTTTACAATACCCTACTTTTACTAAAACAGCAACTACTAGAGTTGCTCCAGTATCAATGCTGAATCTTTCCTTACTTGGTATAGGGTCAAATTTAGATCCCGCAATATCGGTAGAAGCCTATGCAAGTGAAAAATTAAGAAATATTCTTTTTAAAGTTAACAACGGAAAGATATTACCTGGAGGATCAATCTATAACATAAATATACCTGATTCAGCTAGATCTCAATTTAGTGGTAGTAGTACTGAAATAATTATAAAAAGATCGTTACAGGATACTTTTGCTAATGGTTTTCTTATTATGGGTGTAGGTACTACTAGAGGTACTATTGCTGAAATAAATAGACCTAGAGTATTAACGTATGCTCAACTAAGTGCTAAACTTAAGGAAGATAATAATAGAGAAGCAAGTGGTATAAACACTGGATTAGCTATTAACGGTGATTTTAGAAGAGATATTATAGGATATAAAGGTCCTAAAACCGAAGGGTATGCAGGTAAATCTGGAGAAGGTTATAGAGCAAATAAGAAAGGAACTGGTAATCCTGGTTCAAAAATTATTAATAGAGAGAAGTATAATACCGTTGGTAATAAAGGTAATGATTTAGGAGTAGATGAAATAAATGCTTTAGACGTAGGAGCTTCAAATGCTGGAGATAATACTGATATGATTAAATGTATTATTACAGCAATGGAAGTACAACCTGATAACTCTAATAAATCAATACCAATGGTATTTAGAGCTTTTCTTACAAACTTTCAAGATAACTATAGTGCAAATTATCAAGATTATCAGTATATCGGTAGAGGAGAAAAGTTCTATACGTACAACTCGGCAGAGAGAAAAGTAAACTTCGACTTAACTATAGCAGCTCAATCTAGAGCTGAAATGAAACCTCTTTATAGAAAGTTAAATTATTTAGTATCTCAAACCTATCCAGCTTATGCAGGATTTGGTACAGGAGGAGGTTCCGGATTTATGAGAGCTCCGTTAGTTCAAATAACTATTGGAGATTATATTTACGAACAACCTGGATTTATAAACAATATAAATTTAACTATAGTAGAAAATAGTCCTTGGGAAGTTGCTTTAGATCCTCTAGGTATAGATAAAGATATCTATCAACTACCTCACGCTATTAAAGCAAGTATGCAATTTACTCCAATACACAACTTCTTACCAAGAAGATCTTTTGATGCTAAGAACATTACACCGTTCGTTACACCTAATACTGGTCAAAAAGCTAACTTATTCGAAATATAATGGCAAATAGATACTTAGACATACAACTTTTATCAGGCAGTGCTCCTACAGATCCTCGTTATTATAGAAACGCACTCTATCCAGAAGTTGAACCTTCTGTAGATGATACTTATATTATAACTACGTCTGATGACAGACTAGATTTACTAGCTTACGATTTCTATTCTGATCCTAGTTTGTGGTGGGTTATTGCAGTAGCAAATAACTTATCAGGAAGTTCAATGTACGTTAAGAATGGAATACAAATTAGAATACCAAGCAATGTACAAGATATACTTAGCAAATTTGTTCAGATAAATAAAGTTAGATAAAGTAGTTATGGGAAATAATCCTTATAATCTTATTGGTAATCCACTTGAACAGAGCGTAATAGATCAAGTTAAAAGAAGAGCTTCTTTACAAGGAGTAGATGAGTTACAATCTGAAGCTAGTATAATCTTTAAATCTAGAAAGAATGCTTTTGCTAAATTAACTTCTTTCGTAAAAGTAAAAGATGATGAACTAGCTAAAGTGTTAGGAGATGGAGGGATCGAGTTAGCAAAAAAATGGACTCTTTTTAATGGAATTTACGCAGGTAACGGAAAAGATTATAGTATATTAGGTAATAAATCTTACGGTCAAGGAGGTATTACAGAGCTAGGAGTCAGACCAATGCCAGGTATAAAATCTATAAACATTACTCCGGCAGGTACTGCAGGTTCAGTACGAATTGCTAAAATAGAACTTAACTGTCACAATCTAAATCAGTTAGATATAATAGACGTACTGTACCTTAGGTTAGGTTTTGATATGTTATTAGAATGGGGACATACTACTTATGCAGATAATAACGGAGGTATTCAAATAGCAAAATTTCCTATAGATATTTTCTCTAACGATTACAACAAAGAGGAACTCTATATAGAGATGAATAAGAGAAGAAGAGAGAGTTTTGGTAACTATGACGCTATGTTAGGTAGAGTAAGTAATTATTCTTGGGCAATGGATAAGGGAGGAAGTTATACTTGTACCTTAACTTTAACTGGAATAGGAGCTATAATAGAATCTTTAAAGGTTAATGGTACTGATGGAACTCCTATAGTAACAGGTGTACCAACAGTTCCTTCTCAACAATCAGGAGAAGAAACTAAAAAAAGCGAACAGAGTAATACCACTGATGCTCAAACTACCGCTAATAACTTTAGTTCAGCTTTATCTTCGGCTTTAATGCTATGGAAACAACAAGCTTTATTAGGAAAAAACTTTTCTGATTTTAATAGTTACGTTGGATATGCTTGTAATGCAGGATTAGGGTTATGGAGAAATCCAACTGAAGATTTTAAATATGGTTATAATTCTGCTTACATGGCAGGTAGAACTGACGTAACTATACCTCAAGTATCTTTTGAAAAATTAGGAACTTACTATTATCCAGATTTTGAAGTAGTAGCTAATAACGAAGTAACTACTACAGAATTAGTTTATATACCTTTAGGTTTACTTCTTGCCTATATGAATAGTAACTGTACTATGTACAATACCGGCAAAGGAGTAAAAAAACCTTTAGTTTATATAGACTTTAATCCAGATACTAACTTTTGCTTTACTTTTCCAGCTCAATGTTCAGTTGATCCTACGGTTTGTTTATTAGATTTTAGAGCAAATTCTGAAAGAATAAAAGAAATGTATACTAAAAGGAGTATCGATGTAGCTAAAATTACTCCTGAACTATTTGGTCCTGATATGAACGTTATTGCTACTGATATGGATAGTAAGAAATCCCAAATGGGATCCTATATCGATGATACAGTTCAAGATTTTACTAGAGGTAAAATAATGAATATTTTAGTATCTATAGACTATATACTTCTTACTTTGCAGAATATGTCAATGTCTGATAAAGATGGAATAGTTTATCTTTCAGGGTTTTTAGATAATCTTCTTTCAGGTATCGCTAAAGCTACGGGTAATATTAATAAATTTAAAGTTGGTTATGATGATGATTCTAACGTAATGAGAATTTACGACGAACAGTTAGTTAACAGAGGAGAGAATACAGAGTACCCTACTTTTCCTATTTACGGATTAGGTACAGTAGTCCACAGTTTAAATTTTTCTACCGATGTAAGTAATAAGTTAGCTTCAGCTATTGCTACTACCGCAGCTGCAGGAGAGAGAAATCCAGTACAACCAGGACAGGATGTTTCTGCTTTTACTGCTTTAAATAGTAAACTAGAAAACAGAATAATGCCGTTTAAAACGGTAACACCTTCAGGTAAAGGCGTAGTAACTGCTACTCCGGAAAATTTACTTCCTTTAGCTATCAGTCTTAACCAGCATATGATTAATATCTACAGTACTAAGAAGTTTAATATTTTAGATATTCAGAACGTATCAAATTTTTATTCTGAAACTTGTGGTACGTTGAAGTCTAATATTAAATCAACTAATACAGGATTTACGGTGGAAAGTGACAGCGTTACTGCTAGAGGTATTCTTCCGTTGAAGATTGATTTTACGATGGACGGGATAAGTACAATGAAGTTAAGAGAAGGATTTGTAATACCTGCAGATAGGTTACCTTCTCAATATAAAAACGGAAGCGTAGTTAAGGTAGGTTTCGTTATAAGTAAATTAGATCACGAAATTAGTAATAATAGATGGTTTACCAAGGTAGCCGCGCAAATGGTTAATATACCAAAACAAAATACTTTAAATTCAGGTTATACTATATCTCAAAAAGCAAGACAGTTAGCAGGATCAGCAGCTGGATCCAGAGCTTTAGGAAGTGCTCCTATAACTACTGCTACTCCTCCAACTAGCGTATCAAAATTAGGATTTATATGGCCTCTTAACATTCCTTATACTTTTGCAGACTTTTTAGGAAGAGCTGGTAGTAAAACTAAAGGAGTAGCAGGTAATCCTAATGGTCACAAGGGATACGATATAACGGGTCCTAACGGAAGTAATAAGAATATCACTCTCAGTAGTAAAGTAGGTAGTAAAGGTACTAACGGAGATATTATCTACGCTATTGCAGATAGTACTGTAAAGATTGCCTGCGGTCCTTGCGACCCTCAAGGGTATGGAGGGTACGTAGTTTTATCTCATAATATAGAAGGTAAAGTTTACGAGTCAGTATACGGACACCTACCTCCTGGTGGTATACAAGTAAAAGCTGGCCAAAAAATAAAACAAGGAACACCTATTGGATATATGGGTACTGAAGGTAGGTCTTCGGGATTCCATTTACACTTTGAACTATACGAAGGAGAGTGGAAGACTGGAAAAGTATGTGATCCAGGAGATTTCTTACCTATGTTCGTATCAGATGGAGGAGCAGTACCTGGAAACGAAGCAAAAGTAGGTACTAGATATGGATCAAAATAATAACAGATTAAGAATATGAAATACTATCCTTTAAGTAGAGTAATAACTGGATTAATATCAACAGGGGATTCTCTCTACCTAGACGGAAAACCTTATAGAGGTCCTTATTATCAAACTTATGATAACAAGTATTTTACTGGAAACGACCCGGTAACTGGACAGTCTAAACTTTTAACGGTTATAAGACCTTCAGCAGGAGCGAACGATACTACTGAATTTCCTGTAGCAACGGGATATACTATAGCAAATACTGATACTGCTAACGAGTATAATACTCTAAAAAATGTAAGCCTACCAGAAATAGAATCTTTTACAACTATAAGATCTTTCTTCCCTCAACCAACTCCTTCTGATTATCAAAGAGGATCTATTACTAGATACTTTGCTAAAAGAAGAAATCAAGATGGATTTATAGTAGAAGTAAGTAAAGATGTTTTTAATTCACTTAAACTACCAGGAAGCGAATATAATTACGAAATGCATGTAGCAACGGACTTATTCTGGCAAATATCAGGACCTTTAACAGATTCAGTTAATACTAAAACGGGAGTTAGAACTGCTGGTATTATAGATACGAACAAAAGATTAGTTGAAAGCAGAAACGTATTTTTTAAAGGATTAGTAGAGTTTATTGGAGGTAAGTACGATAAGTTTGCAAAACCTACTAGGTAGAGTTGGATCTCTAGATGTAATAGATTATATTATAAAAATGAAGGTTACACATGGCTTATTTCATAATTGAAACAAGAGAGCAGCTCTCACAACTTTTTCCTGAAGAGAATGCATACATAGAAGTAATAGTAGGTAATAATAATTATCATCCTAAACTAAATACTCCTATAGCAATATACTACCGAACTCAAGAGAAGGGCTATATACTACCTTTGAGTCACTCTGAAACTTTTAGCCTAGATTTCAACCTTATAAAAACTTTTTTAGGATTACACAAATCTCTCTATTGCTATGATAGAAAGTTTACAAGTTACTTTTTGGATACCAAAAATGTTTGGGATATAAGTACAATTATAATGAACAGGAATAATAAAATTCCTGAGTTTGATATTGAACCTCAAATATACAAAGAGTTTTATAGAAAACATTATCAAAGAACAGATCTAAATAGGATTATACCGATAGTTAAATTATATGAAAGGTCAGAGATCTTCTATAACCTGTTAAAAGGATACATAGGGGACACATATTCCGATACCCAAAACAAAATGATTGATGTTTACAAAGCAGTAGAAGAACAAGGCTTAGCTATAGATGAAAAGCTATTCAACAAATATTTTGAATTTAACAGTTCTTTATTTTCGTTCAAAGATGGTAAGGTTTATTCTTCTTATAATCTAAACAATCTAACAGCTAGACCTACAAATGCTTTCAATAGTATAAACTTTCTCGCAATAAATAAAGAAGATAAATCTAGAAGTGCATTTATTCCTACAAATAGTATGTTGATTGAGTTGGATTTTGAAGCATACCATCTTAGATTGATTGCAAATTTACTTGGTGAGTACGCTGACTCTGAGGAAAGTATACATACTCTACTTGCAAGAGAATACTTTAAGAAAGAAGACATTACGGAAGAAGAGTATAAGGAAGCAAAAGAGCTTAGTTTTAGACTAATCTATGGAGGTATTTCGGAGGATTATATAAGTATACCCTTTTTTAAGAAGATCGTTCAGATGCAAAGATTTTTATGGGATTCATATACTAATAACGATGGAATTTACTTACCAACTGGAAGATGGTTAAGAAAAAATAACGATTTATACCCTCAAAAACTATTTAATTATTACATACAAAACCTCGAAACCAACAGTAACACTAGCCTATTACTCAGCATTTTAGACGTGTTAAATGAAGTAAAGAGTAAGGTAATATTGGTTGTTTACGACTCTTTACTTATAGATTTTGATGTAAAAGATGGCAAAGAACCCATCTTAAAAATTAAAGAACTAATTAAGAATCACAAATTAACAGCCAAGTTTAAATACGGCAAGGACTACAATTCTCTACAAAACCAGACATATTTATAATGGAACACATTGAGTTACAGGAATATTACACAATTGAACAGATTTTGAATAAGTTATTTGCCACATTTTCTTCGAAAGATAAATTAGAAGAAACGTTACAAACTATTAAAGATACTTATAGTATTCTTTACGGAAAGATCTTTGTTCTCGAATCACCAGATACGGAAGAGGTACTTTGTACTTATAATATAGATCCAATAAATTCTTCTTCTAGAATTCTACCAAATACTATTCTCTTACACAGAAAAAAAGAGACTAACACTTTATATACTATTAATGCTCTTAACCTTTTAATTAAGGAACTAAATGAAGGAGTAGTAGATTCAAGCTATAAGGTTAATTGGCTAGACTTTAAAAACACGGTTTTATTAACGCAAGGTGCTGACTTGAGAAAGCTGCAAACTAAAATATTTAAAATTATAGCAGCCTAAAGTTGGAAACGATCAGCTTTTGATTTATATTAAAGAAAGAAAAAATAATAAGTTATGGATTTACAAGCAATCAAAGCAAAGCTAAATGCATTGCAAGCTAAGCCAGGTGTCAATCAACGTAAGGATTTGACTGAAACAATGTGGAGACCAACTACAGGTAAGTACACAATCCGTATTGTACCTTCGGCTTTCGACAAAACATCTCCGTTTAAAGAGTTGTTTATTCACTATGGTATTGGAAATGCCAAAGTAATGATTTCTCCTATTAATTTTGGAGAGAAAGACCCTATTGTTGACTTTGCAAATGAGTTAAAAAAAGGTCCATATGATAGAGATAATTGGGCTCTATCTAAAAAACTTCAACCTAAAATGAGAGTCTTTGCACCAGTAATTGTACGTGGTGAAGAAAACAAAGGCGTTCGTTTGTGGGAATTTGGTAAAGAAGTTTACATGGAATTATTGGCAATTGCAGAAGATGAAGACGTACAAGATTACACAGATCCTGTAAATGGACGTGATTTGACTGTAGAAAAGTTGGATGCAGCTGCAGCAGGTAATTCTTTTGGTAAAACAAACATTCGTGTTAAAACCAAAACCACATCACTATCCGAAGATGCAAATCAAGTAAAGACTTGGTTAACAACTCAACCAAATCCAGCAGATCAATTTAAACGTTTTGATTATGACACTATGAAAACTCGTTTAGTTGAGTTCTTGGATCCAGAAGCTGCTCAAGAGCCTGCAGCTGCAGTTGAACCTGAAGTATCGGAATCAACTACAGAAGCTCCTAAAGCAAACTACACTTTAGAGGCTAAGCCTAAGAAGTCAGTAGACGATGAGTTTGATGCACTATTCAGTTAATCTTAAAATTAAAATATGGCAAAAGGTAAATCACTAAATGCTGCAGTCGCAGCCGCAGTGAAGGGAGATTTTAATCTTGAAAAATTCAAGAAAAGTAAGAACTTATCTGCTACTTCGGTAAAGTTTAAATCTCAAGGGTGGATTCCTTTATCGAGTGCATTTCAAGAAACATTATCAATTCCAGGTATTCCTAAAGGTCATATTACTATTCTAAGAGGACACAGTGATACAGGTAAAACAACAGCTTTATTAGAAGCTGCTGTTAATGCTCAGAACATGGGCATATTACCTGTATTCATTGTAACTGAAATGAAGTGGAGTTGGGAACATGCTCGTATGATGGGACTACAGTTTGAGGAAGTATGTGATGAAAATGGAGAGGTAGTTGATTATAAAGGATTCTTTTTATTTAGAGATAGAGAAACTTTGAACAGTATTGAAGATGTAGGTGCTTTTATGGCAGATATTTTAGATGAACAAAAGAGAGGCAACCTACCCTACGAATTATGCTTCTTCTGGGATTCAGTGGGATCTATTCCATGTGAGCTATCAATAACATCTAATAAGAATAACAATGAGTGGAATGCAGGTGCAATGTCAAAGACATTTGGTAACTTTATTAATCAGAAGATTGTTCTATCAAGAAAAGAAAGCCAGCCTTACACAAATACATTTGTAGCAATCAATAAAGTTTGGGTAGCAAAGCCTGAATCTATTATGGGTCAACCTAAGTTAAAGAACAAAGGTGGTGATACAATGTTCTTCGATGCTTCGTTGGTAATTACATTTGGTAATGTTACGAACTCTGGAACTAATAAGATTAAAGCTACTAAGAATGGTAAGGATGTAGAGTTTGCTAAGAGAACTAAAATTAGTTGCGATAAAAACCACGTTACTGGAATTACCACCACGAATAAGGTAATTATGACAGTTCACGGATTTATTTTAGATACCACAAATGATCTAAATAAGTATAAAAAAGATCACTCAGGTGAGTGGTTAAAGGTTCTTGGATCTACAGACTTTGATGTAGTAGAAGAAACGGAAGAGGATAATCGAGATATTTTTGATGCCTCCGAAGAGTAAAATATTGATATTACAAAAAATAAAGGTTTATGACACGTATTAATATCGGTATTCCTCCTAAAACTCTTACAGATAAACATTTGATGGCTGAGCATAGAGAGATGAAGCGTATTCCAAATGTAGTAGGAAAAGGTAAATATAATCTTAAAAACGTACCTGCTCAGTTTACTTTAGGTAAGGGGCACGTTAGCTTTTTCTATGACAAGCTAGGATATTTAAAAGAGCGTTATATTGATGTGTATACTGAATGTAAGGCTCGAGGATTTAATGTACAAAGTTATCTTAGTTCGTGGGACAACGTTCCAGCTCATCTAATGAATGGTTATGTACCAACACAAAGAGATATTGATATTGTGGCAGAGCGAATTAAAGAAAGATTAGCTAATCCATTAGCTAAACAAAAAAAAGAGAGTGGACAAACTATTTAATGACATTATAAGTAAATTAAAGCAAGCTAAGCAAGAGGAGCTCTATCGTAATGATAGAGTTCTTATTATTGATGCACTAAATACTTTTCTAAGAAGTTTTGTAGTAGTTCATCAACTAAATCCTCAAGGTAACCATATTGGTGGTATGGTAGGTTTTTTAAAGTCCTTAGGACATGCAATAGAGTTAACAAACCCTACAAGAGTTATATTAGTTTTTGACGGAGAAGGTGGATCTACAAATAAAAGAAACCTATACCCAGAGTATAAAGCAAACAGACGTCTAAAAAAGATTACTAACTGGGATGCTTTTGATGATCAAGAAGAGGAGTCGGAAGCAATCACAACTCAGATCGTACGATTAATCCAGTATTTAAAATGTCTACCAGTTGATATTATTGTGGAAGATAAAATTGAGGCAGACGATGTTATTGGATATATTGCAAAGGTTTTACGTAAGGAGGTTTTTATAATGTCTTCGGATAAAGATTATATTCAGCTTGTTAGTGATAAAGTAACAGTTTATTCTCCTACTAAGAAAAAATTTTATAATCCTGAAACAGTTCAAAAGGAGTTTGGTATTTTACCAATAAACTACCTTACACAAAAAATACTTTTAGGTGATAATGGAGATGATGTACCAGGTGTACATGGATTAGGAGAAAAAACTATGCTTAAATTATTTCCTATGCTAAAAGAAGATAGGCAAGTTCGACTTATTGAGGTTTTAGATCACTGTAGAAGAAATTTAGATAGCAGTAAAATGTATGGAAAGATTGCAAACTTCTCCTACCAACTTGAAATAAATCAAAAATTAATGGATTTACACGATCCAAACATTCCTGAGGATTCTATTCAAGCAATTAAAGAAACGCTTGTAAATCCAAAAGAAACAATGGATAAGAAGAAATTTCTCAGGATGTATGAGGATGACACCTTGCAAAATGCAATTCCTAATGCCGAGCTCTGGCTTTTTAATAAGTTTGAGAAGTTGAAACATTACAAAGTTGCAAAATAGATTAAAATAGATTATATTAAATAAAGGAGAGGTTATATGGGAACATTATCGAGTTTATCACAATATGGTATGAGTTTTCAAATTAAAGTTTTGAACTCACTACTAAAACATAAAGAATTTTTAACAAACATATACGACGTTGTAGATCCAGAGCATTTTGATAACCCAGCACATAAATGGATACTAGAAGAGGTCTTACAATATTATGCAAAATACCATACTACTCCTTCTTTGGATTATCTATCAGCAGAAGTAAAAAAAATACCTAACGAAGTACTTAAAGTCTCTATTATAGAGCAGTTAAAAGAAGCTTATAAGGTAATTAACGATGATAGAGAATATATTGAGCAAGAGTTTTCTAATTTTTGTCGTAACCAGCAGCTAAAGAACGCTATTTTTAAATCTATTGAATTATTGGAGAAGGGAGATTATGAAAATATTAGAGGTTTAATTGATAGAGCTTCTAAAGCAGGCCAAGATAAAAACTTGGGACATGAATATGTTAAAGATGTAGAAAGTCGTTATAGAGTAGAAGAGAGAGGCTGTGTACCAACAGGATGGACTATAATTGATGGATTACTTGCAGGAGGTTTAGGCAAAGGAGACCTTGGTTTGGTATTTGGTAATCCTGGAGGTGGTAAATCTTGGATGTTGATATCTCTAGGAGCAGAAGCCGTAAGACTTGGTTACAACGTACTTCACTATACATTAGAGTTATCAGAAGTTTATGTAGGAAGAAGATATGATGCTAACTTTATTCAAGCAAGTATGGAACAGGCAGCCGGTAGAAGGGATGAGGTAGAAGATACAATCAAGACTCTACAGGGCAAACTTATCGTAAAAGAGTATACTCCAGGTAAAGCTTCAATATCTACAATTGAAGGGCATATTCAAAAATGTAGAGATTTAGGCTTTCATCCAGATCTTATTATTATAGATTACGTTGATTTACTTAAATCTGGCAGGAAAGCTGCAGATAGAAAGGAAGAAATTGATGATGTTTATACAGCAACAAAGGGATTAGCAAGAGAATTTAATCTACCTGTATGGACGGTTTCTCAGGTAAATAGAATGGGGGCTAAGGATGATATTATTGAAGCTGATAAAGCAGCAGGTAGCTATGGTAAGATAATGGTTGCAGATTTTGCTATATCTCTTTCAAGGAAGAGACAAGATAAGGTAGATGGAACTGGTAGGGTTCATATTATGAAAAATAGATATGGAATGGATGGAATGACGTATGGAGCCAAGATCGATACAAATGTTGGTAAGATTGAAATAGCTTCAACCGAGTTAGATGATACTAATATGTATATAAGTGATCCTAATAACCCAATACGACCTACTGGTAGTCAATCATTTACATCTTTTAGTAACAATGAGAGAGCAGCTTTGGGTAAAAAATACTTCGAATTAACAAGAAAAATTGGTTAAAATTGAGAAAAACTAGTATTTATTATTACAATCGAGGAATCATGAGTATATTATCAATTTATGAAGCTAAAAAAGCAGCTGTTAGCAAATTTAAAGTTGCTAAGACTTATCTACAGAAGTTGACAGCGTCTAAGGTACAATCAAACCTATTGGGACAAGCTACAGAAGCTGAGACATTAAAAATGTCTAGCATAGTTGGTAAAGACTCAGATTTCAACCGCGATAAAATCACCAAATACCTAAGCTAAATTAAAAAAGGTTTTGTACGTAAACTGCTGAGAAATCAGCGGTAATGCTATTTCTATTTTTAAATTTTATAACCAAAAAACAATGGACATCTCGCAAAAAATTTTATCAGACATTACTGTGCACATGAAATATGGCAAATACGTTCCTGAATTACAAAGAAGGGAAACGTGGACAGAGTTAGTAGACAGAAATAAATCAATGCATTTAAAAAAGTTTCCTAATTTAGCTGATGAAATTGAGACGGCCTATAAGTTTGTATATGATAAAAAGGCCCTGCCTTCAATGAGGTCTATGCAATTTGCAGGTAAGCCTATTGAAATCAGTCCTAATAGAATATACAACTGTGCTTATCTACCTATTGATGATTGGAGAGCATTTGGAGAAACCATGTTCCTTTTGCTAGGCGGAACAGGGGTAGGATTTTCAGTACAAAAACATCACGTAGAAGAATTACCAGAAATTAGAAAACCAGATCCAAAAAAGACAAGACGTTTTTTAGTTGGTGATTCAATTGAGGGATGGGCTGATGCTGTTAAAGTATTAGTTAGATCTTATTTTGAAGGTGGATCAACTCCCGCATTTGATTTTTCTGACATTAGACCCAAAGGTGCTAGACTTGTAACTTCAGGTGGAAAAGCTCCAGGACCTCAGCCATTAAAAGAATGTTTAGTAAAGTTAGAAGGAATTTTATCAAGTAAACAAGATCGTGATAAATTATCTCCTATTGAAGTACATGATATGATCTGTCACATTGCAGATGCAGTATTAGCAGGTGGTATTAGAAGAGCAGCTTTAATTAGTTTATTTAGTGCAGATGATAATGAGATGATATCAGCTAAGTCAGGTGCTTGGTGGGAGTTAAACCCTCAAAGAGGAAGAGCTAATAACTCAGCAGTACTATTGAGAAATAAAGTAACAAAGGAATTTTTCATAGATCTCTGGAAGAGGATTGAAGCTTCTCATGCAGGAGAGCCAGGAATCTACTTTAATAATGATAAAGATTGGGGAACTAATCCTTGTTGTGAAATTGCATTAAGACCTTTTCAATTCTGTAACCTCTGTGAAGTAAACGTCTCAGATGTTGTAGATCAAGAAGATTTGAATGCAAGAGTTAAAGCAGCATCCTTTATTGGAACACTACAGGCTTCCTATACAGACTTCCATTATTTAAGACCAGTATGGAAGCGTACAACAGAAAAAGAAGCTTTAATTGGAGTAGGTATGACCGGTATTGGTTCTGGTAAAGCACAGAAGTTAGATTTAAAAGCAGCTGCTCAAGTAGTAAAAGAAGAAAATGAAAGAGTAGCAAAGTTGTTAGGTATTAACTCAGCAGCAAGATGCACTGCAATCAAACCTTCAGGAACTTCTTCTTTAACTTTAGGTACAAGCTCAGGTATACATGCTTGGCATAACGACTATTATATTCGTAGAATCAGAGTTGGTAAAAACGAAGCAATATACTCCTACTTAGCAATTTATCATCCAGAACTTCTTGAAGACGATGCTTATAGACCTCACGATACAGCAATCATCTCAGCTCCACAAAAAGCTCCAGAAGGATCTATTCTTAGAACCGAATCTGCATTAGAATTACTAGAAAGAGTAAAATACTTCTATCAAAACTGGATTAAACCAGGACATAGAACAGGGCAAAACACTCACAATATTTCAGCAACTGTTTCTATAAAAGACGATGAGTGGGAAATGGTAGGAGAGTGGATGTGGGATAATAGAAAGTTCTATAATGGTTTATCGGTATTACCATACTCAGAACATACCTACACTCAAGCACCTTTTTCAGACTGCACCAAGGAGGAGTATGAAGAAAAAGTGACTCACCTACACAATATTGACTTATCAAAAGTTATAGAGTTAGCAGACAACACAGATTTAAAAGGTGAAGTTGCCTGTGCAGGAGGAGCGTGTGAAATAGTATAACATGGCTAAAGAGTTCATAAACGGAATTCATTATTATATAGAAGATACAAAAGTAGTATTTAAGGAGCAGTGGCATTTAGACAGAGGTTACTGTTGTGGTAACAAATGTCGCCACTGTCCCTATACTCCCAAACATAAGGAGGGAACTACAGAAGTTGGAAGCAAAAATAAAAAACAAGATATTAAATAAATAAGTTAAGTTATGGCAAAATTTATTTCGAGTAAGTTATTTGACGGTTATAGTACTATCTTTAGACAATGGAAAGCAGAGGGTACTCACTGTAAGTATATTCACGGATATGGTATCTCCTTTAGAGTTTATTTTGAAGGAGATTTAGATGAGAGAAACTGGGTATGGGATTTCGGAGGTATGAAAAGATCTCAAGGTAAGATTGATGGAAAGAGTCCTAAAGAGTGGATGGATTATATGTTCGATCACACTTGCTTAGTAGCAGAAGATGATCCAGGTATTAGTGGATTTAAAACTATGGATTCTTTAGGAGTTATTCAATTAAGACTTTTGCCTAATGTAGGCGCAGAGAAATTTGCAGAGTTCCTATATAGTAAACTAAATCCTTTAGTAGTAGAAGAAACTAATGGAAGAGTTAAAATAATTAAAGTAGAGTTTTTCGAAAATGAAAGAAACTCTGCTACGTATATTCCCTAATAAATAAAAAAACACGGAGGAAACTATGAAGTGTATAAAAGCAGTAAAGGAAACCAAGCACTACAAACTTGGAGAAATTAGAAGAACTGATAATCAAGATGCTGAGGATAAAGTAAATAGCGGAGTGTTTCAGTACATTGGCAAGGAAGAATGGAAAAAAGAAGTTAGAGATCTAGTAAGACCAGAACCAAAGAAAGAAAAGACGGTAGAGGAAGATCTTACAATTGCAGAGAAACAACTTAAGAGAAAGAAAAAATCTAAGTAATGCACGAGTTATTTCACATACTTGGTCTATGTGGTGAAAAACACCCAAGTTTAATTATACTCTTATCAGAATGGCCGAGTATTCGTATTTTGATTGATTATATTAAAATTTTGATTGATTATATTAAAACAAAATTATGAGCTACTCGAGATGGTCAAGTAGTAGGTGGTATACCTTTTGGAGTTCTACTTGGAGTACTGATATGCAATATAAATTTCCTACAAATAAGTTGAGACGCAGTCAAGTGTTTGAAATCTGTGACATGCCAAGTTACTGTATAACCTACGGTGACTTGGTAGACAGATCTCGTTCGTCAGTATTACGTGAAGTAGAGGAACTTTTTGCAAAAGATTTTACCTATACACCATCAGAGTATAACGAAGAAAGTGGAAAGTTAGAATATAAAGAAACTGAAATACTCCCAGGTAAAAAACCTACTTGGGAAGAGTTGAACGAATTACAAGATTACTTTAGCAGTTTTCTAAATGATGTTGATGAACACTTTAAGACTTGGAACTTTTTTAAGTATGAATGGTTGTATCCTATTAGAAATAAGATTATATTCAGGTATAAAAAATTAAAACAAAAATATGTCAAAGATAGACCCTAATAAACTATTAATATCAAGTGACTTCTACTCTGTCCAAGGTGAAGGTATTTCGTCTGGAATACCTTCCTATTTTGTTAGATTAGGTATTTGTAACCTAACTTGCGGTATGAGCCGTAAGTATGCTAATGCCTTAGAGAAAGCAAAATTATTAGAAGACGGAGAAATATTCGTAGGTGATCTTCACGCAGAAGGTAAAGCAACTTGGACTTGCGATAGTACTTCTCAATGGTTGTGGAGAGGTGAAGATAGAGATTTTCAGTATCTAATCGATAGATGGAAAGAGCAAGGAGTTTACGAAGATATTAAGAACGGTGATATTCATATTATTTGGACTGGTGGTGAACCTACAATTAAAGGACACCAAGAAGCAATCTATAATTTCTTAACTTATTGGTACGAGCAAGATGCTTCGATTACGCCTTATAATGAAATAGAAACTAACGGTACTGTTTATATTGAAGATAATTTGTTTAAGGAATTGAATCAAATTAACTGCTCACCTAAACTAGCTAATTCAGGTATGACTAAAAAGCAACGGTTTATTGAACCTGCTCTTAGACGTATTATGGAACACAGTAATTATCAATTTAAGTTTGTTATCAGTACAGAAGATGATATTAAGGAGATTTTTGAAGACTTTGTAAAACCTTTAGATATTCCTTTGAAGAATATCGTCTGTATGCCTGGTTTAGATGATGTTGAAGATTTTGAAGAGCGTACTCAATTCTGTTTAGAAATGGCTAAAAAGTATCGTTTCCGTGGTTTAACTAGATTGCATATTGCAGCTTGGAATAAAACATTAAACGTATAACATGAGCGGAAGTATAAAATTATACACATTCTCTATAGAAGGAATGGAAGGTATTGTTAATATAGTAGCATATAATATTACAGATGCTGAAGATACTCTTAAAGAATGGCTTGATCCTGAAGTGAAGA
>Ga0194115_10001816_pt1 | contig 26384 bp, 40 predicted proteins | sample TA2MahsurfametaG_3_FD_148656 | JGI IMG/M metagenome (GOLD analysis project Ga0194115, IMG submission 148656) | Freshwater microbial communities from Lake Tanganyika, Tanzania - TA2015002 Mahale S4 surface | ecosystem: Environmental > Aquatic > Freshwater > Lake | place: Tanzania: Lake... | reverse complement strand
GTAGCTTAAACGACTATTTATTTTCCCTTTCAGGTAAAGAACTTCCAAAAGACATTATTGGAAAATACGGAGCCAATTACTACCCAATGAAAACCCCAGACAACTTAAAAAAATATGGTGGTAAATTGGAACAAGACATTCACTATGTAGTAAAAGGTGATAAAATTGTTTTCCCTTCAACTCTAGAAAATCCATACAAAACAAAACCATACTTGTCTAAAGTATTAAAAACAATCATGGACAATGCAGGAGTTGGTTTTGAATTGATTGATGTTGAACAAGATGCTGAAACACCAGTAGCCGTTCAAAAACCTGAAAAAGAAGTTATTCCACCTTTATCCTATACAGCTGATTCAAGAGACAAAGTTGAAAAAGCAAGAACGATATTTCAAAAAGAAATTGGAGAAGTTCCAACCGTAAAATATGAAATAGAATCTTTTGAATCACCTGAAGGAAGAAAATATAAACTTGTAGTAACAGGATTTCAAAACAAAGATCAACGTGCAAAACTTTTAGTTAGAAAAACAACGTTAAAAGAAGAACAAGAATTTGATCTTGAAAAATACCAGATGTTAAGACGAGCTGGAATAATTAAATAATTAAAAGAGCTTGCCTAGTGCAAGCTTTTTTTGTATATTAAGGTTATGAAAGAAAATACACTATTTAATGAAAGATTTCGCCCCACAACTCTAGAACATTTTGTTGGAAACCAACATGTTAAAGACACAATCCAGCGTTTTCTTGACCAAAACGATATACCAAATATGCTTTTCTATGCTCCTGCAGGAACTGGAAAAACTACATTAGCCAAAATCATAGTTAAAAACCTAGACTGCGATTATCTCATGTTAAACGCATCTGATGAAAACGGAATCGATACAATCCGAGAGAAAGTAAAGGGATTTGCTAGTGCTGCATCTTGGAAAGGAATTAAAGTAGTAATCCTAGATGAAGCAGACTTCATCACCATTCAAGGACAAGCCGCTTTACGAAACGTAATTGAAACATTTTCACGTTCAACACGTTTTATCTTAACCTGTAACTTTATAGAGCGAATCATTGACCCTCTACAATCACGTTGCCAGGTACTTAAAATTGTACCACCAACAAAAATGGATGTGTACAACCATTTAACTTGGATTTTAGCTGACCAATTAAACATATCATATACACCTGAAGATTTAAAATCATTGATAGTAAAATACTATCCTGACATGCGTAAAATGTTAAACGTTTTACAGATGTCTGTAAAAGACGATAGTGTTGTACTTGATGAAACCGTTTTAACCTCAAACAACTATATCAAAGAGGTATTGAAAGAACTAGCAGGTAAGAAAAATTGGATTACCATTAGACAAACTATAGCAGATTCAAACGTTAAGGACTTTGAAGAATTATACCGCTCACTATTTGAATACAGTTCAAAATACGCCCCAGGTAAAGAAGGATCCGTTGCAATTATCTTAAACGAGCACCTTTATCAAGCAAATTTTCGAATTGACAAAGAAATTAACGTAATGTCTGCAATTGCAAAGATTATAGAAGTTATATGAAGTATTTTTTAAAATACACTCTTTCGTGGGTGTCTCAAAATTTAGCCATACCTTTCTGGACAATTGGACATATTCACTTGATGACATCTGTTTATGCTGATATACATGAAATATTGATGTCATTTGGAATGAACATAATTGTAGCAGCAGGATTCATTCATGACTTTATAGAATATAGAAAAGAAAAAGTAACCAATAAAAACAAATAAAATGCAAGAACAACCAAGGTTGAACATTGACTTTAAAAACACATCAGCTGTAACTGGCTTTGATGGAGGTCATCTATTTGGACAAGCAATTATTGTCCGTAAAGTTTCTAAATTTTTAGTTGGAGCAGAAGAAGACCAACTAATTCCTATCCCAGTTTTTTATGACATGGAAAGTAAAAAAATCTTACCTGATTCACTTCCACCAGATCTTCGTGACGAATACAAAGATATTATTTTAAGTGTCTAAGAAACATACATAGATTTGTATCCTTCTAATATGTATAATAAACGAAGTGATATGAAAATATGTAATGTGTGTAAAACAGAAAAACCATTAGACGAATATTTTAGATCGAATCATGGTACCTGTAAAGTTTGTAATCGAGAAAAGAATCGTGAACGCAACAAAAAAAGGTACCATGATGATCCAACTTGTCGACAATATCAACTAGATAAAGCAAAAAAATATGTTAAAGAAAGACCTGGATATTGGGCTAAATGGAGAGAAAATAATAGAGATAAAATAAAAGAAACTAATGCAAAAAATAAAGAATATAAACGTAAATGGGCCCAATCCCAAAGACAAAATAATATTCAATATCGATTAAAAGAAAATATTCGAAGTAGAATTAATTTAGCTTTAAAAAACAAAAGTAATTCAAGTGAAGAACTTTTAGGTTGCCCTATTGAAAAATATATTATATATTTAGAGCAACAATTTGACCAAAACATGAATTGGGAAAACTATGGAACATATTGGGAAATAGATCATATTAAACCAATTTCATTATTTGATTTAACAAAAGAACAAGAAATTAAAAAATGCTTCAACTATAAAAATACAAAACCACTCTCTATAAATGAAAACCGGCAAAAAGGAAATAAAGAATATTTTTGAATGGCTTAACGAAATTACTCTCCATAAAACCCCAACTGAAGAGATTTCGGAAGAATCATGGAATGTTTGGAATTCTTGGCTGGTCCATAAATACGTATCAATGGATATACGTTATGTTGAATTGGCAAACTATGTTCAAACTCTACCATACGAGAACAAGCAACAAACATATACAATTTATAGAGAGATGATCCCAAAAACTAAAACGTTCTTGAAGTACGTTAAGTCAAGAACAAAGAGACAGCCTGCTACTTTGGTAGAGTACGTAGCGAAACATTTTGAATGCAGTTTAGGCGAAGCTGAAGAATACATTGATATTTTACGCGAACATGGTGTAAGAAATGTTCTATATAAAATGGGTATTGAAGATAAAGAAGTAGAAAAGCTATTAAAAAAATGAATAGAGAAATCAAGGTTACAGATTCAATCGTTGATTCAATTATTGACCAGTTTGTTTCAAGAGCCACATTTGGTAAAACAAAGTATGGAGTTGATTTAGATCGTGAAGATTTAAGCGTTTTAGAATGGATTGAACACGCTAAACAAGAGCATATGGATGCGATTTTGTATTTAGAAAAATTGAAAAAAATCGTAGAGACCAAAGGCCTATAATATTTATAATAAAATACTCAAATGACTAAAGAAACATTACGTATGCAAATGCTTGCTGGTGTGATCACAGAAAGCGAATATAAAGAAAAATTAGAAGAAAATACTGCTCCTATTTTTGATGTAAAAACTATGGATGGGAAAACAGTAGTAGGAACACACCAAGATGAGGTAGGATTTAAAGCTAACCCAAAAGGAATTGAAATGGGATTTAAAGATGATCCAAAAAGTATCCCAAATAAAACTAAAATAGTAAAAGATAAATCCTTAAACGAACACTACGTTGCAGGAGGAATTATAGGAATTGGAGCTATCAACCAAATCCCATCTCGCGCTAAAGCAGATTACGAAGATGCTTTTGAATACTTTTTAAGCCAAAAATACAGCTTGAATGAAATGGAAAAAGAAGTAGAAGAAGGTAAAGAACCATCTTTATACGAAACTGAAAATCCACTTGAAGGTCTTTCTGACCAAGAAAAAAGCTGAACACATAGCTTACATGACAGGACGGGATGTTAGTGACATTCTTGCAGATCTTGCACGACAAAAAAATATAAAAAAATAATTAAACAGTGAACCAAAGAGACACAATCACAGTAGACGTTCCTCTATTTATTCGTTTACTCGAATACGCTAGAGAAGATGCTCAAACCGACATGGACTTACACAACGTGTCAGAAAATGCAATTGGTTTAGCACTTTCAGGAAAAACGTTAACAATGGACGACTACAGCATGATTGTTGGTTCTCCTGAAGACATTGAAGAAATTAAAATGTTTCAAATACGAGCTGGAATTATCAAGTAAGATGGCAAAGGCAAAAAAAGAGGGTAAACCAAAACGCAATAGAGGTAATTTAGTAAAGCGCCTTAAAGTGATTGAACGTAACGAACAAATTCTAAACGAATATAAAAAAAAGTAAAATGACACAAGAACAATTACGTATGCAAATGTTGGCTGGTATTATTACTGAAGGTCAATATAAAGCTAAATTAAATAAAAATAAAGCTCCACTTTCTATTACAGTAAAAGTAACTGAAAATGGAAAAAACAGTATGGGTCTTTATAAAACCCCAAATGCTATCGAAATGACCTCTGACCAACAAAATCCCCAATCTGAATCATATTCATATTATATAGGGAACACTGAGTTTAAATTAAATGAAGAAGCAAAAGTTTATTTTGCTACATATAGATATGATATAGAAGAAATTTTAATTTCTTATTTAGCCCCTAAAGATAGTGAGGAATTTGAAAAACTAACCACTATACAATATCTTCCATCACATGCTGTAAAAGGTGAAATCCCTTATAGTAATTGTAAATTTGAAGATGGGTTTGAAAAAGGAATGAAAGATCATAGAAATTACTTTGAAATTATTTAAAAAGACGGCTTAGGACCGTTTGCTAGTTATAGCAAGAGAATGTTTTAATCGCAACCAAAAACATTTTCAAAAAAACAGAAGAGCTTGCCTAGTGCAAGCTTTTTTTGTATCTTTATCTTATGGCTAAAAATAAACAACCATCTATATTAAAGGAAATAAAAACTAAGGTTTTACCTCAAATAGACTACGCAACACAAAAGTCTATTTCATATTCCCAAATGTCCATGTTCAATGAGTGCCCTAAAAAATGGTCACTACAATATAGAGAAGGCCACAAACAATTTACTTCTTCAATTCACACTGTTTTTGGAACTGCATTACACGAAGTACTCCAGTATTACCTTACAGTAATGTACGAACAAAGCGGAGCAGAAGCAGACCGTATCAACACAGCTGAAATGCTTGAAGAAAAACTCCGTGAAGAATACAAAAAACAATACCAAGCAAACAACAACCAACACTTTGTTACCCCAGACGAACTCAGAGAATTCTATGACGATGGAGTAGAAATCATAAGAGAAATAGCAAAAGAAAGAGGTAAACATTTTAGCAAACGAGGATGGCATTTAGTTGGATGTGAAGTACCTCTTGTATTGACTCCAAACCCAAAACTACAAAACATAATGTTTCAAGGGTTTTTAGATGTTGTTCTATACCATGAACCAACCAATACATTTAAAATCATAGACATTAAAACAAGTAGACAAGGTTGGAGTAAAAAAGAAAAATCAAACGAACAAAAGCAATTTCAACTTATCCTATACAAAAAATACTATTCGGAAATATACAACGTACCAATAGAAAATGTAGAGGTAGAATTTATGATTGTAAAACGTAAAATATTTGAGAGCGAACAATTTACAATTAAACGTGTACAATGGTACAAACCGGCTTCGGGTAAAGTAAAATTAAACAAAGTAACAAAATCAATTGAAGAATTTATAGAACAGGCGTTTGATCGAAACGGTTTTAAACAAGTTGAACACCAACCAAAAATAAATGATAATTGCAAGTGGTGCCCATTTTACAAGACTCATTTATGTTCTGCAACCTATTAATATATTACCATATGTATATACGATAACATTAAATCAAAACATATGAGTGATAAAAACCAACAGTTAACAAGCGTCAAACTAGACAAAGATCTGTTTGAGCAATTTAAAGTAGAGTGTATTAAACGTAAATTTTCGTTTCAAAAACTAAGTGAACGAGCAGTTCACCTTTATTTAACAGATGAAAACTTTAGAAAACAAATCCACAACCACAATAACCTAAGCTTTGAATAAGCTTTATAGCTTATTTTTGATAAACCAACATGTTTATTTTGAAAGCGAAGAATAAGTTTGTACATTTAACCAAAACAAATATAGTTATATGAATTCAAGTTTTAAGTACCTACCGCAAAATGAGCGGAAAAAAATCATGCTAATTTGTGATGACATTCGAGTACACTCCGGTGTAGCAACAGTGGCACGCGAAATAGTTTTAAACACAGCCCAACATTTCAATTGGGTTAACATCGCGGGAGCAATAAACCACCCCGAAAAAGGAAAACGATTTGACATTTCCACAGACACTAACACAAACACAGGTTTAACAGATGCTTCTGTTTTCTTGTATCCTGTTGACGGTTATGGAAACCCAGATTTGATCCGTCAATTAATCGCAATTGAAAAACCAGATGCAATTATGTTGATTACCGATCCAAGGTATTTTGAATGGTTGTTTATGATTGAAAATGAGATTAGACAAGAAATGCCAATCATTTATTTAAACATCTGGGATGATTATCCGGCACCGTTGTACAACAAAGCATTTTATGAATCGTGTGATGCATTGTTAGCAATTTCAAAACAAACAAAATTAATTAACGAGCTTGTTTTAGGTGAAAAAGCTAAAAACAAAGTGATTCACTATGTTCCTCATGGATTAAATCATGAATTTTATTATCCTATTGAAAAAGAAGATGAATTGAAGGAACTTGAAGCGTTTAAAAAGCAAATTTTTGGGAACGACGAAAAGGACTTTGTAGTGTTTTTTAATTCAAGGAACATTAGACGTAAACAAATTCCGGATACAATGTTAGCTTTTAGATTGTTTTTAGATACGTTGCCAAAAGAAAAAGCAGAAAAATGTGCTATGGTAATGCATACCGAAATTGTGAGCGATCATGGAACAGATTTAGAAGCAGTTAGAAAAGTATTGTTTCCAAAGTACCCTAAAGCAATTTATTTTTCAACAAACAAGTTAAACAACCAACAGCTAAACCAACTTTATAACATTGCAGATGCTCAAATTTTATTGACATCAAATGAAGGTTGGGGATTATCGTTAACAGAAGCAATTTTAGCAGGAACTGTAATCATAGCAAACGTAACAGGTGGAATGCAAGATCAAATGCGTTTTGAAGACGAATATGGAAATTGGTTTACACCATCACCTAAAATTCCTTCAAACCACACTGGCCGTTACAAAAACCATGGTTCATGGGCATTTCCGGTTTATCCAACAAACCGCTCAATTCAAGGTTCACCCAAAACACCTTATATTTGGGATGATAGATGTACAGCTGAAGATGCAGCAGCACGAATTTCCGAAGTATATGCAATGGATAAAACATTAAGAAAAGACCTTGGTAAAATAGGAAGACATTGGGCTGTAAACGAAGCTGGTCTTACAGCAGAGTATATGGGAGTTAGAGCAATTCACGCGATAGATAAATTATTTAACACGTGGACTCCACGAGAAAGATATGAGCTAATCAACGTTAATGAAGTTAAAGAAGACACAATTGATCACGAATTTGTATATTAAAAGTTATGAGTAAACCAACATTTGTAATAAGCTGCCCTATCGACACATATTCAGGATATGGAGCACGTTCTCGCGATATTGTTAAAGCGATTATTGAATTAGACAAGTATGATGTAAAAGTCTTACCTCAACGATGGGGAAGCACTCCATTTGGATTTATTAAAAATAATCCGGAGTGGGAATTTTTAGCGAAACACATGCTTCAAACACCCCAATTACCAGCACAACCTGAAATTTGGATGCAAATTACAGTTCCAAACGAATTTCAACCAGTAGGAAAATACAATATTGGGTGTACAGCAGGAATTGAAACAACAGTAGCACCAGCTGAATGGGTTGAAGGTTGTGGTCGTATGAATTTAATTTTAGGTTCTTCTAAACACACTATTAAAGTACTTAAAGAAAGTAAATTTGAAAAACGCGATCAACAAACAAACCAAACAGTAGGAGTTATTGAATGGAAAGGTGATAGTGAAGTAATTTTTGAAGGTGCTAATGTTGAAACATATAAACAAACAAAATCAACATTTAATTTATCTAATGTAAAAGAAGAATTTGCATATTTGTTTGTAGGACATTGGATGCAAGGACATTTAGGTGAAGATAGAAAAAATGTAGGGTTGTTAGTAAAAGCGTTTTATGAAACATTTAAAAACAAATCTAAAAAACCTGCTTTGATTTTGAAAACATCTACTGTAGGATCTTCTTACATGGATAGAGATGAATTAATTAAACGTATTCAAGCAATTAAAGCAACAGTAAAATCAACTAACTTACCAAACATTTATTTGTTACATGGTGAATTTACTGATGTAGAGATGAACGAAATCTATAACCATCCTAAAGTTAAAGCAATGGTTAATTTAACTAAAGGAGAAGGTTTTGGTCGTCCGTTACTTGAGTTTTCACTTGTAAACAAACCAATTATCACAACAAATTGGAGTGGACATATTGACTATTTAAATCCCGAATTTGTTACACTTTTACCAGGTAACTTAACCAAAGTACACCCTTCAGCAGCAAACAACATGTTGATGCAAGAAGCAGAATGGTTTAGTGTAGATACAGGTCACGTAGGAAGTTATTTAAGAGATGTATTTGAAAACTATAAAACATATTCTGAAAAAGCTAAACGACAAGGTTTTCAATCACGTACCAAGTTTTCATTTGAAGCAATGAAAGAAAAACTAGGTAATTTGTTTGAAAGCAAGATACCTGAGTTTCCAAAACAGGTACAGTTACAGCTTCCTAAATTGAAAAAAATTGAATTACCAAAACTTAAAAAAGTAGAAGCCTAATGCAACACGAAGAAATAATTGACTGCCCTAAATCAGGAGGTAACTTGTGCTATAAAGTACAGGTTGCCCCTGAAATATATAACTACATGAGTTTATCTTGTGGATTTTGGACAAACTCGTTTATGACCGAAGACCATGAGTTTTACAAACAACAAATGGAAACGTTACCTGAACTGTACAAAGATTTAGCTTGGACTGATCCTGAAACAGGTTTGATTTGGTTGCCAAACACTATCAACAATCCTGACCAAGGTATGGTATTTGCAAACGGTACAAACGCTTCAAGCTGGGGGTGGGCTGCTGTTAAAGCAATTAAAATCCCTGAAGAAGACAGAGAAAAACATCCAATCCCAGGTAAACCAGGAGAATTTATGAAATTCAAAATAGATATGAAAAACATGAGAATGTTTGAAGAGCGGGATTATATTGAAGCTCTTTCATATATTGGAATATTACCTGAATAAAGTTTATGAAAATTAGTTATGCAATCACAGTCTGTAATGAATTTATAGAAATTCAACGTTTAGTGAACTTTTTGCTTCAACACAAACGCCCACAAGACAATATTGTGATTTTATTTGATGAAGCAAATGGTGATCCCGAAGTGGAGAATTTTCTCCGCACCCACTCTATAAATGGAGAGTTTTCATGGCACAAAGGAAAATTTGATCGCCATTTCGCAGACTGGAAAAACAAATTAACCAGTTTTTGTAATGGCGATTACATTTTCCAAATTGATGCAGATGAAATTCCAAACGAAAATCTGATTGCTGTTTTACCTGAGGTGCTAGAAGAAAACAATGAAGTTGAGGTTTTTCTAGTTCCTCGAGTAAACACAGTAGAAGGTTTAACTCCCGAACATATTTCAAAATGGGGTTGGAGAGTAAACGATGCTGGTTGGGTTAACTGGCCTGATTACCAATGGCGTATTTGGCGAAATAAACCGGAAATTCAATGGGTAAACAAAGTACACGAGCGTTTAGATGGCTTTAAACAATATACAGCAATGCCCGATGTAGAGTACTTTGCTTTATATCATCCAAAAACAATTGAAAAACAAGAAAAACAAAACAATTATTACGAAACACTTTAAAATTATGGCTCATTATCAACAACAAGATTTTTGTATTAGAGTACGATCTACTATTCCTCAATATTTTATAGGTCCTTCTATGGAAAATAAAATGGAAGTTTTAGATATTGGATCTCAAGATATCAATGGTAATAATAGATTCCTATTCTTTAACTACAATTACACCGGAATAGATGTTGGAAAAGGAAAAAACGTAGATATAGTAGCCAAAGGACACGAATTCAACCCAGGAAAACAATATGATGTTGTTATAAGTACTGAGGTTTTAGAACATGACATGTTCTGGGAAAAATCACTCCTTAACATGTATGAACTAACCAAACCAGGAAAATTAATTTTATTCACCTGTGCTTCTACAGGAAGACCAGAACATGGTACCCTTCGATCAGAAGGCCCAGAAGCATTTTCTTCACCCCTTACTGCCCAAATTGAAGATTGGATGAATTATTATAGAAATTTAACTGAAGAAGATATTAAAAGTGTTTTAGATGTTGATAATTTATTTTCTCAATATTATTTTGAATATCAACCTCAAGCTTGTGATTTATATTTTTTTGGAATTAAAAAATGATTTTAAAACAACTTATTAACAAATCAGTTTACGGCACAATAGGCTACCTTTCCTCCCAAGATGATTTAGACATATTAGAACAATATATTTTATATAATCTCCCAGTTTTAAAAGAATATAAACAAATAGTTATAGCTACTAATTATGGTTCTTTACTTCAAAAAGAAAATACACAATTATGGCAAAAATATTTTCCAAATTGTATTATTTTAGATTCCCCTATTAATAGAGGGCATAATATCGGAACTTCAGACTTAGATGATTTAATATTTGACTATTGTAAAGAAAATAATATCGAATGGCTTTGTAAATCTGCTAATGATGTCATTATGCAAGAAAATATTCTTAATAAAGAAATAGAAAAAGCAGATTTTTATTATTTAAATGGGATAGGATATGCTGGAGCAAAAATATATGACTTTGATCCTATTAGAATAATAAATGAGTATCTTATAGATCATTTTTATCCTCAAACAAATTTTTATTTTATAAATGTTTTTAAAACAGATTATTTAAACGATAAACAACATGTTACAGATGTTTATGAAAATATTCAACGAATTGGAGGAACTGTTTGGGATCATGGGTTTAAAAGTTGTGAACATTTATTAAAAGAATGTATTGAAAGAAACAATTTAAAAAAACATCATTTGATTACTCAAGAAAATTTTATTATATTATTAAATGCTATAGTAAAATATAATATACACGATGGAAGTCATAAAAACATAATGATAGAAAATGTATGTCATTTTCATTTTAATAATGAACCTATACTTGAAATATGAAAATAGCTTTTTTAACTGAGATGGGCTTTGAGGGAAAAATTCCTTCAAATCACCTTAATATGAGAACTGAATTTGCTTGGATGTATGCTTTAGAGGCTGAACATCGTAATATCCATCAATTCCCAAATATTAAAGATTATGACCATGTGTTTATAATTTTTCCTAAAGGAAAAACATTTTTAAGCGCCGAAGGATCTTCCCTATCCAACCAACCCAACCCAGTATCTGATTTACTTGCTTCGGATATAGTAGATATTTTAAAACAAAATAATAAAAAAGTTTATTATATTCAAGAAGGCCCCCACTGGTGGTATAATGATTATGAACTCACAGACCAAATCAACTTCTATAATTTTTTAGCTAGCTGTGATGCTCTATTCTCTCATAATGAATATGATACAACATATTATAAAGGACTAGTTCCGAATAAACCAGTTTATGCTCTTCCTACTCTTATGGTAGAAAATAATATATCTCATATTACCCCCAAATATGAAGAAAAAGCAATTATAGGAGGTAATTTTGCAAGATGGTATGGTGGGTTTGAAAGTTACTTAATAGCTCAGGAATTTGAAGTTGAGATTTGGGGACAAACCTCTCATGCTATGAGAAATGGTGAAGAACAATTATTTAATCATTTACCTAGAATGATGTGGAATGAATGGATAGAACAATTAAGTCAATTCAAATATGCTGTACATTTAATGCCTACAGTAGCAGCAGGTACATTTAGTTTAAATTGTGCTTACCTTGGAATTCCTTGTATTGGAAATAAAAATGTAGATACTCAACGCTTATGCCACCCTGAATTATCAGTTGATATTGCTGATATTAAACAAGCTAGATATTTAGCTAAACGATTAAAAAAAGATCAGTTATTTTATGAAAACTGTAGTAAAGTAGCTAAAGAAAACTATAACAGATACTATAAAATAGACTTGTTTAAACAAAAGCTTTTTAGTATATTAAACTCATGAAAAATGTAAAAACAGGAGATAATGTAACTATATCTCATTATACTAATTTATACGGATGTGAGTTAGGAGATAACGTATTTATAGGCCCATTTGTAGAAATCCAATCCAATGTCAAAATTGGAAACAATTCAAGAATATCCTCCCACAGTTTTATTTGCTCAGGAGTTGAAATTGGTGAAGATTGTTTTATAGCTCATGGAGTTATGTTCACTAATGATAAATTCACTGAAAATAGAAATGAGTGGATTGAAAGAACAACTTTAATAGGAAATAATGTTCGAATAGGTTCCAACGCAACTATCCTCCCAGTTAAAATAGGAGATAATGTAGTCATAGGAGCCGGAGCAGTAGTAACTAAAGATGTTCCTAGTAACACAACCATTAAAGGAAATCCAGCAAAATGAAAATAACAGTTATACACAACACATTTCGATTTAATCCATTAATTAGAGAATCGGTTATATTAAATTTAAAAGCATTACAAGATGCTAATATTGATTATCAATATGTTGTATTTAATGATAATGGAGACATTGAAATTGAAAATGAAGTAAAAGATTTAGATATAGAATACTTTTATAGTGATTATAATTTTGGTCAAAAGATGTGTTCTGGTGGTTGGGTTGGAGCTTTACCTCTAGTTAAAGGAGATCTAATTCATAATACAGGTCAAGATGATGTATTTACTTCCTTCTTTTATAAAACTATTATTGATACTTTTAAAAGAACCAATTGTGATTTAGTTTATTGTAATGGCCTTAAAGTATTAGAAAATATGGTTACAACAGGAGAACCAATGGGGCCCTTATTTCCTCTAGACTACTCCGATCCTCGACTTCATTTTAACCATTGGCTGGGAGTTACCAATAATAAAATCACTAGAACTAATAATTTCATTCCAGCTCCAGGAACAGTATATAAAAAATCACTTCATGATGAAATTGGAGAACCTGATTTAGATACTTTTAGGGGTGTAGCTGATTTTGAATATTGGACTCGAGTTTTATTTTATAAAAAACAAGTTCAATACATTTCTACTCCTTGTTGGTTTTATAGAATATCTCAATATACTACTACTTTAGAGGTAATTGATGGTAAGTTAAATGAAAAAGATCTAGCTGGTTATTATTTAAACAAATTAAAAGAAAAATATCAAAAATTATTAGACAATGAATAATGCAGTTATAACAGGAGGAGCAGGTTTTATAGCTAGTCACCTAGCAGAAGCTATTCAAGATAAATATGAAAAAATATATTTAATTGATAATTTAGTAAGAACAAATGGTTTAAGAAATATAAATCATTTATTAGGAGATAAATTTATTTTTATTGAAGCTGAAGTGAGTGAATTTGATTTTACTCAATTAGAAAATATTAAGGTTATATACCATTTAGCAGCCACTAGGATTAATAGATGTGCCAAAGATCCACTTGAAGGACATAAATTATTAGCAGATGCTGGATTAAATATAGTTAAATATTGTGCAGAAAATAATATTAAATTATTTTTCTCTTCTACAGCTTCAGTATATAATAACCCAAAACGTTTCCCGATTGAAGAAACAGACCCATGTGAACCACATACTATCTATGGAGCTGCAAAATACTATACTGAAAATTTAATGAGAACATTTGCTAAGTCTCATAATTTACAATATTCAATTTGTCGCTTTTTTAGTGTATATGGTGTAAGAATGGATTGTGAAGGAGCTTACACTGAAATTATTTTTAACTGGTTAAATCAAATTAATCAAGGCAAAAATCAAGTTACAGTATTTGGTAATCCTGACGAAAAAATATTAGATTTAGTTTATGTTGAAGATGTAGTTAACGCTATTTTAAAATCAACAGAAAATTGGAATAATGAAGTATATAATGTATCTACTGAAACAGGAGTTTCAATTACTGAATTAATTAAAGTTATTAAAAATGAATTGGATGTTAAATTAGAAGTTAGTATATTGCCTGAAAATAGAACAGATATAGAAAATAAACGAGTAGGCTCAGTCCAAAAATTAAAAAATATTGGTTGGAAACCTAAAAACTCTATTAATCAAGGTATACTTAAAACATATAAATGGATACAAACTCTATAACCCTCCCAGATTGGAAATTATTAAAAAACGAAATTGGAAACCAATTTAATGATTTTTGCATTTTAAGAGGAAAAGAATTTATTGAACTAGGAAAAGATGTTTGGGTTGGTTATTTTTGTTTGTTAGATGGTAGTGGTGGACTTAAAATAGGAAACCAAGTTTCAATTAGTTCAGGTGTTCATATTTATACTCACGATTCTAGTAATTATAGAATCCACAACACAGAAAAAGATACAGAAAACGGAACCCATATTGATAGAGCTCCTGTAGTAATAGGAGATAATGTTCAAATTGGGGCTAATAGTATTGTTTTAAAAGGTGTTACTATAGGTAATAATGTAATTATAGGAGCATTATCTTTAGTTAATTCAAATATCCCAGATAATTGTATTGCTGTTGGAAACCCATGTAAAATTATAAAAATGTTATGATAATTAGTAAATGTCCTTTGAGAATATCTTTAGCGGGTGGATCAACTGATTTACAATCTTATTTAGATAAATATAAGAACGGAGCAGTCATTACTTTCACCCCTAATCTTTATACTTATATTACACTAAAACCTAGCAGTACTAAATACTATAGAATAATATATTCTAGTATAGATAATTGTATTGACCCAGATGAAATTAAGAATGATATAGCTAGAGAAGTTATTAAACATTTTAATTTACCCCCAGTTGAAATCATTTTTACATCTGATATTCCTTCAACAGGGTCAGGATTAGCATCTTCCTCATCTTATTTAATAGCTATGATAAATGCTGCTTTAGTGTTTAAAAATGAAAAATTAGATAAGCTTGAACTAGCTAAACTAGCTTTACAAATAGAACACACATTCAACCCATTAACTGGTTACCAAGATGTTTATGGTTGTGTTTTTAATGGATTTAAAAGACTTAATTTCAACGATAAAGGATTAGATGATATTTTATACTATGATGATTCTTTCTTTAAATATTATGATTTATATTTAATTCCTACTGGGGTAACTAGATCATCAACGAATATATTATCTTCTTTAGATATTGATAAAATTCATAACCTTATGAAACCTCTTCAAGATATGAATAATTATATCGAACAAAATAACTTTAATTCAATTTTTAAAGAAATAAACAATGGTTGGGAGCTTAAAAAACAAACCTCCCCAGAAATAATTAATAGTAAAATAAAAAGTTTAGAAAATAAATTAACTGATGTTTTAGCTAAAAGATTAATAGGAGCAGGAGCAGGTGGTTATTTTTTAGTTATAGTAGAAAAAGATAAACAAGTAAAAAATGGAATTCCTATAAAATTAGGAAATGGTTTTGAAGTAATAGAGTTTTAATATGAATAAAATATTATTAATTGGTTGTGGTTATTGGGGTAAAAATTGGTATAAAACTATTATGTCCTCCCCTTATGAATTAGCAGGTGTAGTTGATCCTAATCCTGTAATTGATGTTAGTGTTCCTTTATTTAAAACTATAAAAGAAGTAAATATTGAATATACTCATGTTATTATAGCTACTAATGCTGAATTGCATTCTAGTTTAAAGAATCAACTTAATATTCCTGATTCAAATATCCTAATAGAAAAACCTTGTGGTATTTCTAATCGTACTGAATTTAATTCCTGCTTTCCTGGATATATTTTTTTAAGTTCACCTCAATATAAATTTATAAAGGAAACACTTGATCAAAATATTTTAGGTAAAATCCTTTATAGCAGATTTGAACGAGCATCTATGGGGCCTAGAATTAGAACAGATGTTTCTATTATTGAAGACTATGCAATTCATGATCTATATCTCTACCAATCCCTCTTCACCCCAGAAAAAATAAATATAATTGGTGGAAGTTTATTAAATTCATTTAATGACCCTATTAAACATGATACTTTATTTTTAGATGTATCTTCTGATGAACATGTCACAACATTTTTTAGTTCTTGGAGATACCCATCTAAAACCAGAAAAATTGAAATTATTGGAGAAAACGGTAGTATAATTTGGGAAAATGATAATGTTTATATTCATTCATCTCATTATAAAAAAATTGATGGTCTAGATCAAAACAGAAATGTTGGGTATGAATTGATAGAAACTCAACCTCAAGAGGTTTTATTAGATTTATCTAGATCCAATCTTCATTTGCAATTAGATGATTTTATTAATCAAGTAGACAGAAGTAATGTATTTACTAAAACTAATAATCTTATTTGGAATATTCAAATGGAGTTATTTTATTCAAAATAAAAAATATGCAAAATAAATCAATCCCTTTAGGTAGACCTTTTTTAAACAAAGAGGCAATTTTAGATGAAATTTCAAAAGTATTAGATACTCGTTGGATTTCTGGAGGTCCAACAATTGCTAAATTTGAAGAAGCAATTAAAGAATATAATGAAGACCCTGAAGGTCATTATGTTGCTGTTTCAGACGGAACTTGTGCTATTGAAATGTCTTTAATGTGTCTTAATGATGGTAAACGATATGATAAAAGTGATTTAATTATTTGTCCATCTTGGTCTTGGGTAGCAACTGGATTTGCTCCTGTACTTGTAGGAGCTACACCTTTATGGTGTGATGTAAACGAATTTGGTGTTCCTGAAGCTAACCAAATTGAACAATTAATCCAATCTAACCCAAATTTAGTTAAAGCTATTATTGTAGTTCATCAAATGGGAGTACCATGTGATATAGATGCAATTAATGCAATTTCTGAAAAATATAATATTCCTGTTATTGAAGATTCAGCATGTGCTTTAGGTACTGAATATAAAGGGAACAAAATTGGTAAAGGAAGAAATTTAGTTACATATTCGTTCCAAGCTAGAAAATGTTTAACTACAGGTGAAGGTGGAATGATTGTAACACGAGATGCTAAACAATCTGAATGGTTACGTTCATATAGAGCATTTGGAACAACTATTAGTCCATTAGAAAGAGATAGAGCAACATATTTACTTAAAGAATCATTTGATAAAATTAGTGGCAACTTTAAAATCTCAGATATTACTGCTGCTGTAGGTATTGCTCAATTGACTGTTTTTGATCAAGAAGTAGAAATGCGAGATAAAGCAGGTAAATATTATAATCACCTGATTGAAACTGAATTAAATGGATATGCTCAAGTATCTAATTTAATTCCTGATTATTGTACTCGATATAATTGGCAAAATTATCACTTACTATTAAATGAAAACTTTAATCGAGATCAAGTAGTAGATGCCCTTAGAAAAAAAGGAATTGGATGTAAATGGGATATTCAAGCAATCCATATTGAACCAGTATTTAAAAATGAATTTAACCACGTTGATTTACCTCAAACAACAAAATTCCACGAATACGGGTTATGGTTACCTTTCTATGCTGAAATCACGAAAGAAGAACAAGAATATGTTATTGAAAATTTAAAAAACATCCTAAATGAACTTAAATAAATTATCTAACATAATCAACCAAATTTCTTTAGAACAGGTTTCTACATTAAAACAATTAGTTTTAGATGCTACAGAAATTATTTTAATAGGAAATGGAGGAAGTAATGCTATAGCTTCACATATGGCTGTAGATTATACAAAATTTCTAAATAAAAGATGTTATGTACCAAACGCCTCTGACATGTTGAGTATGATGACTAATGATTATGGAGTAGAAAACATGTATTCTAAATTCATAGAGTATTATTATTCCCCAAACCAACTAGCTATTTTAATTTCATCTTCAGGTAATAGCGCAAACATTGTAAATGCTGCTCATAAATGTAATGAATTAAACATCCCGATGATTTTATTAAGTGGATTTTCTCCTATGAATAATTTAAACTTATTAGAATATAGTAATATTAAGATGAATTATTGGGTTGATTCTACCAATTATGGAGAAGTTGAAATGGCTCATCATATATTTTTACACTCAATAGTCTAAATTATGAAAAAAATTTATAGCAAAATAGATCCGAACAAATTATTACATGTAATTGTTCGAAAAGAAGATTTAACACCTGGACGAGTAGAAGTAGTACCTGAGGATCATTTTATCCAATGTGCCTTACTTAATATGGAAAAAGGTAAAACATTTAAACCTCATAAACATATTTGGAAAGAACGTACCCGTAATGTTATTGCTCAGGAAAGTTGGATTGTAATTCAAGGAAGTGTTAAATGTATATTTTATGATACAGATAATCAAATCATAGCTACCCCAATTTTATATCCTGGTGATGCATCATTTACTTTGGAGGGTGGTCACAATTATGAAATTCAAGAAGATAATACATTAGTTTACGAATACAAAACGGGCCCGTACGAAGGTCAAGCTTTAGATAAAACATTTTTATAGTATGAAAAAAATATTTTTTGTTTTTGAACACACCCATGAAAGTATAGAAGATTATAGCGCCGCTGTAATTTACTGGTATGGGGTCTTAGATAAAATGGGATATGAAGTCCATTATGAAAATTACTCCAACTATAACCCAGATGAGTTTTATTCTAAGGTAAAAAGTGAAAAACCATATATGGTTATATTTGTGAATTATTTTAAAACAATTCATACTGAATTTGCTAGGTTTAGAGATATAACTAAATTATATTTGTTGCAAACCGATATGCATAGATTTTATGATAATCATGTTAAAATATGGATTCCGTTTGTTGATGGGATTATTAATTTTGAAGGCACAAAAGAATGGTGTCTTAGAGATGGACTTGCTGAAGATGGATTCTTAAAAATGAGATGGGGTTTTAATCCAAACTTAATGTGTTTTGATAAACTTCCAAAAACTAGAAATATAAGTTTTTATGGAGGGATGCATGGAAATAGACCTCAGATATTAAATGAATTTACTCAAAACATTGGAGTTGATATCATTCCTCAAAATGCTACTTACGAACAAGTTAAATATGTTCTTTCGGAATCTAATTTTAGTTTGAATTTAAGTATGAATGCTGTTGGAGATAGAAGAGAACTTAAAGGTAGAGTTATTGAAATTCCCTCTCATTGTATTTTACTTTCTGAACCGGCTCCTGAGTTGGAAGATTATTACTTTGAGGATGAATATATTCTATTTAACTCAGTAGATGAGGCTATAGATAAAGTAAAAAGTTTAAGTAATAAAGAAATAGAAGATATATTTAAAAGAGGTAATCATGCCCTATGGAATAGAAATACAGCATACCATGAATGGGATAAAATTCTTCCATTGATAGACCCTGATTATAAAATCCCAAATATCCAATCCTTACTCAAAACATACCATTCAGACCATTATAATGGATAATTATTATCATACTGATATAGAAATTAAACAACCATATGAAATAGGAGATTATACTGCTATTGATAAAGGATTTTACTGCACTGTTAGACTAAAAATAGGATCCTACACTCATATTAGCCCCTATGTTACTATTATAGGGGGTAAAAATGGTTATTTTGAATGTAGGGGTTTTAATAATATTATGGCTGGAGCCCGAATCATTTGTGGTTCAGATAGATTTGATGGAAGTGGATTATTTGGTGCTCTTATCCCTAAAGAATTAAAAGGAAAACAAATTATTGAACCTATAATAATGGAAGAATTTTCAAATATAGGTACAAATGCTATTGTTCTTCCGGGGGCTCGTTTAAGAAAAGGCGTATTATTAACAGCAGGAAGTTTATTAATAGGTGATACCGAAGAATGGGGAGTCTACCAAGGTAATCCAGCAGTATTAAAGAAAAAAATAGATGGGACTAAAACAATTGAAAACGCAAAAAAATTAGGATATGAACTTTAATACAGTAACCGAATTTGAAAATCAAGTTGCAGAATTTTTTGGAGCACCTTATGCTGTAGCAGTTGATAGTTGTACTCATGGGATTGAACTTTGTTTAAGACATACCCAAGCAGATAATATTATAGTACCAAAAAATACATACTTATCAATCCCATTTTTAGCTCATAAATTATGGATAGAATTAGAATGGAAAAATGAAAATTGGGTTGATTATTACTATTTAACTGATAATGTAATTGATGCCGCTGTGTTATGGAAACCCAATAGTTACATCTCAGGAACATATATGAGTTTATCTTTTCAATATCAAAAACATTTAAGTTTAGGGAGAGGAGGAATGATCTTAACAGACAATAAAGAATCTGCTGAGCGCTTAAAGAAAATGTCATATGATGGTAGATTACCTCACATACCATGGAGAGAACAAAATATAGAAATTTACGGTTACCACTACTACATGACCCCAGAAACAGCACAGCTCGGTTTAGATAAATTACCCCAGGCAAAAACAACATTACCAAAACAATGGACCGTAAATGATTGGCCTGATTTAACACAAATGGAAATTTTTAAAAAATAAATAGTTATATGAAAAAAGCCTTTATTACAGGTATTGGAGGACAAGATGGTTCTTATTTAGCAGAATATTTAGTTGAACAGGGATATGAAGTCCATGGTATCATTAGAAGAAATTCAACCCCCGAGCACCAACAAAGTAGAATTGAATCTTTAAGAGATAAAATCCATGTATATTATGGTGATTTATTAGACCAATCTAGTATTGAACACTTATTAGATAAAATACAACCAGATGAAATCTATAACATTGCAGCTCAAAGTCATGTACGAATTAGCTATGATATTCCTCAATTTACAGCTCAAACAAATGCTGTTGGAGTATTAAACATACTAGAAGCTTACAGACGCTCATGCCCAAACGCTAAATTTTACCAAGCAAGTAGCTCGGAAATGTTTGGAAGTAGCGTAGATGAAGATGGATTCCAACGTGAAACAACCAAAATGAACCCAGTTTCACCATATGGCTGTACTAAGGTATTTGGGTATAATATTGTACGGAATTATCGTAACGCATATAAATTACATGCTTCAAATGGTATTTTATTTAATCATGAATCTCCAAGACGAGGTTCAAACTTTGTAACAAATAAAGTAGTTAAAAGTGCTGTTGAAATTAAATTAGGTATTTTAGATAAATTAGAATTGGGAAATATGGATGCTTACCGGGATTGGGGACATTCATATGATTACGTTAGAGCAATGCATTTAATTGTTCAACAAGATAAACCTGGTGACTGGGTTGTAGCAACTGGGGAAACCCGTTCAGTAAGAGATATGTGTGAATATGTATTTGGAAAATTAGATTTAGATTATAAAGAATATGTTGTTCAAAATCAAAAGTTCTTACGTCCTGAAGAATTGCCATATTTAAAGGGTGATTCAACAAAAATCCGTACTGAATTAGGTTGGAAGCCAACCTATACTTTTGAAAGCATGATGGATGAAATGATTGAATATTGGATGAATATATTAAAAAAATAGTATGAGAATAAGCTTTATAATCCCTAGCAGAAATAATAAAATATATCTTCAACAAGCTGTAAATTCTATTTTAGAATGTTATGGTACAGAACATGATTTAGTTCTTTTAGATGATGCATCTGATGATGGTACTTGGGAATGGATACAATCATTAGAAGGAAACCATTTTGTTAAATATAGAAATGAAGGTCCTGAACGAGTAGGTCATACAATTTTATATGATAAAGGAGTTGAATTAAGTAAAACAGAAGTATTTTCTATATTTCATGCTGATATGATTACTACAAAAAATCATATCCCTAACTTACTTAAACACCTTAAACCCCAAACAGTTATAGCTGCAACCAGAATTGAACCCCCACTTCACCCCCCAGGACCTGAAAAATATGTCCGCATGTATGGATTTGAACCATCAGAATTTAAAAAAGATGAGTTTATTAAAGAAATAAAAAATCTAGAACAAGAAAATAAAGATAAAACTACAAACGGTATTTTTGCTCCTTGGTTAATGTTTAAATCTGATTTTGAAGCTATAGGTGGACATGATCCACTATTTGCCCCAATGGAACTCGAAGATTCAGATATATTTAACCGAATGTATTTAGCTAGGTATAAATTAATTCAATCTAGAGACTCATTTGTATATCATATGACTTGCAGAGGTAGTAGATTTAAGGATGGACTTGAAATTGAAGCAGAAATTCCATTACCCGATGGAACTATTTGGTATAAACCTAAAGATTCTGAAGAATATAAAGCATTGAGAGCACTTAAATTTAGAGAGTGGTGGAGAAAATGGGGGCAAAATGTTTTACATGATGAATTGATGATGCCTAAAGTAACCCCAAAATATAATATTGCATTTATAGTTAAAAATTGTAATGGACAATTGTTAGAAGTTTTAGAACCTTGGTGTGACCGTATTTATATTGAAAATGAAGATATAATTGATATTTATATTGATAGAGAACAACCTAATACTAAATTTGATTTAACAAAACGAGTATTCACCCTAACAAACAACACCCCAGAATGGGAAAATGATATAGTTATTAAATTTGATGCAAACCAACTCAACCAACAAAATTTCCAAATAGTCCAACAACTACCAGAAATTATAAAAGAAAGTGGAGAAATTGGGGAATTTGAACTTGATATATTTAAAGTTGTGATAAGCCATATAGAAGAATATCAAAACAATTTAATTAAAGTATGAAATTATTTATGTACTATAACAAACTAGATTCAACTCAAGAACCACAAGGTAAACTTGAAGCAATCAACCTGGAAGATGCTATTTTATTAGCATCTCATTATAAAGAAATGTCTAAAGAAGACTTTTTAAAAGTATTTGAAGTAAAAGAATATGAGCGAGGAAAAATTCAAAAATCTAAGTGATCTATTTGGAGCCAATTCCAAAGTAGAAGAAAACCTTAAGTCCATAAAGAAAAAAGAAGAAGTATTTTTTATAGAATTGATGGAAAAGCTATGCCAAATTGAGGCTGTAGGTGCAGTACTGAGTAATGTAGGAATACATGCTGACAAATATGAAAATCCATTTTACCAATCAATTAAAATGCTATTACAAAAGCATTATGGTGAAATGAAAACGGAAGTTATTTTATGGTGGGTGTTTGATAGTTTAACTCCTGAAGGAGGAGTATATCCACTACTAGATGAAAACAATGAGAAACACATTTTAAAAACGGCTCAACAGCTGTGGAAATTTTTAAAACGATATGATGGAAAGTAGAATATGCATTAGATGCCAACAAGAAATTAACCCACTAAGGGTTAAAGCATTACCTAACACAAAAACTTGTGTTGATTGTTCAACAACAGGAGCAAAACGAGGAGTACCAATGATGTTTGGAGAAAAAGACCATACATGGACAGACATGATCATCATGGAACCAGAAGAATTTGATCAATTTGAAAAATTAAATAAACAACAACCCACATTTGAAGTTTTAGACAGATCAGAAATGAACTCAGATGAAGACGATTTAGCTGATTGGGATACTACTCTAATGGATGGTTTAGAAGACCTATAATATGGCACATCCAAAACCGATATCAAAAGAGGATTGCTTACGAGCAATGAAACATACTCGCTCGGTTAAAGCAGCTGCTCGTTATTTAAATTGCTCATACCAGCACCTTAAACCGTTTATGAAAGCTTACAAGGACGAAGCTACAGGCATGTCCTTGTTTGATATACATAAAAACCAATGCGGTAAAGGTATTCCAAAATTTATGAGCAATTCTCCATTTGGAAGAAAAATGCCTGCAATTGAGGATATTGTCAACGGTAGAGAAGACCCATCTTCATTTTCCCCAGACAAACTGAAATTCAAGTTAGTTGAAGGGGGATATTTAATTGAACAATGCTATTGGTGTGGGTTTGATGAAAAACGAGAAGCAGATGGTAAAATACCTCTCATCATGTTTTTTAAAGACAGTAACAAACACAACTATAGGGATGGAAACTGTCAATTATCATGCTATAACTGTTATTTTTTGCGCTTAGGAAACGTATTTACTGAACGTGATATGGAATCGTTAGAAGGACATCAAATGATTTATAAAACAACTGAAATGGTAGATTTCCAATTAGACGACTACCAGCAAAAACGCTTAAAAGAATTAGGTTTATGGGATGGAAAAGTAGAAGATGACCCATACTCTCTTGTTTCTAGAAAAAAATAATATTTATAAGCGAGATGAAAAAGAAAAAACACAACAAAATAATCAAAGACTATGACAAACAAAAGGAAAAACATCTTGAAAAATTGGCTGCAAAAATGTTGGAAAATGATGAAAAGCTTAGTAAATTAAAAGCAAAAAATATTAACACAGATTTTTTAAATTTATTTTGATATGGCAACCGAAATTAGTGTATTTGATAGTGATGAGTTTGAACAAATGGTTGTAAACCGTGATTTAAGAATTTCAAAAGCGTTAGTAGAAACAATTTTGAAAAACTTAAACGGTAAAAAAAGACATTTACACGCACTATCCATTCTAGTAGAGCAAGAACAGACAATCTATGACATAACAGTAGATAGGCAAGACTTTGTAACCACTTTAGAGCAAAACTTATTTATTTTACAAGATAATGAAGATTATGAGACATGTGCTGAAATAGTAAAAGCAATTAAGTTTTTAAAAGAAAAGAAAAAATAGATTTGGTTTTTAAAAAAAGTATTCGTATATTAAAATAAAAAGTTATGTTAAAGGAATTATATTTAGAATTTGAAGACGGTCGAACCGAAACCAAAATTATCCATCTAGAACCAGGTGAACAAGTAAAAATTTACCCACAACGAGATGGAATTAAAAATGCTGGTTGTAAAACATTCCGATACCAAGTTCCAAAACATAGTTACCTACCTAAAATGATATTTAAATTTGGAGATAAAACACTTATCTACCCAGCTCAAATAGAATGTCATCCCAAAACAACCCTAGATGATATTGTAGAGTACCTAACTGAAGAACAACTGTTAAAAGAAAAAATAGAAAATCCCAAACCAGAAAAACGAACATGGAAATTCGATTCAGCTAGTTCAGAAGGTTTCTATACAGTAAGAGAAAATATGGGCAAATTAAGTTGCAACTGTATGGGATTTTGGAGAGCAAAAGACAGACGTTGCAAACATATCAAAGAAGTAGAACAAATTTTAATAGATAAAATAGATGAGTAAAAACACACCTAAACAACGAGTAAACCAATTAAAAAGTTGGCTTAGCTGGATTATAGCTATAGGCAAAAAGAAAAAGTAGAAACAATGTCTCCCCAGTTTCTTGTTCTGTGCACGGGAAGGATTTATAAGGAGCAAAGCTTCAACCTGCTATAACGGTGGGAAAGGGTAACCAAGCCTTTCAATAAACGCTTAATAGAACAAAGTACAAGTTCAGAGCAGGGAGCGGGTCCTGCATTTGGTCCCATCGTCTATCGGTTAGGACGTTAGGTTTTCATCCTGAAAAGCGGAGTTCGATTCTCCGTGGGATTACAAACGTAGGAGTTCTTTGATATATAAATTTTAAAAATCATGGAAATAACATCATTTGTTTTAGGTATGCTTACGATTGTGTTGGTGGCTTTAGCTGCTGCTGCAGTTGTAGGTTTGCTTAAGATTGTAAAACTAAACAAACAACTAAACGATTTAACCCTAAGGTTAGAACATAATACAGATAACATATATCGCAACATGCAATCCGAACGTGAATCAATTTGGCGACAATTTGATACCGCAGGTCGTGACGTCACTATGGTCGAAAAAACCATAATGAATCAAATCGAATCAATCGATAGAGAACATCTTAAACATGAGGAAGATCTCCATCGTGAAATTAATGAAACAAAACGCTACATTGACTCTAGAATTGATAAAGTCGTAGCATCTGGAACTATTAAAGAACCAAAACGACAAATCCTAAACGGATAACCGAAAATAGTAATTAACCCGTCAATACTCCTACGTTTTTTTTAAAAAAAGATTTGGTTTTTTAAAAATTTATTTCTTATATTTAAGAAAATTAAAGAAGTTATGGAATTTATTAAAGAAAAAAAAGAATTACTATTAGTTGTTGGTTGGTTTAGTTTGATAATATCATTAGCAATTTTATTAACCTAAATTTATGTTAAAGGTTACACTCCTTTCAGACACACATACTAAACATAATCAAATTGTAACTAGCAAATCGTTTCGAAATAGCAAACAACAATTAGATTTACCTGGAGGAGATATTCTAATCCAT
>Ga0194115_10001812_pt1 | contig 26438 bp, 32 predicted proteins | sample TA2MahsurfametaG_3_FD_148656 | JGI IMG/M metagenome (GOLD analysis project Ga0194115, IMG submission 148656) | Freshwater microbial communities from Lake Tanganyika, Tanzania - TA2015002 Mahale S4 surface | ecosystem: Environmental > Aquatic > Freshwater > Lake | place: Tanzania: Lake... | reverse complement strand
GGAAGGAAATAAAAAAACCTGATTATCACCCTAAAATGATTAGAAGGTTTGATAAAGACATCCGTGAAGGAAAACAATTATTTTATTATATTGAACCAAACCCACAAGCAGATGACATATACCCCATACCCCAATATTCTAATTCACTAAATTGGATTGAATTGGATTATGAAATATCCAAGTTTCATCTAAATCAAGTAAAACAAGGTTTTGCTCCATCTTTTATTTTGAATTTTGCAACAGGTGTTCCATCAGTGGAAGAAATGGATGACTATTACCGCGACTTCAAACGAAATTATGAGGGTGCAAAAAACGCAGGAAAAATTATAATAACTTACAGCGAGGGTAAAGAACAAGAACCTTCACTTACCCCAATACAATTGTCAGATAGTGATGAAAGATTTATTATGTTGCAAGATATGGTTGAAAAAAATATTGTGATGGGACACGAAATTCCACCACAATTAGTAATTCTAACTCCTGGAAAACTTGGTTCAACAGAAGAAAGAGAGGAACTCCTTGCAGAATTTCAGTCATACTATATTACACCCCGTCAATATCAATTAGAGGGTGCATTCAACGATGTTTTGAAAACAATAAATATCAAAGAAGATATTAAATTATTAGAATACGGGGAAATAATTATGGTTGAAGAAGATGATAAAATAATTACAGAAAAGAAACAAGCCGAACTTCGTGGTTCATTATCGGGTATTGATGGTATTATTAGAATACAAACAGCAATCAGGGATAGTATTACAACCGAAGAAAGTGGTATTCAAATGCTTGTTAATATATTTGGTTATAATGAAGAAACGGCAGAAAAACTTATTACAGGTTATTCAACAACTCCAACCCCTGTAAATAAACCACAAATAATAAATGGATAATGGCAAATTTGAAAGTTAAGTTTATTTCAACAATTTATCTAAAAGAAAATACAACTATAGAAGAAAATGTTGATGACAACAAATTGGTTCCGTTTATTTATACGGCACAAGACACACATATTCAACAAGCACTTGGAACAAATTTTTATAATAGGTTAAAATCGGGGGTAACACTAAATAACCTTACGACATTAGAAGATGACTTTTTAAGGGACTATGTGCAACCTTGTTTAGCACAGTGGGTATTCTATGAAGCATACCCCTTTTTAAACTATAAGACAACTAATAAAGCGGTGTCAAAAGAAAGTAGTGAATTTTCCCAACCATCAGATTTGGACGAAATAAAATATTTAAGAAACGCAATTAGGGATTTAGCTCAATTTTATCTAAAAAGGTTGAATGCTTATCTTTGTGATTTTGGTTATTTATTCCCTGAATATCAAAATCCAAATCCTTATGAAAATCTACCAGCAAATTCCAAATCATATTTTAACGGAGTATATTTAGCAAGACGAGGTAGGGACTTATTTAAAGATGCTCCCACCTATGTTGGTGATAGATATGATTGTTATGGGTCAAGAGGTGGATGTTGGGGAGGTTGTTAAAAACATATTGAAATGGAAATATTAAACGAAATAAAAGAACTTGTATTTCATCCTAAATTAAGTGATGATTATAAAATTGAAAAATTAAAATTCTTTATCACAACTGAATATGTCCGTTCTTCTAATGTGGATGCGGTGTCTTATAATGATGTGTTAAAAGAAATGGTTATTAGATTTAACGATGGTTCAACTTATACCTATTTTGATGTGTCTTTAAGGTTGTTTGACGACATTAAAAATGGAAATGGTGTCTGTATAACAACGGGTCAAAATCAATACGGCAGATGGAAGATAGGGAAGTCCCCAAGTGTTGGAGCAGCCGTATATGAAAAATTGGTTGAAGCGGGAGTTAAATATAAAAAAGGGGGAACAATAATATAAAAAATAAAAAAAATAGAATATGCCTTATCAAGTTGATATGAATACCTTTTGGTGTGATTGGCAAGTTGTGTCAGGGGACACAACAGCATTTGACGAATATACAACCTTCAAGAACGGACTTCTTATGCAAGATGGTTCTTATGTGTATAATATGAAAGAACTATGTGATTATCAGGGATTTGGAGGTGATAGATATAGATTATTCAAACATTACCAACAATTTGATGATGATATCTATGGTGAATATCAATTTTATAAATATACAAATGACCCCAATATTTATGATTACAGAACATTTTGGCAAAATGCAGCGTCTTATTTAGGTGGTAATTGTGGAGCACCACCATTTAATATTGCGGTATTTGGAAATATTAATACCGAAGCATTTTATTCAAGTGATAGTGGGGCAACATTTGATAATACATCAATTACAATTCCAACACCATTACCAGTTGGAGCAGCATTACACATTATTGAACGCTCACAAACACAAAATATTTCTGAAGCATATTTTGGAAGTGGTGTAAGTAGCACAATTCCGTCAAAAAGTTATATTTATAAATTTGATTTTGCAACAAAAGAATGGACAGAATTTTTTGAGTTTTCAGGGCCAGGTAGAAGAATTGATGGTTTGTTATGGGTTAATTCAAATTTATTTTATACAACAAATGTCAATGCAACAAATAACATATCAAAATCTACTGATGGTGGTTTAACATTTACAACATCAACTTTAAGTCCAACATTTAGAGGTGGAAAAATTGCTTATGATAGCACAGGAAATGTGATGGTTATAGGTGGATATGGTAGTAATATTGAAAGATTTTTATATTCACTAGACCAAGGCACCACTTGGAACTATTGTAATGCACATACTTCTATGCCAATTGGAAACCCAATAACAAGTTTGAAATTTTATGAAGGGCCAAATGTATTTGTTGCGACCTTTTTTGATAGTGGAGTTCAAGGAGGGGCAGTATTTATTTCTTCTGATGGTATAAATTGGACTGATACTTTCCCACCGACAATTGGTATAAGGGTAACTGATAGTGCGATAAACACACAAACAAATACTATAATGCTTTGTTTGGATACAAATTCAAATACCTATGTTTCTTATGATGGTGGAAATAATTGGGTTCAGGTAAGTAATGTTAATGACAATTTGGGACATATTGTTTGTATCCCTGATATTGCACCATTTGGAAGATTTTTAACTTTTAATAATAATCCAGGATTAACGATAAAATATAATTATTCTGATGACGAAGGTTCAACTTGGACACAAGTTCTTACAAGTCCGTTGGACTTTCAGGGAGCAAGAGCAGTTATTGTATATTAAAAAACCCCGAAGAAGTGGGAGCAATACTTCAACGGGGCTATAAAAATTTACATATACATATTATTCGTCTATCTCAGGGTCAAACTTGGGTGTAAGTTGTTCTAATTGGTGTTCTAATTTACCAACCACTTCATCTAAATCCATAATTGCGTTTAACAAAAAAATATAAACCTTTTTTGTATCATTAGGGGTTCTGTCATCTGCGATAATTCTCATTACATCAGTGAATTTAACTTCAATTTTTGTTCTTTTGTCTTCTTCATTGTTTTCCATTTTTCTATTTTTTTTAAGTTTAATTGTTTTCGTATAATAATAAATATCTAAGAAAAAAGCAAAAGTCAAAAATATTGAAAATATTATGTTAATTTTTTGTTAAAAATTCTATTTTATAATTTTTGAAAGTCGTTTTATTTAGTTTAGCATACCCATTGAATGTATCGGGGGACATTTTGATTGTCTGTAATAGTTTTTTTTTATTTATGATATTTTGCTCCCTTCCGTCGTTGAAGATTATTTTATATTTATAGTTGGTTTTTCTATTTATTCGTTGGATAAAATTGTATAATTTTTGTTTGACTTGTCGCTCAGATAATTCTAATTCATCTGCTATTTCAGTCCAAGTAAAATCATTGAGAATTCTAAATATAATCAATTTAACAACAGCAGATGTATTATTAGAATTTAGGTATTGTTTTATTGAATTTAGTTCAAACTGCCTGTTTATTTCATCTTCTAAATTATAATCATAATATGCAACCATATTATCATTTAATTGATAAGTTTTTTTTTTGAATTTTTGAGTGTTAAAATGAATTAAATAATTTTTGATTGTGATAAAAATATAATTCTTATTTTTTTCTATTGAAGGTTCTAAAATACCCGATTTTTCTTTTTCCAATACTTTTAGAATACAATCCTGTATTGCATCATTTTTTTCATCATCATCTAATTTGTAAGTATAAAAATAAGTAGAAAATAACTTATTGATATATTTGTATAATTCATTATAATCCATATTGTTTTTTTTAATTTAATTATATTTTTCTATAGTTTGTTTTTATATTTCTATTCAAAGGTGGGAATAAATAAGTCATACCCCCTACCCCCTAAAAGAAGTATGACTTATCCACACCAACTATTCAAGAGGCTGTTAGTAGGAAATAAGTCAGAAGAACACCAATCACTAACATTTAAGGGAAAATATAATCATATAACTTTTTATCAGTCCTAGACCACGCTTACATCTCATGCCTTCATCGTTCAGATTATATCAACGACTACATTTAATAAATATACAGACATTTGCAAAAGTTGAGGTTATTATAATATTTAACAAAAAATTAACATATTATTTTTCTATAAAAGATAACTTTACTAAAAACCAAACTATTTATTTGTATAAGTAAATAGAAAAAATGGAAAAATTTAAAAAAGATTTACAACAAGGTGAATTAGGGGAACAAATAATTGCTTCCTTTTTCAACAAGAAGTTCGGTTTAGAAGACATCATTTTTAGGGGTGAAGGTAAAGAATGGGACTTCAAAGGAATTAAACAGGGTAAAGAAATATCATTTGAGGTTAAAACCGATAGATATGAATACTTCACTAAAGAACGGACATATAATATGTTTATTGAAATAAGTTGTAGTGGGAAACCAAGTGGTATATTATCTTCAAAAGCAGAACACTTCGTATATTATTACCCCGATTTTGAAGAATTTTACATTATACCTATGGATGAATTAAGATTACTTGTAAGCAACGAAGATATAGAAAGAGCAGAATTAAGTGGTGATGGTGGAAGGACGGAAGGCTTTTTGGTTCATCGCAATTTATTCAAAGATAAATTCAAGGTTTATAAAATAGAAAAAGACACAACATTATGGAAAGATTAAACAGGTTTGATAGATATATTTGGATGAGGTTTGATTATATGGAAAGTATTGAAACATCAGACGAAATGATGAAAAAACAAAAGGATAGATTGTTTTTAATGGTTTTTAAGGGACTTTCAAGTGATATAACATATAAAGTCATCACCACCAAGACAAGACATCGTCTAAACGAACCTATATCGTTAGACACACTAATAGAACTTTACGAAGTTATACCAGAGTTCATAAAAGAAAAACAAAATAAATTATGTTAGAAGCAATATTAAATTTTGATAAAAACAAAATTCAACCAAATCACGACAGGTTGATGCAAGAAATGATTGATTATAATACAGAATTACAATATAAATTACAAATTTACACCGAATATAATGAAATAGATGGTGTTTATAAGCACCAATTCATAATAGAAGAACAAGAACAGATGTATAATATATTGGGTTCAGCAGTGGCTCTTATGTTTTTATACAACAAGTGTGAAGCATATGAATACACACACGAACTACACCAAGAATGTTTAACGACATTTCTTCTGATTTATGATGAAATCTACCCAAATCTAGATAATACCCAAAGATATAAAGATGTAGTTGATAAATTGTTAATTGCATATAAAGAGATAACACAATAATATGGATATAAATACTATACTAACAGAAATAACAACACCAGGCTCGTTATATGACGAAATTATGGACAATATAATTACACCAAGATATGACTTGAAACCTGAACTAATATCAGAATTATCAATTTCATTTTTAGAAAATCGCAAAAAGATTGAAACCATCTATAAAGATGGGTTTTTTAAATACTATTTTATAAATGCATGTCGCAATCAAATTCATTCTTCAACATCCCCATTCCATAAAAACAATAGAATTATGGATTTTGAATATATTGACAATGCCAACATGCAATTTGATAATGATGATATTGAACTAAAAGAAGAATTTGAATATAAACTTGATACAATATACACAACATATAAAAAGATTAAAAAATCTTGGTTTGAAAATGCTATGTTTGAAGAATATTTTATCAAAAATAAGACATACAGACAAATTGAAGCAGAATATGGACTAGACCATTCGTTAGTTTGGTTGAATGTTAAAAAGGTAAAAGACAGATTGATTGAAGAAATCAATAAAAAACAAACCAAATAAACTTATATTTATAGAAAAACCACACAAAATGGTTAAAAAATACACAGATTTAGAATTATTAAATAGGGTTAAATCCCTTTCAACATTCAAATCAATACCAGAAGGGTATTGGATATTGGGTGTTCGGTCATTAGAAGACACCCCGAATGTGTTTGATGATAAGTTTTATCTATTCAAGGGTGAAGTATTTATAATGGTTATTAGTGGAACAACAAATCCTGGAACCCCAATTTTAGAAGGTGGGTTTTTGAAATACAATAAACAAGGGGCAGCAGTAGTAAAGTCAGACGAATGGTATTATAACTTATGGAAATATGGATTACATCAGGGTAAGATGCCAGCCCTTCTTCAACTTGGAAACAAAATTAAAGTATTCCGTGATGGTGATAAGGATAAAAAAAGTGAAGAGGTTGGAAATATTACAGAAGGATTTTATGGAATAAATTTTCATTCAAATAATTATGATTTGACTTCCAAGATAAAAAAAGTAGAAATAAATGGATGGAGTGCTGGATGTCAAGTATCAAATGACATTCAAAACTATAAAAAAGTTATTGATTTGGTTAAAACACAACCATCAGTATCATATTGTTTAATAAAAGAATTTTAATATGGCATTAGAAACAAAATTAAAGGAAAAGGGAATTACCCACGAACTTAAAGAAGAAGTTAAGGTTGAAATAAAAAAAACAACCAAAAAGAAACCAATTGAAAAACCGAAGGTGGAAGAAATCTTATTTGACCCAAGACAACAAATAAAATATAAAAGAAAATAAAATGGAACAAGTATTAAAGGATGAAATAACAAGGTTACTCAATTTAAAGATGACAATCCCAAGTGATGTGCAAAGCATGACAACAATTATTAGAAATAATATAGATGATACATTTACCTGTTGTTCCAATTGTGTGGCTCAAATCAAGTTCGCTCAACGAAGATTAAAAGAATTTTATAATTCACAAGTCCAACAAGAAGAACAAATAAATATTTATGTTCAACCCCAAGTTAAAAAGGGTTGCTCAAGTTGTAAAAAGAAGAAATAACGAATTAGTAAAAAATTTATTATGAAAAGAAAATTATGTTTATTAATCAAAACTTTAACATTTGGTAAAGTTTGTTTTGGTTGGTGTGATAAAAAAAAATAAATATTTTTTGTAAAAAGAAGAAATAATGGGACGAAAAGGAATGACATATAAAACAAACTTCGCAAAACAAAAACTAATTGTTGATGCGGCATTTGCAAATGGGTTCAATTGGACAAGAGCATATATGCAAATATATGAAGTAGAAAACCCTGATTTAGCAAGAAGGGCTGTTTATAGAGTTAAAAACAATGAAAATGTAAAGAAGTATATTCAGTTCAAAGAAGATGAATTAAAACTAAAATATAACATCAGCAAAGAAAAGATTGTTAAAGAAGTTGTTGATTTAATCTATGAATGTAAAAATGATACTGCAACAGACAGAAATAACATAATCAAGGGATTAGATATGTTAAATAAAATGATGGGGTTTTATTCTGCCGAAAAACACGAACACGATGTAAATGGGGGAATTGTAATCAATTATCTAAAACCAGAAGACAAAAACAAAAAGGATGGAGATAATACACAAGAGTGATGAATTTGAAGTTTTAATAGGTGATGATGCAGCAACCCTATTTGAATATTATAATGTATCTGAAATGCATGGACTGAATTTTAGGGATTGTGTTAAAAGAATGAAAGAGGGTGGAACTTATATTGATGGATTATGTAATTTTGTTCCTATCTATAATAACCCTTGTCATTATGATTATTCTAAATGGTTTGTATTTTTTAATCTACAAGCATTTCAAAGAAACCACAAGGATAATGGTTTAGTTCAACACGAATTTACACATGCAGGTTTTAAACAATATGCATGGGATGTTTCGCGTGAAGAAGAAATAATACAATATGGGGAAGATATGTATAATAAGTTTTACCCTGAAATTAGAAGGTATGTGAATTATAGGTATTACCAATCACAAAAAATGGTTGAATGAATATACATTTTAGTCCATCAATCAAACAAGATTTAATCTTTGAATACTTTGATGATAATATAACAACAGAAGTGTTATATGGAGGAGCAGCCGCTGGTGGAAAGTCCTATGGAAGTTGTGCTTTTATGATTATTATGTGTTTGAAATATCCACAAATTCGTATTGGACTTGCAAGAAATGAACTAACAACACTTAAAAAAACCACAATTGTATCCCTTTTTGAAGTGATGAACGATTGGGGGTTAAAAATTGAAGAACATTATAGATATAACTCCACATCGGGTGAAATTACCTTTACAAATGGTTCTAAGATAATTTTATTGGAATTAAGGTTTTTACCATCAGACCCTGATTATACAAGATTGGGGGGACAATTGCTCACAATCGGGGTCATAGACGAAGCCGGTGAGATAGAAGAAAAAGGAAAACAGATATATCAATCCCGTTTAGGTAGATGGTTAAATACGGAACTTAACCTTAAACCCTTCTTACTAATGACTTGTAATCCATCAAAGAACTTTCTTTATAGGGACTTTTATCTACCAAGTCAAGATGACACATTACCCCAACATAAAAAGTTTATCTCTGCTCTTATAACAGACAACCCGTTTATATCTGACACATATAAAGAAAATATGTATAACACCTTATCCCCACTTGATAGGGAACGACTAATAGAAGGGAATTGGAACTATGATAGTGACCCAAGTCAGTTGATTGATTATGAAACAATATTAAAGATATTTATAGACAATCATTCAAGAGGGGACACAAGTAAGTATTACATAAGTGCAGATATTGCATTTACTAGTGATAATAGTGTGATTATGGTGTGGGAAGATTTAACCCTAATAGAAATAATTGTAAATACACCAGATAAAATAGAAGATGTAATTCAACAAAAAGCAAAACAATATGGTGTATCCCCATCTAATATAAGTTATGATAGTGATGGGGTTGGTAAGTATCTTATGAATTATCTTAAAAGTGCCAGACCCATTGTCAATAATGGTAAAGCATTAAAGGGGGAAAATTATGAAAACCTTAAAACCCAATTATATTTTAAACTAGCAGATTATATCAATGGTGGAAAAGTAAAGGTTTTATCAACCATTTACAATGACAAGATAATAGAAGAATTACAACAGGTTAAACATAAACCCACCGATAGAGTGGGGAAGATTAGTATGGTATCAAAAGGGGATGTTAAAAGAACATTGGGGCGTTCCCCCGATTTTAGTGATGCTATGGCATATAGAATGATATTTGAAATCAAAACCCCACCAACTAAAGTTTATAGGTTTATCTAAAAACAAATCAGGGGGAATTATATTTAATTAAAATTATATTATTATGAAAAAAGAAATTGTATTAGGACTTATTAGACACACCCTTACATTCGTGGGTGGTATTTTAATTACAAAGGGACTATTAGATGAAACCCTTGTATCAGAAATAACAGGAGCCGTTCTTACCCTAACAGGTGGGATATGGAGTATCTTATCTAAAAGATAAATAAATAAAACAAATAAAAAGGATAAATATGTTAGAAGTTAATGTTGAAATTGACGATGAGGTAACCAGCTTCACCCTACCTACTAATTGGGATGAGGTGTCTATACAGGAGTTCGCTAAACTATTTAGTGTCCCCCGTGATAATCAACCCGTATTAGAACAGGCAATTGATGCCATATCACTATTAGGGTCGATTGATAAAGACATAATATACCAACTCCCCTATGAAGAGTTTAGTAAATTAGCACAAGCTATGGAGTTTGTTAATACGGAAATGATACCAGAAGATTTAGGTGAAGGGGTTGATATAGAAGGAGAAACCTACTTCTTTAAAAAGGATTTTAGTAAATTTACTATGGGGGAAATCATATCAATAGAAACACTTTTAGCCCAATCAAACAACAATCTATTCCTTGTGATGGATAAGTTGTTATGTGTCTTTCTAAGAAAGAAAACTAATAAGGGTAATTTGGAAAGTTTCAAGGGGGACTTTTTAGATAGAGCCCCCACATTTGCTAAACTACCAGTATCAAAGGTATTTAACATATTTAATTTTTTTTTAGATGGAGGGTTTATATTACAAAACAATACGAACCAATCTTTAGGAAACCCTCCGAAACAGAAGAGAAAACAAAAGATAGGTTTAACAAAATAAAAACAAGGTTTAAGATGGATGATAAGTATGTATGGTTGGGGTTAGTTCATATGTTAATGAAGGAACTTAACTGCACCGATGTAGAGATTTACGAAAAGAATTATGTGTCGTGTCTAAATTGGGTGTCTTACTTTTATCAAAAAAACCAAATAGAACAACAAACTAAAACAGGTGCCCTATGAGTGTAAATATTATAACATTAAATCAGCTAATAAATTTATTTAGTTCGTTTGCCCAAAACCATTTCTTCATTAAAGATTTTGGTTTCGGGCCCACTTCTGATATAGGGACATCAAGACAAATGGAGTTTCCTTATTTGTGGTTGTCACTAGACCAACAATCAACCATTAGCGTAACAAATAAAACAGCAGTCCCCCGATATGGGATTACAGTTTTGTTAATGGATAAAATAAATATCCAACAAAATTACCTTGATATAAATGGGGTTAATTCAGACAATTCACAAGAGATATTATCAGATACCCTACAATATCTTCAAGATTTGATTACAGAAATAGAAGTAAATTGGCACATCTATGGACTTAAAATAGATGGGGATACATCTTGTTTCCCCGCCGTTGATGAAACACCTGATAAGGTATGTGGATGGGTGGCTCAATTTCCACTGAAGGTAAAACATTTAAATTGTATAATACCATTGGCTTAATAACAAATTATGGAAGAACCACTAATCACAAGACAAAAATTACAGGAGTTTGGTAGGGACTATGTAAAAATATTGACAAGGGAACTACTAAAAGCAGGAAAAATTGCAACAGGTAGATTGATTAATAGTTTAAATTATAAACTAAAAGATGACGGACAAAATATTGCAATCATCTTGGAGAGTGAAGATTACCTAAAATTTGTAGATAGTGGTAGAAAGAGGGGAACATATCCCCCAATCAGACCCTTACTTCAGTGGGTTAGTGTTAAGGGACTTCCTAAATCGGCAGCATATGCAATACAAAAAAGTATTTATAAGTTTGGAATACCCCCCACTAATGTAATACCAAAGACAATAAACGCTTTTGATACAGACCCACAACTACAACAAAAGTGGGAAAAAGCAGTTGTGGAACAAATAATTAAAAAAATAGAAGAAGATAATAAAGAAAATACCGAAGATTAAATATGTCAATAACAGCACTTACAACCCCTGATACATATATGGCAGCCTATTCTGCCGTCCCAATAAAGATTTTTGATACTGATGTGTTTGTGTCAAATGATTATAAATATGTCGTAAATATATGTTATGATAAGACGAATATTACATCACCCCCACAATCATATGCTATTTATGGAAATGTCTTCACTCAAATAACAACCTCATCCCCACACCCTTATGAACTTGGGGATTACCTATTATTAGATGACACAAATAACTTTAATCAATATACGGGATATTATATTGTCAAAAAAATAATCAACTCCACAAACTTTGTAATTGACTTGGTTCCATCTGTTCCATTTGGTTCGGGGGACTTCACCCTTCAAAAGTTTATCAAATATAAATTTAACCCCGATGTTGATGGGAATGCAAAAGCAGATTTATCAAATGTGTTAAAAGATTTTGTGTCCCACAATCTAACGGGACAAACACAACAATTTCATTTATCTTTTGATGGGCCCGATACAAGATTTTGTTATGAATTATTCTTGGGGAACGAAAGAAGATGTGTCGTTAGATTTGACGATAATATCTTTGTTGGGGGAGCATTAGGTTTCGCCTTTACAGGTATTACAAACCTAAATGATATATGTTTTTCAATCGGGGATACAATCAATATAGAACAAGATTTATATGGGTGGAATTATTTGGATAATACATTCATAGCAGGAGCAGTTGGATTTACAGGGGCAACCTCTGTTCCCTTCCCAATCGGTGCAACAATAAATGTAACGGGACAAGTTACAAACCCTTCATATAACGGATTTACAACACTTGTTTCAATCCCCAATCCGAATGAATTAGAAACTGCAAAACTATTTCTAAACTCGTCCCCTGTCGAACCTGGTGTAATTTATGGTGTCCCACAACCATCTTATAATGGGGTGTGTAATATTATCAATATGTATATTGACCCTATACTAGGTTATTTAATCATCGTAACGGACAAAACTTTTGCGGGGGCTTCCCCAATTATTCCTGGTGAAATGTCATTTGCTGATAACAGAATAACAAGAAGTTTAAATGATGTGGTTTTAACGGGACTATGTGTTTTTAACGCTCACCTTAATAAAGACGAATATACCCTAACAGAATACGACAAATATACAATTCAATTAAGGGCATTTACACTAAATAATTTTTCTACCATTTGTAATCAACAACAAGAATATAGAATTTTACCTGAAACATTATGGTGGTTATTACAACACAACGACCCCCTAGTAACTAACACAGGACAGGGATATACCTTTTACAATAACGGAAATATCTTGGGGCATTTATTTTTTAGTGGATTTACAGACGATTGTTATGTGGCTTGTGGAATAAACCAAATTGCACAACTTACCCCAACCAATAACTTTTCAGTCCCATTTTCATCCTATTCAAGTGGGATTACATCTTATTGTGTGTATGCGGCAGACAACGGGGTGTCAAGTCCAACACAATTATCTAACACCATTTGTTTTGAAGTGGATACAGAATGCACCAAATACGAAATATACCATATTCTATGGAAGGATAAGTTGGGAAGTTGGTTGTCTTACCCCTTCAAATATGTATCAAGGGACAATATAGAAAGTGAAACCAAGACATATTACCAACAAGAAGGTAATTGGGAAAACAATTCCTTTGGTTATGATAGTTATGGTAGGGGGGATAAAAACTTTTTCTTACGAAGCAGAAAATCAATTATAGTAAATTCAGGTTGGTTGTATGAATTTGAAAGGGACTTGATGGAAGATTTAATACAATCACCATTTGTATATTTGCAAACCCCCGATGGTGAGTTATATGGTGGGGCATTAGAAGAAAAAAAGATAGAAGTGTATAAACAAATCAACGAAGATTTATTTGCTTACTCCTTTAACTTTATCTTTGCATCAAACGAATATAGATTTTAATTTATGAACCAATTTCAATTACAAGTTAATGGTAAAATGTTGGATACTTACGAAGATGTGGGTATATCTTTGAACTATCAGGTTGAAGATATATTAAATATCACCAAAAAAAATACCAACTTTTCCAAGACAATTACTTTGCCAGGGACACCATTTAACAATAAATTCTTCAAACAATATTTTGAAGTAAATATTGACACCATTACCTTTAACCCCAAGGCAACAATGCCAGCAATTATTCGTTGTGGGGAACAAGAACTTATGGTTGGTAATCTTCAACTACTAAATGTCAAACGACTTGATTTTAGTGTTGATTATGAAGTGGCAGTTTTTGGGCAGTTGAAAACCCTAACTGATGAATGGGGGGATTTAACATTGGCAAATATTGATTTAAGTGAATACAACCACACAAGAAGTAAAAGTGTAATTGCTGATAGTTGGAATTATACCATTACATCATTCGGAAATCAAACTTATGTGGGCCCATCTGGTATTGGATATGTATATCCCTATATTGTAAATGGGCAAACAAACGACTATTACGATAAATTATATTGTTTTAATCTTTACCCTGCTGTATATGTCAAAACAATTATTGATAAGGCGTTTGAGTTAGCGGGATATGAATATAGTTCAAACTTTTTTAACTCCGATTATTTTAAAAAACTAATTATCCCCTTTGCAAAAGACAACTTGCAACTTACCCAAAATGATTATCAAAATAGAATTACAAGAGTTGGGGTGACTGGCACAGGTGCAACCTTTAATTCCCCATTTGCTATGGGCCCTTTTCAATCACTTGATACTTCAACAAATACGGGGTTCAAAGCAACAACCACAATTAGACAAAATGTTTCAACATCCCCATCTTGGTATAATAATTCATTGGTAAGTTATTATGTTCCATTTGAAAGAACATCAGGTTCGTTTGTAGGTGTAGATTTTCAAAACCCTAATGGTGAATGGTTTTTTACATCAGGAAACTCCCCATCAACTTCAACAGCAAGATACACCTGTGCAAATGATGGTTATTATGACATCAATTTAACTGCAAATGTATTTATAAAATATTATCATGCACTTGGTTTTCCAATAGAATGGAATGACAATGAACTTAAATTATATGCTCGTATCAAACATAAAAGGGGGAACACAACAACAAATATTGCTGAAACATCAGTTCCTACATCATTCTATCCAAGTGATGCTCAATCCCATTCATCACCTTGGCTTGACTTAAATGCGCCCATACCAATTGATATGGCACAATCAAATTTTTATTTACTTACGGGTGATATTCTTTTCATAGAATTTGCTTTTGAATTTGCTAATGTAGATTTTGATGGGGAGGATAAAAATGTATTTGCCGCTTGTTTATTACCAGATAGTTATAACCAACAAACCACAAAGTTTGAAGTCATACCTTCATCTAACTTGGTTCAGGGTGTAAATGACCCAATTGATATGAACCAAATATTACCTGATATTGCAATTAAGGACTTTTTTACAAACATTTTGAAGATGTTTAACCTTGTGGTATGGCAAGATATATCAAACCCCCTTAAAGTGAATATAGAACCCCGTGATGACTTTTACAATTCAAGGTTAAGGGTTTTAGATTGGACTTATAAACTAGACCAATCAGACGAAATACAAATAACCCCTATGTCAGAATTGGATGCTTATAAGTTTTACTACACTTACAAAGCAGATAAAGATTATTTTAACGAAGAATATACAAAAGAAACAAACAGAATTTATGGGGATTTTGAACTTGGGGTAGATAATGATTTTTCAAACAAGGTGGAAAAACTTGAATTACTTTTTTCCCCAACACCAGATAGTAATTTTACAATTGCAGATAGAGTTGCTCCCCAATTTGTTAAAATGGATGGGAATACCTACAAACCTTTAAGTGTCAATCTACGAATTTTATTTTATGATGGACTTAAAAACACAAATTATCCCTATGTTCTTAAAGATTATGTGGGACAACCACAAAGTTCAGGTTTTACATTAAATCAATATGCATATTGTGGTATGTGGGATGACCCATTTTCCCCTTCTTATGACTTGGGGTTTGCTCCAACAGATAAAATATATTGGACTACAACACAATATCCTGTCAATACTCTATTTGAGCAGTTCCATAAAAATACCTTACTAGATGTTATTGATAGAAATTCCAAATTGTTGGAAGCAAAATTTGTTTTGAAACCCATTGATATTGCTGATTTAGATTTTAGGGACATTATTTTAATTGATAATTCATATTGGAGGATAAATAAAATCGCTGATTACAACCCCGTTGGAAATGACAAGACAACGAAGGTAGAATTATTCAAAATAAATAATATAAATATTTCAAATCCCGACAATATAAAAGTTGGCGTTCAAACTGCAGGACTTACAAATGACTTGGTAATACAAGATACACCACAAGGCCCAGCATATATTTCTAAAAGTGGGGACTTTATAACTGAAGACACCTGTAATGCTCTTGGGGGACAATACACAAATGGTGTGTGTTGGGCAAGAACCCAACTAATTCCTTACTTGACTGATAGAGATGGAAACGAAACAAGGGCTCTTGTTATTAAAGGAGCAACAACTGCAACCCCATTTTCTATTTCTAGGACATTAGATTTAGGTGGTGGTAACAATAGTATTGGAAGTGGAAATTACATCGTTAGAGGGGATAATAACAATGTAGGATTGGGTGTTAAATCAGGACTTATTCTTGGAGATTATAATTCCGTTCCATCACAACCCCCATTTGATTTATCTTTGACAGGTATTACAGGAAGTTCAAACTCCTATGATAAGGTAATTATTGTGGGTGATGGTATTACCCCAAATGAAAATACATCAATATTTGTTGGAAAATTTAAGATAAGTGGTGAAGATGGAATAAAATTAAATGAAGTTTATTTAATTGATGGGGGACTAGATGAGGTTATGAAAATAAATAAAACCAATCTTATTGATAAAATGGACGGAACATTCAACAATGTCAGAAACTATGAAGGGGACAGCAAGGCTCGTCCCATTATTGATGGTGGTGATTTACAAAGTCAGGACTACCCGATGTAAAAACAAATAAAATAAAAATATATTTAGAAATAAAATAATATGGCAGATAAAACAGAATATTCAAGATTATTGATTAAACGAACAAATCAATCGGGGATATTCCCCACCATACCTGGCAACCCAAGCTTTGGTTTAACACAATTTACCCCAACTGATACTTTTATTGGTGAATTTTTCTTAAATACACAAGACGATAGTTTATGGATTAGAACACAGAACGGACAAATTCCAATTTTAGTATCAGGTTCAACATTTACAGGAGGTACTGGTAGTTGTATTTCGGACTTGTATATCACCAATTTACACGGGTGTTCCCCAATAACATTACACGATGATTTTGAAACGATTACAGATAAACTTTATAGAAATCAAAGTGGGGGACAATACGACAATACTTTATCATTTGGAACATCACTTTTCCAAGATATTATTGAATTGAAAGCAAAAGACACTGTAACTTTAAATGAGAGTGAATTTTTATTACGAAGTGCTGACCCTTTTGGTCATTCAATAGTTGGGGGTTTGGTTACGGGAAATAATGGCATTATGGATATGATTTTAACATCTGACCCTAACTTAAATTCATTTATGACTAAAAATGATTTGCAAACTAACTTTGTGTCTTCTTATGATGTTGCTGGATTTCAACAAACAATTTCTACTAGTGATGCAAACCAAAGTGCCAAATTCTTCATAGATGATATGACTTCAAGTCCTGCAATTGGGGTTAGATTTGATGATTTTAATACTACAAGATTTACACAAGAACGATATGATGATAAATCTGCAATATTAACAATAGAACAACCAACGGATTGGATTTTGACTGATACAAAACAATATGATAGTGTGGGAAATAATATTCAACACACTATAAAAACTGAAAGTTTAGCATACGGACATTTTGCTCAAATACAAGTTGATAGTAAAACCAATTCACCTGGTAGTAATATCAATATGACAGCAAGTGATGGAGCAATAAGTATGAATTCAGCTTCATTTACGCAAATAGTAAGTAATGGTTCTGTTTCTATGATTGGTGATAATTTATCATTACAACCAAAAGTAGAAGTAAATCAATTTGGTGTTCTTATAAATCCCCAAGTCGGTTTATTTTTAACATTACAAAATATTCCAGCATTTGCAGATGATGCTGATGCGTCTTTGAATGGATTAACAATAGGAATGATTTATCAAACAAATGGAGCAGGTGCTGCGCCATTGAATAGTCCAGGTATTATGATGATTAAACAATAAAAAAAATATAGATTATGCCAATAAAAAGTTGTGAAGAAAATAAAAAGCCAGGTTATAAATGGGGTGATGAAGGTAAATGTTATACCTATAACCCCGATAATGAAGGTGAAAGAAGAAACGCAAAAAAATCAGCAATCATTCAAGGAATTGCCACAGGTGATTATTTTGCAAAAGTAGGTGAAAGGGGTGGTATAACCAAATCAAAAAAAGCCCCCAAGTCAGATACACCAAATCCAAATCCAAAAGGGGTAGGAACCGCAAAAGGTAAAGCATCTTCAACAAGGGGAGCAAAGGTTACAAAAGAAGTGGAAGAAAGTTTGAAAAAAAAGTCAGATGATTTTAATGAAAAATATAAAGATAAACTTGGTTATGGGGTTAATCTTGGTATGTTAAAGTCGGTTTATCAAAGAGGTATTGGGGCATATAATGTGTCCCATTCACCTGTTGTTAAATCCGCAGGACAATGGGCACAAGCAAGAGTTAATGCATTTCTTTACTTGGTTAAAGAAGGACGACCCCAAAACAAAAAATATGTTGGTGATAATGATTTATTACCAAAGGGACATCCCAAAAATAAAGAAAAATAATATAAATTGATATGGCTACTACCGCACAAGTAAATATAAATGTAAATGCAGGGAACTCCAAAGAAACCGTAGGACAAATATCTGACGACATCCAAAAAGCAAACGAGAGTGCAATACCTCTGAGAAAACAATTGAAGGAGGTTACCATGCAAATGCAACAATTGGCAGCGGCAGGGGACACCTCATCGGCAAAATATCAAGCATTAAATAGAAGAGCGGGTGAATTAAAAGATACAATGGGGGATGTTGCAGCACAAATTCAAGCAACCGCTGGTTCCCCCGTAGAAAACTTGGGTAAAGGTTTAGGTTCTGCACTTAAAATTGGGGCTAATGGGTTCCAAGCAGTCACTTCTAGTATGGCATTATTTGGGTCTGAAAGTGAAGACACCCAAAAAATGATGATGAAACTACAAGCGGCAATGGCATTTACCCAATCCATTACAGCACTTGGAAGTATGGGTGATGAAATTGACAATATGAAATCTTCATTTAATGCTTTTGGTAAAAGTGCCAAGGCAGCATTACAAGGTGTAAAGACAGGTATTGCCGCCACAGGTATAGGGGTATTACTTATTGCTGTTGGGGCCCTTGTTGCATATTGGGATGACATCAAAGGAGCGATTAGTGGTGTATCAGCAGAACAAAAAAAGTTAAATGAATTATCAAAAAAGGATGTTGAAGCAGCACACGAAAGAACCGAAGCACTTGAAGGTAGTGTTGCCCAATTAAAACTTGCAGGAAAAAGTGAAAGAGAAATCTTACTTTTGAAAATCAAATCATACAAACAAGAAATTCAAAAAGGGGATGTGCAATTGGAGAATGAAAAGAAAACATTAAAAAGTCAGATTGAAGCGTCAAGACGAAACAAAGCAATTTTAGAAGGTTTTATTATGTTTTTAACTGCACCAATCCAACTAATTTTAGGAACGATTGATGAAATCACAAAAGCATTAGAATACCTTGGGGTTATTGAAAAATCAACAAGTTTAAGAGAAGATATGACATCTTGGATTGCCAAACAAGTATTTGACCCCGATGAAGTGGCAGCAAAAGGAGAGGAGACAATTAAAGAATTGGAAAAAACCCAATCGGCTCTAAAAGAAAAATTAGCCCAAGCCGAACTTGATTTGAAGGCGATTGATAAAACCGCAGCTGACAATAGAAATGCTGCCGCTAAAAAGTCCGCAGAAGATAAGAAAAAAATACAAGAGGAAGCAAACAAGGAAGAAGAAAAAAGAAGACAAGATTTGGTAGCCCAAATGGATAAAGATTTTACTGATAATTTAGCAAAAGAAAGAGAACAAGCCAAGTCACGAATTGCAATTATGACTGATGAAAAACAAAAACAAAAAGAAGTTTTAATTCAGGCAAATAAAGAATATGTGGAGGACTTCTTGGAAAAAAGAATTGACGATGAAAAAAAGGCATTAGACGAACAATTTATATCCCGACAAATTAGTGAAAAGGATTATAACGAAAAATTGGCTCAATTAAGGTTAAATTCTATAAACACTTTAACCGAACAAGAAAAAGAAATTTTATCAAACAAGAAAATTGAACTTGATAATGCCTTACTTGAAATTGATAAAAAGTCAAATGAAGAATTATTGGCACAAAAAAAGGCGTTGAGGGATAAAGAAACCGAGTTGATGGCAGAGGGGTTTGCAAAACAAATCAAATTAGCAGAAAACGCATATCAAGATGATTTAGACGCCTACAAAGTTCTATTAGAAGAAAAGAAAATCAACCAAGAAGAATATGATAAATTATCACTTTTAGCTCAACAAAAATATAATGATAAACTAAAAGAAATTGATAAGAAGAAAGCGGAGGAAGAATTTAAGAAACAACAAGAAAAATTTAAAAAAATAGCCCAAGAAGTTCAAATGTGGGGTGATGCCACTATGGCAATTGTAAGTGCAATCAATGAAGCACAAAACCAAAGGACTGCAAGTAGAGTAAATCAAATTATGGAAGAGGGTAGAGTTGAAGAAGAAATGTTAAAATCCCAACTTGAAAATAGACAAATCACCCAAGCAGAATATGATGCGTTGGTTAAACAAGATAAAATTAAACAAGAGACCGAAACAAAGAAATTACAAGTTCAGTCATTTAGAAGACAAAAGGCGTTAAATATAGCAAACGCAATTCAAGCGGGAGCCTTAGCAGTATTGAACGCTCTTGCAAGCGCCCCATTCCCCCTTTCCCTTATTTTAGCAGGTATGGCAGGTATTGCATCAGCAGTTCAAATTGGAACAATTGCTTCACAGAACTTTACAGCGGCTCGTGGGGGTATTGTTCCTGGTAATGGCTCTCCCGATGTAGATAGTGTCCCTGCGATGTTGGCTCCTGGTGAAGCGGTGATAAATGCCCGTTCAACATCTATGTTTCCACAGACATTAGATTTAATAAATAGAGCAGGTGGGGGTCAAAACTTACTCCCATCCTTTGCACAAGACCCCAATGTTTCATCAGGGAATGTGTTTAATGAAAACAAACCTCAACCTGTCCGTGCTTATGTTGTAGAAACAGAAATATCAGATACACAAAAAAGGGTAAATAGAATTAAACAAAGTGCAGAATTCTAACATTCAACTAAAATAAAATAATATATTTACCATTATGGAAGATTTACCAGTTTTTTATTTAGAAATAGATGAAAATGATATGAAATCGGGCGTTGATGCTATTTCATTTGTATCAGAACCCGCCACTAAATTAGAATGGACTATGTTTAGTGTGTTAAATGATACATTCAAAGATTATCCAAAAGCCGCAAGTGAAAACGCTTGTAGAGCAATCAAATACAGGGATAAGGAAAAAGTAGATTGTGGAACCCCCGTTGGGTGGAAAAGAGCCAATCAGTTGTGTAATAAAGAAAATATTTCATTAGAAACCATCGGTCGCATGGCATCATTTAAAAGACATCAAAAAAATAAGGATGTTCCCTATGATGAAGGGTGTGGTGGATTGATGTGGGACGCATGGGGTGGTGATGAAGGTATTGATTGGGCTTTGAGAAAGATGGAATGGGCTAATCGCAATATGTGGAATAACAATATGTCAAGTATGGAGTTCAGTTTGAATGAAGAAAAACGAATTATTACCGCTCCTGTTATGTTAGCAGAAACCAAGATTTTAAGATATAACCCCACAATAGGTAAATACTTTGTAAAATTTACTGAAGAAACCATCTTAAAAATGATGAAAAAGTATTTTAAAGAAAACAAAATACATAAGGTAAATGAAGAACACGACCCTAAAAGAGTAGCTGATGGTGTTTATATGATTGAAAGTTTTATTGTTGGGGACAGAGCCGAGAGTAAATTATACCCCGATATACCAAAAGGTAGTTGGATGGCGTCATTTTATATTGAAGATAAAGAATATTGGAAGGAAATAAAAAATAATGGATTTACAGGGTTTAGTTTGGAAGGATTTTTTGACGAACAATATGAAAACCTTATGGTAGAAAAACTATTTTCATCAGTTAAAAATCTTGTATTTTCAAATCTACCTGACGAAGACATAACCTTGCATGTTAAAAAACTATTGGGGTTGTGAAAACAATTCAAGTTACATATGAAGAAATAAGGATGGCAACCCGTCCTAATGTATATGTCAATAAAAAAAAATACACAAGAAAAGAAAAACACAAAAAAAATGAAGACATTACTAAATAATTTTTGGATGGGGTTTTTGATGTTTATGACACCCCTATTTCCCTTGATGTTGATTATAACAATTGCTGTTATTTTTGATACATTTGTGGGAAGGTGGTATGCTAAAAAAACAGGAAAAGTTATTTCTAGTGGTATTACAAGACGGGGACTATGCACCAAGTTAATTATCTATTTATCAATCATATTATTTTCATTTTTGATTGACAAATTTATAATTAATGAAATTACAAGAAACTATTTATGGTTTGATTTTGCATTCACAAGATTTTGGACGGCATTTTTTGTGTGGATTGAATATACAAGTATAGATGAAAAGGTAAAATGGGTAAAAGGTGAAGGTATTACAGATAAGGTAATTAAGTTTGTAAGGGGGTTTAAAACGATTTTTAAAACCTCTATGGACTATAAGGATAGGTTAGGTAAATAAAAGACATTAAACACAATAAAATAAACTATATTTAACAAAAAAAAATTATGAATAAGAAAGGAATTTTAAATAAAATTAAAGAATTATTTGCAGTTGAAATGTTTGCTGGCGATTACGCTACCGAAGATGGTAAAATAATTCGTTGTTATGGTGATGCACTTGAAGTTGGTGCTAAAGTTAAAGAAATCACCGCAGAAGGTGAAGTGGATATTGAAGATGGGGATTATGTATTGAAAGATGGTTTGGTTATTTCAGTTGTTAAAGGTGTTGTTACAGAAATAGAAGAAGCAACAAGTATGGAAGAAGAAGATGAAGATGAAAATGGAACGGATGAAGAGATGACGGACTACAAAGATAAAATGAATAAAAGAGAAAGAATGACGGATTTAGACACAACTCTACAAGATGGAACAAAAGTTAGAGTAATTGGTGGTAAATTAGAAGTTGGAGCAAAAGTTGAGGTTGAAGTTGAGGGTAAATATGTAAATGCACCAGAAGGACAACACAACTTGGCAGATGGTAGAGTAATCTATGTTGATGCTCAAGGACTAATCAACGAAATTGAAACTCCTGATACAAAGAAAAACACAGAAGAAAACTTAAGAGAAATGTATGATGCATTTGGTAAATTGGTTGAAGAAATGAAAAAGTTAAAAATGGAAGTTTCAAAAATCAAAAAAGAAAATACTGAAATGAAAAATAACTTCAACGCTTTTTCTAAAGCACCATCAGTAGAACCTACAAAACATTCACCAAAATTTTCTACATTAGAAAGAGATGAAAAAATTAAATTTTTCGCAAGATAAAAAAATAAACAAAAAATAAAAAACATTAAACTATGTCATTAAATGTCGCAGGTTTGAGCCAATATGTTGATGAAAACAAAATGGCTTTAATTAAAAAAATGATTTTGGGTGGAAGAACTTTAAGATATATCACAGTTCAACCTGATATCAAAAGTGTAGCAACAATTAACATTATCAATTCTAACCTTGTTGCACAAGCAAACGCTTGTGGTTGGAACGATGCGGGCACAACAATCTTGACACAACAAGATTTGTCTGTGTGTCCTTTAAAAATAAACGAAAGTATCTGTTTGAACACGCTTGAAAACTACTACACACAAAAATTGATGCGTCCAGGTTCATATAACGAACAAATCCCTTTTGAAGAAGTTTATTCATCTGAAAAAGCCGACCAAATTTCAGCACTTATTGATGATTTAATTTGGAAAGGAGATGTTGCTTCGGGTGTTGGTAACTTGGCTTTATGTGATGGATTTATCGTATTGGCAGATGTGAATTTTTCAGGTTCTGTTGTTAATGGTAATGTTCAAGGTGTAACTGCTTTAACATCATCAAACATTGTTTCTGTTGTTGATGACATCACATCAGTAGTTCCTACAAACATTTGGGGTCAAGATGACTTACTTTTGTTTATGGGTTATGATACTTACAGATTGTATAGTTTAGCACTTAGAAACGCAAACCTATTCCACTATACTGGGGCTGAAAATCAAGGTGAAGATTATTCACAAATGATACCTGGCACCAATATTAAAGCGGTTGCGGTTCGTGGATTGAACGGAACAAACAAAATGTTCTTATCATCAGCATCCAATTTCTACTTCGGAACTGACTTACTATCAGACGCAGAAGAATTCCAAATCTTTTATTCTTATGACTTTGACGAAGTAAGATTTAGAAGTAAGTGGAAGCAAGGGGTTATGTTCGCTTTCCCTGATTATGTAGTTTATTTCAAATTGTAATCTAATATTGTGAAACACGGGGGGTGTCAAAATACACCCCCCTTATAAAGAATAAAATAAACAAAATTAAAAAATATAAAATATGTCGTGTATAATCAACGATGGGTATGAATTAGGATGTGCAACCGTAGGAGGAGTTGAGAAAGTATGGATTGGAACTTGGAGTTACGACCAAGCCTATACTTTTGACGCTTGTAATATCATTACGGGTGTAACATCAGGTATTACCCTATACGAAATAGAACAAGATATTGAATATGCTGGAATTAACCAAAATGGACAATTTTCCAGAGAAAACGGAACAGTATTTTATGAAAGTATCTTGTCATTAAAATTTATTGAATTAACTTGTGATTTAAGGAATTTAATTGTGGCTCTTGGTAGAGCACCAATTTTTGCTGTTGTAAAATCAAATGCAGGTGCATTTTACGCAGCCGGAGTTGAAAGTGCAGGTAGAGCAACCGCTGGTGTTATGTCATTAGGTATCGCATTAGGTGATATGAATGGTGCAACCCTTGAAGTCACTTGGAAATCAGCAAACGGAATTTACTTGATTGATGGAGCATTGATTGGAACTTCCCTTCCTATAGCACCATAATAAAGGATATTAGGGTTTTTATTTATCCTTTTTCTGTTTTAACCCTATTGACCCCCCCCTGTGTCGTAGCAGTCGGGGGGTTTTTTGTTTAATAAACAAAAACCATCCGTGTATATTTAATGTAAAACATTTATGATTACAATTAGTGCAAATACTACGACATTAGTTCCCCTTACTTTGTTTGAAAAAACAACCCTATCAGGAGCGACATACATTATGGATTTATTTTCTAACCAAAATCATAACCATTTTTTGTTTTTTTTAACAGGGGATACAACCACAAACAACATAAGATTTAATTATTTCCCCGTAAATATAGCAGTTTCAGGTGGAACATATGATTATAAGGTATGGCAAACAACAGGAAATACCTTATCAACAAGTGCTCTTACCATAAATGATGTGGTTGAAACGGGATTGTGTAAGGTTATTGGTAATGTTCCACTTATACCAACGGGTTCAACCTACAATACATCAACAACAGAATATACATTTTATTAAAATATGGAAAAAGAAGAAGAAAAAACATCAAAACATTTATTCAAAGTCATGCACTTTGGAGCAGAATATGTTGCCCCTGTTTATAAATTTGATGCAAAAGATGGTTTTGTTCATTGGGGACACAACAATTTATACCCCCAATATTTGCTTGATTTATACAATCATTATGGTTCAACGACCCATAAGTCCATTATCAACAAGAAAGTTCGTCTATCGTCGGGATATGGGGTTAAAAAGTGTATTACACCAGAGTTGGAAGCATTTGTAAAGAAGAACAAATTGGATGATGTGTTAAAAAAGTGTGATGTTGATTTTGAAATATTTGGTGGATTTTGTTTTGAGGTAATATGGTCAAATGATGGTTCCACTTTTGATATTCATTATATGCCTTTTAGTAGAATTAGAAAAGGTATTGAAACAAAAGAAATAGATTATCCACATTTTTGGTATTCTAAAAATTGGAAGGAAATAAAAAAACCTGATTATCACCCTAAAATGATTAGAAGGTTTGATAAAGACATCCGTGAAGGAAAACAATTATTTTATTATATTGAACCAAACCCACAAGCAGATGACATATACCCAATCCCACAGTATTCTAATTCACTAAATTGGATTGAATTGGATTATGAAATAAGTAAGTTTCATCTAAATCAAGTCAAACAAGGTTTTGCCCCATCTTTTATTTTGAATTTTGCAACAGGTGTTCCGTCAGTGGAAGAAATGGATGACTATTACCGCGACTTCAAACGAAATTATGAGGGTGCAAGAAACGCAGGAAAAATTATAATAACTTACAGCGAGGGTAAAGAACAAGAACCTTCACTTACCCCAATACAATTGTCAGATAGTGATGATAGATTTATTATGTTGCAAGATATGGTTGAAAAAAATATTGTGATGGGACACGAAATTCCACCACAATTAGTAATTCTAACTCCTGGAAAACTTGGTTCAACAGAAGAAAGAG
>Ga0194115_10001810_pt1 | contig 26470 bp, 18 predicted proteins | sample TA2MahsurfametaG_3_FD_148656 | JGI IMG/M metagenome (GOLD analysis project Ga0194115, IMG submission 148656) | Freshwater microbial communities from Lake Tanganyika, Tanzania - TA2015002 Mahale S4 surface | ecosystem: Environmental > Aquatic > Freshwater > Lake | place: Tanzania: Lake... | reverse complement strand
TCAATCCAGAACGTATCTCGATGCCGGATATAGACCTTGATTTCGATGAGCGTCACCGGAGCGAAATGATTCGCTATGCAACAGAGAAGTATGGCGAGGATCGAGTCGCGCAGATCATCACCTACGCAAACATCAAATCAAAGCAAGCAATAAAAGATGCAACGAGAGTTCTAGGACTTCCTTATGCAATAGGGGAGAAGTTGACGAAAGCTCTACCGCCATCGGTGATGGGTCGAGATATCTCCCTAGCTGGAGTTTTCGACCCCCAGGAGGATCGCTACACCGAAGCCTCAGAGTTCCGTCAACTCTATGAGACTGAGCCTGATGCCAAACGAGTGATTGATACCGCCCGTGGCCTTGAAGGTCTCAAACGTCAATGGGGAGTGCATGCCGCAGGTGTAATCCTCAGCAGGGATCCGCTTATCGATGTCATTCCGATTCATCGACGAGACGCTGACGGCGCCATCATCACGCAGTTCGATATGGGTGCCTGTGAATCAATAGGTCTTTTAAAGATGGATTTCCTCGGACTTCGAAATCTCTCAGTCATCGATGACTGCTTGAACAATGTCAAGCGAAATCGCCAACAGGATGTTCTCTTGAACACGGTAGATCTCGAGGATAAAAAGACTTTCGAACTTCTGGCCCGAGGGGAAACGCTTGGGGTCTTTCAGCTTGATGGCGCACCGATGCGAGCTTTGCTCAAGTCGATGGCACCCGACTCATTCGACGACATCTCTGCTGTCATTGCGCTCTATCGACCTGGTCCGATGGGTGTTAATGCTCATAACGATTATGCAGATCGAAAGAATGGACGAAAGAAAGTCGAGCCGATACACCCTGAGTTGGCAGAACCCCTAGCGGAAATCCTCAACGACACTTATGGCTTGATCGTCTATCAAGAGCAAGTGATGGCAATTGCACAGAAAGTCGCTGGATTCTCACTCGGTCGAGCAGATCTCTTGCGTAAAGCTATGGGCAAGAAGAACAAGGACATTCTTGATCAAGAGTACGTGCACTTCGAGTCGGGGATGCGAGCTAACGGTTTCACAACAGCAGCGATTGAAGAACTTTGGCGAACGTTGATTCCATTCTCCGATTACGCCTTCAATCGAGCGCATAGCGCCGGGTATGGCGTCCTCTCCTACTGGACCGCTTATCTCAAGGCGAATTTCCCGACCGAGTACATGGCTGCACTTCTCACCAGTGTTCGTGACGATAAGGATAAGAGCGCTCTCTATCTCAATGAGTGTCGAAGGATGGGTATCAAGGTCCTACCACCCGATGTCAATGAATCTGCTGCTGATTACTCGCCAAGGGGCGATGACATCCGCTTTGGTTTAACTGCGATTAGAAACATCGGTGAGAATGTCGTTGCCTCGATTCGACGTAATCGTGATGATAAGGGCAAGTACACCTCCTTCGAAGACTTCTTGAAGAAGGTTGATGTTCATGTTTGCAACAAGAAGACGATCGAGTCATTGATAAAAAGCGGCGCACTCGACTCATTGGGCGCTACGAGAAAAGGTCTGATGGCGATCCATCTGGAAGCGCTCGATTCCATTATGGAGTCGAAGCGTGCTGAGGCACTTGGCCAATACGATCTTTTTGGCGAAGGTTCAACTCTCGCAAGCTCGGGCAACTCGATAGCAGTCCCGGAAGGAGAGTGGGAGAAGGCAATCCTTCTTTCCTATGAGCGAGAGATGCTCGGCCTTTATGTCTCTGATCATCCACTTCTTGGCATTGAAGGTCGACTTCGTTCACTTACCGATACCACGATCAGTGGCCTGAGCGATGATGCCATCGCTCATGATCAAGTAGTGACGATTGGCGGCCTCATCTCATCGGTTCAGCGCAAAGTATCGCGTCAGGGCAATGCATGGGCGATTGTCACCATAGAAGATCTTGCCGGTGCTGCCGAGGTTCTCTTCTTCGCAAACACTTACACACAACATGCAGAGAACCTCGCTGAAGACCGAATAGTGGTGGCGCGGGTAAGAGTCGATAAGCGAGAAGAGAACATCCGATTGATGGCTCTCGATCTCTCTTTCCCCGACATCAACCAGAAGGCCACCGGCCCCGTTGTGATTCGACTTGAGGCAAATAGGTGCACCCCTCCTCTTGTCGACCGAATGAAAGAGATTCTCAAAGCGCATCCTGGTTCACGCGAAGTTCATCTACAACTTCTTGGAACGACGAACACGATGCTCAAAATCGATGATGGGCTCAAAGTTAGCGCGACTCCAAGCCTGAGCGCCGACCTCAAGGCGCTATTAGGCCCCGACTCAATCCAATTCTAAATTACAATCAGGCGGTGATTCGTCGCCTGGACCTTCGCCCCAAATTTGATGGCGGAACGATCTCGCGTATCGAACTTCGTAGATTGATACCGCGCGCGCCACTCTCAATTGATTCTGTGACAGAGGGCGTCTTGGCCATCATTGAAAGTGTGAGGCAGGGTGATGAGAACTCAATTCTCGGACTTGTCGAAAGATTCGATGTTGTTCGCCCGCAATCGGTGCGAGTCCCGAGTGAAGTAATCGATACTGCCGATAGAAATCTTGATATGAAGGTTAGGGCAGCTCTAGCGGAATCTATTCGGAGAATTCGCAAAGTTCATCAAAGCCAGCAAAGGGAGGAGAGTCGAGTCGAAGTTGTCGCAGGTGGAGTAGTTACCCAACGCTGGGTGCCAGTTGATCGAGTTGCGCTCTATGTACCTGGTGGTAAGGCGGTCTATCCAAGTTCTGTGATGATGAATGTGATTCCTGCTCAGATTGCTGGCGTCAGGAGCATCGCGATACTCACGCCGGCACAGCGTGAGAATGACGGTTGGCCACATCCCACCATCCTCGCCACAGCAAAGATGCTTGGCGTGGATGAGATCTATGCACTTGGTGGAGCGGTTGCCATTGCAGCAGCGGCTTTTGGCATCAAGGACTCTTCAGGTTTAACGGTGATGGAGCCAGCTGACATGGTGACGGGTCCTGGAAATATCTACGTGGCAGCAGCGAAACGCGCGCTACGCGGTGTTATCGGGATTGATTCTGAAGCCGGACCAACAGAGATCGCAATCATCGCCGATCAAAGTGCTGATCCAGTTGCAGTGGCAACCGATCTGATCAGCCAGGCAGAACATGACGTGATAGCTGCTGCAGTGCTGATAACCGATTCGCTTTCCCTCGCCGAGAAAGTTGAGCGGGAGCTGAATGAGCGTGTCATGAAAACTAAACACTCCGAGCGAATCAAAGAAGCGCTCGGCGGTGTTCAATCCTGTATCGCACTAGTGAATACCATCGCTGAAGCTGTCGAAGTGGCCAATCACTATGCGGCAGAGCATCTTGAAATCCAGACCAGTGACGATCAACTCTGGGCGAAAGAGATCAGAAATGCCGGAGCTATATTTCTAGGTCGCTTCTCACCCGTCTCACTGGGGGATTATTCGGCAGGTTCTAACCATGTGCTTCCAACCGGGGGATGTGCTTGTCATAGCAGTGGACTATCTGTGCAGACCTTTCTCAGAGGCTTAAGTTTTGTGGAATACAACGAAGCTGCGCTCCACGAGATTGCCGATGCAGTTATCACTCTTGCTCACGCTGAGGATCTTCCTGCCCATGGTGAAGCGATCGCTTCTAGATTTGAAGGAAGATCAGGGGCGAAGCCATGAGCGAGAAGAGTCAAAGTTGGCCAGAGTGGCTTCCGCTGAGAGAAGAGCTCCGTCATCGCACCCCTTACGGCGCGCCTCAAGTGGAGGCAGATGCCCGTCTCAATACCAATGAGAATCCTTACCCTCTTCCAGAGCAGGTCTCGAAATCAATCGCTCAATCGATTTCCACACATCTGGCCCAGCTCAATCGATACCCAGACCGCGATGCACTCGAGTTGCGCGATGCACTCGCGAAGTACGTCAATACCTACCTCAGACCGGACGGGCATGTAACGAGGGCCAACATTTGGCCTGCTAATGGAAGTAATGAAGTCTTGCAGACGATTCTTCTGGCTTTCGACGGACCTGTCGCAGGGTTTTTTCCTTCCTATTCCATGCATCCACTTCTCACTATGGGCGCTGGAAAGAAATTCGAAACGATTCCACTCAAGAGTGACTTCTCCATCGAGATGGATAACTCTCTCTCCGTAGTCGATTCGCTCAAACCTTCGATATTTTTTCTCACAACGCCAAACAATCCAACTGGTAAGTCGATCACGTTGGATGAGATTGAGAGAATTGTCGTAGCAGTCTCAAAGCACGGCGGCATCACGATAGTCGATGAGGCCTACGGTGAATTTTCGAGCCTGCCGAGTGCCCTACAACTTCTTGATTCATTGCCATCACTTATCATCGTGCGGACGATGAGCAAAGCATTCGCATTCGCGGGTGCGCGTATCGGGTATGCGATAGCGAGAGAGGAAGTTATCTCTGCGCTGCAACTTGTTCGTCTTCCATATCACCTCAGCTCTATCTCCCAACTATCAGGGGTTGCCGCACTCTCACATGCGAGCACACTTCTTCAAGAGGTAGAGCAAATCAAGAGCGAGCGGGATCGGTTATCACAAGAATTGAAAGCACTTGGTTTCCAGGTGGTTATGAGTGATGCCAACTTCATCCTCTTTGGGGGCATTCACCAGATAGCTGCCATCTCAGGTTGGAGCAGCGAAGAGCTTTGGCGAGAGCTCCTCGATCGTGGCGTGCTCATACGAGATGTTGGAATTAAGGGATTCCTCCGTGTCACGGTTGGTCTACCGAATGAGAACCTGCGCTTCATCACTGCCCTCCGAGAAATCACGGCAAAGTAGTAATCTTCACTTCTTCGATTGGGGCAGATGCGATGCGAAAATCACGAGTTGAGCGCAAGACTAAAGAGTCGTCGGTGCTCGTCGAACTCTCCCTAGATGGAACCGGCGAGATTGATGTCGAGACTGGAGTGCCATTCTTCGATCACATGCTCTCGCAACTTGGAAAGCATGCGGGCTTTGATCTCAAAGTGAAGACCCACGGCGATGTCGAGGTCGACTCTCACCATACCGTTGAGGACACCTCACTTGCATTGGGGCAGGCACTTCGCGAAGCTCTTGGTGAAAAAATAGGTATCCGACGCTTCGGTGATGCGATGGTTCCACTTGATGAAGTTCTCGTTCAAGTTGCCGTAGATCTCTCGGGGAGACCATACCTAGTTCACCGGCAACCTGAGATCGTCGAATTGATCGGCACATTTGATACCACTCTTGGACGTCATATCTGGGAATCTATTGTTGCTGAAGCGCGAATAGCGCTTCACATTCGAGTTCTTGAAGGACGCAATGCTCATCACGTCTTTGAAGCACAATTCAAAGCAGTCGCGAGGGCGCTTCGAGATGCAGTTGCTATCGATGGGCGAGTAGTAGGAATCCCGTCGACAAAAGGCTCTCTTTGATTGCGATTCTTGATTATGGATCAGGGAACCTCAGATCTGCCGAACAGGCGCTCGTCCAGACGGGTTACCAGGTAGAAGTAACCTCCGATTATCAGCGATGTCTTGAAGCATCAGCTCTTGTGGTTCCTGGGGTGGGTGCTTTCGAGCATTGCATGGCGGGATTGCGTCGAGTTCGTGGGGATGAGCTGATTCGACAGCGTTTGGAACTTGAGCGGCCGACTCTAGGCATCTGCGTCGGATTACAAGTTCTCTTCGCCCGAAGTAGCGAAAGTCCCGAGACAAGTGGAGTCGGAATTTTCGATGGGGGCGTTGAGCGGCTACCTGCCAAAGTTGTGCCCCACATGGGTTGGAACATTGTTGATAACAACCCAAAGTCAGAGCTCTTTACTGGAATCGAAGGGGAGCGCTTCTATTTCGTTCACTCTTATGCCGCACTTCATTCAGGCGCGGAAGGGAATTTTCTGCCGTCATGGAGTGAGTATGGTGCAAAATTCATTGCCGCTCTTGAGTTTGGCTCACTATCGGCGACACAATTCCACCCAGAGAAGAGCGGCGCCGTCGGATTGAAATTTCTTACCAACTGGACCAAGAAGATCGCTGCCTAGAGAGAACCAGAGATGGAACCGAGTCTTACCGTTATTCCCGCGATAGATATCAAGAATGGTCGCGCCGTAAGACTCAAACAGGGCAAACGCGATCAGGTGACGGATTATGGCGACCCAGTCGAACGTGCCTATGAATTCGAGCGGGCGGGTGCCAAGTGGCTTCATGTAGTTGATCTCGACGCGGCATTCGGTGATGGCAGCAATTGGAAGATCGTCGAATCAATAGTGAGGCAGATTGATGTCAGCGTTGAAGTCTCTGGTGGGATCCGAGATGACGCCTCGCTGGATCGCGCACTTTCGAGCGGAAGTCACCGGGTCACGATTGGAACAGCGGCTATCGAGAATCCAGAGTGGATAGCAAAACAATTGCAGGGTGCTGCGGAGAAGATCATCATCGCCCTAGATATCCGCGATGGTCGCGTCGCAACCCGCGGATGGACTGAAGCGACGATTCCTTTCGAGCAAGCAATAGAGCGCTTAGATGCCGAAGGATCTCTTCGCTATATGGTTACCGATATCAGCAAAGATGGCACGCTGACTGGACCAAATATTGATTTACTTGAACGGGTAGCGTCAATCACTAGTTCATCGATCATCGCATCGGGCGGCGTTGCTCTCCTAGAAGATATTGCAGCTCTTCGACATCTTGTGACCAAAGGGATTGAGGGCGTAGTGATCGGTAAAGCGCTTTACGAAGGGGCCTTCACCATCTCCGAAGCGGTCGAAGTAGCCGAACGCGGTTGATCCCATGAATTCGTTTTTATCGACCTCATCCAAAACGTCCGGACTTGCAGTGCGCGTCATCGCTTGTCTTGATGTCAAAGCGGGGCGAGTCGTCAAAGGAAAAAATTTTGTTGACTTGAAGGATGCTGGCGATCCGGTTGAGCTCGCCTCGAAATATTACCAAGAAGGGGCAGATGAGATCACCTTTCTGGACATTGCAGCGAGTAGTGAAGAGCGCACGACGACTCTTGATTTGGTGCGGCGAACTGCCGAGAGCATCTTCATTCCACTAACAGTTGGTGGCGGAGTCTCTTCACTGAGTGATGTTGATGCGCTACTTCGGGCGGGAGCGGACAAGATTTCAATCAATACTGCAGCAATCAAGCGGCCCGATTTGATAGATGAGATTGCCCGTGATTTCGGATCACAGGTTCTGGTGATCTCTATCGATGCAAGGCGAGAACAGAAAATGGCAAGTGGTTATGAAGTGACAACTCACGGTGGAACACGCTCGGCCCAGATGGACGCTTTGAGTTGGTTGAAGGAGGCGATCGATCGAGGAGTCGGCGAGGTGCTGCTTAACTCGATGGATCGAGACGGCACCAAAGGTGGATTCGATCTTGAGATGATCGAATCTTTACGCGGCGTTACTACAGTTCCTTTGATAGCAAGCGGCGGAGCAGGGTCGTTGAGCGACTTTAGTGATGCAATCTCCTCGGGCGCAGATGCAGTACTGGCAGCTAGCGTCTTTCACTACGGCAATATCTCGATTCCTGAAGTCAAAGATCATCTGGTTGATGCGGGTTTCACGGTACGGAGGAATCATGGGCAGTAGCGCTGAGGTATCACTCGAGCAGATTCTGCAGAGTTTCGATTCAGATAGTTCGTTACTACCAGTGGTGGTTCAAGATCATCTGACTAATGAAGTGTTGATGCTTGCCTATCTCAATCGTGAAGCACTCAAACGGAGCGTGGCGACTGGAAGAGCCACATATTGGAGTCGAAGCCGTAACGAACTCTGGGTTAAGGGTGAGAGTTCGGGCAACGTTCAGCAGATAGTGGAGATCGCCTATGACTGCGATGGGGATAGCCTGCTCTATCGAGTGGAGCAGAGTGGTGTCGCCTGCCACACCGGGGAGCGAAGTTGCTTCTTCAACATCATTCATTCGAAAGGGCAGTAGCCGATCGCTCACTTCGCTGACTGGCTTGGGCTAACTCGCCAGGCACAGCGCCACTATCTATACTCGGGCTATGCCAAAGACACCTCGCGAAAATCTCCGTGCTGAACGTCGTAGCAATGCAAAGAAGAGCGAAGGCGACAAGGTAACTAGGTGGATTGTGATCGCGATGGTTGGTCTCGTTGTGATTACGGCAGGCGCGCTCTCGCTCTTTTCAAGAGATAGCGAACCTGATGATGCCCTCACCGTTCTCAATGATTTTGTAGCGACAGCCCCGATCAAGACAGTCGTCTCGGATGCTGATGACAAGGCAGTCGTCTTCAATCAAGGCGCGCCAGTCAAACTTTCGATCTGGGAAGATTTCCAATGCCCGGTCTGTGGGCAGTTTGAAGTTTCTATCGGTAGCTATGTCGAAGATCTGATCACCAGTGGGGAAGCAGAGGTGGCTTATCACTTCGCTTCATTCCTTGGTGCGCCATCACGCCGTGCTGCGAATGCGGCTTACTGTGCGGCCGATGTAGATCGACTCCTTGATTTCCATAAAGCCCTCTTCATCACCCAACCCGAGGAAGGCTCTGCATTTTGGAACCCGGACAACCTGGTGAAGATCGGCGAGAAGATCGGTATTAACTCCGGAGAATTCGCTTCATGCGTACAGGGCGATAAGAAGATTGACTTCGTCAATGCTGTCGATGCCTCGATGCCAAAGTATGGCGTCGAAGGCACGCCAACCGTCTTCATCAACGGCAAAGAGTGGAAGCGAACTTCTGCAGGGTTTGACGTCAATGAGTTCCGAGCTGCTGTTGAAGCAGCGAAGAACGGCTGATCAAACGACTTGCCTTTGTTTCACCACGCAATACCTTCGCCAGGATCGCCGATTCTTGAGCTTGGTCCAGTAACGCTCCGGTTCTACGCGCTCTCGATCATCATCGGTGTTATCGCTTCCATCGTGATTGGCGGACGGCGTGTCCGTGCCATGGGCGGCCCGAAGACTTTGGTCAGTGATGTCGCAATCGTTGCAGTACCAATGGGTGTCGTTGGTGGACGGATCTATCACGTCATCACATCGCCCGAGAAGTACTTCGGCGCTAATGGTGATCCGCTCTCTGCCCTCTACATCTGGGAAGGTGGACTTGGAATTTGGGGTGCCATCTCCCTTGGTTTCTTTGGAGCATGGATCGCTTTTCGATATGTGAAGCGCCGCCAAGCATTTGAGCTCAGCTTTGCAGAGTTTGCGGATGCTTTGGCGCCAGGAATCCTCATCGCTCAAGGGATTGGCAGATTTGGCAACTATTTCAATCAAGAGTTATTCGGCCGCCCAACTGATCTGCCCTGGGCGCTTGAGATCGATCCGCGCTATCGGCCGATTGGATATAGCCAGTACGAAACCTTTCATCCAACATTTCTCTACGAAAGCGTATGGGTCTTTATTGTGGCATTTCTCTTGATTCGCTTAACGTCGCGGCTTCGAAATCGGCCCGGGACTCTCTTCGCTCTCTATGTGGCGCTCTATTGCTTGGGCCGATTCTTCATTGAATTGGTGCGTATCGATGCAGCAACCTTAATCGGAGGTCTTCGAATCAACACGCTCACCTCGATTCTTGTCGGCATCTGCGCGATGGTCTATTTCTTCAGACGAAGTAGAGAGTAATCTTCAGATTATGCCAATCGAGAATGTTTACGAGCGAAATAACGAACATAAGACCCGTAGGGCGGGCTGGCTTCGCGCAGCAGTGCTCGGCGCAAACGATGGATTGGTTTCTAATTCGTCGTTGATGGTTGGTATTGCTGCCGTCGGTGCCAATGATGTGGTCTTGACTGCAGGACTTGCTGGAATTGCTGCTGGTGCCACATCGATGGCGGTAGGAGAGTACGTCTCGGTTCGCTCTCAGAACGATATCGAGAAGGCCGATCGCATACTTGAAGCGAAACATCTCTCAGAAGATCCAGAAGGCGAGTTAGAGGAGCTGACTCGGATCTATCAAGATCGAGGGCTTTCACGAGATCTTGCCAAACAAGTTGCCAAGGAGCTACATGCGAAGGATGCGCTAGGGGCCCATCTTCGCGATGAACTTGGACAGACACACCTCACGATGGCGCGACCGTTACAAGCCGCTTTCGCTTCAGGATTGAGTTTTACCGCTGGAGGAATCATTCCAATTCTTGGCGCACTTGCTCCGACGCTTGGAACTAAGGCATGGTCGATCGTGGGGATTACTCTCATCGGGCTAGTTGTCACCGGAGTGCTCAGTGGGATTACGGCAGGAGCCTCAGTTCCCCGCGCAGTGGCTCGGGTCCTCGCTGGAGGCTCCTTCGGAATGGGCATCACTGCACTCGTTGGCCAGATTGCGCACATCTCTGGCATCTGAACAAACTCGGGCTGAGCGAAATCGATTGGCCGTAATCGGTCAGGTGCGTAGACTTATCTCACTACAGGGCCACTGAAGTCCCTCTCTTCACCGCGCAAGACATCAATCTGAAGGAATAGTTCCGTGGCTTATCCATCATCACTGCCCTCTGCTCAGGGTCTCTACGACCCTCGAAATGAGCATGATGCATGCGGTGTAGCAATGGTTGCAACGCTTAACAAGAAGCCAAGCCATGAGATTGTGTCCAGCGCACTTACTGCTCTTCGTCATCTGGAGCACCGTGGTGCATCAGGTGCTGAGGTCAATAGTGGTGATGGTGCTGGGATCTTGATTCAGATTCCTGATCACTTCTTTCGCGAAGTCGCCGGCTTCCAACTTCCTGAGCCGGGAAGCTATGCGACAGGTATTGCTTTCATGGGGAGTCAGAGTACGAATCTCACTCGGCTAGAGGAGATTGCGCACGAAGAGGGAGTGAAGGTTCTTGGTTGGCGTGATTTACCCGTTAATCCATCAAGTCTTGGAAAGACAGCGCTCTCGACTATGCCGAACTTTCGTCAGATATTTATCGCCTCAACGAAAGGTTCGAAGGATCTTGACTTGGAACGGGAGGCGTTCTGCTTTAGAAAGCGCATCGAACACGAACTCGATATCTATCTTCCATCACTCTCCTCTCGAACCATCGTCTACAAGGGAATGTTGACTACGGGCCAACTCGAAGAATTCTTCCCCGACTTATCTGATTCTCGCGTCACCTCATCTCTTGCCTTGGTCCACTCACGATTCTCAACAAATACCTTTCCTTCGTGGCCGCTGGCGCATCCTTATCGGTATATCGCCCACAACGGCGAAATCAATACGATTCGAGGAAATCGAAACTGGATGTCTGCTCGAGAATCATTACTGGCAAGCGATTTGATTCCTGGAGATATCAAGCGATTGTTCCCAATCGTCAATCCAGAGGGCTCTGATTCCGCCTCCTTTGATGAAGTTCTGGAGTTGCTCTATCTCGGCGGTAGATCACTGCCTCATGCAGTCTTGATGATGATCCCCGAGGCATGGGAGAACCATCAGACAATGCCCGATCACCATAAGGATTTCTATCGATTTCATGCATCGTTGATGGAGCCTTGGGATGGCCCGGCATGCGTCACCTTTACTGACGGTCGACAGGTAGGGGCAGTTCTTGATCGAAACGGTCTTCGTCCTTCAAGATTCTGGATTACCAATGAAGGTCTCGTCGTCCTTGCAAGTGAAGTCGGTGTCCTTGAAATAGATCCATCGAAGATAGTTCGAAAGGGAAGATTGCAGCCCGGCAAAATGTTCCTTGTCGATGTCGAGGCTGGACGAATCATCGAAGATAACGAAATCAAAGATTCACTTGCCTCAGGCGCCTCTTATCGAGAATGGCTACATGCCGGAATCGTTCGCCTCAGTGATCTTCCGGCAAGAGAGCACATCCTCTATCCCCATTCTTCGGTAGTGCGCCGACAACGAGCTTTTGGATACACCGAAGAGGAACTTCGAATTCTCCTTACTCCTATGGCTCGAAATGGAGCAGAGCCGATTGGATCGATGGGAACAGATACACCTATTGCCGCGCTCTCAGAACGACCGCGAGTGCTCTTTGACTATTTCTCACAACTTTTTGCGCAGGTGACTAATCCGCCACTTGATGCGATTCGAGAAGAGCTGGTCACATCTCTCGGTGGATCGATTGGTCCAGAACATAATCTTCTTGACCCAGGTCCTGCCTCGTGTCGACAGATCTCACTTGCCTTCCCAGTCATCGACAATGACGAGCTAGCCAAGATCATTCATGTCAATGCCGATGGTGACAATCCAGGCTTTGCTGCCCATGTGGTTCGAGGTCTCTTTCCCATTGCTGGTGGAGGCAAGGCACTTGAAGATCGAATCACTGAGATCTGCTTCGAGATCTCAACTGCTATTGCAGAAGGTGTAAGACTCATTGTTCTCTCGGATCGCGATGGCGATGGTGAGAATGCGCCCATCCCATCACTTCTGCTCACTGCAGCAGTACATCACCATCTGATCCGCGAGAAGACGCGAACTCAAGTGGGGCTGGTTGTTGAGACAGGCGAAGTCCGAGAGGTTCACCACGTCGCCCTCTTGATTGGTTTTGGCGCAGCGGCGGTCAATCCATATCTCGCCATGGAGAGTGTGGAAGACCTCGTATTGCAGGGAGTAATCACTGATCTGACTCCAGAAAAAGCGGTTCGAAACCTGATCAAGGCGCTCGGTAAAGGCGTCCTTAAAGTGATGTCGAAGATGGGAATTTCAACCATCGCCTCCTACACCGGGGCGCAAGTTTTCGAAGCGATAGGGCTTTCCCGCGAATTGATCGATAAATACTTCGTCGGCTGTACCTCGAAATTGGGTGGGGTGGGCATCGATGTGATTGCTAAAGAAACGATTGCGCGCCACCATATTGCCTATCCACCAGGAGGGGAGATCCCAGGGACAAAACGTCTACCAATTGGTGGGGAGTATCAATGGCGACGCGACGGCGAACCGCATCTCTTTGATCCTGAAACGGTTTTCGCACTGCAGCACTCCACTCGCGCACGAAGATATGACATCTTCAAGAAGTACACCGCAAAGGTAGATGATCAGAGTAAGCGTCTAATGACCTTGCGAGGACTCTTCACCTTGAAGCAAGGTATCAAGCCTGCAATCCCAATAGATCAAGTAGAGCCTGTCTCAGAGATCGTGAAGCGATTCTCTACCGGCGCGATGAGCTATGGCTCGATCTCACAGGAAGCTCATGAGACATTGGCTATCGCGATGAATCGCCTCGGGGGCAAATCAAATACAGGTGAAGGTGGCGAAGATCCAGATCGCTATCGCAGGTTCGACAATGGAGATTCAAAACGTTCGGCGATCAAGCAAGTTGCAAGTGGTCGATTCGGTGTCACCAGCGAATATCTAGTGAATAGCGATGACATCCAGATCAAGATGGCACAAGGTGCAAAACCTGGCGAAGGTGGTCAACTTCCTGGAAACAAGGTCTATCCCTGGATTGCGAAGGTAAGGCATTCAACTCCCGGTGTTGGGCTGATCTCGCCTCCGCCGCACCACGACATCTATTCCATCGAGGATCTGGCACAACTTATTCATGATTTGAAGAACGCCAATCACCAGGCGCGAATTCACGTGAAGCTAGTGGCTGAGGTCGGTGTCGGCACGGTAGCGGCAGGTGTAAGCAAGGCGCATGCTGATGTAGTCCTCATATCAGGGCATGATGGCGGCACGGGGGCATCGCCGCTCACTTCACTCAAACATGCTGGCGCACCCTGGGAACTTGGTCTTGCCGAGACACAACAAACTTTGATGCTCAATGGCCTTCGCGATCGAATTGTGGTGCAGACCGATGGTCAAATGAAGACAGGACGAGATGTCGTTATCGCTGCGCTACTTGGCGCCGAAGAGTTTGGCTTTGCTACCGCTCCATTGGTGGTCTCTGGTTGCATCATGATGCGGGTCTGTCATCTTGATACCTGCCCGGTAGGAGTTGCCACACAGAACCCAGAATTGAGGAAGAAATTCACTGGTCAACCAGAGTTCGTAGAAACATTCTTCGAATATATCGCCGAAGAGGTTCGCGAGATCTTGGCATCACTTGGCTTGAAGTCTCTTGATGAGGCAGTCGGCATGGTGGAATATCTCGATACCAAGGCAGCGCTCGATCATTGGAAAGCATCGGGACTTGACCTCTCACCAATACTTCACTTTCCTCAATCAAATCTCGACGCTCCGAGAAAACAGAGGGTCAAGCAAGAGCATGGTTTGGCGAAAGCCCTCGATCACGAATTGATCCGACTTGCTTCATCGAGCATCGATTCTGGAGAGCCGATACATCTTGATATGGCGATTAGAAATGGCAATCGAACCGTGGGAACAATGTTGGGTTCTGAAATCACCAGGCGAAATAGTTCGCCACTGAGTGAAGACAGTATCGATATCTCTTTCCATGGTTCTGCAGGTCAATCATTTGGCGCATTTATCCCGCAAGGACTGACGCTTCGCCTTTATGGCGATGCAAATGATTACGTCGCAAAGGGGATTTCAGGGGGCAGGGTGATTCTGCGTCCCGATGAGCGCGCAACATTTGATTCCCGAGAGAATGTCATCGCTGGAAACGTCATCGGATATGGAGCGACCTCGGGTGAGATTCTCATCAGGGGAGTTGTCGGCGAGCGTTTCTGTGTTCGAAATTCCGGCGCGACAGCGGTTGCCGAAGCTGTGGGCGATCATGGATGCGAATACATGACGGGCGGTGTTGTTGTCGTCTTGGGTAGGACTGGGCGCAACTTTGCAGCAGGAATGTCGGGCGGAAGAGCATTCCTCCTTGATGCTGATCATTCACTGATCAATGGTGAGATGGTTGACCTGCTCTCCGTTCCGAAAGATCAATCTGCATCACTTCAATCAATCATCTCTCGCTTCCATGCCGAGACGGGTTCATTGGTTGCCGCTGAACTATTACGTGATTGGGACGATGCTCTCCATCGCTTCACCATGGTCATGCCACGTGATTACGCGAGGGTGCTCTCGGCGATCGCTCGTGCCGAGCGTGAGGGTAAAGATGTCGAACGATTAGTCATGGAGGTTGGCAATGGCTGATCCAAAAGGTTTCCTTGTGACGCCACGCAAGAACCCTGATCGGCGACCAGTCGATGTTCGAATCATGGATTGGCGCGAGGTCTATCGCGATCAGGAATTCACAGACCTTCAAAAACAGGCCGGTCGCTGTATGGACTGTGGCATTCCGTTCTGTCACCAAGGATGTCCGCTGGGAAATCTCATTCCAGAGTGGAATGACCTGATCTGGCGAAATGAGAAAGAGGAGGCGATCGCACGCCTTCATGCAACGAATAATTTCCCCGAGTTCACTGGACGACTCTGTCCGGCGCCATGTGAGAGCGCTTGTGTCGTGGGAATAGATGGCGATCCAGTGACAATCAAACAAGTGGAACTTCGCACCATCGAAGAAGCCTTTGAGCGCGGACATGTAAGACCACTGCCTGCAGACCGAATCACGGGCAAGATCGTTGCTGTCATTGGAAGTGGTCCTGCTGGACTTGCCGCAGCGCAACAACTAACACGCGCTGGCCACACCGTCGTTGTCTATGAGCGGGCAGAGAAGATCGGAGGCTTACTTCGTTACGGAATTCCTGAGTTCAAGATGGAGAAGAACGTCCTTGATCGACGGCTCAAGCAAATGGAGCGCGAGGGTACGAGATTTCGCACGGGTGTAGATGTCGGCGTCGATCTCGCGGTATCAGAACTTAAATCTCGTTATGACGCGATCGTGATTGCAACTGGAGCTACAAAGTGGCGCGAGCTTGAAATTCCTGGAAGAGATCTACGCGGGATTCACCAAGCGATGGAGTATCTGCCTTGGGGCAATAAGCAAGCGCTCGGTGAAGTTGAATCGGAGTATCTGGCAGAGAAATCTATTAGCGCTGAAGGCAAGAAAGTCGTGATCCTCGGCGGCGGCGATACCGGAGCGGATTGCCTCGGGACTGCGATACGCCAAGGAGCAGCATCTATCGCACAGATAGAGATCATGCCCCGACCATCTGATGAACGACCATCAAATCAACCTTGGCCCACCTATCCCATGGTTTATCGAACTAGTAGCGCACATGAAGAAGGTGGCGATCGACTCTATGCGCTCGCAACCCAAGAGTTCTTGGGCGATAGCGACGGAAATCTTCGAGCATTGAAAGTCGTGAAGACGAAATTCGAAGATGGCAGATTCCAACCGATACCTGGTAGCGAACACGAGATTGAATGCGAGATGGCGCTACTTGCACTTGGCTTCACTGGTCCAGAGCGAAATGCACTCATCGATGACTTTGCCATCTCATTGGATGATCGCGGATTGATCGCGCGCGATAGTTCCTATCAAAGTAACGTTGAGAATGTCTTCGTCTGTGGCGATGCCGGGCGAGGCCAATCTCTTATCGTTTGGGCGATAGCAGAGGGAAGAAGCGCTGCTGCACACGTTGACGAGTACTTGACTGGTCGAACGCAATTGCCTGCCGTAATCGAGCCAACTGATCGACCGCTGACGGTCTGAAGATAGGATTTGATCATGTTTGCTGCTCATACATGGAAGCGCAGAGCAAAGATCGTCTGCACCATGGGCCCTGCGGTAGCGAGTGAAGCGAAGATTTCGCAGCTTATTGAAGCTGGAATGAATGTGGCTCGTCTTAATCTTTCCCACGGAGACTATCCAGAACACGAACGTCTCTTTGGAATCATCCGTGAGAGTGCGGCAGAGGCAGGTCGCCCCGTTGCGATCCTGGTGGATCTACAGGGACCGAAAATTCGTTTGGGCAGATTCAGCGCTGGTCCCCATCGTTTGTCCGTGGGTGACACCTTCACAATCACGATTGATGAGATTGATGGAGATGCCTCTCGCGCGAGCACGACCTATCAGGGTCTTCCTGGAGATTGCAAGAAGGGTGATTTGATCCTGATTGACGATGGAAGCGTGATGGCTCGAGTCGTCGAATCCAAAGAACGCGAAGTTGTCACGGAGATTCTTCAAGGTGGGACCGTTAGCAACAACAAGGGGATAAACCTCCCAGGCGTTGCGGTCTCGGTACCAGCTATGTCTGAGAAAGATGTCGAAGATCTCAAGTGGGCGCTCAAAGTAGGAGCCGATTTCATAGCGCTCTCCTTCGTGCGAAGCGCCAAAGACATCGAAGATGTCCATCGAATCATGGATGAGGCAGGAGTGAGGATTCCGGTTATCGCGAAGATCGAGAAGCCACAAGCAGTCGAGAATCTGCAAGAGATCATTGACACCTTTGATGGATTGATGGTTGCGCGAGGCGACCTTGGTGTTGAGCTTCCCTTCGAAGATGTACCTATGGTGCAGAAGAGATGCATCACTGCCGCTCGAGAGAACGCCAAGCCGGTGATCGTGGCGACGCAGATGCTTGATTCCATGATTCACAATCCGCGCCCAACTAGAGCTGAGGCAACAGATTGTGCCAATGCTGTAATTGATGGCGCCGATGCGTTGATGCTCTCTGGTGAGACCAGCATCGGTGAATATCCGATTGAATCGGTTCAGACCATGGCGCGAATTATTGAGAAGACTGAAGCTGAAGCACTTGATTTGATTCCCCCACTCAAGCACGCACCAAGAACCAAAGGTGGCGCGATAACGAAGGCAGCAACCGAGGTTGGTTCGATTATCGGAGCGAAATATCTGATCGCATTCACGCAGAGCGGTGACTCTGCTCGTCGTATGTGTCGATTGAGGAGTTCTATTCCGATGCTCGCCCTCACTCCAGAGCAAGCGACATTCAACAGATTGGCGCTCAGTTGGGGACTGGAACCCTTAATCGTTCCGACTGTGACGACAACGGATGAGATGGTCAAACAAGCTGATCAAATTCTTATCAAAAGTGGGACGGTGGCAAAGGGTGAGAATGTATTGATCGTCGCAGGTTCGCCTCCGGGGATTCCTGGCTCTACCAATGCTATGCGCGTGCATGTCATAGGTGCAGCAGTAGATGGAATCGCGCCGGCTTACCGATAATCTCTTGGCTATAATCGCACTCTCGTCAAGGTTGTTAAAAGCCTCGGTACTCCAACGGTAGAGAGGGCGGTCTCAAACACCGCATAGTGTCGGTTCAAATCCGACTCGAGGCACATGTCCCATCGAATTGTGGTCGCCGAAGATGAAGCACTGATTCGCCTTGACCTCATCGAAATGCTCACCGAGTCTGGTTATGACGTGGTTGGCGAAGCCACCAATGGAAATGATGCAATTTCTCTCGTCGATCAACATGCGCCAGATCTTGCGATTCTTGATGTCAAGATGCCGATCCTTGATGGGATCTCTGCTGCCCAACAAATACAAGGAAAGTGTGCGATCTTGATCCTGACCGCCTTCAGTCAGAAAGAATTGATTGACCGCGCGAGTGAAGCGGGAGCAATGGCTTACGTTGTTAAACCTTTCACGATCGGAGATCTCAGACCATCGATTGAGATTGCGATTGCGCGTTTTAAAGAAATGAAAGCGCTCGAGTCAGAGGTGGCAGATATTCATCAGCGACTAGAGAGCAGAAAGCTCGTCGATCGGGCAAAAGGTGTCTTAATGAAGGCGCTCAATATCTCTGAGCCCGAGGCATTTAGCTGGATACAAAAGACGGCGATGGATAAGCGAGTCTCGATGAAAGCAGTGGCAGAGGCAGTTCTAGACCCGGCAAAAGGTGGATTATAGATCAAGCCTGAAAAGGCTTCGGAGCTCGGTCGAGAATCAAACACGTCAGGCGAGCGGTACAAGTCTTCACGCCCTTCTCGTCAGTTAGAACGATCTCGTAACAGGTGAGAGTTCTTCCGAGTGAGATCGCCGTAGCGACTCCTGTGACAAAGCCCGATGTCGCTGATTTGTGGTGAGTCGCGCTTACCTCAATCCCAACTGATGTGCGATTGAAACCGGCATGGAGCTGTGATGCGATTGAACCTAGGCTCTCTGCAAGTACGACATTGGCACCGCCGTGAAGCAAACCAATGGGTTGTCTATTTCCTTCAACTGGCATCCTTCCGACGACTCGTTCCGGAGAAGCCTCAAGGATCTCGATCCCCATTCTCGCGCCAAGCTCACCACTGCCACGCTTGACGAGGAAATCCATATAGTCATTGATCTTGCCGGAATCATCGATAGACATGAGTGCATGATAGGGCAGAGCATGCGGCAAAAGCAGTGAGCGACCTCAATAAATCCAATGTGGCACACTCTCGGTATGAGAAAGAGTGGGCAGATATGAAGAAGTTCCTCTTACTCGATGGTCATTCGCTCGCATACCGCGCCTTCTATGCACTTCCGGTAGATCGGTTCGCGACTTCGACTGGCCAGCCAACTAACGCCATTTACGGCTTCTGCTCGATGTTGGCCAATCTCCTAGCAGAACAGAAGCCAGACCAGGTCATCGTCGCCTTCGACCATTCTCGTAAGACATTTCGTACCGAAAGATTCCCCGAATACAAAGCCAATCGGGTGAAATCTCCTGATGAGTTCAGATCGCAGATCGATTACATCATCGAGATGATTGAAGGGTTCAATATTCCCATCGTTATTCGCGAGGGATATGAGGCCGACGATCTCATCGCTACCTTGACCAGAGCCGTGACAGCTGAATCTGACGATAATCGAGTTTTCATCACGACAGGCGATCGAGATTCGTTCCAGTTGATCAATGATCATGTAACGGTGCTTTATCCAATGAAGGGGGTCACCGAGCTTGCTTCAATGACACCAACAAGCGTTGAAGCGAAGTACGGGCTCACCCCCTCGCAATATCCAGATTTTGCTGCACTTCGTGGCGATCCCAGCGACAACCTTCCCTCAATTCCAGGGGTAGGCGAGAAGACAGCCATCAAGTGGATTCAAGAGTACGGCTCACTCTCAGGGCTCATCGCGAAGGCGGATCAGGTTCCCGGCAAAGTTGGCGATGCACTTCGTGCCCACACCTCACAAGTCCTGCTCAACCGTGAACTCACACACCTCGTCGATGATGTTCCGATAGATGTATCCATGCTCTCTTCATTGGTGATGGGAAAGTGGGAAGGGATTGACCTCGGCCGGACTCGCTCACTCTTCGCCAAGTTAGAGATCAAAGCGCTCAAAGAGCGAATTGAGAAGCTACCCATTTCTGCGGATTCACTAGATGACGCGAAGAGTGATCCTTCGACTCCCGCGAAGGCAGCCTCGAGTGAAGTGAAGGTAATCAAGTCGAGTCTAGAGAAGGCTCTTGCTGACATTAGCGGTGAATTTTCCTTAGTGGTGGAGCGAAAGGTTGAGTCAGGCGAACTCGAAGTTGCACTCTCGCCACGACGGGGGGTTGTTCACTCATTTTTTGTCGGAGCACTTACTCGTGAGAGCCTCAAAGACTGCGCCTTCTTTGGCCATGGCGTGAAATCATGGCTGCGGGAAATCGAATTCAGTGACTCAACCACGGTCCTTTTTGATTCTGAACTTGCCGGGTACCTACTTAACCCAGGTGTTCGCGATCTCTCCCTGGAAACCTTGGTTCAGGAACATCTCGGTATCGAGCGGAGTATCCCGAGCGATGACCAAGATCTTTTTACCTCCTCTACTTTTGCACCCGAGTTAGCGAGTGACCTCTGGTCGCTTCGTGAACTGCTGACAAAACAATTGCAAGACCAAGGCGTGAGCGATCTTCTTGCAGAGCTTGAGATCCCTTTGGCTCTCTCGCTCGCCAAGATGGAGCATCTCGGGATTGGTTTTGATACTGCAAAAGCGAAGGAAATCCAGAGGGGTTTCTCCAACGAGTTGGCAAGTGAGATCGGTAAAGCCCACGACTGCGCCGGGCATGAATTCAATGTCAATTCCCCGAAACAGTTGCAGGTTGTGCTCTTTGAAGAACTCAAACTCCCGAAGACGAAGCGGATCAAGAGTGGTTACAGCACCGATGCCGACTCACTCATGTGGCTCCACCAAGAGACGAATCATCCACTTCTCACCTCATTGCTTCGAATTCGGGAAGTTGGAAAACTTGAGACGGTCTTAGAAGGTTTGATCACCAGTGCGAAAGCAGGGCGGATCCACACCATTTTTCAGCAGACAGTTGCTGCCACAGGACGTCTCTCATCGACTGATCCAAATCTGCAGAACATCCCAGTGAGAAGCGAAGAGGGCAGGCGAATCCGAGATTGCTTCATCGCCCAAAAACCATATTCTCAACTTCTGACTGCTGATTACAGTCAGATAGAGATGCGAATCATGGCTCATCTCTCAGCCGATAAACATCTCATTGAGGCTTTTAATTCAGGCGAGGATCTTCATAACTCGGTCGCGGGATTGGTATTCGGTGTAAAGCCGGATCAAGTGAGTAGCGAGATGCGACGTACTATCAAAGCCATGTCATACGGGCTTGCGTATGGACTATCAGCATTCGGGCTCGCTCAGCAGTTAGACCTCTCGCCATCTGAGGCGCAGAAGTTGATGGATGACTACTTCACCCGATTTGGCGGAATCCGTGACTATCTTCAAAGTGTTGTTCGCACTGCAAGGGAGCGCGGTTTCACAGAGACGCTGCTAGGTAGGCGTCGATATCTCCCTGACCTAACGAGTGAGAATCGACAACGCCGAGAGATGGCAGAGCGGATGGCGCTCAATGCCCCTATTCAGGGTTCAGCCGCCGACATCATTAAGAGCGCCATGTTGATCGTTGAAGATGGGATCGAAAAAGCTGGTCTCAACTCAAGAATGATCTTGCAGGTACATGATGAATTGATCTTCGAGGTGATGGCAGGCGAGGAGATGGAATTGGAAAAGTTGGTTCGGGATGGGATGAGTAAGGCCTATCCGCTTGATTTACCGTTGGAGGTAAGCGTTGGGATAGGGGTAAGTTGGGACGAGGCGGCCCACTGACCCTCAGTTTGACCTCAAGGACGCGACGAAAGTAGCCTTCGACTGCTCATTGATTGAGTCCTTTGATGGTCGTGCGGGTCTCCCGTTCTTCAAATCCTTAGGAGTTCAAAAGTTTCGCCTTGAGCGCGTCCCTGTCCCTACTAGTCCCTGTCAACCGGAGTCCCTTGTCCACCTCACAAGTAACCATCAACGATGTCGGCACAGCCGAAGATTTTCTCGCAGCAATCGAAGGAACAATAAAGAATTTCAATGACGGCGACCTCGTTTCAGGCGTCGTAGTCCAGGTAGATCGTGAAGAAGTCCTACTGGATATCGGTTACAAGACAGAGGGTGTGATTCCTGCCCGTGAGCTCTCGATCCGTAATGACCTCGATCCATCTGAGATCGTCAAAGTAGGTGAGCGCGTTGAAGCGCTAGTTCTCACGAAAGAAGATAAAGAGGGACGGCTAATTCTCTCGAAGAAGAGAGCGCAGTACGAGAAGGCTTGGGTCGATATTGAAGAGAAGAAGAATCGTGATGAAGTGGTCGTCGGAACGGTCATTGAAGTCGTCAAAGGCGGCTTGATTGTTGATATCGGTTTGCGTGGCTTCTTGCCAGCATCACTGGTTGAACTTCGTCGCGTCCGAGATCTCACCCCATATATCGGCAAACAGGTCGAAGCACGAATCATCGAACTCGATAAGAATCGAAATAACGTCGTGCTCTCGCGTCGTGCCTATCTTGAACAGACTCAATCTGAGTCACGCACCTCATTCCTCAACCAACTTCAACGCGGACAGGTCCGAACTGGAGTTGTCTCTTCGATCGTCAACTTTGGCGCCTTCGTGGATCTTGGTGGCGTAGATGGCTTGGTTCACGTCTCTGAGCTTTCATGGAAGCACATCGATCATCCAGGTGAAGTAGTTGCCGTCGGTGATGAAGTAACCGTAGAAGTACTTGAAGTGGACTTTGAGCGCGAGCGTGTCTCACTCTCACTCAAAGCAACACAAGAAGATCCTTGGCAGGCATTTGCTAGAACGCACACCATCAATCAAGTGGTCCCAGGCGAAGTTACGAAGTTGGTTCCATTTGGTGCATTCATTCGAGTATTCGATGGAATCGAAGGTCTCGTACATATCTCTGAGTTGGCCGAACGCCATGTCGAGATTCCAGAGCAGGTGGTTCAGGTCGGCGACCAACTCTTCGTCAAGATCATTGATATCGATCTCGAACGACGTCGAATTTCTCTTTCGCTGAAGCAGGCCAATGAAGGTCATGATGTCGAGGTTGAAGCCTTTGATCCCTCGCAATACGGAATGCAGGCTCGTTACGATGAGAATGGCAACTTCATCTACCCAGAAGGATTCGATCCAGAGACGCAGGAATGGCGTCCGGGTTACGAATCCCAGCGTGAAGAGTGGGAGCGTCAATACGCAGAGGCGCAGGCTCGTTTTGTAGCCCATAAGAAGCAGAAGGCGGAAGCGAAAGCCGCTGATGCTGCTGCCGCTGAAGCTGGCGTAACTGCTGCGACAGCCGAGGGAGCCACCGAGTAGCTAGCGGAGACGCTCAATCGGGTGTTCCAAGTAGTTCCTCTGTCCTTGCCTTGAGCGCCAAGGACTTCTGAAGAATGCCAGACCTGTGAACGGGTCTAAAACTAGCTGAGATTCAAGCGTTCGACTCAGCCAGAGAGAATCGGTGCGATTCCGGGTAGATCTACTCGCTGATGTAAGTGGGAGGTCTGATCAATAGTCAGTTCTTCCAAGTTCCACTGGACTTCAATAAGGTTAAGGAATGCCGCGTCGCTATGGACTCACGATAACAAGAAGGCGATTAACTTGGACCCAAGTGGTTTTGGCAGTCATGATTATGTTGCCAACGTCGAACTCATTCGCGTCTACGGATAACCCATTTCCGGGAGTCCCATATGAAGGCGAGGTTCCTGGTTACACAGTTGAAGTACCTTGCCAGGCTGATGGTGATTGTGGAATCGGAATTGTTCCTGTGGTTTCCTGTCCAGCTTACTCAGCCGCCGACGGAAGAAATGGCTATGCGAACGATGGACCTGCGGGAGATCCGCATAAGAAAGTGGGTTTTGCAAGACGTTTCTGCCGCAACTCTTGGCTACCTCCTACAACTGCTGCAGACGATGAAGACTTTCGTAATAGACAACGTTTGGCAGAAGCTAGAGCCACCGAGGAATCTCAAGCCTGGAACGCAGCGAATCCAGGCCGACAAAAGTGCGTGCAGTGGGGTCCGATTGTCCATGCAAATGGCGTAAGTACAGCGTCTGGAGGAGTTTGTGCAAATCCGGTCGAAGCAGGTTCTGGAACTACTGTTCCGTCGCAAGACGCTGCTTCCGTTACTGCGCCTTCAAATTCAGGTTCTTCGTCGCCGAGTCCTTCACCAACTCCTACGGCAGCCACTAGTTCGAATTCTGCAAACTTTGTTGAAGATACTTCTTATCGAGGGAGCGGCTACCCCTTCACAAAGGTATTTCGGGGCCAGTTAAGCACCAGTGATTGTCCGATTGGTTACCAGGGTGCGAATGGATTGATTGCCGCCATCGGAATTGGAACATTCACAGAATGTTGGCCTGAAAATGCTTGGCAAGCAAACAGACTCGGCGGTGACATTTGGGAGCAGTTCAAGAGTTCAAATGGAACTTACGACGTCACGGCAGAAGTCAAACGAAGAGAAAATGTGCAAGCTCTGAAAGTCGAGGCCAAGAGAGTTGCTCAGATAGCTGCAGACCAGACCCCTGGCATTCAACGTTGTAGTAGATGGACAGGTTACGGGGAAACAGGAACTGAATGCGCCTACTCCTTTATCAACCCTTCAGGAGGTTCCACGACAGGGGGAACAATTGGAAGCGATTCAAAGACGATTACAAGTCCGGGTGCGCTGGACTCCGCAAGTTCTGCATTGAATTCTGGAACTTCAACCGGCACAGGTTCGTCAGGCAGTACCTCAAATACTTCACCATCGTCATCCGGACCACAACCATCTGTCGACTACTCGCAGTATGGAATTGGAAAGCCATTTACAAAGATTGTAGAAGGAGCTATTTCAACATCTCGTTGTCCAGCTGGATTCCAGGCAGCGAGCAACTATTTTGAATGGCTGAAAGCGACAGAGTGCTGGCCCGAAGATGCTTGGCTGTCATACAGCAGAGGTGGGGCTACTTGGTCAAGTTTTAAACAATCTCTCGGAGGCCAGTCCCTTCAAAATCAAATTGAACGCGAGATGCGGATCACTGCTGTAAGGGCATTAGCACTTCAGCAAGCACAAGACTTGTCCTGGAAGACACCAGGTTTACGGAGGTGCGTTTCGTGGAATGTTTATGACAAACAAGGGAATGAGTGTGCGTTTGTTCCAAATCAGAATTCAGGCTCTAGCGGAATTGCAAGAACAATTGTCGATACGGCGTCAACTGTTGTTGTGGACTCCAAGACTGTCGTTAGGAGTGCTAAGGGACTAAGTCGAACTGAATGGACAAGTTCCCTGGCATATTCACAAATTGACTGTTCGGTAGGTTTTGCGAAAGAGAGTTCGTTAGATCTCAATGGAACTGCTGATACTTCTGATGACACCTGGATTACTCAATGTCTGGAAAACAAGTTACTCATACCTGTGGATTCTGCTTCGATTGCTTTCCCATCAGAATCAGCAGGAGTGACTACTCCCGAGCTCTCAGACACCGTCTCAGTAATCACCTCTGAATCTTCCGTGGTAGTCGGCGCAGCTGTTGAAACTGCAATAACAGTGACCTCAAGCGCTGATGTCAAATCACAATCGGTTGAAGCAAAGGGTAGTGCAGATGAGATTCTTTCCTATGCCTCAAACATTGAAACCGAGGAAATTGCCAAAGATATTTCTGATGTTGTCGCGCGATTCACGCAAATAAAGTCCATCAAGAAGTCGAGTCATATGGTTTCCGCATCGGATGAGCTGAGGGTCACATACACTTCAAACAATCCTCGACGATGTTTGATCAGGGCAGGTGGATTCGAATATACTTCCATATCATTCAGTTCCAGCCAAAAAGTTCAGATTAAGCCTTTACGAACCGGATCTTGTGAGATTGCTGTCATCCTGATTTCATCGCTAGGAAACTCTTATTCGACATCGAAGGTTTACAAAATTCAATCTAAAGGCTGATGCGCACCTTCTAGTCTTCTCCTCCTGTGATGTGTCCTCCTTCATGGCCTAAGTGCGTGTTTGAAGGCTTGTCACACATGTTGGGAGTTGGTTTTGCGCTTTATTGGAGTTCATGTAGTGAACCTTTCCGGCAGAAGAGCAAATGCATTTATGTGTTGCAAGGAACAAGCTGATTTCGAACGTTACTTACAAGCTGATGGTCTTTGTGGCTTCCTATCTCCGCTGGGCCCCTGCTCGTTGAATGTCTCGAATAGGTTTCGAAACTGAGTCCCTCGAAGGTTGATGAACCTTTCTCGATTCTGGCCAGCCGGGGTTCAACCAATGGTTCGCGCGTCTTGGAAAGGTCCTGAACGGTTCATTGGGTTGGGAGTCTTGCGCGCCACCCAGGAGGGTTGCGAAGTGTTGTTTATTTGGGCGCCAGAGCGGTTAAGGTGGAGATTTTCAAGATTCTTGCTGCCTGGAATAGCCACTTATGCGGCTTGAGGAGCCACCGAGTAGTTTCATCCCGTGCTCACCGTTGCGGTCACTGGGGGAATCGGTTCAGGTAAGTCACTCGTCGGTGACTACCTTGAGGCACTTGGCGCTATCGTCATCGATTCTGATCAACTTG
>Ga0194115_10001802_pt1 | contig 26524 bp, 46 predicted proteins | sample TA2MahsurfametaG_3_FD_148656 | JGI IMG/M metagenome (GOLD analysis project Ga0194115, IMG submission 148656) | Freshwater microbial communities from Lake Tanganyika, Tanzania - TA2015002 Mahale S4 surface | ecosystem: Environmental > Aquatic > Freshwater > Lake | place: Tanzania: Lake... | reverse complement strand
TTCTTTGTTTTCATTCAGGGTTCTCGATGAATCATATTTCATCATCAGTTTCACTCTCTCAAGTGCCTCTTCGGGACTATATCTTGGTTGTACCATACAAAATCTTTTTTTTATAAATATATTGTTAAGCGAAATCGGACCCACCGGTCTTACCCATAACTCTATCGCTCTTCCAAACATATTTTGGGTCGTTCATATAAGTCTTACCCAATTTTCTACCACTTTCCCATTTTGTAACACCGATTTGGTTAGCTTTACTTCTTGCAACCCCTGTCTCCCATTTTTTTACAGGTTTCCCTGATGGGGCGGAAGCTCCCGCACTTCCTGAAGCTGATTTACCTGCATCGGTTTGTTCATCCATTTCCTCAACCTCACTTGTGGTTGTATATTTCTTAAAAAAACGAATCAATTGGTCCACGTCTAATATCATGACAATAAATATTTTTGGAAATAATAAAAAAAACTTATATTTGCAATATGAGAAAAATAATTTTTATATTAACAACACTTTTTATTCTGAGTGCCTGTGAAAAATATGTTACAAACATATCCGACTTATCTTTGAGTGGGAAATATGTTGTTTCAAAATTAGATATTACTAACGTGGACCAGAATCATTCCGAGGATTCACTTTACACAATTGGTTCAACTTATTATAACCCCATTTTACCTCATCCCTTCGATACAATAAAAATTAATAGGTTTTACCTTCATTTGGACTATAATACTGTCAGAATGAAACTATTAGGGGTTACACAAGACGGTAGAGATATTTGGCAGTACGGAGTGTCTCCTAATCAGATTTTCTATAGGATTTTTGGGAATACAGCATATCACTACGGATACTTGCAATTTGATTATATAACAAAGGATAATTCCTCTCGGATGCTGACTTTTTTTATTGAAGATGATGGATTAGAAAATCTTCAATTAAAAAGTTCAGGTGCTTGGTTCAGAGGTAAGTTAGGTGAAAAACAGGTTATGACTTTATATCTAACCCGAGTAGGTCCCTAATATAAATCTACCTTTGGTAATAAATTGGGATTGATAGTGTAGTATTCATTCAAAAATGATACCAATTCATCTTCATCAAGTTCAACTTTTTCTTTTCGGACTATTTCATCGTCTTCAAAATCATATGATACCAATTCATCTTCATCAAGTTCAACTTTTTCTTTTCGGACTATTTCATCGTCTTCGAAATCATCGTCGAAAAAATCAAAACTTTCTGTGACTAAATCAAAACCATAATCCTCTACAATCGTATAATTTATATTATCGGTCCTTAGAGTATCCTCACTATCTTCGATTAGTTTGAATGAGACCTCCAAAATGTTCGAATCTACATTCAAAAAATATGACACAATTTCTTTAATTTCCATATCTTTTTTTATTAGAAATATATTAAAAAATGATAAAAGTCATATTTTAAATTAATTAAAAATCAATTTTCTTGTGTTTATTTGTTATTATATTTGAAACATAATTCAAGTTATGAGATTCAATTCTATTACTATCGACAACTTTTATGAGAACCCAATTGAAGTTAGAGAATTTGCGTTGAAACAGGAGTTTAAGGTTAGGGGTAATTATCCAGGTCAAAGAACAGTTTCTTTTTTGACTGACGCACTCAAACAAAAATTCAGACAAATTCTATACCCATTTGCCGGTGATATTATATGGTGGGGTGGTGATTACACAGGTTCTTTCCAATATACTGTAGCTAGTGACAGGTCTTGGATACATTCCGATTCAACAACTGATTGGGCGGCAGTTATTTACCTTACACCTGATGCCCCATTGACTGCAGGTACAGGTATTTTCAGACACAAAAAAACAGGATGGATGCATTACGATTATAAAAAAGAAAATGAACCAGGTTACATAGAATCTGCACCTCCTAATAATGAAATGCAGGATTTTACAAAATGGGAAATGGTTGATAGAGTTGGTAATATTTTTAACAGATTGATTATGTATAGAGCCGATAACTACCATGTTTCGTTAGATTATTTCGGGCAAAATATGCACGACGGTAGGCTATTTCAAGTATTTTTCTTCAACACTGAAGAATAAAAAAAGGGAGGATAAGCTCCCTTTTTTTTATCTAAAATTTGCGCCACATAACCATGTTACTAAAGACCTTCTGTGACCAGAAGTCAATGGGGAAACTCTATGAAGTATAAATGAAGGGAAAAAAGCAATAATTCCTTTTCCTTTATTCACCGAACTTATTCTATCACCTAAATTGAGTTGTAAGTCGCCGCCAGTATATTCGGAAGGGTCTGTTAATTGTAAAACAACTGACAATTTTCTATTCGACATATTTGGTCCACAGTCAGCGTGCCAATCATAATGACCCTCATTTTTTGCATCATATGTAGTATACTGAAGAGAGTCCTGAAAACCCCAAATATCAAAGTTCCACATTTTTGAATTTGCGTCTATTGCTAAATCTGTTATTTTTTTGTATACCCAAGAGGATTGTTCAGTCTCATCAATCCAAGATATATCACTAGTTCTGTATGTGGTCGCCGTAGTATTTATTCCTGTAACCGCAGCACGTAATCCATTTTTTTCACCAAGTTTGATAATTTCAGAGAGTTCTTGGTCACTGAAAACATTTGTATAAAAATAATAGTTCCAATAGTTTACTTCATTTCTCTGTTTTTCGATAAATAATCTTGATGCTGACATAATTTTTTTTGAAAAATAATCAAACAAAAAAATTATATCAATAAAAAACCCCTCGTTTGAGGGGTTTTATTTATTTTATAACTTTCATTCTATTGAACATTTCGATAATTTTGGTTTGTTGTTTGATAACAGATTCTTTCAAATCCTCATCAAGATGTTCTAACTCATCCGTCCCAAGGAAATCATTAATTTCTGACCAAGATTTGTCTTTAGGGTCAAAAATTTTTAATTCGTCCTCAGATGGTTTGTCGTCGATTGTATCAACTTCAATTCGATTGTCCTCATCAGAACCTTCATTATAACTTGAACGTTGATATGGTCCAGCTTTTCCTGGTCCCTCACTATCAAAATCATAAGGTGGTTTCATTGCTCCGTAGATTCCTTGAACTCCTGAAATATCCTGTTCGTCTAGTTCTTGTTCTTCTTCGGAGAAAGCTGATTCCATTTTTTCATAACATTCATCGCACTCTGCCTCGAATTGTGGAAATGCATCACCACCTGAAGTTGCTCCACCACTTTCAAAGTTGTAAGGTTCCCAAACGTCTTCATCATCCAAATCCATATCGTTAGCTTTTCTTGTATAAGGTCCATCACCTTCTGCGGGTCCTTTTGTTTTAAAATTATATGCGGATTTGATATTTGATAAATCTGTGTCAGGGGCATTTCCACCACCCGTGAATCCTTGCTCATACATTTCACTTGAGTCAATCTGTAAATCGTCTGAACCAACTGTTGCGTCATTTTCATTATCGGGGTCTTCAAAATTATCCACAAAATCATCATCAACCTCGTTTGTTATTCTTTTCATTCCGTGTTGTTGCTCAAAACTTCCTTCATAATTGTCATCACCTTGTACATAGTCAAAATGTCCTTTCAAATCCAAATCTCTCACATTGTAAATGTCATCTAATTTCCCTGTTTTGTAACCTTCTGTAGTCTCTTCCATATCTCCATTGGGTTTTGCCATCCCTAAAAAATTTCCTTCAGTATCAAATGAAGGTACTTCGTCACCTAAAGTCATGTCATCTTCACTAATTCCTTCCATTTTAGAACCACATTGTTCACAGATTCCTTCATAAATTGTACCACCACCACATTCATTACACATTTCTTGTTCTTCAACCAATTGTTTAGTTGGGATGGTCGATTGTTCGTTGATTCCCATGTTTGTGTAAGGTTTTACTTCACCTTTGTTGTTCACCACTAACCCACCTTTATCGTTGGCAAAATCTTGAACAAATAAAGGTTGTGTGTTTTCCACCTTCGGTTGCATGGTTTGATAACCATTATAAATTTCTCTATGTTTTGATAAAATATCGTTTTTTTCATCAGCCGATATTTGACCTAATCCCCATATTTTCATAATATCATGTTTTTTATAAATACCTCAAAAAAATCTTTTATTTTATTTGATTTATTTAATCACCCTTTTTATATTTGTTACGCAGATGTTGTTTCATTTTCAGTAGTATCTTGGTAATTTACTCACTGCCTAACTCTAACACATCTGTTTTTTTTTTAAAACAATTCAATACAATGCAAACATTAATTTTCAACACAACGACCAAAACCGTTACCGTTTTTGAAGGTGTAAAAAGTCAATCTACAATAATCTACACCTTTACTAATGTCCCAACTGTAAAAATAAACGAGAGTATTTACGAAGTGATGAGAGAGAGATATGAATACAGTGAAGACACAGAAAAAAAAATGAGAGAACCTGTGGCTAGATTTCCAATCTCTGCAACTAACATGCTAATTGAGAAATAATCTATGAAACCAGATTATCTTAAACTTATAAAAGAATATAACTCCCATGGTATTCTTCTAGACCAAGAAGGCTTAATTAATGCTATGGATATTTGTTTTGAAAAAGGTAAAATTGAAGGTGTGAGTCAGGTACTCAAATGGTTATCTAATTCAAGCTATCTATCTGATAACATAAAATACATAATAGAAGAATGGGAAAATCAAAACTCTTGATATATGACTACCGAGGAACTTATTGATGAACTTCTACACGAAGCGGAAGAACTTAAACTCAGAGAGCACGTTTTAGATTCTTGTAGAAAAATCATGGATTTGAATCCTAAAATGGAAAAGTATGACGCACTCAAGTTGAGTTTCGATAATGCGAAATTACATGCAGGATTTTTTGGAAAAACTTATGAACACTATAGATAAACAATATCAAGATTTATTACAATCCATAATTGATTATGGAGTAGAAAAAAAAGACCGTACCGGTACTGGTATCAAGTCAATTTTTGGTTATACGATAAGACATAAAATGTCCCAAGGGTTTCCACTATTAACCACAAAAAAAATGGCATGGAAAACTATTGTAACAGAATTACTTTGGTTTCTACGAGGAGACACCAACATCAAATTCTTATTGGATTATGATTGCCACATTTGGGACGGCGACGCATACAAGAACTATGTCACTAAAACATCAATGGATGTAGACAGACAATACTCAAAAGAAGAATTCATCAATCGTATCAAAAACGATGATAAGTTTGCAAAAAAATGGGGTAAATTAGGACCAATTTATGGTGAACAATGGAGAAATTGGAAACAATATAAATGGGATAAAGTTGATATGGATACTCGTATTGAATATGTTGACCAAATCGCAAACCTTATCAACGAACTCAAAACAAATCCCGATAGTAGAAGATTGATGGTTAGTGCTTGGAATGTAGGTGAATTAGACCAAATGGTTTTACCACCATGTCATTATGGATTTCAAGTTTATACAAGAGAGTTGACCATAGAGGAAAGAGTAAAAGCATATGAATGTGCAGGATATATCAAAAATATAGACCCATTGGATTATGCACCCAAAAGAGCAATATCCTTGATGTGGAATCAACGAAGTGTAGATACATTTTTAGGATTACCATTTAATATTGCTTCATACGCATTATTACTTGAAATAATTGCTAAGGAAGTGAACATGATACCTGAAGAATTGATTGGAAACCTCGGTGATACCCATTTATATTCGAATCATATCGAACAAGCAAAGGAACAAATAGGTCGTACACCATATGAATTACCAAGTGTAAAGATTACAGAAAGAAATTGGTATATGCATGAACAAGTAAAAAAACAAATGGGTGAAAAAAATTTTGACCAAAAAATATCGAGTTACAGACCTGATTGTTTTGAATTACAAAATTACGAATCCCATCCAAAGATTAAAGCTCCACTTTCGAATTAACGGTAAAAGTTTATATAAGCACCTAAAAGTGCTTTCGAAAATTTTCTTGCAAGAGAATTGATTTTATCCATGTCATCTAAACTAACATCAATATCCTTGTCTTGAATATAATCAAATATATTTGATATAAATTTATCTTTTGATTCATCCGCGGCGTCCAAAAGTTTCTGAAATACCTCATCATCTTCTCTACCTTCTCCGTAGTATCTATCTATGTGTTCTTTACCTGAATATATAAACGGTGCGGCACTAAGCATATTCACAATTCCTGAATCTTGTACAAGTTTTAAATAGTCTCTGAACCATCTCCAATCAAAATATTCAAAAACATCAGGGTTCTTTTCAAAAAAATCCCAACCAATATTTACATTAACTTGTTCGTCAATTTTTTTTCTGTCTACTAATTTCCAAGCGTCGGTGCTAGTAATAAGTGCAAGTTTGCTTCCATTATCCCAATCAACATTGATGATGCTTTCATCTCTCACTTCAAACGGGTCACGCGTGATTTTTGTAACAGTACCAGTAGTTCCTGGTTCAACACTTGTCTCACCCTCCATATGATAACAAACAATTTTGTCACCAACTTCTAAAGGGGGGTTCATTTTAGGTTTCATACACAAATAAATATATCAGTTATATTTATAAAATGTATGGAATTTTTAATAAATGAAAGTCAACTCAAGTTAATTTTACAAGAACAAGATAAATCGAAAATGAGTTCTTATTTGAAACAACTATACTCTTTCACGAGTGACATTGTATCAAAAACGCAGAAGAAATTTAATTTAAATTTAAGACTTTTTCTTACGTGGGGCGCTTCAGTAGGAGGATTAGTTTTACCACTCAATAACTATATTGATACAGGTAACTTCCATTTGAATGATTATCAAAAAAGTTTGATTTTAGTTGGGGTTGCAAGCATTTTATATTTTGATAATAAAATCATGTTCTATAAGATTCACAAAATTATCAAAAAGGAAAATTTAGAAGAACAATTCAACAAAGTATTAGACAAAGGAAGTGAATTACGTCTTGCGTTTTTCAATTTTTTAGAGTCTTTGAATCTATCATTCAGAACCATGGGGGAGCTTGTAAGTTATAGTTTTTTGATACCAATTTTTCAAGATATATTCGACATCGCTAATAGCAACGCTGACCCTAATGTTATTGTAACAAAAATAGTAAAAAGACTTTTAGCGTCCGGATTAGTGACTGTTAGTAGTGAAACTTTGACAACAATTATCCGAAAAATTATTAGGAGATTTCGTTAAAAAATTCCGAGGGGTTAAATATTTCAGGTACTTCCCCATTGCCGGAAATCTCACCAAGTATTTTATATAAAATTAATGATGTTTGGAAATATATGTTCGTTTTTTCAACTTGCAGTTCATCCTCCCAAGTTTGATAAATGACATCGTCAACTTTTTGTGACCACTCGTACTCATCATACATAAAATTTAAAATCATCGCCCCAAAATTATTAACTCTATTTTCATAAATTGTTACTGGTCTATTTTCCCATACAATCTTTTCAATATGTACAAAAACATCTAAATCCACAACAGATTCACTTTCACGAACCCAAATAAAATTTTTTGGAAACTCATAAGAAAGTTTTAATTTTAAGGAGTCATCAAAAAAAGAAATTTTTGAAAGATTTTTATCAAGGGCTTGAATTGCCTCCGAATATTTTTTTAGGTTTATATAAGCGTTTCTTGGTTTTTCACCGTCAACTAAAATTTCAGTACTATAAGAAAAAGATTGACCCAAAAAATTGAAATTTTCCAAGATGATTGAATCCACATCATATTTCATTTTGTCTAAAATATATGAACTGTTTTTTTGGGGTAGAGTACAATTAACCTCAAAAGTCACATAATTTTTTTCCTGACCTATAGAAATAAAATCGTAGGAATAATCTCCAATTTCGAACGTTTTATAGCCAAACAACTTTTTTATAATACTAAAATTGGGAATCATTTCTTTAATAATTTTTCAATCACCTTCTCAACTTCATCTTTTTTTAATCTATGTTTATGAGGATATTTGTTAAACCATTCTATTGCAACATCTTCCAAACTTCTCATCTCCTTTTTTGACCTTCTTTGAAATCCAGCCCTTTGTGCTTCTATTTCATGTGGTTGTGTATAATATTTGAATGGTTCTGTTGGCTCGATTCCGAATATTTGACCCCGTTCTGTTTGTTTGATATGTTCTAACTCGTGAGATACGACTTCATTCAACTCTCTAATCAAATCTTGTAAATGATTTCTGTTAAGATTTGGATTAGTAAGAATTGTTAATGCAATTGTATCATCATCAGAATAAAAATCTCCTTCGACATCAAAATCATCTATAGTGGGGTCCAAAATTAATTCAAGATGAATTGAAAACTTGGTATCAATCTTGGCAAAATCATAGACTAACGTGTCACTATCAATATCTTCAGGTAAATCGAAACTACCTTCTCTTTGATGCTTGTATACACTAAAAATATCCTTGACAATCTTTCTGACAATACCGTCGTTTTTAGATTCAATAATGAGTTCTTTGATATTATCAATTTTCATTATTGATAAATACCACCGAGTGGAATTGATAGTCCAACCGCACATCTGAAATCTTTCATGTAATTGACAGCAACTGAAAAATCAAACCCTTGGTTTGTTTTCAGAAGGCACCTGAGTGGGTTTACTTTAACCCAAATATCAGGTCTGACTGATAAACTATCAACAAAACTTTCAATAAAAAAACCACCCATGAGAGATAATTTGTTATTGGTATTGAAATTGATACCCACTCTATTGATGATTGTCAGGGGGGTTGTATAAATATAAGGTTGGGGGAATGTTGTCTTAAAATAACCTCCAACATAAAGCCCAAGAGGGTTGAATCCTTTATATGTTGCAATTAAAGATTTTTGACTTGGTACATATAAAATGTCGGTAGATTGACAGAATATTTGTGAAGAAAAAATTAATAAAATTGATATAAGTATTGTTTTCATGATGCAAATATAATATTTTTATTCAAACAAACAAAGGAGGTTTGGCAGAGTGGTTGAATGCGTCAGTCTTGAAAACTGAATTACTCGTAAGGGTAACTGGGGTTCGAATCCCTGAACCTCCGCAAACAAAATGTAGGTAATTTTTACTTTTTTTTGTTTTGACTCTTTTCTTTTTTTCTTTTATTTTTTCAAAAAAATTATGTCAAGATTAAAGGAACTAAAAAAACAATATCCTGAATTAAACATCACGGTTTTTGATATTCTTTGCAGATTAGATACTACCAAAACTCACAAGTATTTAGCGCTTCTATGCAAACTTTTTGGTGAGAGATTTGATTTCAAAAAACAGAATGTGGATTCTTCGGTATACGCTCATAGAATTAAAGAGATGCGAGAGCGTTTACAAAATTATGGAATTGATTGTGAAGGTCTCACTACAAATCAAATTTACTTCGTGTGGTATTTATCAGACAATTTTTCACACAACCTCTACTCTACTTTTAGTGAGTTTACTGAACTTATGGAGAGAGGATTGGTAGAAAAAAATGATGTGACCTCTTATAGTTCCGTAGATGAGATGAGAGGTGCTATTACTTTGGCATCTATAAGAGCGTTTTCGAATGAAATGGAAAATCAAATTATCAAGGAATATGAAGATGAAACTTGGGTAATGGTTCGACCACTAACTTTTTTATCCTCGTTAAAATATGGCGCAGGCACAAAATGGTGTACAACTTCCAAACACGAAAAACATTATTTTGAGAGATATTGGAGACAGGGTATTTTAGTGTATTTTATCAATAAAAAAACAGGATATAAATTCGCTGGTTATAGAGAATTTGATAACAAAGAATTGAGTTTTTGGACCGCTGAAGACCAAAGAATCGATTTCTTAGATGTAAATATTGATGATTATTTGTTTCCAATAGTCTGTAAAATATTCAAATCCCTAGATTCTAATAAAAACTTATGTTCCGCTGAACTACAGGAACAGGTTCATCAGGAGTGTCTTACAGAGATTGAGAAAGTTAATGAATTGAGAGTTGTGGATGATGTACCAAATATAGTCCTTACCATGGACGAATCTATCCCTGCGACTGCCGAAGAATACAGACACTACGGTACAGCAATACGTGAATTATATCATAATGGAACACAAGTACCGGTGTATGAACGACCTAATATCGCTTAAATAAAAAACCCACCATTTGGTGGGTTTTTTATTATTAGTGGTAGTATATTTATATAAGATGCAAAAACTTAACGAATTATACGACAAGTATAACGTTACGCTGAAAAATACCTCCACGGGTAATTTCAAATCTTTGGAACGTTCTATTTCTGAACTTGAAAAACTTGACAAGGTTCTTTTGCTTGCCTGTTCGAATAGATACAATTGGGACCCAAACAACGTAGACATCCCTAAGTCAACTATTTTAGCGATGATAATTGAGGAATATCTTGGTAGTAAAGCGGTCCTAATCGATGTCCCTGAACTAAAGATTCATCCTTGTGAGGGAAATGTTTCGAGAGCAGACGGTAATTCTTGTGGATTAAAAAAGGCGAAATTAGATGATGAAAGGAAAAACCCAACAGGTCATCATAGATGTTGGGCAAGCATCAATTTCAAAGATGATGAACTTTGGAAAATATCTAAGGAGTTATTTGAATCTAATGCTGTAATATTTTTTGCTTCAGTAAGATGGGGTCAAGCCAGTGTTTTTTATCAACAACTAATTGAAAGATTGACTTGGTTAGAAAATAGGTTTGCTACGTTGGGAGAATCCAATCTTTTAGAAAATATACAAAGTGGTTTCATTTGTACAGGTCAAAATTGGAATGGTGTTGACGTTGTGGATACCCAAAGAAGAGTTCATACATTCTACGGGTTCAAACCAAATGATAAGTTTTATTGGAATTGGCAATTTACAAGTAAGATTACTGATGAAACTCAACAGTCTTATAAAGAGGCTTTCCCTGAGTTTGTAAAGAAGTTTAAAGTAAAAGATTTATATTAGTACTATCAATTCTCCATCAATTTCTTCGAGTTCTAAATTATCATTTGTCAAAATATAAGTTATTATTTCTTCATTGATAGGAAACTCTCTAACACAGTCAACAATTAAGTTATTTGTTGCTTTGTATTTGAAATATTTAATCTTTTCTATATCAATCCAATTCTTCAATTTCAACAATTAAGTTTGACTTACCTTTTATTACACGATGCCAAACAAATTTTGGAATCCAAAGTTGTTCGGCAACAACCAATTTGTTCGGCAAACTGTCGTCTTTTTGAAAAGACCATCCACCATCTTCAATTATTGTAACTTTTCTATCTTTCAAATCTTGATGCCACTTCAATTCATCAGAATCAACATCTGGCGAAAAAGTCCTTGTGATTTTTCCTAATTTGTCTTTTGTTTGTTCAAATGGAAAAGTCATAATTTTGTTTGTCGGCTTTTAAAGGTCTCGAGTTCCAATGAACTTTGACTGGAAATTTAATAGGAATAAACCTAAAAAAATCAATTATTTCTTTCTCAATTTTACTGAACTTATTACGAGTTCGGGTTGATAGTCTATTAACAGATGGTTCGGTATCTATAAAAACATGAATTATTGGAGGTTGATAACTTCCTTTCAATATATCATGAACCACCATTTTGTCAAACCTATCATCTCTCTCTTCAAATTCTATTCGAGGAAAAACAACATTGTCCAAATAACGTTGTAAATAAGCTTCAAGTTTATCTGAGGTCATTACCAAGAATTTGATGAAGATAATCCGAGTTGTTTAGCATATCTACCAACATTACAAGACCAATAACCAGCGGTGGTTCTATCTTTCTTTTGGTCACATTTGTGTCTTGCTCTGAATGATTTTGCGGCACCTTTATTTCTGTTTCGAACTTTAAGTTTCGGGTCTCCGAAAGTTACTTTTTTCACGTTCCCATTCTTTGATTTCACGTAGACCGCAAACTTTTTAGGTCCACCTGGTGTTCTAAATGGTTTACCAAGTTTGACGTTTTTACCTCTGTGTTTAGCTTCCTCAAGAACTTCTTCTTCATTGAGCTCAAATGGGGCATCGAGGTATACAATTTCTTCACCAATCTTAACTCTTTTGCCTAAATCTGACTCCACCATGAAAGTGTCCTCTTCGTTGAGTTCAATTTTATTTTCAAACCAAAGTTTTCTCACCTCATTAACCAAATCAAAATATCCCTCGGAATATACTCTGAAAATATTATTTGTAAGAGTCAGACCATTTTCTATGTGATAATGTAAAGCATCAGAAATATTGACATCTTCTTTTAAAATGAGTGATTTGTCAAGATGTTCCTCTAAAGTTTCTCTTATTAATTGTCTTAAGTTTTTCATACTATTGTGGTTTTAAAACTGCAAGAACCTCAGGAAATTCTTTATCTAATATTTCTTCATCTTTACCTTCGTAAGGTATGTTTTGAAGCACATAACGGATTGCATTCAAACCTGAGACTCTTTTATCTTGGCCATCTATTACCACCCAAGGATTATTGACCGTAGATGTTTTGTCAAATAATTTTTCTTTGAACTCCGTAAATCTATCCCACAAATCTTGCATTTTTGAGTCGTTTGGTGAATATTTCCAATATTTTAAAGGCGATTTTTGTCTAATATCAAATCTTCTTTTTTGAGTATCTTTGTCTATCGAAAACCAAAGTTTGAAAAGATAATCCCCTTCTTTGACTAAATCATTTTCAAAATCTTCCACATTGTTCATGAAATCCTCGTATTCCTCAGGTGTACCATAGCCCATGACAGGTTCAATTAAACCTCTATTGTACCAACTTCTGTCAAACAAATTAATCATACCCGGTCTAATTTGTTTTTTGTATCTATTCCACCAATCTTTCCTGTCTTCAGGACTTGGTACACCCAAAGCGACTACGTTGTAGTATCTCGGATTTAAATTTTCTGTGAACTTTTTGATTGTAGACCCTTTACCAGCTGAATCTCTTCCCTCAAAAACAATTATCACTGTTTTTCCTGTTTCTTTCAACCATTCTTGTAATTTCAAGAGTTCTATTTGTAATTCATATAATTCTTTTCTGTAAACTTTTTTCGGAATTATTGATGGTTCTTCTATCTCGAACTCATAATCTTCTCTTTCGGGTTCTGTACCATACAATCCTTTTCTTTCTCTGTATTTCAGAGAATTAAGAATCTTACCTAAATAGTCTTGAACATTTTTTGTTTTGTCTCCCTTTTTTAAAATAACCTTTCTCAATCCACGCTCCATCAAATCAAAATCTATAATTTGAGCTTCAGCCAATTTTGAAAGGTCCATCAACATTTTTTCAATTGTTGGGGAATATAGTTTCATCACCTCGAGCGTATGAACAAACTTTTTGAGATTCATATTCATAGAGGGTCCCTGATTTACTTTAGGGTCAACACCCATCACTGATTTGATTCTTTCTATTTCGTTCAATAATTCCACTAAATAATTTTATTAATAAATACTCTCCTCAATAAAAATATCCCCATTTTTCTTTACCTGAGTGAGGTTGCAAATCTTTCAATTCTATCTCACTTGTCTGAATAATATATTTATGTAAAAATAAATTACTATGCTTCTAAAAGTCGGGTCTAAGGGAGAAGACGTTAAAAAACTACAACAAAAACTAGGTTTAGGTGCAGATGGAATATTTGGTAAACTAACTGAGGAGGCCGTCAAATCATTCCAAACAAAAGGTGGATTGACTCCCGATGGTATTGTGGGTGAACAAACTTGGCAAAAAATTATGGGTCAAGGTGTTCTTATTACAGAGCCTGCATCGGGCGGTCATGTATTACAACCTTTAGCTGATGTAGATTGTCTGAAATTAGAAAAATTAAAAGGTCATATTCCTGATAATGTAATTGCACAAATACCTGATACAGCAAAAAACTTCGGTATTGACACCCCTCTAAAACTTGCTCACTTCTTGGCTCAGTGTGGTCATGAGTCGGGCGGGTTTAGACTTACTCAAGAAAATTTAAACTATTCAGCTCAAGGTCTAAAAAACATTTTCCCGAAATATTTTCCAGGGAATCTTTCAGAGTCATATGCACGTAATCCTCAAAAAATTGCATCAAAAGTTTATGGTGGTAGAATGGGTAATGGACCCGAATCAACAGGTGAGGGATTTAAATTCAGAGGAAGAGGTTACATTCAACTTACAGGAAAAGATAATTACACAGCTTTTGGGAAAGCCATAAATGAAGATATTGTAGGTAATCCTGATTTGGTATCAACAAAATATCCTTTGCTTTCAGCTGCTTGGTTTTTTAGTAAAAATTGTATTAAAAGATGTGTTGATGACTCGAACGCATCGGTCACGTCTGTAACAAAGTGTGTAAATGGCGGAACCATTGGTTTGCCTGACAGATTGAAACACTTTCAAGAATACTATAATTTATTAAAATGATGGTCACAAAATTATCAGAACTTAATATTTTTATAATTTTCAATAATATTTATAGTCGACATCACCGCAAGGTGTTCTCATATATCCTTTCCAAAAGACCCGCAAATTTATTTTGTGGGTCTTATTTTTTTTTAATATCTTTGTAGAGTGGAAGAGAACCAATTATATTCTGAAATTGAAAAATTAATAATAAGATGGTCCAATGATGGTACTCAGACCGAAGGAACATTGGCTAGAGAAATTATGGATTTACTTCAGAAGAATAATTCCAATGTTCATGATTCAGATTTCATGTATAAATGGATAACCAAACACAGCGGGAGAGAAATAAACTAAAAATTATAAAACATGGAAAAAAGAAGTACACATTGGGCTGATGTTCTTCAGTGGTTACAAATAGTAACGGACTCATGTCAAACTCGTGAGCAAGCCGTGAGTTGTGAAAGACTTATCCGTAATTTTCATCGTTTGTATGAAAGAACTCTTGGTACAAGAGAATCTTGGGATTTGACCAAAGATATGGAACATAAGTTGTGCAAATTGGTGATTGGACCCTCAAAGAAAAATTAAAATAAAACTTGGAAAAAAATATGAAGAGTATACGCAATAATAGACAAGAAAAATTGAACAACATTACGTACTTTTTGACAATTTGGTTCGCCATAAGTGTTATTGTGTTACGGTCAATTTGTTTTGTTTTTGAACTAATTTGGTTACCCTAAAAATTATTTTTTGGAAACCATGTCATTTCACACCATTTGCGTTTATAATCGGTTGTAAAAAATATAGATAGTATTTCCAATTACAAAAAAAGGTTACTAAAATGTTAAAGATATTTTGTTTTTTTGGTCTTCACAATTGGTCCTTGAAAAGGGAAAAACACCTTTGTAAAAACCATCCAAATGACAGAAAAGAAATTAGGGTTATTGTAAGAGAGTGTAAATGGTGTGGACATAGAGAACATTATAGCTTACCTAGAGTCGATAGAAAATTTACATCTTGGCGTTCTTTTGATGATATTGGTATTAGTGATTGTGTTGATATAAAAAGACTTTAATATGAAAATTACTTTCGCAGATAGTTTTTGGAAATCGGTTGAAACCATGCGTCGTCATGAGACTTGGTGGTATAAAACTTATGAATTATTCCGTTATAAGATTCCTTTTTTTTTCAGAAATCTTTGGTATTTCCGTAAAGAACTTTGGGAGTTCCGTGGATGGGATTATGGTTTCAATCTTAGATTGCTATCCCGTTCTTTACAAAAAACCGCTTTTGTTATGGAGCACCACGGTAATGAGGTAGAAATCTCTCGAATGAAGAAAGTAAATAAAATAAAACGTTCAATTGAAATATTGAATTCATTCAATAAGAGTGCTTACATCGAAAAAGCAGAGAAAGAACTTGGTGGATTAAAAAACTTAGATGGTTGGAAAATGGACCGTGAAGATACCCAAGAAGAAAGAGACCATAATGGAGCCGTTTTTGAGCTCGCAAAAAAAATCGAGGAAAGTGATTGGAACGAACTTTGGGACATTTTAAGAGGTCAAAACCATCAAGAGTATCTTGACCTTATGAATAATTTATCTGACGAAGAAAAGGAGAAGAGAGACGTTTGGAACGAATGGCATGATGGGTCAGGTATGAGAGGTTGGTGGGATTAAAAAAAAATATAAAATATGGTTGCTTTTTGGTTTTTTTTGTTCATTTTTGTTGCGTTGATTGCTTGGGCTTGGGTCTCAGGAATTGACGAAATGAAAGAAAAACACCCCAACTACAAAGGGGAGGATTTTTTGAATTGGGACAAAATGAAGAAATATGAAAATGACCTTTATAAGTGACACTCACGGTAAACATAATCATCTAACTTCTAAGGCGTATAATAACATCTTGGGAAGTGGTGATTGTTTAATCCATGCGGGTGATTGGGGATATGGCGGTAAACTGAGAAATAAGGTAGATGAATGTATTAAAAAATTAAATAGGTAGTGGCGGGTTGGCCGAGTGATTAGGTGGAGGTCTGCAAAACCTTCTACATAGGTTTGAATCCTGTACCCGCCTCAACTTATATGGTGACCGTAGCCTAATGGTAGGGCGAAAGTTTGTGGCACTTTATGTGAGGGTTCGATTCTCTCCGGTCACACAAAAGTAAAAAATATTTTAATGATGTTGAATTTTTGAACGCGTCTGTTTTGAATGAAAGATACCAATATGAAAATAAACCCATATCTTTGATTTTTGACGTTATCAATAAACAAATAGTAGAATACCTATGAAAAAACAAGAAGTCATTCAGGTCCTGAAATCTTTAGACCAAGATTCTTCAGTGAAAGTAACAATTGATTTGTATAGAAAATCATTACTAGAAATTTGTTATCACACAGGTTCTAAGTTTGATAAGAAATTTACTTGTGACACAGAAACAACATGGAGAAGTGCGAGTTTGGTTTGTGAACAATTTAATATCAAAGAACTCATAGAACTTTTGGAATCGAAAGAATTGAAGGATATGGAAGAGCTTGATTTCCCTGATTTGAGTCTTGAAACCTCTACAGACGGTGGGGTTGACGTAACTAACATCGAATGGGAAGAACCCCTCACCGAAGAAGAAGAGTCAGATTTCAGTCCTATGGACCTTTATTGGGATTCTGAGATTACTGATTCTGAACTCAACTTCGGTTCGGGAAGTATCCACACTATGATTATAGAATTTGAAGAAACGGAAATTGCAAAATTGACAGATGAAAAAGAATAAATTGAACGACGGTCATTACCTTGAAGCGATGGATAGACTTCACTTAATAACAGAAATGATGGACAATTTTTTGATGAACCATCCAGTAATTCACAAAAATAAAGACCTTAAAAAGTTGGTTAATTTTTCCATGATTAATTTAATGGAGGTTTACCAAAGAGTAGGTAAAATAAGTTATGAAAAAGAAAATGAAACAAAGGGCATACACAAAGTTGTACTTAGACGACGTGAGAACTCCGAAGACTGAGGGTTGGGAAGTCGTTAGAACCTATGAAGATTTTGTAAATTGGATTACCGAAAATGGTTTACCCGATGAGGTTTCTTTTGACCACGATTTGGGTAGAGAACATACATTGTATTTTATGAATAATGGTGGTTTCGAAAATCCCCCAAATCCTTCAGATGTTAAGTTTGAAAATAAAACAGGTTACGATGCCGCTAAATGGTTGTGTGAATATTGTTGGACTAATGGACTCCCTGTCCCCGATTGGAATGTTCATTCCGCAAATCCTGTTGGTCGGGATAATATTATTTCTATTCTTACGTCCTTCGAAAAAAAACTGAATGATTAAAGGTGAGAGAAATCTCACCTTTTTTTGTATTTATCATTATGGGTACAACAGATTTCACTTCTTTACCTTTGAATGTTTTAGCAACTATCGCTAAAATGTGCTATGATGAGGATTTCATTTATGGAAACCCGTATGATGATTATAACGGATGTAAAGAAATCCTTGAACAATCTTCGTTATGGGTTTTCAATGGAGATATCACAAGTTTGGATGTTGAGTTTATTGCTAAACTTATAGGAGACAATTCCGAATTATTTGAAACCAATGATTTAAAACAGTTGAAAAAACTTGATGTTGTCAAAACCCTCAGAGTACCTAAAGAAAAAACATTTCAAGTTTATTATGATATATGGGGTCCAGCGACCTACACTGAGAATTATAAAACCGATTTTAAAACCTATGATAAAGCTTGGATAAGAGACTCCATAGACGAAGTACAAAATGAAGGTACTTGGAATCATTATAATGGTGATTATTTAGGACATGAGGTCGATAATTTTGATTCGGACAATTTTTCGATTCAAGAAATTGAAGAAATTCAAAATGTAAATGAGTCACTTCTCTCTAAATTAATTTTTGAAAATACTTCGGAGGTTTTGAATGACATCGATAAGCAAACACTTATCAAATTGAGAAATTTAATCAATCAAAGACTTTCATCTTGATTTTTATTAATTAAATCTTTAATACTTTTTTTCTTAGAACCAGGGTGAACGTAGCCCCTTTTATATTTGTATTCTACATCTACAGGACCGAATGGATTTTTTTTGGAATTGTATCTCCATATTGAAATTGTTTCTTCGTCTTCGAAGAAAACTTCCCATTTTGTAGGTTTAGGTTCAGGTTTTTTTTCGAATGGCATGAAACAAAAATACGAATTATTTTGATTTTTTTTGTTTTTCTTTTTCAATCATTCTTTCAATATGCGCTCTTCTGAACTCAAGGTTCTTCAATATATCAGTTTGAGCGCCAAATAACTTGTCTATCGGTTCAAAATCTTTTCTCTTAATTTTTTGTTTTGTAACAAATACCATGTTTGTAGCTAAAGGTGGTTCGTAAAACCTAACAATTGTTGAGGTCATTTGACCTATTTTTGTTTTGATGTTTTTGAAAATTATGAACTCATTTTTATCAACGTCAACAAACATAAAAACATCAACATTTCTCTGCGAATACTTGCTAATAATCACTGATGAACCAAATGTAACTTCGAAGTATGTATCTCCATCTCTTTCAACAAAAGAAGATATTTTTTTGAAAGGTTTCACCTGTACGTTCAAACTTTCCCTTGGGAAATCTATTGAAATATCTATACCTTTTTTTGTGTCTCTGATGTCTCCTGAACAAAATCTTCTAATTTTTTTTGCTCTTGGAAATTTTTCCTGTAATTTTTGAACGGCAAACTCTTCACTCCTATTTCCTGAAATAATTGTGGTTAGATTCAAATCAACAAGTTGATGTGTAAACTTTCCATTTGGTCCAAATAATTTTTCTCTATTATTGATAATCCATTCGTGGAAATCTAAATCCTTATCCTTATTGAGACTCCCGTATAGTTCTTCCAATTTTGATTTGACCTTCCTATTGGTATCAAATCTATTAAGAATTGACCAAGAATCATGTTCAGAATGAGGAAAAACATTAATTACCCCTAAACCCGTTACACAATCATCATGAGGATTTGGTGCATGACCCCAAAGTCCCAAAGGTCTATAAATAAGTTCTAATTGTTTTCTAATGAATGGGGCAAAATCGTCTTTCGATTTATAAGATTCCAAAATGTTTCTTATTTTTCGTCTCAATATTGTTTCGTTCAACTCCATTATCTTTTTCTCCCTTGCATTCCAACTGTAGCAATTTGAATGGTGTTTTTACTTACACCAAAATGTTTAGCAATTTCACTATTTGACATATTTGGATTTTCTGTTTTGAAGTTAATGATTTCCTTTTTATCAATAGAGTGTCTAAATCTTTTTAGTTGTTTTCTGTTTTTATATTCTTTTATTCCATAACCGTATAACTGATTTATGTACTTGTTCAAATAATACTGTGTTGTTCTGGTAAGAGGTAACTTGTTGATATTTTCATCAATATATTTTTGTTTGAATTCCCTATCAACTTCTGTATATCCTAAATATTTGTAAGGTTCTTCAATTACATCTTGTCGAACGTTAAAACCAAATAACTCACAAAGTTTTTTATAGTAATTTACATACTTACTTTGTTTTTCAAACTCACGGGCTTCAATTATAAGAACAGTATATCCCAAACTTTCAAGACATTTTTTACCATCTTCAAGTTTTTTTCTATAATCTTTATCTTCCAAACCAGCTACCTCTATCATTAATTTTTTGTCCTCCCAAAGGAAATCAGGAATCTTGCCACAGGTTTTCAAAAACTTCTTTGTGTCAACTTCAATTTCATTTTCTAATCCCTCTAATAAAAAAACATTATATGTTAAAACTTCTAATTCACTTCTTAAAAGTTCTTTTGCGTCTTTGGAAACATATCTCTTACTTCCTATTGTCTGTTTGTCAAAAGATATCCCTTTTTCAGCGGCTAAAGTTGCAACAATCGAGTTTAAAACTTTACCCAAATATGTATCAACGTAACTTCGTGTTTTTATGTCTTTTTTTGAGTGAGTTGGCATGGTCGCTCCAACTTTTTCATCGCTCTGTTGTAAAGTTCTATAGTTTGGAAAATAACCTTTTTTTTGATACCAAGCTTTTACAAATTCTATGTCTTCTTCAGGTATAATTCTGTCAATTTGTTCTTGTAAGACTAAAATATTCATATCATAATAAATACAGAAGACAAATAAAAATCCCCTCTATTGGGGAGGGGATTAATAAATTTACTCTTCAGTGACATCGGATTTTCCTTTATTAATCCATTTGTCAATCGAACCGATTCCAAAGGAACCAAGAACTAACCAAAGAAATGAGTTGAAGATGAACTCGTTAATTACAAGGCCTTTACCTAAGGTGCCTGTTATGATGTCTGCAATTGCAAAACCAGTCATCATAACAAAAGCTAAAAATCCAACAACACTTTTTTCATTAATCGCGTTGTTATCGTTAAACAATTGTGAGAAAAATTTTTTCATAATCTTGGTAATTTACTTACCAATAAATATTCCAAAATAAAAAAAAGGGGACACCGTCGTGTCCCCCGAGTTCTCCGTCGAGAAGAGTGGTTAAGATTTGTTCGGATGAGGAATTTCGAAACCAAAACCTCAGTAGAGTGGACAACTCCTATTTTTGTTTAACGCCCGAAATATCCGAAACAGGCACTGGTTGTTAGTTTATCAAGGAGTAAACAGGAATGACCTTTCCACCTAAACCTCCCGTGTTTTTTTGACCCATGATTCTAATTTATTAAGCGGAGAAGAAATAAGGTCGGGTGAGTATGGGGAACCACCGCAAACAAACATTCCGCTGTCCAGATTTCAAAGATAAGAAAGATTTTGATGTCTTCCAAATCTTTTTTAAAAAAATCAGATAAAAAATCTGATTATTTTGTGGTTGGGGGTGGGGTCGAACCACCGGCACAAGACTGTTCAGGTCCTTGCTCTACCATGACTCCTAAAGAGTTCCTGAGCTACCACAACCATTCAAAGAACCAAGCCCGAATACCGAGTGTCTTTCATCACCTGTGAGTTTCGAACTTGTTTAACAAAAATAAGATGTCTTTTAATGATTTACAAATTTATTTTATAAATGTTGAAAACTTATTAATCTTGTTAAAATTTTTTCAAAAAAACGGGGTAGGAATTCTTCGAGTCTCCCACCCCGTGGCTTTCGCCTTTATTAGAATCAGATTACAAAAGTAATTTATTATTTCACACCATCCAAATATTTCTTGATTGTTCTTCTTATTTTTTTATCACCAAGACCAATCCACATATCCAAAATGATACTATAGATTCTATCAGTCAGATATTTCTTATTATCTTTTAGTAATCTCGATTTGTCTTGTATTTTGATTAACTTTGTAGAATCGTTCATCCAATCGTGCTGAATAACAGTTACAGGGAAGTGCCTTTTCAGATAGGTTAAGAGTTCATCTGAAGTATCCCCTGAATATTTTGATAAAATTTGTCTTCTTTCTTCCTCTGATATCATCTTTATAATAAATATAACAGTATTTATTAGCAAATTCAAACTTATGGCAAAAGCAAAAGGTGGGGCAGGAATCTCAAGAAAAATTTCTTTTGGTAAAAGAAAGGGTGGGAATGCAAAAAAATCTTACAACAAACATAGTCAAAGACCTAAAGCATACCGCGGCCAAGGTAGATAATCTATTTCGTTTGATATATACTTTTTTAATTTTCTACTATGAGTAGGAAAAGTAGAATCTTTTCGCATATTGAATACTACCTTAATGAATATGAAGGTGAGGCTGTCCAAGAAATATATGGTAAAGGCAGCAAAATTAAGATACACGATATATTCTACTCAACGAATCTGAAATCAGTTATGGTCGAAGCCATAATCATTTTGGGTGATGTAATTTCCGAGAAAACTTTGGACAGGAAACTTGCAGATATTTTAATACAAGACGCTCTTGTTTATTTTTATCCTGACGAACCGATAAAAGTTTCTGTTAGATACGACGTTTAAGGACGAGAACTTACATCTCTATTACCTGTTTGGTAAGGTAATACAGACGGTTGTTTACCTCTTTTAGCTAAACTACTTTGTACGTCGGGGTCTGATACTACCCAAGTAATCATATTAGGGTCAGTACGTCGGGGTCTGATACTACCCAAGTAATCATATTAGGGTCAGTACTAGATACAGCTTTGTTTGCTGGTAAAGCCTCAACATTTCCACTTACGTTGTGTGCAATAATCGGAACTCCGTCTTTTATCGCAGTCACAAATCCCACGTGTGTATTGTATGTAAATGGTAATTGTTTGAAATTACCTTTATCATCCAAACCTAAATCATCAACCAATCTGTCGCACATAGCCTTACCTAATGATGTTGTAGAACCATGCCAAAGTCCAATTATATCTCCGGGTTCTAAAGACGAAATGTTTACACCAGATTTTGTTGGTATATTATCTCTTCCAATTTTTTGGATTTTACCAATATTATTTTTTTCATCACTTCTGGCAGAGGCTTTGTATTTCTGACAATATTCTTTTGTGATACCCTGTGATTTGATGTCATTCCATATTTTTTTCCAATCCATATTCGCAGTGGAAAACATATTATACTTTTCAGTTCCCTTATTCAAAGCATTAGTACGGATGCTGCGAGCATTCCAAGCATTACCCAAACCCCTCCAATTACTATCGTACTGAGAAAGACATTTTGTAACATATCTTGCACATTCAGCTTGTTCTTTTCCCGGTATTGGAACTGCTTTAGTTGAACTAATTTTTGCACATTGTTTTTTGTCTAACCCTACACAATCTCCACTATCTGTAACTGCCGTATCTGTTAAACCTAAAATACCAGAAGTTTGTTTTCCTGGTTTTATATTACCAACCAAGAGTGGACTTTTCATCGAAAGTATGTTTCTTGTTGTTTGGTCATATTCACCCGTAGGTGTCAATCTTTCTTGACGCTGAAACTTTTTTACCGCATCTCTTGTTAACGGACCATAATAGGTTGTTGGTTGACCACTTTTCAGTTTCAATAAACCGAGGTTCATCAACGAATTTTGTAATTTTTTTACATCATCATTTCTGTCACCAAGTTTCAGAGTTCCGTAAGTTTTTTGCTCAGTTAAAACTTTCCTAACGATTTTTTCCAAATCGGATTCTGTTAATCTAATTACTTTCATAGACAAAATATCCTATAAATATATCATAAGAAAAAAACCCCTCACTAAAGAGGGGTTTTTTTTAAAGTTTGTTATGTCTCGGACCTCTATGTGGTCTTTGTCTGTTTATTTGACAATTCTTACAACAATTTGATTGTGTAAAACGGGCCTGTCTAAATCTTTGAGCCTGTCTCATTTGTTGCATTCTTTTGAATTGTTCTTCAGACATCGTAATAATGACTTTACCGTCTTTCTTTTCAATTTTAGGTCTTTCCATTTGGAATCTTTGTTGATGGTCTACAAAGTCTCTGAATTGATTTGGGAGAGGTCTCTGAGGTCCAATTGGTGGTTGAGCTTCTGATGTGATACTCAAAAGTCCGATTGTGAGGATAAAAAATAATTTTATCATAATTGATTAATTTTTATTCAAAGATTTATATAATTCCGAATTTTCTTTTTGTAAATAATCAACCTTCACGGCAAGAGCTGAAACCTGCTCAGTGAGTCTCAATATTGTTGCTCTCATTTCATCTTTTTCTCTAGAAGAGTTTTCTAACAGAACTTCTAATTTCGAAATTCTATCTTTACAATCATGACGTATAAACTCGTCATCTCTTTCTTTTCTCATTGCTCTTTTTTCGTAAAATCTCCAAGCACTTGCTGAACCTAAAACTGTGACAACGGTGATTAAAACTGTCCATACTGATTCATTTGTCATAAGGGTATATTTTTTAATAAATATAAAAAGTCAAGGAAAATATATTTTTTTTGTTTACGACTTTTAGTAAAAAGGTCAATAATTATTATTCTTTCAGAATAATAATAAGAATTATAAAATAATATAAAATAAAAAAAATAGTAATACTAGTTCTAGAGATTTCCCGTTTTTTTCTGTGATGGTCAAACTTTTGTCCAAGTCATGTCGGAGTTCAAAACAACGGAATATAAAAAAGTTTTCGTCCATTCGGTGGGTCCAATAAGAGAGAGGGTCTGTGACCCGTCAATTTCTTCGTATAAGTGATATATCTCCCCGATTTTGGGTTCAAACTTGTAGTTTGACTCATAGACCTCTTGTTGAAGTATAATCGATTCTTGGAGTGTTTCTGCTTCTTTAATTAACTCGTGATACTTCCTTTTAATCACTCGGTCCACTTTATTTAGACCATGAGATTTGAAATCCGTTAAATCTTGTGGTTTAATCTTCGGTGCACCGACATGTGTTGGGTAAGGAATTACCATTGGTTGCAAATTAATCTTGTCTATGTGTGATTGTGTAGACATAAAAAAACCCCCTGAGTAGGTTAGGGTGAATTATATAAAAAAAAATTGATAAAAAAATTATTTTCCTCTTAACATTCCGATTGAATGTTTTAAAAACTCTTTTGCTCTTGGTGAAACTTGATGAAACCGATAAACTTTTTCGATATCTTTAACTAATTCTTCTCCATGTTCATTCTCTTTGTAGAGTTCGATGATTTTATCCATAACATTTCCACAATCTTTTTTTGTTTCGTCAAAAAATCTGTAAGGTTTCAAAGTTTTGAGATAATTCATTATCCCGTGAGCTAAATGTTCGCCACCATCCGAAATGTTCGGATGTAATCTGAGAGTTTTCATGAGTTCCAACTTGTCAGTAAGACCATTGACACCATTTTTTCTGAGTTTAATCCCTTGGATATAATCTTCAGATTCATCATCACCCATGATTTCATCTAATGATTTTGTATTACCTGCATGACAGAACTTTTTGTCCTCACTTTTTCCTGCGGACTGTTCCGTAAAGTACATTGACCTGATTTCTTTAACGTCAGATTCTGTAAGTTGAAATTTTCTTGTCATGATTATAAATATTCTATTTCGTAAAAAGGTTTCTTCTATTTATAAATTACAAAAATTACCAAGAATGAAAATCAAAGTTCTATCCCTATTATTATTATCGTTTTTATCATTCAATCAAATAAAATCACAAGACACTGTAAGATTAAAACATACAAACTACGTAAGTGTTTACAGTAAATCAAAAAAATATCCTGTGATGGTAGAATGGTGGTTAACGAAAAATAAAGTTGAGTGTAAAAACAAACTCATTAGAAAAGATGCATTTCAACCAGACCCATTATTACCAAAGGAAACAGATTTAGCAAACGATTACAAGAATAGTGGTTTTGATAGAGGGCATATGATGCCGGCAGCTGAAAATCTCTGTCAGACACCAAAAGTTCGTGTGGAATGTTTTTATTTTTGTAACATGGCAGCTCAATACCATAGTCTAAATGCGGGTGATTGGAAATCTGTAGAAACTCTCGAAAGGGAATTAAGTATAAAAAACGATAGTGTAAAGATTTGGTGTGGTAATATCGGTGAATTACAAAAAATCGGTAGAGTATCGGTGCCAAAACAATGTTGGAAAGTAATTTATATCAAAAAAACTAACGAGTGGATAGCATTTCTGTTCAAAAATGAAAAGGTTAAACCAGACGGTTATCAGAATAACATCGTACCCGTAAAAGAAATTGAAAAGTTGACAGGATTCAAATTTCGTTAAATAAAAACTTATTCAAATTGTCTATTGTGTTCACAGATTCAACTTTGTCGTAACACAAGTCCCACAAAGTTTTACCCTTCTGAAATGGATGAGGTTGAGTTTTCGCCCATTTCATCCCTAACTCATAATCATGAGTAGTCCAAGTCAATTTTTGCGTCGGTTTCTTTACAAATAAACTTTTTAGTTTTAGGGTTGACAATTTTAATTGATAAAACATAAAATTCAATTTTTTATTTAAAAAAAACCCCCATATTTCGGGGGGGTTTTTTTGAATTTTATAATAATTTATTGTAAGACAAGTTTAATTCAGTTTCTGAGGTGATTGAGGACCAATCCAATATTTTCCCTCCACCTTCGTCAGTAGATTGTACAATTCTGTTTGATGTATTTGTTATATCAGCGTCAAGTTCAACGTTAGAACCTGAAGTAAACGAACCCCTTTCAACAAAAATACCTACATTTTCAACAAATGTTAAACTTCCGATGAAACTTGGTTCTGT
>Ga0194115_10001798_pt1 | contig 26546 bp, 31 predicted proteins | sample TA2MahsurfametaG_3_FD_148656 | JGI IMG/M metagenome (GOLD analysis project Ga0194115, IMG submission 148656) | Freshwater microbial communities from Lake Tanganyika, Tanzania - TA2015002 Mahale S4 surface | ecosystem: Environmental > Aquatic > Freshwater > Lake | place: Tanzania: Lake... | reverse complement strand
TCCTAAGTCAGAACTACGCGGTGCGTCAAAAGAGATGGCCCGGATGCCCGCTGGCGAGCTCCGGAAGTTCGCCAAGACCAAGGAAAAGGGTCTACCAGAAAAAGTGGCCAAAGACGAATCTGTGGATGAAACCACGGTATCCGGTTCAGTGGCCACCAGCACCGAAACATCCAAGGGCAAAAAAGGCATGATCTTCGGCAAGGGAGTATACGAAAGCCAACTGGTCGAGAGTTTTGATAAGAAACTACAGACCCTGACCGAGGGCATGAGCATCAACATGAGCGTGGGCGAGGACGGCAAGAAGAGCCTGTCAGTGAATGCCTCCGACGAGGATGCTGTCAAATTGGCACAGATCCTGAAATTGGCCGGTCTAGAACAGAGCGAACAGTATCATGGCGTTTGCTCTCAATGTGGTGCCGGCCAAGGCATGTGCGAGCACAGCCAGATGGAAGAAGGCGAGTATGCCAACAGCCCGGACGTAGAAGAGTCTGATACAGATACCATGGTCAATGGTCTCAGCGGCGGTCTCAATGGTCCTAAACTGCAAGTCAATCCTAACAACATGGCAGATAATCCTCTGGCCATGCAGAAACTTGGTAAAACAGCACACAGCCTCAATCTCGGTGCAGTGGCAGAGGATATACAAACAGAAACAGAGACACGTCTCATGGATCTCTACAAAAGGATCGCATGATGAAGACGCTACGTGACTACTTTGCCGAATCCGAACAATGGGCCGATCATCCCCGTGCCGGAGATGAACTGGACATTGAGTTGGCCCCAGATGAGCTGGTAGAAGCACAGGTAGTTGAGTCTGATGCGGGCCGCATCATTCTGGCCGTATCAGAGCAGGCCTTTGCTGCCATGGATCGCAGAGGACTGCTACAAGAGCGTATCGCTCGTTATGGTCCGGTAGGCAACACACGCGGTACCGGATTTGCCCTGGGCGAAGGAGGTATAGACCCCAATCGCCATCCTCAGACACGCGATTACGGTCGAGGTGAGGATGAGGATGATCTGCCGTTCGAGCCCGATCAAGATATTTCTCACAAAGACCAGTTTGGTAATCCTATCAAGCACATGGCCCGGCATCTGGCCCGCAAAGGTATGCGACAGGCCATGGATGATAAAAAAGAAGAACCCATAGCCGAAGATTTCATGAGCCGCATGCTGGAACTGGCTGGGTGCAGGCAGATGGATGAAACCGCACCAGAACAACCAGAAACCAATGCCGCACACACAGATCCCTTGGCACAGAAAGCCGCGGATCTAGCCCCGGTGGGCACCGAACAAGATCCTACCACGGCTACGACTGTAGACGAAGGCGTGATGAAGGACATCGCGATCGATCTTGGAGAGATAGCCGATACTGAAGATTATGATCGGCTCTACGATCTCATGACTTCAACCTCGCCGGCTGGACAGATGGTACAAAAGATAGCCAATGAAATCTCTATCAACCATCGTCTCTATGACGACGATCACGAAGAACTGTTGGAATTGGTCATGGACCGACTGATCGACGACTTTGGTGGGCAGTTGGATGAAGCCGAATATCAAGGACGAAATGTTCCACTGGGCAAGCCCATGCGTGGTGATGTCAAGAAATTCAAAGTCTATGTGAAAGATCCTAAGACTGGTAATGTCAAGAAAGTTAACTTTGGTCACGGTGGTACATCAGCCCGACGTGCTGGCCAGAAGACCATGAAGATCAAAAAATCTAATCCGGCACGCCGCAAGAGTTTCCGTGCTCGTCATAACTGCGACAATCCAGGACCGCGGACCAAAGCACGCTATTGGTCGTGCCGTGCATGGTAATATAAGGAAAAACAAGAATGCCTCAAGCCAACGTTTATACTACAGCAGCCAATGCCACGATCTATACTGACAAAGTCCGCATAGCCGCTGGTACCAGTCCGGTAACTTTCCAGGTTTATGTGGAATATCCCGGCAACACCGGTAATCTCTATTCAGCCGCACCTTCCGTGCCGGCCAATTCATACATGGATGTGTTTGTAGGCTATAAAAATAAACTCACAGTCGCCGGCACCTGTACCATCACAGAACTGGGCACAGTGAGCTCAGGCGACGTCTCCACCAATACCTGACATGCGAGCTCGTGAGTTTATTACCGAGAATGGTATTGCTCGTACTCGAGCCAAGGCCAACCAAGAATTCGAGGTAGCACATCCTGGTCTTATTGGTCCTTCTGCTGCAGGAGACACTTACTGGGGCCGCTACTATGATTTCTACAGAATAGCCAGCCTGGTCGGTATGGATCTCGAAGAACTGGCCAAGACCGACGACATCAGTTTCTTCGGCAATCTCCCTGTGTTCTCGGCCTATACCGAATCTGAACGACAAAAATTGATAGCCATCATGAAGAAACTAGGCATGCAACCCACCGAGTATATCAATACCGGCAGCTACGAGCCTGACTATGTGAACAAGACCAGCCCGGTGCGAGCATTCCAAGGCTATCCAAGATAGTTCATGTGCGTCATAGTGGCCAAATACTTTCCGGGTATAGGGTGGGCCGGGGCCAAGAATCGAGATCGACGATATATCCCCACGCTGTATTTCATTGAAGACACCAAACATGGCATCAGCAGGATGATGATGCATGATCTGGTCACGGGCTACAAAGAAGGCATCAATAGCCGTGGCGTGAGCATACTCAACACCAGTCTGGATATCGGCGAAGACGAACCAGACATTGAATCCGGCCAGGCCAAGACCAGTCCAGATGGACGTGCCATAGCCGAAGCCTTGCTAGAGACTGATCCTCTGGCTGCTGTGCGTGTGTTAATCCGCCACCGGTTAGTGGGCTGCACCATTGTTTTTAACCAGTATAGGCTGTATCTAATAGAGGCCAGCGATCAGGACGGTGCAGCACCATACAGATTCAAAGTCAAACGCATACCTGCTAATCGTACCGTGGTTCGTACCAATCATGGTGTGTATCTGCCCTGGGCCAGTTTCCAACGGCGGTCTGATGATGCTCAACAGACACAGGATCGCATATCCAGCGAAGCCCGCATGTTGCAGGCCCAGGCCGTTGCGGATGCTGCCAGAGAACCCGAAGATCTCGTGGATGGGCTCTGTCGGGTCAATGTCACTAATCCTCAGCTCAATATCATGCGGACCAGCACAGAATCCAATGCTTTCCGTACCACTTGTCAACTGTTGTGTGTGCCTCGAGAACGCACCTTGTATTGCCGCCCGGTCAGCAGTAATCTGCACTTTGATTTCTGGGATCTCAACAGACCTGATACCAATGTCTGGGTCGAGATACTAAGTAATAGACAGCTGTGGCAGAACACACGTGGTGATCCACCTTTTGGCCATATGCATATGAAGGATGTTTGATGCGTGCCAATGAATTCATGACAGAAACCAGATACGGTACAGCTAAAGATGTGCCGGCCAGCGGCAACAAACTGCCCAAGAGCCAACGTTCGGCTCTAAAAGGTATGGTCAGCATGCCCGACATCAGCCAGACCAAGCAGGGCGGAAGTCCCTACACACAGTGGCGTTTTGGCATAGCCATGGCCGGTGCCCCGGACTACCCTACCGAACCCGCAGGTGCGTTTGCCGGAGATCCGCTGTTGGCCACATACTCCGATGTAGACATGGCGATCATCAATGCTGCGGCCAAATCAGTGGGTGCGGGCCGTGTGAACAAGATCACAGACAATCGATCTACCGAGGCTGATTGGGTCAACAAGACCAGCCCCGTCAAGGGATTTAACGGGTATCCTAGATGAGAGCCCGTGGGTTTATCACAGAACAAATCAGTTAGATTGGGTCGATCATGCGACCCGTACTTATACTCCAGCATCAGACACCCGAGAGGCCAGCCTATCTTGCCACTTGGCTGGATCAACACGATATTCCATATGAGATCCGCAATGCTGGTCGCGACCAGGCATTTCCTTTTTCGATAGAACCTTACTCAGCCCTGGCCGTGATGGGTGGAGGTATGAGTAGCAACGATGACTTGTTAAGCAATCGTCAGGCTGAGATCTTGATCCTACAGGCTGTGCTCCGCGACAGACCCACCATCGGACACTGTTTAGGAGGCCAATTGATGACCCGGGCCTTGGGAGGTACTGTGGGACCAAGTCCGCAACCTGAGATTGGGTGGCAGCCTATAGAATATGCCGATGATCCTGCGGTCAAACATTGGTTTGGCGACAATCCCACCTCTCGGGTGATACAATGGCACTATGAAGCGTTTACCATACCCACAGGAGCCACACGATTGGCATCCAGCGCTGCCTGTGCCAATCAAGCTTGGTGCATGGGATCGCATCTGGCCATGCAGTTCCACATCGAGATGGATGAGATGAAAGCCAGAGAATGGGCCGAGGACGAAGATCCGTTGTGGTCAGCTGCCAGGGCTGAGCACGAGACTGTGCAGGACGCCGCAGGCATTTTGGCTGGTATAGAGCCCTATCTTGGGCGGCACCAAGCCACAGCCGATCACATCTATCGGGCATGGTTACAGCACACCGCATGGACATCAAAATAAGCCTAGGCTTAAATACATAGATCATGGCCAATCCACCTCCACCATACAGCGATCTTACTGGCATCAGCCGTACTGTGATGAAGGACAACGCACAGGAGTCGGTGGCCAACTACAATGGCAACGCTCGCCCAGCAGAGATGACTGTGAACATCAATACCAACGAGATATACATCGGTAATGCTGCTGGTGCTCTGACCAAGGTCATACAGATCACTGGTGCTAACACATTCCTTGGCACTGTCAGGACGGTCAATGACACTACAGGGCTAAACCAGTTATACTTTGATCCTGCCACTGGCGAGGTAGTTTACTACCAACCCTAAAGGAACCGGCATGAAATCAATCTTAGCCGCAATCTTATTAACTCTTACTATGATGGGCTCGGTATGGGCCAATATCAATCAGCAATGTCCACAGCATACCGCGTATGGTGCTCCAACATTCCAAGCTCAGGCCGGTGATCAGGAACTGTGTAAAACCAACTATGCCGTGATACATTCCTGCTCCAAAAAGAATCCTGTGGCTGTCATGGAGCATATCACTATTCAGGCCATATCTGGTCCAGCCTCCAGGAAGGACGATTTCCGTGCTGATCCTGCTGTGCATCAGCAATGCCGTAGTCAGTTACAGGACTATGCTGGCCAGCCCTATGATCGCGGTCATATGAGTGCGGCCGCGGGCAATACACAGAACGATGCTGTCATGTCAGAGAGTTTTTTCCTATCTAACATGGTACCGCAAGTGCCCAACAACAACCGCGGCATCTGGCGTATCCTAGAGATGCAGATCCGCGATCAGGTCAAGGCCACTGGTCAGAGTCTGTATGTGATATCAGGTGCCATATTCGCCCCTGGGCATGCTACCATAGGTCAAGGAGTGGGCGTACCCACGCACCTATTCAAGGTCATCATCAACAAAAATTCGGGTAATGCCACGGCCTATCTCATGCCCAACGCGGCCTTGCCCGTGGCAGATCTGCCACGATATCGTACCACGGTACAGGCCGCAGAGCAGGCCACGGGCATGCGATTTCCTGTGCGATGAGATTTCGAGAATTTGGCAAAGGAGTATATCCTCCTTCCAAAAAACCGCTGGCAGGCTCCAACATCAGCAAGACTGCCGCAGTCCTATCTCGCTTGCAAAAACGCAACAACATCCAGCCCGGTACTGATCGTTGGTTCCGGCTGTGGTTCAGCCGACCTTATCTTACTGGCGAAAAGCCCGCGAAGTAAATACCCACATGGGTAAATCTGCCGACATCGTACTGGTCAAAACTCCGTACAAAAAAGAAATCTATACCGAACAACAGATACAGGAGTTTGCCGCCTGTGCTGATCCTGTGACCGGACCCATTCACTTCATGGATAACTTTTTCTACATACAGCATCCCACCCAAGGACGCATGCTGTATCATCCATTTGATTACCAGCAGCGGTTGATAGAAACCTATCATAATTATCGGTTCTCTATCTCCATGATGCCCAGACAGACCGGTAAATCTACATCGGCCGCTGGATATCTGCTGTGGTATGCCATGTTTGTGCCGGATTCTACCATCCTGGTAGCTGCCCACAAATACACCGGCAGCCAAGAGATCATGCAGAGGATACGTTATGCCTATGAATCGGTGCCCGATCACATCCGTGCTGGTGCCGTGGACTACAACAAAGGCAGCCTCTCATTCGACAATGGCAGCCGCATAGTGAGTGCGACCACTACCGAGAACACCGGCCGAGGTATGAGTATATCGCTCCTGTACGCGGATGAGTTCGCTTTCGTGAGACCCACCATAGCCAAAGAATTCTGGACTTCGATATCACCTACCCTGGCCACTGGTGGCAAGGCCATCATAACATCAACACCCAACTCCGACGAAGATCAGTTCGCCCTGCTATGGAAAGGTGCCAATCGCTGTGTGGACGAGTACGGAAATCCCACCGAAGTGGGAGTCAACGGGTTCCGGGCCTATAGATCATTCTGGAATGAACATCCTGATCGAGACGAAGCATGGGCACAGCAACAGCGTGCGGCCTTGGGTACAGATCGATTCCGACGAGAAATGGACTGCGAATTCATCATCAATGATGAGACCCTGATCGCACCGGCCAAACTGATCGACCTTGAGGGCCAGGATCCTGTGTATAAAACCGGCGAAGTTCGATGGTACAAAAATCCCGAACACGGACATGTGTATGCATTGGGGTTGGATCCCAGCCTGGGCACCGGCGGCGATCCCGCTGCCATACAGGTATTTGATGCCATCACCACCGAACAAATAGCCGAATGGCGGCATAATCGCACGGACATACCCACGCAGGTGCGTATCCTGTCCAACATCGTGCAACATATCTATGACATCGTCCGGGACGACAAGAGCATCTACTATTCGGTAGAAAATAACACCATCGGCGAAGCCGCTCTCATATCCATACGTGAATACGGAGAAGAGAACATCAAAGGATATTTCCTAACCGAACCCGGCGGCCGTCGCCGAGGATTCAACACCACGCACAAACCAAAGATAGCGGCCTGTGCCAAGATGAAAAACCTCATCGAGACCAACAAGATGAAGATCCATAGCCGCAATCTCATATCAGAGCTGAAAACTTTCGTGGCTTCGGGCACCAGTTTTTCAGGCAAGGTGGGCGAAACCGACGATCTAATCATGGCTGCTCTGTTGGTAGTGCGTATGTTGCAGGTGCTCAAGGACTTTTATGTAGATCTAGACGAACAGATGAGCGATCATCGAGAGATCATCGAGCCCTTGCCATTTGTGGCCACTTTCACATAAATATGGAATATGGAAAAAACTGCCGCTTCTAACTTGTACGATCTCTTGGTCACAAGAGATTTTGATCCTGAAATCCTGGACTATGCCGGAAAACCTGTGACTGATCCTGCACAAGCAGATCTTTTCAGTTTTGACTGGAAAAATGACGGTCGAGACTACGGTACCGTGGTAGTGTTACTGGGCGATAACAACAATCTGCAGGTCTATTACGGCGACAATCTGGGTCGCGGCATGGAGAAAGAAGATCGCCGAGCATGGTACAGCTTCCTGGAACATCTGAAATATTTCGCCAATCGCAATCTGTTGCAGTTTGAACTCAATGATCTCAGCAAGCTCAAGCACACCATGCAAGGCATGGCTGCCATCAAAGAAGGCCTGTTTGAAGGTTATTACGGTACCCGCAAGATATCTTATTCTGATCAGCCCAAGAAAACCCGGCTGATGATCCGTCACGATCGAGAACTGGGCGAAGGTGATGCCCGTTATCGTGCCATCGAAAGCCTGTTCGTGGAGACCGCCGACGGAGAGCGTTTCCGTGTGCCCAGCCGCAGTCTCGCACATGGCCGAATGCTGGCACGCCACATAGCCGAAGGCGGCACACCCTATGATGCATTCGGTCAGCACATCAACGGATTGGTTTCCGAGATGGCCACGCTGAGCAGATTCATCCGTGCTGCCAAATCCAGGAGTCTGGGAGATCAAGCCGCTGGCATGACCGAATCGGCTGTCAGGCACTATGCCTTTCTCAAGGCCAAGGCCAAAAGGATGATCAGCCAGCGAGGCTATAGAGAAGAACGAGAACGATTCGATCCGGCCCAGATCACTGAAACCGAGATCGCAGTGGAGTCCATCCGCGACATGTTCGTCGAACAGAGCCTGGATCACAGGATCGAAGAAGCCCTGCCCATATTGGCACGATTGGCCGTCCCTGCCGCCATGAAAGAAATCACAGAATTTGAGCAGTGGGCCGAGCAAGTGGCCGAAGGTACCTGGGCCTTGCCCGATGACGCACAAAAACAGCGACGTCTGACCGATCTCATGAGCCAAGAACTCGTGGTAGGACCCGATGCCATCAACGCCACCGAACAATTATATGATGTCATCGGCGATGATGAGTTGTTTGACATATTGGGTGATATCGCAGACGCCGATCCAGATGCCAATGTATGGGCAGATGCCCGGGTGCAGAAACGGTTGGCACAATTGGGCATAGACATGCCCGTACCAACCACACAGCAAGAAGATCTCGACGTAGACGGAGTCATGATGACCAAACCGTCAAACATGAGTTCGTGATGGCAATCTCGCCAAAAAATACAATTTCCGTTTGACTTTACTAAATAAAAGCACGTATACTGTGATCAGTGTACGTGACAGGCAAGTAGTACACTAGGCAGCAGTAAACATAGGCAACGAAAGGACAATCATACTATGGCATCTTTAGCAGAAATCCGCGCACGTCTCCAAGCCGCAGAGACGAACAAAGGCGGTCAATCATCTGGCGGCGACAACGCGATCTACCCCCACTGGAACATGGGAGAAGGACACAGTGCCACTGTGCGTTTCCTACCGGACGGCGACTCAAAGAACACGTTCTTCTGGGTCGAGCGGGCCATGATCAAACTGCCATTCGCTGGTATCAAGGGCGAGATGGATTCCAAACAGGTACAAGTACAGGTACCGTGCGTGGAGATGTGGGGCGACGCCTGCCCGATCCTGGCAGAAGTACGCACCTGGTTCAAAGACAAGAGCCTGGAAGACATGGGCCGTAAGTATTGGAAGAAGCGTAGTTACATCATGCAAGGATTCGTGCGTGAAAACCCGCTGGCAGAGGACAAGACGCCAGAAAACCCCATCCGTCGTTTCATCATCGGTCCCCAGATCTTCACCCTGATCAAATCGGCCCTGATGGATCCAGAACTGGAAGAACTGCCCACAGATTTGATGCGTGGCTTGGATTTCCGCATCACCAAGACCTCCAAGGGCGGGTACGCAGACTACAACACTTCGAAATGGAGCCGTAAAGAAACGGCCCTGACCGAAGCAGAGCAGGCCGCACTGGCCGCACACGGATTGTTTACACTCAGCGACTTCCTGCCCAAGAAGCCCACCGAAGTTGAACTCCGAGTGATGAAAGAGATGTTCGAAGCTTCTGTGGATGGCAAACCCTATGATCCCGATCGTTGGGGTCAGTACTTCCGACCAGCCGGCATAGCGGCTCCATCAGGCTCATCCAGTACGAGCCAAGTCGCGACCGATGAGGAAGCCGCACCGGCCCCGGTCACCCCTGTGGCAAAGGCAGCACCCGCTGCCAGTAGTTTCGATGATGATGCACCAGCACCTACTGCTCCTGTGGCCAAACCTGCCGCGGGTGGGCAGAACGCACAGGACATCTTGGCCATGATCCGTGCCCGTCAAAACAAGGGCTGATGTTATCACACATCGATCGTGAGCTGTTTCCGGACCGCTGTGAAGTCGTAGTATTACGCGACCCACAGCGGTACGTCTATCCTATATTCAAGAACGGCAGATCGGCTCTGTCAATCTACGCCTGGCAGAATAACTTAAATATTCTATTGAACAATCAAATTGGTCAATGTGATAGGATTGAAATCTATCTGAGATCACCCCTGGAAAGATTTGTCAGCGGGATCAATACATTCTGTCAGATGACCATGCGAGACTATCCAGATCTAGATGCAAAGACCGTGGAATGGTTTGCTCAGCGTTACCTTTTTTTAAATAGGCACTACAGCACTCAGTTTTCATGGTTATTGAATCTATCACGATATGCATCCAAAGATTGCAAATTTGCACTGAGACATGTTGATCTTTTAAAGCCGTGTGTGGGTACAGCAGAACCAGAAGGGGTGCTGACCGTCACAACGGATCGGCGTCAGCGGATCTCCCAGGATCCAAATTTAGAAATGTATGTGAGATTAGATCAAACATTGTTTGACTTGATCAGCAATGATTTGACCATGACCGAAGTTTGTTTAAAAATGAAAAAATCAGACCCACACGCCTGGAATTACGTCATTCAAAACAACATAGACCTGTTGAGTAAATGTACTGTCCAAGATTAGATCATTATGTGCGTTTCAATCCCAATGGGACCGTGAGCCGCTGTGGGCACATGGTGGATCCTCCTGAGTTTCAAAATCTAGATGACATGGAATCTAGCCCGTGGCTCCATGAAACCAAATCTAAAATGGAGCAGGATATCTGGCCCACAGAGTGCGTGCGGTGCCAAGAAACAGAACCCAATAGCATAAGACGCTATTCTATACAGTTACATGAGAGTACCGACAAGAAAGATTACCTACAGGTCGCTGGGGTATTGGACAATCTCTGCAACGCGGCATGCCTGACATGTAACGAAAATCTCAGCACCAGGATTGGCAGCCTCCGAGGACGTACCTTTCCTATCGTAAACAATTTAGATAGATTCCGGAGTTTACCTCAAGACAGGATATTGCATCTTGATATCAATGGTGGTGAACCGACCTATAGCAAAAATTACAAATCCATACTAAAAGATTTACCTCCTAATCTTAGAACACTCCGACTTAATACCAATTGTAGCACTGTGTTGACCGAACTGAGTGATATCGCAAAAAAAGGAATCAAAGTCACGGTCACAGTGAGTTGCGATGGAATAGGTGATGTCCATGATCTGCTCAGATGGCCAATATCTTGGCAAAAGTTTTATGACAATGTCATGGCCTATAAAAAAATGCCAATTAACCTAAACTTATGGACTACGGTCAGCGTGCTAAATCATCACGACCTGCCAAACATACAAGCGTTTGCATCCGAGCACGGAATTGATCATAGTTTTGCCTATCTCAAATCTCCATGGCAACTCAGTTTAGATAACACAGACATCCGGGCCAGAGATGAATATATACGCAGGCAAAAATTACTCAGAGGTATAGCATGAAAATAGCCATCACAGGGCATACCGCTGGCATCGGAAAAGCGTTTGCTCAATATTTAGGATCTCGAGGTCATGAAATCGTAGGGTTGAGCAAAAGAGACGGTCATAATATCAAGGTGATTCCTAGAATAGTAGAACACATCGTACCTTGTGACATGTGGATCAACAATGCACAGGCAGGATATGCCCAGACAGAACTATTGTACAAGGTAGCAGAACACTGGAAAAATGATAGATCTAAAATCATCTGGAACATCTCTACTATGATGACACAGTACACAGGAGTTCCGGCAATACCTGGACAGGACTGGATCAGCATCGCAGAATATAAGAATCAGAAAAGAGCGTTAGAAGATGCGTTTTATCATCTCAAGGATTGGTGTAACATGTGCCTGGTCCGGCCAGGAACAGTGGCCACGCAGAACTATAATCAGGTCGGCATTGACGCGGCCGATGTAGACGCCTGGGTTAAAAATGTCTGCGACTTCTATATCTCCGCAGTCAATTCTGACCTTTGGCCCGAAGAGATCAGTCTCGGATTCCGACCAGGCGTTCCGGAGATTTAATGGAACCAAAAAAGATACTTACCGATGGCACGTTCTGTCCCATGCCATGGACTGGACTGATGTACAACTTCGACGGCACCGTCAAGAACTGCATCCGTAGTTCTGGCAGCATCGGTAACATCAAGGACAACAGCATAGAAGAAATTCTACTTGGCCCGGTCAACACAGAGACACAGGAACTCATGTCGCAGAGTCAACCCGGCCCTCGTTGTGGTCCTTGCTACGATTTAGAACGAGGTAAAAAAAGTTTTGACATCATCAGCGATAGGATTTTTTACATACGTGAGATGAAGCAGGTTCCATTGGAAACTTATCGCACTGGCAATCATGATTTACACACCATCGATGTGAGATGGAGCCGTCTTTGTAATTTTGCCTGCGTGTATTGCAGTGCAGAATTCTCCAGCAGATGGGCCATAGAAGTCGATGATTCTCGTGTGTCTCCGTCGGACCGGGACCTCGATGCCTTCAAGAAATACATCTTTGATCGGGCCAGAGATCTGAAACATGTGTATCTTGCTGGCGGAGAACCCTTGTTAATGAAGCAAAACCTAGAGTTGCTGGAGGTGCTGAAAACAGTCAATCCCGGCGTGGTATTGCGTATCAATACCAATCTCAGCAAGGTGGATACACAGATATTCGAAAAAATTTGTGGATTCAAAAACGTGCATTGGACCATAAGCCTAGACGAGATGGAACGAGAATTTGAATATGTCCGGTACGGCGGTTCCTGGCAGGATTTCCTGGAGAATCTAGATCACATACGCGATCTTCCTCACAAGATCACTTTCAACATGTTGCACTTCGTTCTCAATCATCTCAGCATATTTGACACCGTGGATTTTTTGCAGTCAAGGTCATTCCATGCTAACAGCTTTGTGATTGGTCCCCTGCTGACTCCAACAGAATTGAACATCAGACATCTACCCTCGGGCGAAATAGATCTGGTCAGGCAAGAACTTGCACGACGGATAGATCGACGCCCGGGTTACCTGCTTGAGGATTCTTATCGAAATCTCTTGGACTACATCGATCAACCTTTTTTGCCGGATATTTCTCGCACATTTGATTTCCTAGATAAACTAGATAAGCGACGAGGACTAGACAGCAGCCAGGTATTTCCTCGACTGTACACACTAAAGGACACAAAATGACACAACGCATACTAATCATGGGTCTGCCCGGCTCGGGCAAGACTTTCCTAGCACAGGCCCTGCAGAAATACCTGCAAGAACACAGCATGCTGTTCCATGCCACAGCCGAGACTGAGGCGGCAAGCCGGGCAGCGGTAAAATGGATCAATGCCGACGATGTACGCAAGAAATACAACGACTGGGATTTCAGCCACGAAGGTCGCATCAGACAAAGTATACGCATGAGAGAACTGGCAGATTCGTTCTTCAACGATTTCGTCATCGCCGATTTTGTGGCACCTCTGCCAGAAATGCGTCACAATTTCAAAGCAGACTGGACCATCTGGGTGGATACCATTGACGCTGGGCGTTATGAAGACACAAACAAAATGTTCGTTCCCCCAGAAGTGTACGATTTCCGCATCACCGAACAGAACGCAGAAAAGTGGGCCGAGTTCGTCGGCACGCATATTCTAGAAGATCGACGCCGTCCCAGGTTTGACTGGCGGAAGGAGACGGTACAGATGCTGGGTCGCTGGCAGCCCTGGCATGCAGGCCATCGTGCTCTATTTGAACGTGCCATCGCCAAGACCGGCCAGGTCTGCATCATGATCCGTGACTGCCAGGGATGGAACCAATCCAATCCTTTTTCATGGTCCGCAGTCAAGGACGCCATCCGCAAAGATCTAGATCCTCTTTATCAAGGGCAGTACGAGATAGTGGTAGTACCCAACATCACCAACATCACCTATGGTCGTGACGTGGGCTATCGGATCGAGCAAGAAACCTTCGATGATGCCACTCATTCGATTTCCGCCACCAAGATAAGAAAAGAGATGGGTCTTGAATGAGACACCAAAACGTAGCCTGCTCAAAACAGTGAGTTGGCGGATAACAGGCAGTCTGAGCACGTTCCTGATATCCTATATCATATCAAAAGACTTTACAATAGCCGGATCAATCGCTATAATACAAGTAATCGCGAACACCGTGCTTTATTATTTCCACGAGCGTGCATGGAATCTCGTCCAGTGGGGCAGGAAAAATTTTTAGAAGAGGCAAACAATGGGCAAACCTTTTGACGTATCAAAATTCCGCAAGGAAATAACCAAATCCATCGATGGGCTTTCCATCGGTTTCAATGATCCCACAGACTGGATCTCCACAGGCAACTTTGCCCTGAACTATCTGATCTCAGGCGACTTCAACAAGGGTGTACCCCTTGGCAAGGTCACTGTGTTCGCGGGAGAAAGTGGTGCAGGCAAATCGTATATCTGCTCCGGCAACATCGTCAAGCATGCCCAGGAACAAGGAATCTTTGTGGTCTTGATCGACACAGAAAATGCCTTAGATGAAGCATGGTTGCATGCCCTGGGCGTAGACACAGATGAACGGAAACTGCTCAAACTGAGCATGGCCATGATCGATGATGTGGCCAAGACCATCTCTACCTTCATGGCAGACTACAAAGGCTTGCCTGCAGATGAGCGTCCCAAAGTCATGTTCGTCATAGACTCTGTGGGCATGTTGCTCACGCCCACTGACGTGAACCAGTTTGAAGCCGGTGACATGAAAGGTGACTTAGGCCGTAAAGCCAAGAGTCTTACTGCCCTGGTGCGTAACTGTGTCAACATGTTCGGTAACTACAACGTGGGCATGGTGTGTACCAATCACACCTACGCATCACAAGATATGTTTGACCCTGACGACAAGATCTCGGGCGGACAAGGCTTCATCTATGCATCATCGATCGTGGTGGCCATGCGTAAACTCAAACTCAAAGAGGATGAGGATGGCAACAAGATCTCCGACGTCATGGGCATCCGCTCGGCTTGCAAGGTAATGAAAACACGCTATGCCAAGCCTTTTGAAGGCGTGCAGGTCAAGATCCCGTATGAGACAGGCATGAATCCATACAGCGGACTTACCGACTTGGCTGAGAAAAAAGGCATGCTCAAGAAAGACGGCAACAAACTCATGTTCGTGACCAGCGAAGGAGAGATCATCAAATACTTCCGCAAAGGGTGGGAAAGCAACGAGGATGGTTGCCTGGACAAAGTCATGCGAGACTTCCAAAATCAGAAGGCCGAGGTAAGTACAGCAGATTCTGAAACGGAGGAATAAGGATGCCAGTAGCACTAGCCAGTGAAATATGGAGCGAAATCAAACGATACATCAGTTCGGTAGACCGAGAAGAAGCTGCTGAGACCGTGGTCAATATATTGATCGACAATGATATAGAAGCCGACGAAATCAAGTCTGCTTTCAAGGGCGATGCAGATATTAAACGTGCATTAACTGAATATCTAGTAGACGATAACATTCAAGAAGAGGAAGAGGAAGAGGAAGAGGAAGAGTACTGATGTCTTTGAAGATACCTGATGGATATTATTGCAGTGAAAAGTTTACCTGGCTGTCTGTTGACCTAGAAAAGCGGCAAAATTTTTCCTGTTGTGCAGTAGCACCGACACAAATTGATCTAAAATGGATCAAGGATAATCCTGGCCAGATTTTTAACAGTCCTCATTTTCAAGAAGAAAGATCTACAATGTTATCTGGCCAGCCGGTTCCCGGTTGCGAATCGGTATGTTGGAAAACAGAAAGATCCGGAGCAGTGAGTCGTCGTATGTTAATGCCGACCCAAGACCAGAAATTCACGACCTCCACCGTTGAAACTTTGAGTGAATTACATATTATGCTAGGCTCTACATGTAACATGACTTGTTCTTATTGTTGTAAGCAGTATAGCTCGGCTTGGCTAAAGGATATTGTTGATCACGGTCCTTATCTCGACGAGGACAGATTTAAGATTAATCCAATGGATCGTTTATTATTAAGGATCAGTCAGCCAGAACATCAAAAAAGTCAAGGGTATAATTTTCTATTAGAAGAACTTGATAAATTGCAGATAACAGGAGAAATATATCTCACTGGAGGAGAAACCTTCCTTTACAACAATTTGACAAACATAGTCAATCGATTATCACAAAAAAACCACGTCGTGATCTACACCGGGCTTGGTGTAGATCCTCGTCGTTTTGTTTCTCTATTAGGAAAGATAGAAGATCCAAAAAAAACGACTTTGATAGTTAGTGCCGAGAATCTGGAAAAATTTTACGAGTTCAATCGTTTTGGTACGTCCTGGAAAACTTTTAAAACTAATCTCGATGAAATTACGAAACAAGGGTTTGAATGGTATTTTTCGTCGACTCTTACTAATCTCACTTTATTCGGATTCCGAGAATTCACTGAGAAATACCCAGATCGGCATATCAAATATGAATTTTGCAGCGATCCGCAATTCCTAGGTGTTAATGTGCTAGATGATAAAAGCAAAGAAATTTTAGTTGATTCTTTCTTGTCGAGTGAAATTAAATTTCAAGACGAAATAATTAAATCAATGAGTTCCCCGGTCAGCGAATCGCTGAGAAAAAACTGTTCAAAATATGTGTTAGAATTTGCAAAGAGACGAGGCTTAAATTTAGACATCTATCCTAAAAATTTTATATCTTGGTTACATGGTGTCTGATAAAAAATTCTTTCCTATCAAGACAGATACTGCATGTCAACTGAAATGGGCCTGGTCGACCTTATATCTTAATAACGGCGTCACTGGATCTTGTCATAGAACGGCATTTAGTCAAGTGTCACCGGACGATTTTAAGTCTTTCCATAATACTCCGGTAAAAATACAAGATAGAATAGATATGCTACAAGGAAAATGGCCAGATTCAAATTGCGAATATTGCCGCCGAGTCGAGGAAGCAGGCGGAACTAGCGATCGCATGCGACATCTTACTATTCCTAATATGCATCCATCTGAATTAGATTTGGATGCATCAGTAACTTCAGTGGATCCTACAATTTTAGAAGTTTATTTTAGTAGTTTTTGTAACATGGGTTGTTTATATTGCCCTGATGGTCTTAGCAGTACCATTACATCAGAAAACAAAAAATTTGGAGAGTTTCGAAAAGAGGGAGTGCACCTTCCAATTGTAAAAAATCAGTACGGCCAGTACATGCCGTTGTTTTGGGACTGGTTTCCAGAAGGTTTTCCTAAACTCAAAAGGTTAGGAATCCTCGGTGGAGAACCATTGATACAAAATGAATTTGATAAATTTTTAGAAATGATCGAAGAATATCCTAACCCGGACTGTCGGATCAACATCGTCACGAATCTTATGGTAGATCCGGACCGCCTTAAATCTTTTATTCCTAAATTGCAAAAAATATTAGTTGGTAAAAAAGTAAAATCTATAGATATTAGTTGTAGCATTGACTGTTGGGGACCACAACAAGAATATGTACGATATGGAATAGACTTAGAAAGATGGGAAAGCAATTTCAGATATCTTATGCAATTTAAATGGCTGTATCTTATGATCAATCAAACCATCTCATCATTGACGATAAAAACCATGCCAGATCTCTTGATTAAATTAGCAGAGTGGAGATCAGAAAGAAAAATTGGTCATTGGTTTTCATCAGTCGAGCCCGGTCCGGAATATCTCAAAGCTGGTATATTTCCAGGGCACGTATTTGAAGAAGATCGACACAAAATATTAGAACTCATGCCTGCCGAGACCGATGAAGATTTTTATGCTCGAGAATATATGTCCGGCATCCTCCAAGAAATATGCCAATCAAAGTTTGATCTTTCTCGTATACGAGATCTTATAATATTCTTAGATGAAAAAGATCGAAGAAGAAACACTAATTGGGAAACTGTTTTTCCCTGGTTAGTGGAGTACAGACATGTGGTATAGCAAAGTAACTACCAGTCTCAGTGCCATCCCGGATTTCATCGCACACTATGAGCGTGAATTGGACGAAGCCAAGCGAGAATGTCGCATCGGCGGGTATGTAGAGCACAACATCAAGGAACTGCCCGGCATCACCGAGCATCGTTTCAACCAGCTCCAGGAAATCGAAGCCATACTCAATTACCTCAATATCCAACTGCGTAGGATACGCAGGAAGCACTTCCAGAAATACTTAGAAAACTATGCTCGGGCACTCACGGCCCGCGATGCTGAAAAGTATGTGGACGGTGAGGACGAAGTGATCGACTTTGAAACCATAATCAATGAAGTGGCCTTGCTACGCAATCGTTGGTTAGGCATCATGAAAGGCCTTGATACCAAGCAGTGGCAAATGGGCCATATAGTGAGATTGAGAACTGCTGGAATGGAGGATATACAAGTATGAAAATTATGTTTGACACTCCGGAACAGAGCCATGCACAAAGTCTTCAAACTTTAAATGTTCTGTATGAGTACGATGATTTCATGGAGAGTGTGGGGTCAATGATAGACATGGGCTGTGGCCCTGGATTAGATCTAGAATGGTGGGCCACACGGACCACCCGAGATGAAAATCCTCAACCGTTAAATATTGATTGCACTGGAGTTGATCGTGCAGTGTCATTGCCTCTGGCAAAAAAATATCGTAACGTGAGATATCTCAGTCAGGATTTCCAGGATCCAATACGGGCCGGCGACAAAAAGTTTGACCTTGTATGGTGCCATGCCGCTTTCCAATATGTTCTTAATCCTTTTGCCACACTGGCAAATTGGCATGATATCACTGCCCCGGGCGGAATGTTGGTCATCGTCCTTCCTCAAACAACCAACATCGAATTCAATCGGCAGGAATTTGAACAGATTTCTGGATGTTACTGGCATTGGACTCTGGTCAATCTCATGCACGTCTTGGCAATCACCGGCTGGGATTGTAGCTCTGGATTCTTCAAAAAAACTCCCAATGAATCTTGGATAAATGCCGTGGTCTATCGCGGAGATCATGGGCCCATGGATCCTGCTACCACCACCTGGTATGATCTGGCCGATCGTGGAGTATTGCCAGCATCGGCCATGGCATCAATCAACCGGCACGGGTACGTCAAGCAGAAAGAATTGATCTTGCCCTGGCTAGACAAGAGCATGTCATCGTTCGCTAAACACTGACCCATAATCTGCCCAGATAAATACCCCATGGAGGTCACATGGGATTCAGCAATCTAATAACCAAAGCAGTGGGTTCTGTAGCCGCAGAACTTGTAACCGACAAACGGCCCACTGTGGTCGAACTGGGCAATCAAACTCTCAAAAACACCAAGGCACGCGGAGAAATATACCAGAAACTGGGCATAGTTCCTCCCGCAGAACTTGGCGGAACCAAGGACTGGTATCTCAGTTTAGGGTTTGAACGATACCTGGCCATAGATGTCAATACCGAACGTGATGCCGTGGCCATGGATCTCAATGTAGACATAGCCAAGACCTATGGCTTCCGTGAACAGTTTGACCTGGTCACAAACAACGGCACAGGTGAACATGTGTTTAACCAATACATGGTGTTCAAGAACGCACACGATCTATGTCGTACGGGCGGATTCATGATACATGTGTTACCATTCTATCGTTGGGTAGATCATGGATTCTTCAACTACAATCCCAATCTATTCCCTTGCCTGGCCAATCAGAATGGCTATGAACTCAGAGAACTTTGGATAGCATCCAGCGATGCTGTTTACTTGCATAAACTAGACGTCAACAATCTTGGCCGCAACAAAGGCCACAGAAGTAAGTTAGATCTCGACGCCTGGGAAAGCGATCCCATGGTGGCCGCGGTATTCCGCAAGGTGCGAGACACACCATTCGAGATACCTATCCAACACATGTATGGCGGGGAAAATATCAGCGACGACGACATAGCGAACAAGTACAAATGAAACTTGACGTGACACAGTCTATAACCAAAGATGATCTCATACAGGATCCTTGTCCTTACTTCTGTATCCGCGATGCATTGCCACAGACACTCTATGATCAATTGATAGCAGAATATCCCGAACAGCACATGATGCAAGACGGAAAGACACGTTTCCAGGCACGACGATATCGTCAGCATGAATTTGTTCCAGGAACTGTGTCGCCGCTGTGGCAGGAGTTTGTGGCCTATCACAACAGCCAGGCATTCAAAGATCGAGTGCTGGATCTTTTTGAACCGGCCTTGGAACGATACTATCCTACCATGCTGGACACACTTAAACAGGCACCGGTGTCTCAGAGACACCATGGACAACCGGGCACGGTGCAGATGGAGATGCAATTCGTCCTCAATGGTCTACAGGAGGAAACTGTGCGTACTCCGCATCTCGACAACAGCCGAGAACTGTTCGCCGGTCTGCTGTACATGCGAAAGCCCGAAGATGCCAGCACAGGTGGAGACATACATGTGTTCCGCAAAAAGATAGATCGACCAGAATACACCGGCATCAGAGAAGTCAACACAGATCATGTGATCGAGGCAGGATCGGTGCCATATCGGGCCAACACCATGATCTTGTTCCTTAACACCCACGACACCATCCACGGCGTGACACCAAGACAGGGTGCGAACTGCGTGCGTAGATACGTCAACATCGACGCACATCAAGACAGAAAGTTATTCACCATATGAGCCTCATAAACAAAGACTATCAACAACAACTGGAGAACATGCATGAGAATGGCAAGTTCGCTAATGGGAAACAGTACAAATTGGTACGAAAATTCCTCGATGAATATCGACCTACTACTGTGTTAGATTTTGGTTGTGGCAAGGGAGGCCTGATAGCAGAACTGAAAAAAGAACACCCAGAGATCAAGTGCTGGGGGTATGATCCAGGCAACCCTGTTTACAGCAACATGCCTTCGAGGACCTTTGACGCTGTCATAAGCACAGACGCTATAGAACACATCGAACCCGAATATCTCGACGAGACGCTACGATTGCTGGCCAGCAAGATCGAACGCTGTGCGTTCCTTAGGATCGCTTGCCATCCGGCCAAGAAACGCTTGCCCGATGGCCGGAACGCACATCTCATCGTGGAAGAACCCGCATGGTGGCGAGATCGTATCTTGTCGGTGATGCCCGTGAGCATGGCCTGGGAACGCATAGAAGAATTTGATCGTAGAGAGAAAAATCCTCTGCTGTTTGGCAGCAAATATGATGTGATACTGACACGCAGATGAAGTCATGGTTCCAAGATCGAAACGTGGCCGTGGTAGGCAACGCCGCGTCTCTGTTCGATCTCAGATACGGACCAGATATAGATTCTCACGACGTGGTATGCAGGATCAACTTGGGTGCCATGGTGAACAGGCCCGAAAGCCACGGTGCTAGGACCGACGTTCTGATATTCATCAAATATGCTTTCATGAAAAAGACCCGTGTGTATCAGGAATCCATGGGCGGATTCAACATCTCTCACATGATGCAGGTGGCCAATAAACATGCCCCAGTATCAGGAACACTGGGTTACCCAGACGAATACAAACAGATCCTGCACGAGCGTCTGGGGCTGCACAAAGGACAAAAGCCGTCTACCGGTATCATGCTACTGGATTATCTAGATCACTGTGAAACAGCATCAGTGGATGTGTACGGGTTTGATTGGAAGCAGACTCCTACCTTCTATGATCCGCGAGAGATCAACGAACCCCATGCTTATCAGGTAGAACGTTTGTTTTGCATGGAATATTTCTACGCACAGCGTGGTTTCCGTTTCTATGGATAGAGGATGACGTAAATATCAGCATGAAAAAAATAGTATTGATAACTGGTGGTTTTGATCCTGTGCATTCTGGACATCTGGCCTACATCCAAGCGGCCCAGAAATTAGGAGACATCCTAGTGGTAGGTGTCAACAGCGATGCCTGGTTGACCCGCAAAAAAGGCCGTAGTTTTATGCCTTTGTCGGAACGGGCCAACATCATACGCAACATACAGGGCGTGGATTTTGTCATAGATTTCGATGACACAGATGGCACGGCCCGTCGGGCCATCCAGATGGTGCGCCAGAGCTATCCACAAGATCAGATCATATTCGCCAATGGTGGTGACCGTACCGACGAAAACATACCCGAGATGGACGTGACCGATGACAACACGAAATTCGTGTTTGGAGTAGGTGGTTTTGACAAGGCCAATTCCTCATCGTGGATCTTGGAAGAATGGAAAGCACCACAGACTCGCAGACCCTGGGGATATTACCGTGTATTACACGAAGCACCTGGCGTCAAAGTCAAAGAACTTACCGTGGATCCTGGTGCCGCACTCAGCATGCAGAGACACGAACAACGAGCAGAATTCTGGTTGGTGACCTCAGGAGAAGCCACGGTATACACCCTGAGCACGACCTCTACCGACATGGAACTGCGTGATCGATACAAGCGACACGAGTATCTACATGTCGCCACCCACGAATGGCACCAGTTGGTCAATGAGGACCCTAACCCGCTCAAGATCGTAGAGATACAGTACGGTGAAAATTGCGAGGAATCAGACATAGAAAGACGCATGACATGACCAATGTGTACATAGGATGGGACAGCCGAGAGTCCATAGCAGCTGATGTCTGCGAATACAGCATACATCGAAACGCCTCGGAGCCCGTGAACACATACATGCTCAAGCAAGACGAACTGCGGTCTAGTCTGCTATACACCAGGCCCAGAGATGTGCAAGCCAGCACCGAATTCACTTTTACCCGATTCTTGGTGCCACGACTCAATGACTACAAAGGATGGGCCGTATTCTGCGATTGTGATTTCCTGTGGTTGGGAGACATACAGGATCTGATACGCCAGGCCGACGATCGCTATGCCGTGATGCTGGTCAAGCACGATTATCGCCCACAGAACACCATCAAGATGGACGGCAAGAAGCAAGAATACTATCCACGCAAGAATTGGTCCAGCATGGTGCTGTTCAATTGTGCCCATCCCAAGAATGAGTGGCTCACTCCTTATCATATCAACAATGCCACCGGACAAGAATTACACAGATTCTCCTGGTTAGACGACAGCGACATCGGTGAGTTGAAGCCGGAATGGAATTGGTTGGTAGGATGGTATCACCAGCCCTGGGATGGGGTGCCCAGGGCCTTGCACTACACCGAAGGTGGTCCTTGGTTTGAAAACTATCGAGACTGCGAATATGCAGACGTGTGGAAAGAATATGAATCTGCACTGCTAGAGACCTGTGTCAGCCATGATCACGTGGACATTGACGATCTACACCTGCCACCAATCTGGAAAGACCTTTTGAAAGATGTCATGACCTACGTGGAAGATCCTCGTGGTGTGTACGGAGACACATTCTCCAAGCAGGGCATAACAGATCGGTTGACTGATATACGGAGAAATCAGATCACTGGTATCAGCGAAGCAGAGGACTTGACAAACAAAATGAAAACCAAAGGTGCGAAATGGGACGGCATCGTCCATGCATTTGTGCAAGGCAGTGCTGGTTGTATGGCACCATGGGACCGCGTGGCCAAGGCCACTAATCCCATAGCCTTGCGTAGCATAGCCAAGAAAAAGATCATGCAGGCCTGTGAAGAACAAGGACGTGATTACTACTATATCGACACTGGATATTTTGGCAATCGCAAACTCAAGGATTATCACAGGATCACCAAGAACGCCATGCAGTGGTTGGGTGCGACCGAACCACGACCAGCAGATAGATTGGAACGCACCCGGGTGCGGGCACGTCCGATGACTCCGGGATCCAAGATCTTGATCTGTCCACCCAGTGCCAAGGCCATGAGCTATTGGGATCTCGATGAAGAGACCTGGGTAGCAGAAACCATAGCCAAGATCAAAAAATACACCGACCGACCCATCGAAGTGCGACTCAAGCAGCCTAGAGAAGTGCGGGCCACCGTGGATACCATGGAGATGGCCTTGGGCCAGGATGTGCATTGCATGGTCACGTTCAATTCCATCGCGGCAGTGGAAAGCCTGATCTACGGTAAACCAGTTTTCGCTATGGGCCCAAACGCGGCCGCACCGTTGGCCAACAACGATTTTGCCCAGATAGAAAAACCCTTCCGGCCAGATCTAGACCAAGTCACGGCCCTCCTCCGTTGCTTGGCTTACCATCAGTTCACAGTGGAAGAGATGCGTACCGGCTATGCCTGGGCCGTGCTCAATGGGCAGGCATGAAGATAGCTGTCTATCTCTCGGCCATACCCAGCAAAAGCAAGAACGAGTTTAAGAGGACTCTATTAGAAAATTTTGCTCAAGGAGTAAAAGCCGCAGGCGACGAAGCCTATGTCATTGATGATGTAAACATCGTAGTGGATGCTGATATCGCAGTCCTACAAGGTTGGATCGGTATGAAGCAGGCACCGCATCTGGAGCAACGACATCGTGTGATTAAAAAACAACGCCGGTCCGGACAACACACCCTGGTCATTGACAGCAATCTATTTGGATTCCTGGAACCCGGCGATTTCAATCGGTATCTACGCTACAGTCTAGACGGTATCTTTCCCACTACCGGTTATTATTTTGATCAGGACGTTGATCCCAGTCGCTGGGGAGAAATCAAACAGTCTTACGGATTCCAAGAACGAGCCTGGAGAGACGACGGCCGCTGTGTGACTCTGTGTCTGCAGAGAGACGGCGGTTGGAGCATGGATGGAGTATCAGTGATTGAGTGGTTAGAAACCACGATTCCTCTGGTCCGGGCCTATACACAACGTCCTATCTTGATACGACCGCATCCTAGCAGTACCAAGGTGGTGCCAGAGATACAGCGTCGATGGCCTCGTTTGGAAATCAGCCAAAATTCTGATCTCCGACAGGATCTCAATCGCAGTTGGTGCACTGTGGCCTACAACTCTAGTCCCGGTGTGGCCAGTGTACTCTGGGGTGTTCCTACTTTCGTTACTGACCCTAATCCTGGGCGTAGCCAGACATTTGGCTATGCAGCCACAGATCTTTCATTGCTGGGAAATCCACCCTTGCCAGATCGCGAAGGGTTCTATCATCGACTGGCCCAGTGTCACTTCTCTACATCACAGTTATCGGACGGCCAGGCCTGGCGTTTCATGCGTGACCGAATCCGCTAGCGACCAAATACCTGCCGCCAGTAAGGCACATCACTGTTGAGCCCTTGATTGCGATCAAAGTCATCTGCGAGACTGTGCCCCAGCGTCTTGCGTTTGTCACCTTTCATGTGATCCATGTATAGACCCAACTGGCTAGCGATAAAAGGATGACCAGGGCCTTTACCGGGCAGTTCTGGACTGAGATTGTGGAAACGGGTATTTCGCTGTGTCTGGAACTCTTTCCTTAGCACATCAAACACAAAACTGTCGTGATACTCTCGCAGGTCGAAAAGACTGCCGGACATGTATAGGTCTCGCCACCGTCCTACGAAATTCTCAAGATCTGGGTGTCGTCGATTATACGCGACCCAGCCACATTCACTGTGATATTTTTCTCGACGCCCGAGATAACAGGCCATGGCGGTGACGTCGCAGACTGAATCCAAGAACCCGTCGGCTACATCTCTAAAGGTCACAGTATCGGCGTCTAGCCAGATGATCCAATCGCTGTCGATGTTCTGGCAAGCGTGTATGACTGAAAACACCTTGTGGCTGAATCTCACAGCGTCCCATTTGAATGCATTATCTTTGAATGGTACTTGGGTGTCTTTGGCCACCTGCCCATTGGCTACAGGATTGTTTGCATGCTGTTGTTTGAAACTGACTAGATCCGGGCTGATCTCTAATAGGTCCAGGACCCGTACACGATCGCTGGACACCGTCGGTCGGCAATTTTCTGCATATACGACCAGATTGACCGCCATGGGCCAGTGCCGATCAAACGCATCGATCATGCGTTGACCGTAACGTTCGAGACCTGACTGGTTGAAAGTAGTGATTATCGTATGGTGCATGGAATCGGAATAACTATGTGACAGGGATATTTAGTGATAAAAACTGCCGCGTATTTTCCTACCCAAGCCGCACTCAATGCCGCACCCATACTGTCTGCGGTACATGCCAGCATGATCTGGCATGGGATCACCATGCACAAAGATTCTCTGGATGCGGATTGTGCCGTGATCTGGTCAGTGCTCTGGAATGGTCGGATGAAAGAAAATCGCCGGGTATTTGAGCATTATCGATCTCGAGGACGTCCGGTCATAGTGATCGATGTGGGATATCTCAATCGAGGTCGCACATGGCGTATCGGTCTCAATCATACCAATCGTCGGGCCTGGTTTGGCAACGATCAAGATCTGGATCCAGACCGTCCAGCGAAATTAGGCATCGCATTAAAACATCCACAGACATACCCAGACATACTGATAGCTTTACAGCACAGCCGCAGCCTGCAGGCACAGGACATCACAGATTTCCGTGCTTGGACGGTGCAACGCATACAAGAGATACGCCGATATACAGATCGACCCATCACAGTGAGACCACATCCCAGAGATACAGTGTCTCTGCACGGTTCTCTACCTGATATCAAGATAATATATCCTCGACGATTAGATGGTACCTATGACAGTTATGATTGGAACAATCAATACCATGCCGTGGTCAATCATAACAGCGGACCCGGCGTGTTAGCAGCCATAGCGGGTGTACGTCCGATCGTGGATGAATCCAGCATGGCCTGGCCGGTGTCGATCCCTATTCAGGATATCGAACGTCCATACGATATAGATCGAGAACAATGGCTGATTGAACTCGCCCACACAGAATATACTGTAAAAGAAATCGAAAGCG
>Ga0194115_10001797_pt1 | contig 26557 bp, 17 predicted proteins | sample TA2MahsurfametaG_3_FD_148656 | JGI IMG/M metagenome (GOLD analysis project Ga0194115, IMG submission 148656) | Freshwater microbial communities from Lake Tanganyika, Tanzania - TA2015002 Mahale S4 surface | ecosystem: Environmental > Aquatic > Freshwater > Lake | place: Tanzania: Lake... | reverse complement strand
GCACCGGCTCCGGGATGTAGGAGTCGATTGCGTCCATGAGGTCTGCAATGCACTTGTTCTTCGCCGCATCACCTGGGTTCTGCAGGGCCGGGAATGCGGCGCCGCGCACGACAGGGATTTCCTTCGCCGGGAAGTCGTACTTCTTCAGAAGGTCGCGCACTTCCTCTTCCACGAGGTCGATGAGCTCGGCGTCCTCCACGGTGTCGCACTTGTTGAGGAAGACCACAATGCGCGGCACGCCGACCTGGCGGGCGAGCAGCACGTGCTCGCGGGTCTGCGGCATCACACCGTCGTACGCGCTGACCACAAGGATCGCGCCGTCCATCTGCGCCGCACCCGTGATCATGTTCTTCACATAGTCGGCGTGGCCGGGGCAGTCGACGTGCGCGTAGTGACGGTTGCCCGTCTCATACTCGACGTGCGATGTTGCAATGGTGACGATCTTGGTTGGATCGCGGCGGCCTTCGCTCTCCGAGGCCTTTGCGACCTGGTCGTAAGAGACCGGCTTGCTGAATCCGCGGGCTGCCTGCACCGCAGTAATGGCTGCAGTCAGCGTGGTCTTTCCGTGATCAATGTGTCCGATGGTGCCCACATTGACATGTGGCTTGGTGCGATTGAAATTTTCCTTGGCCATGGCAGTTGCTCCGTGATGCAGCGATGACGAATCCGTTGGCGGGAACCCAACACGAGTTCCCGCGGAAGCCACCGAAGGGGATTGAACCCTCGACCTCACCCTTACCAAGGGTGTGCTCTACCACTGAGCTACGGTGGCGTTCCCGAGATGAAAAACCGCCCTATCGGGCGGCGGGACGAAAAGTGTATCGGCGAATCGCACGTCTCACAAGAGGCAGCTCGTGCAAATCAACGGACAGCAGACGCGCGCCGTGAACCGATCATCCCGGCGGCGGGTTATCGGTCCGGTCAAGATTCGTGACCTTTAGACCCCTTGGCGTGGGATCCGTTGGGCCTGGTGCAGGCGGTGATGCTGGGCTCGTGAAGAAAGGGCCTTGAAGCTCCTGAAGCGTGTTCCACTTGGCTTCGGTCTGCACATGGCCATCCATACAAAGCAAAAGCGTGGTCTCGCCCGGATATCGGAAATCCACCTCACAAAGCCCGGCGTCCGAGCCGGTCCAAGGAATCTCATTGGGGTCGATGATTTCGCCCGCACGGCTATCCACCAAGTAGATCGCCTGCGATGGGAACTTGATTTGTGATGCGGTGAGATATCGCCCAAGAACATTCGTCGCCTGCGTCCCCTCACTTGTGAGACCGAGCCATGGTGCTGCCGTGAAAAAATTGTTCGCAGCAAAATAGCCGGGCTGTCCCGTCTCACGCGGACCTGCACCGTTGCCCCACGGATACGCCTCCGACTCCTCATCGAGCGAGTATGGATTGGTCATCTCGACGGAGGAACGCAAGATGTTCTGCCGATTGTCTGGATACACCTGATAGACAAGACGGTCAGGCGAGTCAAACTTGTAGTTGTAACCGCCGATCTCCGTGCCTGAATCTGGATCGTCGACGATCTCGCCGCCAGCCATGACAGGCATCACGAATGCACCGAGATTTCCAGTGGTCCAGAGGATGTCGGCCCATGTACCAACGAGCGGGAGACCGATGGGGGGGTTGTTCACTTGCGTACCCGGTCCATTCTGTGCGGATCGCATGCTGCCACGGAACTGAATTGCTGGCGGTCGATGGTCAAACTGGCTCGGCAAGCAACGATCGCGGTTGTCCGACGTGTAGCCCTGCATCAGCGTGGCGATTTGGCGGAGATTGTTCTGACTTACCGCCCACTCGCTGTTTGCCTTTGCGATACGCAGGGCGGGAAGCAGCAAAGCGATCAGCAGTGCGATGACCGCGACCACAACCATGAGTTCCACCAGGGTGAATGCGCGCGTGCCGCCGAGCCGGGGCGCCGTACGGAAGCGGTGAGAAGCGATGCGGTGGTTAGTCATCGTGGCATCTCCTGAATCACGGGTGGGATCTTTCGTCCTTACGCAGCGGGCATCATCCCATCCCCATCGTCATGAGGAATTCTGCATTTGACTTCGTCTTGGAAACGCGGCTGCGGAGCAGTTCCATCGCCTCCACCACGTTCATGTCGGACACGACCTTGCGCAGGCGGATGATGAGTTCTAGTTCCTTCGGATCAAGGAGCAGTTCCTCGCGGCGGGTGCCCGAGGCACCGACATTGATCGCAGGATAAATACGCTTTTCCACCAGTTTTCGGTCGAGGTGAAGTTCCGCGTTGCCAGTGCCCTTGAACTCTTCGAAGATCACCTCGTCAGCACGGCTGCCCGTGTCGACGAGCGCGGTGGCGATGATGGTGAGCGAACCGCCGCCCTCGATGTTTCGCGCGCTGCCGAAGAACTTTTTCGGCTTAATCAGCGCGGAGTTGTCCACGCCACCCGAACCGATCTTGCCCGAGTTGGGCATTGCATTGTTGTATCCACGCGCGAGACGCGTGATCGAATCAAGGAGGATGACCACATGCTCGCCACCCTCGACAAGCCGCCGCGCCTTCTCCATGACCATCTCGGCCACTTGAATGTGGCGCGATGCTTCTTCGTCGAACGTGCTGGCCACAACCTCCACGCGCACAGGGGTATTGCGCTTGAAGTCGGTCACTTCCTCGGGACGTTCATCGATGAGAAGAACGATGGTGTGCACGTCGGGATGATTGATGGCAACGGCATTCGCGATTTGCTGCAGGATCACGGTCTTGCCCGTTCGCGGAGGTGCGACGATCAGTGCTCGCTGACCGAATCCCAGTGGCGTCACCATATCGATGACGCGCGGCTCGATACGCGTTGGCTGATCGAGCATCTCCAAGTGAATACGGTGGTTCGGGTGCAGCGGCGTCAAGCTCTCGAACAGCGGCAGCGAGTGCGCATCCTCGGCTGCAACGCCATTGACCGACTCGACCTTCAACATCGCAAAGAACAGTTCGCCCTCCTTTGGCGCGCGGATATAGCCACGGACAGTCTGCCCACGGCGCAGCCCGAGCGTGCGGATGGTTTGTGCACTGATGAAAACGTCATCCTGGCACGCGAGATAGGAATACTCGGCGCTTCGCAGAAACCCATGACCATCGGGTGTGATATCGAGGGATCCCTCGGCCATCATCAATCCATCTTTGAGCGCCCGTGCACGCAGGATTTCGAAGACCAACTTGTGGTTGGGCAGCCCGCCCATGTCCTCCAGGCCCTCCTTCTTCGACTCCTGCAGAAGGTCGTCGGTGTCCATTCGGTGAAGTGCCACGAAGTCAGGCTCCACTGCGCCCTTCTTCGCCGGCTTCTTCCGATCGGCGAGTTGCGCGTCAAGAGCTTCTCGGTCTGCCGCTAGGACCTCGTCGCTTGGCAGCGTCCCGGGCGCAAAGACGACCTGTGGTTGATGATGGTGGCCGCCGCCGCCCCCGCCGCCCCCGCCTCCGCCACCACGACGACGTCGCCGCCGCCCCTTCTGATGGAAGTCCTTTCCATGCTGATGGTGCGACTGGGGCTGTGCTTGTGTTTGACTTTCACTCATGATGTGTACCGCTTGGATTTCTGCCGACGATGTGCTGGGCGCTTGCGGGGAGATCGGGTCGACAACGAATCGATCTGGGTTTCCCCTTGATACATGTGCCGCATGCCGGGCAAGCGCCGCGGGTGCGGGCTGCCCAAACAGCCGAGCGGCGCGAACGCCGCATCACTTCTTCCTGACAAGCTCTTCGAGAATCAGGTCGAGGGTCCGGGCTACACAAGCCCGCAACGAGCCCAGCGGGCCATCGTTGACCACTACATGATCGGCCAAAGACCGTTTCTGGTCAAGTGGCATTTGCGATTTTTCCCGCCGATCCAACTCCTCGGCCGTCCAGCCTCGAGTTCGTTGCAAACGCTCCAAACGTACCGATCGTGGCGCATCGATGAAGAGAATGCTGTCGCACTCGGAGGCGAGCCCCGCTTCGATCAGAAGCGGAGCGTCAATGACAAGTGCGCGGGTGCCGGGCGGTGCACTCGCGAACATGGCTCGGCGGCACTCATGGATGAACGGGTGCACGATCGACTCAAGCCATGCTCGTTCCACCTGTGCCCCTTCCCCCGTGAAGATGCGAGCGGCAACCTTCGCTCGGTCCACCGTTCCATCACTCTGTCGAACGCCACTGCCCCACCGCTGCACGATTGCATCATGGATCTGAGCATCGGCGAGCGCGGCACGGGCATGCGCATCGGAGTCGGAGATCACACAGCCCAGCGATGCCAGTTCCTGCGCGACGGTCGACTTGCCGGCGCCGATGGCGCCAACAAGTCCGATCACGGGAACACCGCTTGATAGACGCCCGCTCATACGCGGGACCATGTCGCGCCTTGTGGACCGTCCTTGACCTGTACGCCGATCGCCGCGAGTTCATCGCGAACGCGGTCGCTCTCCTTCCAATCCTTGTGCGCACGTGCCGCAGCTCGTGCGGCGATCAGTGATTCGACTTTCTCGATAAACGCGGGATCCTCGGGTGCTGCTGCACCAGTGACGACCGTGTTTCGTCCGAACACGCCAAGCACGGAGTCAATCGAGAGCAGGCTTGCGAGTTCGCGCTGCGGGCAACTTGCACTGCGGCCATCCACAGGCAAGCTGCATGCCTCGTTGAGTGCAGCGATGACTCGGGCAACATTGAGATCATCGCACAGCGCCGCTGTGCCGGCGGTGAGGGCGGACTCAAAGGGGCCCGCTGCGCGAGATTCATCCGCAGCCGTTGAGCCGCCGCGTGCCTTCGAATCCGCTGCTGCCGCAGCGGTCACCGCGCTGCACGCTCGACACCAGCGGTCAATCATGCGTTGGCAATCCTGCAGTCCTTGCAGCGTGAAGTTGGCATTGCTTCTGTAGTGCGTGCGGACGAGTTCAAGGCGCAGTGCCGCGGGCGTCACGCCCTTGGCGAAGAGGTCGCGCGCAGTGAAGAAGTTGCCCTTCGACTTCGACATCTTCTCCCCCTCGACCTGAAGATGGCGCGTGTGGAACCAGTTGCGGGCGAAGGATGGTCGTCCCGTTGCGCAGCAACTCTGCGCTATCTCGCATTCATGGTGTGGAAAAATATTGTCCTCGCCGCCCGAGTGCAGGTCGATTTCATCGCCCAGCAACATGCGCGCCATCACGCTGCACTCGATGTGCCAACCCGGGTAGCCCTCGCCCCACGGCGACGGCCAACGCATGAGATGGCGTGCATCGGGCTTCCAAAGTAGGAAGTCGGCAGGATGGCGCTTGGCGGCTTGATTCGCGGCATCGATACGCTCGCCTGCACCTTCACGCAGCGCACCAAGCGTGTTTCCCGAAAGGCGACCGTACTGGGGAAAGGAACGCACATCGAAGTACACGGCGCCGTCGCGGCCCACGTACGCGTGATTGCGCACGATGAGTTCGGCGATCATTGCGACCATCTGCGGAATGCAGCGTGTCGGACGTGGCATCCGTTCATCCGAGCTGCCACCCGCGGCAACGATTGACTGTGTTTCGAGAGCAACCTTCAAGCCGAGCAAGCAAGCGTCCTCCATGAATCGGCTTGCATAGAAGTCCGCGATGGCAAGCGGATTGGATGGATCGATGTCGGCGCCTGCCGGGAGTTTCCCGGACTTCTTCGCCTCCGCGATACGGCGCCCTGCGACGGCCATCTTGTCCTCGCCGCCGCCGTCGGCAACGCCGTCGTCCGTCATGTGTCCGACGTCGGTGATGTTCATGATGTGACGGACACGGTGACCGAGCAGTTCCAGCGTGCGGCGCAAGATGTCCGCGTTCAGGAATGAACGGAAGTTGCCGATGTGAGCATCGTCATAGACGGTCGGACCGCATGTATAGAACGTGATGCCACGCCGCGCGTCAATCGGCACCACCGCCTCATCTCGGTGCGTGAGCGTGTTATGGAGGATGAGTTGCATCGGCCCGACAAGAATAGGGAATCGACGAGTGAATCCCCCCCTTGGCAGCGACGCTTGCGATGGATCACCGTCGTGCAGCGCGGATGCGACGACCGATGTCGGCGAAATACAGTGACTTGTGCCACGCGTGCCAGAGGCCCGCTCGCCCATCAAGAAACCCGAGGCGACGGATGTATTGATCGATGAAGTATGCGATGGGAAGCCAACGATGTGGCAACGACCTGTACTTGTCCCGTTGGCGAGGCGTCAGCTGTTCCAATGCGGCGGCGTCCAATCGAATGGTCCGCTCTGCTTCCCAGGCGGCATAGGCATCGTGCCGACGCTTCCAGTGTTCAAGCCCACGATCATCTCTGTGATCAATACGTGCGTTGATCTCGCCGATGCTGCCCTGCAGCACGGGGTGCTCGTGGATCTCCATGTCGAGATGACTCCAACGGTCTTCCTCAATGCGCTCGTACTCCCCGGCACCGACGCGAAAGAGGGCAAGTTTTCGGTTGGGTGTTCCGTGGCGAAGGCGCCGTCCCATGAACCAGTTGTCGTAGGTAAGCCAGAACCCGCTGTGCGATGTTGTCGGCAGCACGCGCGCGAGTTCATCGCAGAATGCATCGTCGATGAACTCGTCTGCATCGAGGAAAAGCACCCACGGCGTAGTGGGTGGATGTGTCCGCAAAAACCAGTTGCGCTTCTTCGGGAATCGGCCGTTCCACTGAAAGTCAATCCACATCGCACCAGCAGCCTCGGCGATCTCCCGCGAGCGATCTTGCGAACCCGAATCGATCACAAACACTTTCTCGAAACGCCCAAGGCGGGTGAGGCACTCCGGGAGATTCTTCTCCTCGTTCCTGATCGGTACTGCAACGGTGACCGGCAGACGCGCCACAGCGCGAGGCTAGCATCCATTTCCGCGCGCTCTATGGAAGATGCAACAAGGTCATCATCCGTTGGAGAAGTTGCGCGGCGTCGACCGCGGGTTGTGGTGATCTACCACTTCTACCCGCACTACCGCCGTCCGATTGTCGAGGCGCTATCGCAAAGCACGGTAGCTGACTTCACCTTCGTCGGCGATGATCACGAGTATCTCCATTCCATCGCCGCGGCGACCCTGAGCAAGTCCGTTCGCTTTCACTTGGCACCAACTCATCATCTGTTTGGTCCGTTCATGTGGCAATGGGGTGCGATTCGATGGTCCGTCAGACGCGAGTTCGATACCGTCATCATGCACTCGGTTCCTCACTGGCCATGCACTTGGATTGGTGCACTGCTCGCACGGCTTCTTGGCAAGAGAGTGATCTTCTGGGGTCATGGCTATCTCTACGAGCCACGCGGCGTGAAGGGCATCGTCCGCCGCCTCTTCCATGCACTGCCTCATGCGCATCTGTTTTATGGTGCACGGTCGAAAGAGATCGCGGTGCGCCATGGGTGGAGCGCGAAAGATCTCTTCGTTGTGTCAAATAGCCTTGATACTTCCGAGCAGCGACGCCTTCGCGCCACCATCACCGAGAGCGAGTGCAGAGAGCTGCGCCAGAGTCTGTTCGGGGACTCTGCGACGCCCGTGGCGATTTGCACGACGCGCCTGATTGCGTTGCGGCGCATCGATCTACTGATTGAGGCAGTTGGTGAATTGCGTAGACATGGACACCACGTCAATCTTGTACTGCTCGGCGATGGACCAGAACGCCAAAGGCTGCATCAACTCGCCAAGCATCTTGAGGTTCCCGTCCACTTCGAGGGAGAGACCTACAACGAGAATCGAATCGCGCAGCTTGTTTCAGCATCGACCGTCACGGTTGCACCTGGCAAGGTGGGTTTGACCGCGATGCACAGCATGGCGTACGGCGTTCCAGTGATTTCGCATGGCGATGCGGATGATCAGGCGCCCGAGTGGGAGGCCATTCGTCCAGGTCTTACTGGCGATCACTTCGAACGCGGAAACATGAAGAGCCTTTCTGAATGTATTCAGCGCTGGACCAGGGAGTCGTTCCCCTCGGCGGCTGTCCGCGCCGCTTGTGTAGAGGAAATTGAGGCGAGATGGACTCCCGAGCGGCAGCAAAAGATCATCGAGATGTGCGTTTTGGGGTCGTCTGAATAATGCCCACTTCCCGCCGATCACGAAGTGCTGCACTTGGATTGGGAAGCAGCCGAGCTAACCAGTGATCGGTCGCCTACGACTTCAATCATCAGGGCGTTCCATCGTTCGCCCGCACACATGCTTGAATACTCATCAAAGTACACAGCCTGACCGCGGCGCCCCATAGCCTCGGCCTCGGAGGGGTCGCGCATCAATCGGATGACATTCTGAACCAACGCACTGGAATCACCCGCAGCGGACTCGAGCCCGCAGCGATGCGCCTCAATGATGGTCCCGCACTCTGTTGTCGATGGACCAATCCAAAGCGCAGGCTTGCCCGCAGCGAGCACACTGAAGAACTTGCTTGGAAGGATGAGCCCTTCCCATCCGGGCAAGAGCGACACCAGATGAGCATCGCCAACATCGAGAACATCGGGAAGCTGATCGCGCGACTGATATCCAGTCACGATAACGTTCTTCGCCCCACACGTGCGGATGCGGTTCTCGAGGATCGACTTCGACTTCCCTTCGCCAACAAGGAGCCAGCGAATCTCATCATTGTCCTTTAGTTTCTCGACCGCACCTGCGATCGCCTCCATATCGTGTCCAATACCGAAATTGCCGACGTACAGAAGCGTGAATCGATCGCCGATTCCCCATGCGGTACGGAGCGGATTATCGCTGCGTTTCCGCTGAGGAAACTCTTCGGCACCGCTCCACACCGAGATCACGCAAGTTAAATCATTCGGTGCTCCCTTCGCGATGGCTGCCGCTTTCATGCAGTCGCCAAGCACCACCACCCTGTCGCTCTGCCGAAGACAAACTCGGTCAATTGCCTGCAGGCACTTCCACGCCCAACTACCACGCCGCATGACACCAGCGGCCGCAGCGACATCCGGGTAAAGGTCCATCGTCCAATAGAACAGTGATGACCCTTTCACCCTCTTCAGCAGCACACCAACCAATGCAATGAATGGAGGTGTGGTGAAACAAATCACCACATCGTGTCTTCGAAGCAGCATGCATTGCCAAGCTGCTGCGAGGTAGAACAACGCGAAGTCGAACAGACGCGGCGTAATGCCGCGCTTGCCGAACAACTGCATACCGACGCGCACAATGTCCACGCCGCCCCGACTCTCACGCTTAGGGAGCGAGGAGCCACGCTCACCGTAAATCGCTCGGCTCGCCACAACGGTGACGTCGTGTCCGCGCGCTATGAAGTCTCGCGCAAGATCATCCGCGTGCTGGGCTGTCGCAGCAACATCGGGCCAAAACGCCTGATTCAAAAAGAGAATTCGCAGTGAGGAGACTTCCTGCAGCATCCTCCGTGCGAGTTCATTGCGATCGTAACGCTTCGCCGCAACGAGGCAATTCGAATGGAACCGTTCATACAGCGCCGCATCCGACTGCAGGCGGCGGATACCCGCGAGCAGTGCGTGGGGGTCCTCGGGCGTGAAGGGGATTCCAACTTGCTCCCCTTCCACGATCTCTGCCGATTCCCCGCTAACACCATGCAACACAGGTATTCCCATTCCCATGCACTCAAAGAGTTTGGACGGAATAACCGTCTCGAAGAGTGGCGTACGCTTCAAATGGATGATCGCAGCATTCAGTACTGCCCAGTACTTCGGTACCTCATCCTTGCCCACCGAATCGATGAATCGGACATTGTCAAGCCCCATCGAATCTGCCATGGCTCGCAACTCGTCCTTGCGCGCTCCATCGCCGAGGAAGACGAATCCAACTGAGTTGTCTCCCTCCTCCTTCGCGATCCGTGCTGCCTCAAGGACAGTCTCAAGTGCGTGTGCAAGTCCATGGGTTCCGATGTAACCCGCAATAAAGCGCCCCTCAAATGCAAGCTGCCGTACCAACTCAACAGATGCGGCCTGCGGAATGAAGCGACTTGTATCGACGCCGTTGGTGATGACTCGGATCTTCTCAGCCTTGATCCCACGCTCAATGAGGTTGCGTTTGAAAGCGTGCGTCACAGAGATGATGCGGAACGCACGGCGATATAGGAAGAGCTCGAGCTTCTCAAGCATGTTGAGAATCCAAGCATTCTTCATGGCGCCAACGACTCGAATCGACTCGGGCCAGAGGTCACGGAGCTCGAACACGAAAGGACACCGCTTCAAGACACTTGTGACCCACGCGCCAATAGCGGTAAAGAACTGCGGCGAAGTGCCAATGACCAGATCAACTCGCCGAACGAAAAGTGCCGCGAATATCGCGGAGAGCATGAAACTCATGTAGTCCAGCACTCGTCGCTGAAATCCCTCGTTCGCCGTGATGTAGGTCCAAACTCGTATCACGCGAATCCCATCCATTTCCTCTGACTGCCACAACTTGTTTTTGTAGCCACCGAAGACCTGGCCCTTCGGGAAGTTGGGCGCGCAAGTGATGACGGTGACCCGATGACCGACCATGACCCACTCACGACAATGTTCGAACGTCCGACTCGCAGGCGCGTTCACTTCTGGCGGAAAATTGTCAGTCAGAAAGAGAATGTGCATAACACTTCCAACGCTCACCGCCAACGAATCGTGACGGTCATATCGTTCCCCGAGGGTATTGCCTCAACACAAACCGTTCCAATCCGATGTCCGAATCGAGGTCGATACTCTGCAGAAGCCACGCGAAGTGACCCCCCATGCACCTCAAATCCGACAACAATGCCGCCGTCGGTTTGAAAGGCCATGTCCCCATGCCGCACCAGACTTGGATGCAGAATGAAGCGGCTGACAGCCCCAGATGTCGGCATCGTGTCTCGAACGGTCAGTGACTTACTTGCTAAGGACCATGTTCTTGTGTGAAGTGCCGTGCGCTTCAAGCGTCGGTAGCCGTCGTGCGATGCCGACATATAGAGCGATCCATCCGTGCGGCACTCAGAAGTGCGTGAGATGATTCGAGCACGTCGCGCCACGCGGAACCCACCCCACACCTCGCTCGAGTCGATATCGCCGACCTGCAGCGTACTGTGAGAGCGAGTCGAGCGCTCCAAGCTGCGCTGCGCTCCGACCGAATACGTTGAGGTACCGCCGTTGACGATGATGCGTTCGTCACCGAGGGACAACTCGAACGACAGTGTGTCCGCGTGCGCATGACCGGGCTGCATGTCAGGTCCGATCGGGGCGGCGTCCACGAAAAGGTGAGCATTGTCCACCGCCGCGCTAAAATATCCAGATTCAGCTAGATCGAGCAGCGCAGGTCGCACGGGGCGATGAGTGGAAACGCAAAGCCGCTGTGCATAATCCTGAATCTCATCAGGTGTGGGTGCGATGCCGAAGGCAGCATCATTGAACAGTGCGATCTGCCCATCAGGATGAGTCATCGACACCATCCAATCGAGCATCTTGGGAACCGTTCGCTCAACCAATAGCACATCGGAAGGACTCACACGATTTGGCCATGCATGGAATGCATTGAGCAGGTCGAGCATGTCTTCGAGAATCAGCGCGTGATACATCGGACTACGCTCAAAGTGCCCGCCATCCGTCAACACCTGCTCGGGAATCTGCTGGCGAAGAATGCGAAGCCCGCCCTCAAGCCACTGGTCTGCCTCTCCGCCCTGAGATGCGAGCCCTGCAAACACCATGGCCTTGGCATTGACGAATAGGTGGTTTGCCATCAGATGGTGCTCGATCCGCCGTGCCAGCCACCGCGTCTGAATCGCAAGGCTCTGCCACGCGTTATCGTGAATATCTCCACCCTCGATCGACCACTTGATCCAATTCACAATCCGTAGTGAGGTGGGATAGGGCTCCCAGCCATTCCCGACAGCGGGCGGGTTCTCACAAATCCAACGATCGATGAAGGATCGATGCTCTTCGCGGCGAGACGCTGACGATGCCAGAAGGTCGTCGCAGTAGTGCAGGTTGTAAAGCCACAGCTTGCTCACCGATGAATCGTTCCAAATGGTTGCCTGCCGAATGTTCCGCCGCTCAGAGAGAAACTCCGCTGAATCAGTGAAGACAGTTTGCGGGCGAGGAATCGACATCACCCAGTTTCCTGTCGGCGGCGATCTACCCCCCGCCTTTGATCGATCAATGCTCGGACGCATGAGTTTGAATGCGGCGCGTGACACGATCTGCCGAAGGCGGAGATATCGGAGTGTGTTCCAGTAGAGCAGGATTGAAGTTGTGGGGCTCAAGCAGAGCAGCCCTCCTCACCTCGCATACAGCCGCTCAAGTACTGCGACGATTCGGTCGCCTGTCTTGCCATCCCAGAGTGGCGGGATAGAACCGCGCTTCCACTGCCCCGCGAAGAGCCGATCGAGTGCAGGCTTCAGAGCCGCTGGATCTACACCGAGCAACTCGTTGGTGCCGAGCGTCACCGTTTCGGGGCGTTCAGTCGAAGTGCGCAAAGTCATGCATGGGACCCCCATGACCGTTGTCTCTTCCGTAATGCCACCAGAGTCGGTGATCACCCCCTTCGCGTGCTTCACCAGATAGTTGAACTCCAAATACGGCTGTGGATCTACCAACAGGATGTTTGGCGGCACCCCGCCAAGATCGCGCATGGTCTTTGCAGTCCGTGGATGAACTGGGAAAACGACCTTCATGCCGCGCACGGCGTCCGCGATCGCCTGAAGCAAAATTGCGAAGGTGCTACCACGGTCGACATTCGCGGGCCTATGCAGCGTGGTGACGAAGTACTCACCGACCTCGAGCCCCAACTCAGACCAAAAGGGCGGCTTGGCGAACCGATGCTGATTTGCGAGCAGCGTGTCGATCATGGTGTTGCCGACGAAGTGAATGCGCTCCTCGGACACACCGCAGCAGCGCAGGTTTTGGTTCGCCACCTCGCTCGTCGTGAAGAACAGATTGGTGATCGAGTCCGTCACCATTCGGTTGATCTCTTCCGGCATCGTCCAGTCGCCGCTACGGATACCGGCTTCAACATGCGCGACAGGCACGCAGAGCTTCTGCGCCGCAATCGCACACGCCATGGTGCTTGTCACATCGCCAACTACCAGGCACAGCACACTGCGCGACTCCTGCAGAAGCGCCTCGTAACGGGTCATGATCGCGCCCGTCTGCTCGGCCTGTGTCCCCGAGCCCACTTCAAGATTTCGGTGGGGCTCAGGAATTCCAAGCTGAGTGAAGAAGTCGCCCGACATCTTCGCGTCGTAGTGCTGCCCAGTGTGAACCAATCGGTACGCGAACCCCGTGCCCGCGCGCATTCTCGCCTCCATCGCACGGATAATCGGAGCGATCTTCATGAAGTTCGGTCGCGCCCCCGCGATGATGTCGATGGTGGGTGTCATGACGGATCGTGCGCAATGCCAATGCTTGCGCGCGCCACTTCCAAAATCTCATGGAGCGGAATAGGGGCTTCTGCCTGACCACGGATGGCTGCAAGGAATGCGCTCGCACACGCATGCTGCCCCTTGTCCTGACTCCAGAGGTTCATCCTCTTGAAGCCCCTCCATCCGAAGCCGCGCAACTTCCTGAAATTGTCGAGTTGCAGCACTGCGCCACTTGCAAACACCTCGAGCCTCTCCTTCGGGAAAGCTTTGCAACCATTGGCGAAGTAGTGAACGGTGCCGATCGAGCCGTTCGCAAACCGCAGCGTGAACGAGGTCGTGTCCGCCGTGGGCGACTGCATCGTGGACCGATGCCACTCCTGTATCGGTGCGTCAGCGAGGTGCCGCAGGAGATCGACGAAATGGCAGCCCTCGCCGATAATGCGTCCTCCGCCCTGCTCCGCATCTTGCGCCCAGTGATCGCTCGGGATTGCGCCAGCATTCACGGTCATGACAAATGACTTCGGACCTGACGCAGCGCGCAGCAAGCTTCGCATCCGCCGCACTTGCGGCGCAAATCTTCGATTGAATCCGACCATCAGTGTGATGGGTCGGGCGCTTGCCTTCATGGCAGCCTCGATTCGATCCACCTCTTCCAAGGTCAGACACAGAGGCTTTTCAACAAAGACGTGCTTCCCGGCCTGAATGGCTTCGAGTACGAAGCCGGCGTGACTATCGTGACGGGTGGTGATCACCACGGCGTCAGTGCCTGAATCGGAAAAAAGAGACGCGGAGTCTGTGGTGGTCTGTTGAAAACCAAACTTGCGGCCAGCATGCAGACCAGTGACCCCACCGCTTGACGCAACGGTGCGCAGCGTGGCGCCTGCCTCTTGGAATGCCTTGATCAGCACGGCGGTCGCATAGTTCCCCGCACCGAGAAAACTCACCGCGCCCGTACCGGAGGTTCCACTCGACGGCCGCAACTCGACGGTTCGCTGCAACGCGGGCTGCCGAGCAGCCATCTCGGGGTAGCACAGGACGATGCCGAGCGACGGCTCGGATCCACCAACAACGTCGTAGGCGGCAATCGCGTCATTGATCTGAAAGCGGTGTGAGACGAGTGGCTTCACATCGAGCCGCCCGTCAGACATCATGTCGAGCACGGCCTCAAGGTTGCGCTGTTCAGTCCAACGGACGAAGCCGAATGGATAGTCGTGCCCCTTCTCTTCGTAGTTGGGGTCGTAGCGTCCAGGACCGTACGAGCACGAAACCTGAAATGTGATTTCCTTCTTGAAGAAATCATCACGCGAGAGTTCGAGGCCCGTGACTCCGACGAGAACAATGCGGCCGCGCTTTCGGCACATCAGCGCAGCCTGATGCATGGGCTCATTGCTGCGTGTTGCTGCCGTGACGATGACCGCATCGACGCCACGCCCGCGCGAGAACCGCTCCGCTGAAGCGACCGGATCCTCGCCCGCCGACAGATCGACGGTTTCGGCACCGAACTGCCGAGCAAGTGCAAGCTTCTTGGGATCGAAGTCGATGCCCAGCACGCGACAACCATGTGCGCGCAGGAGCTGTGCGGTCACAATGCCGATCAGACCCATGCCAGTCACAACGACCGCCTCTCCAAGCGTCGGCTGTACAAGACGGATGCCTTGCAGAGCGATGGAACCAAGCACTGTGAATGCGGCCTCTTCGTCGGAGACACTCTCGGGAACGCGCGCGCAGAGGTTTACGGGCACGCTGACAACATCCGCATGCTTTCCGTTGGACGCCACTCGGTCACCGATCTTGAATCCCTGCACACCAACCCCGACATCGATGACCGTACCAACATTGCAGTAGCCAAGCGGGAGGGGCTGATCAAGCTTGCCAAAGACCGCCTCTATGGTTGGTTGGATGCCGTCCGTGAGCATCTTGTCCCAGACCATCTTGACCTTGTCCGGTTGCTGAAGGGCCTTCTGAATCCAACCCGCCTTGCCGAAGTCAACCAACATCCGCTCCGTGCCCGCAGACACGAGTGTTCGCTCGGTTCGGATCAGCAGATGACCGCGCCGCGATCCGGGACTGGGAACTTCAGCGACTTCAGTCGAGCCATCTCGCAGGGATTGCAACACTTGTCTCATGTCGGTTTCCTCGCCGTTATAAGCATGAACAGCCCCATGCCAGACGCCACACGGCGAATGAGCCAGCGCGGCCAAATCTGGCGTGCAACGTCGAGCAGCACGCCGCGGTGGCGCTGCCCCGCGCCGGACTCAAGAAGATCGCCATGCGTCAGCACCATATCGATACGAACATCCGTAAAACCACCCAGTAAAGACTTGCGAGCTCCGCCGGGTGTGTACGCCTTTGTGCCGGGACTCTCGAGAAAACGAGAATAGATCTCATCCATGGATGTCCATGGTCGGAGTCGCATGAGTGCATAGCGGACCCACAGCATCAGACCAACGATGCTCCACTTTTGATAGATCATGATCCGAGCCTCCGCACCAGGCTTCAGCACGCGAAGCACCTCTCGGAACGCTTTGGGCGTATCGGGACTGTGGTGGAGCACACCCCACGAATAAACGATGTCGAAGGTTCCATCCGCGAAGGGAAGTGACTCTGCATCTCCAACAGCTAAAGTCGACTTGAGCTCGAAAGCATCAAGCCGCCGCGTGGTGTGTTCGACGGCCCGAGGTGTGAGGTCGATTCCAGTGAGCTCTGCGCCCGCCTCAGCAAAGCGTTGATGATCCGCCCCCAGACCCACGCCAATCTCAAGCACCTTGAGCCCTCTGGCGCGGTGAAAGCCCGCGAACTCCGGAATGTACGGCTCGAGGCGGTATCTCTCTTTGGATTGAGCCGCATAACCATCTCTCTCCGCACTACGCAGCAGTAAATCCTCCCCGCAGGAGGCTCGATTCCAAAAGTCTGCGACCTGTTGCTTTGGATCACTCATGGATGCACTTGAGAAGTTAGCCGATCGAGAAATGATCGACAGTAGATCTCGATGCATAGGAGTGAAAGGATGGTGTAACTGGCATCGATGCGTCCTTCCTGATTCGCATCGATCATGCGTGAGACTGTAGACGGATCGAACAGCCCACGGCGGCGAATGGAGTCTGGGGATAAGAGATCGCGGATCATCGGACGAAAGTCGCTGCGGACCCACTGACGCAGTGGAACACCGAAGCCAGCCTTCGGGCGATAAATCACGTCATGCGGCAACATAGGCTCCATGGCGCGCTTCAGTGGCCACTTGCCCACACTGCCCCGCTGCTTGACCGAGGCAGGCACACGGGCAGCGAATTCGACGAGTTCGAGATCCAGGAACGGGACGCGGACCTCGAGTCCAACGGCCATCGACATCTTGTCGGTATACATGAGATTGTGATCAGCAAGGAAAAACCGTTGCTCAAGCGCCAACATTCGATCGAGCGGATCAACATCGCCTGGCAGACCAGCAAGAAATGCTTCCAACGGATCTGCGGCGCGTGTGCCTGCAAAGCCACGACGTACTTCTGGCGTGAAGAGTTCATCGACCCTTGAGGATGGTGCCCACTCAAAGTACCCGGCCAAGCGCGCATCGCTATCCAAGCCCGCACCCTGAAACAACTTCGTGATTCGGCGCGATAACCCCCGCCGTTGATCCAAACATCCACTCGTACGCTCAAGCAGTCGGCGGATGCCCGAGGGTAGCCATGACCACCAGTGCTGCAGACTGACCGCGAGATGTCGACGATAGCCGGTGAAGAGATCGTCGCCCCCTGCACCTGAGAGCATCACTTTGATGCCCTGCTCGCGAGCGAGGCCACAGATGTAGAAAACATTGAGCGCAGCAAAGTCTGCCAACGGCTCATCCAGTTGCACCACCATGCGCTCAAGTTCACGAGCCATCCGAGAAGGATCGATGCGGACGACATCGAGCGGAACACGGAGATGCTTCGCCACGCGCTTTGCATACGACAAGTCATCCACATCGCCGGGATTGAGCGCGCCACCGCTATCGATGGTGAAACAGCGAATATCTGGTGACTGCTCACATGCCAAAGCAACGATTGCGCTGGAGTCCAAGCCACCCGACAAGAACGCGCCGACCGGAACATCGGAAACAAGTTGACGATGGACTGCGGACCGAAGCACGGCCAACGTGCCCTCGGGTGCCGCCTGAGCATCAACATCTTGACGAACACCGCGGAAAAGCGGCAGCCGATACCAACGGTGAACACGCTCGATGCGGCCATCACGAACCACCATCGATGTGCCGGGGTCGACCTTCCTGACTCCCTTGAGCGGTGTTCCCTCGCCGGGGCACCACAGGAATGTGAGGTACCGGCGCAGAGCCGCAGAATCCAACTCGCGGCAGTCGGGCGCAAGATGAAGCAATCCTTTCAGCTCGCTGCTGTAGACAACGCCGTGTGGCAACTCCGTAAAGTAAAGCGGCTTCACCCCGAGTGCATCACGTGCAATCAGCGTTATTCGGCTCCGTGGATCCCAGATGGCCAACGCGAAAATACCATTCAGCATCGGAAGCATGCTTTCGCCATACTCGAGGTAGAGCGCCACTATGACCTCAGTGTCAGAGTGACCGCGAAAGCTGTGCCCCTTTGCCTCAAGATCACGACGCAGCTCACGAAAGTTGTAAATCTCCCCGTTATAGATGATCGTGACACCTGTCTCTGCAGCCACCATGGGTTGATGGCCAAGTGGCGACAGATCAAGGACTGCGAGCCGCCGATGACCAAGACCAATACCCGCCACCTGATCAATGACGAGTCCTGAATCGTCAGGACCACGGTGTGCAATACAGTCCAGTCCGCGCTCGAGAGCGGCGGGATTGAATTGTCCGGAGTAGCCAAGTATGCCGCACATGAGCTGTGGTCCGAGCCAGCGCGTGAAGCCTACTTTGCTCGGAGGACCAACATTGCTCCGAGATTCTTAGAATGTCGATGCGCTCGTTAGGCTCGGCTTGCTCAGCAGAGAGATCCAGCACACTTACGAGCAAGTCACCTCTAGAGTTCGCGCAGGTTGAGGGGATAGACGGTAATGACACCTGTCGTACAGGATTCTTGAGGAATCAGACGAACAAGTCTGTTTATCCAAGTTGAGGCGCTGCCAGTTTCCCCAGCACAACAGGCCCATTGAGCATGGAGTCGTGCTTTGCTCGATCTACCAAATCTGGGAAGCGCTCACCTATCTTCTGAGCCGGAACACCGCCATGAATCTCATAGGGCGGGACATCGCGTACGACCACCGCCCCTGCGGCCACGATCGCCCCACGACCCACGCACACACCCTGCATGATGATCGCGCCGTGACCAACCCAGCAGTCGTCCTCGAACACAGTCTCCAGTACTTCGGGCCTTCCACTGAAAATGTTCGGCACGCCCGGCAGATTCGGCCGATGATCGCCTCCGACCACAGCGACTTCCGGACCGAACATCACATAACGCCCCAAGCGAACCTTGGCCTGCATCATGCAGCGACGGTTCATGAAGGAGTAGTCGCCCGCCACCAAGTCGCGGTCCACTGTGCAGTCCGAGGCCATGTAAAAAGTCGGCGCGACATAGCGCAGACCATGACGCCATCGTCGCCACGCCATGATGCGGCTTCGCAGAAACAGGAACAATCCTCCTCGGCCGAGTAGTTGGCGGATCATGGGTCCATGCTTCCCATCGTTGAAGGGTAGTCGCCATCGATCGGCGGCAAGCCTGATACGGCTCGCTCAATCGTGCGGAGTTGGCTGTCTGGGGACCAGTGCCGTTCGACCATATCTATACATGCGGTACGAATGACCTGCCGATCTGCCGATCGATGCAGCCACAGCCTCATCACCCTGACCAGATCTTCCAGATCACCGTCCTCAAACAAATCCCCCGTTCTGCCAGGGACAATGGACTCGACCTCGGGTGCTTCTTCGCTTGACCGCCGGTTGGTGATCACCGGCACACCATAGGCCATGCTGTGGATGGCGGTCAGGCCGATGAAGCCCGGGCACACCGTCAGATCCGAGGCCATGGTCAGCAGAGCGATGCGGGATTCGTCATAGCACGCTCCCTCAAAATGCGTCGGAACACTCTCATGACGAGCAAGTTGTTCGAGCTGTGCGCGCTCGGGCCCATCGCCAATAATCACGAGATTGATTGGCTCACCCCGACGCGCCAGCGTAGCGGCAGCCCGAATGAGCAAATCGAGTCGCTTTTTTGGTTGCAACCGACAGGAACAGATCACCGTCGGGGCATTGGGACGCTCGAAGAGTGCGCTGCGGCATGCTGCTATTGCACGTTCATCAACCGCTTCACGAGCGGCACTTTGGCGATCAAAATCGAGGCTATTACCAATTACGTGGATCCTTTCGGGATTCCAACCAATCGCCACCGCGTGTTGCTTTGCGCCACGCCCATAGAACAGATGTATGTGCGCCAAACGGAGGAATACACGCCGCACGAAGCCTTTCACACCCGTCGGCGGGATCAGAAATCCATGGCTCCAGAAAATCACGCGCTTGCCAGTCAGCCGACCGACAATCGCCCCAATCCATGTGGCAATCCAGTAGGGATTACCGAGCAGTATCAGTTGGTCGAACTCACGCGACGCCGCGACTCGGATCAGCTTGGGCTGCCACATCCAAGACCGGCAAATCCTATGAGTCGGACATGACCGATGGTCGACAGGCGGCAAAAGAGAGCCAGCCTTGATTGAACTTTCGTAGTCATGGTCGTCGCTAAAGAAGGTGAATTTTGCCTTCGTACTGCGCGCGAGCCTGCCCACCACAGCTTCACGATAGTGCGCAAAAAAGTGATAGACGATGGCAATACAAGGGCTCTGGTTCGGAGGAGGAGTTGGGTGGACGAGCGTTGGCCTCATGATCTTTGCGTCAGGCGGAGCCGCCGGAGCACACCCCCCAACATTGGTTGAAGGTCGGTCCACGCCTCAGGTTGTGTCCACCTTACGAGCATCACACACGCCAAGAAGGCGACAGGCCCACCAACGAGGAGGACCAGAATGCTACCCCAAGCACCTTGAGCCGCGAGTGTGCCTGCGATCCACCATAGTCCAAGTCCGATGGGCAATGCAGCGCACCAAGAAGCCATAAAGACGCCAACCGAGTCAACGAATCTGTGGTGGTTCGATCGACCGCACAACCAGACCGCCGTTGGCAAGCTAACACCCCAACAGGCGAGCGAAGCGATAGCAACGCCGAGTGCGCCATGGCTTTGGGCCACGATGATGCAGGCAGCCGTAGCAATCACCAAGTGAGTGACCTGCCAACCGAAATAGATACCGAAGCGACGCTGCGCCCGCAGTAGCGACATAGTCGGCGCAGTGGCGAAGTAAAATCCCTCAAGCACGCTCAGCACGGCGAACACAGGAATGGCCGAGGCCCACTTCGGCTCAAGGACGAGTTCGAACAGCGGTCGAGCCAATGCTGCCTGGATGAGCGTCAGGGGAACCGCTACGGCCCCGATTGTGCGCAGTACGCGGAGGAAGGCTCGCTCTTGGCGGAGCGGATCATTCCCGATTTTGCCAAAAATCGGCTGCAAAACCGTGCCTAGCTGCGAGGCGATCAACCCATTGGCCTGCGCCGCGAGCATGTAGGCGAAGGAGTAGAGACCCGTCTCTTCCTCTGTCGACCAATACCCCAACACCACCACCGGCAGGACGACCACGATGTTGTGCGCATACTGCGCCGAGCCCGCCAAAAGCGTTTCCCGCCAGATTGATCTCGTGATCGCACGGTCAATCCAGGGATCGATGAGTTGCGGTTGATCGACACGAGGCGCTGATGCCCTCCAGTAGGCGAAAGCCTTTGCGAACGTTGCTACCACTTGCGGGACGACCAAAGAGAACGCACTCGCGCCAACGATGGCCATCACCACCGTGGTAACAGTTGCTATGAACTGGATTGAACCATCCGCCAGTGCGATGCTCCCGTAGCGGAAGTCTCGTCGCAGGCCAGCCAGCGCCACGGGGCACAGCGCATCAGCGATTGGGCGCAGCGCCAAGACTAACAGTAACGCCATCAAGGTGCTCGGCGGATACTGCGTGTACCAGTGGGCTAAGAAAGGTGCCGCGATCGAGATCATCGCAGCCGTTACGAGACCGATCGTCAATGCGATACGCCGTGCCGCTGGAGCCACGACGACGAAACGACGTTGATGAGCGACCAGTACATCGCCCAAGGTGAGTGGTGGCAGAATGACCAGATAGATCCCAAGCGCCAACGTGAGCGATGCCATCCCGATCTCGTCGGGACCGAGCTTGAGTGCCACTACCCACATCGACGCGATCGTGGCCAACTTGTTGATCAGTACCTGCGCCGTAGTGATGCTCGTTCCCCATGCCGCTGTCTCGGTCAGTCCGCCAGGCGACCTAGGCTGCACCGGAAACGGAGCGCCGCTCATCCGCCCGGCCCCCTCCTTCGCGCCTGCTCCGCGGACGATTGCATCGACTGGGCCCAGGCTTCCAGCACAATCATGTGTATCAGCAGCGGTCGAGGCCTGCCAAGTCCATCACCGATCCCGTGTACGTCTCGATAGGCCTCAGGGCGGAGGATGCCTCGCTGCACTAGGACCCCGCTCTGAAGGTCTTCCCTGTAACGCTCGAAGAGATGGCGGTACCACAGCCGCCATGGAGGGGAGAACCCACGCTTTCTACGATGGAAGACGAAGTCAGGTACCAGTCCCTGCGCAGCATCACGCAACCACCGCTTCGGCGGCAGCCGGTGATCCGGACGTGCCTTGCGTAATCCGATGACTGTCTCGATCAGTCGATAGTCGACAAGAGGAAGCCGACTCTCGACACTTGTTGCCATGCTCAATCGATCACCTTGGGCGATGCCATTCACGCAGTTATAGGTTTCGCTCACGAGCTTGGTAATGGCGATATCCGATCGCGGCCAGAATGTCGGACTTCGGTAGATCGAGGATGGATCGACCTTGGACGCCTCCTCCCAGCATGCCAACATGGAGGCTCCAAAGACATCGGCCTTGTGCCAAAGTCCGTGAGGATCCCAGGGCGGAATTTGGTTGGGATCTGCACGTTGATCACTCTTCCAATCGCGCCAAGCCCGCAAAAGGCCTCCCCCATCTCGAATCCAGTTGGTCAGACCAGTCCAACTAATCGGTGGACGATCGATCGTGAGATAATCTGTGACTCTCGCCTGACCACTTCGCATCGCTGCCTTGAGCTCGCACCGTTTCGCCGTGTCGCGCATCCACTTGTAGCCCCAAAAGAGTTCATCTCCACCGTGGCCCATCAGCATGACAGGCGTGCCGGCCTGCCGAGCCGCCCGCATGACCGCGTAGTAACTCGAACCGGAGAGATCGGCCGTGGGATCGTCACGCCAGAAGCAGATATCAGCAAACCCACGAACAATCTCCTCGACATCCAGGTGCGTGACCTGCAGCGAGATACCGACCGCATCAGCAAACTCCTTCGCCAAGCTGGTCTCGTCCTGCCATGCGCCACCTTCATAACCGATGGAAAATGCCGTCAATTGATCACCCAGACGCCGCTTTGCCATCATCGCGACAAGACTCGAATCAACACCACCCGATAGCGCCACCCCAACCGGAACATCGGAGCGGACGATCAGATCAGAAATTTCTTCAAGCTTCTCCCGCAGGGTCGAGGCGGGGTCGGCGTCGATCGGCGGGGCATCCTCCATGGCCCACCAACAACGCTCGTGCACCGACCATGGCCCCAGTTTGATCTCGAGGAGGTGACCGGCGCTGAGCTTGCGCACACCTTTGATAGCAGCCCACGGCTCAGGCACGAATCCGTAGTGCAGGTAGAGGTTGACCGCCGCAGGGTCGATCTCAAACGGCACCGCCCCAGCGCCTACCAGCCCGCGCATCTCACTCGCGAAGATAATGCGTTCGTTGTCGCCCGCAATGTAGAGCGGCTTCTCGCCAATACGGTCCCGTGCAATGATCACCTTCCCCAGACGCCGATCATGAAGGGCGAAAGCGAACATACCCCGCAGGTGGTGCACGCAGTCAGCGCCGTACTCTTCATACAGGTGAATGATCGTCTCACAATCACTTCCAGTACGAAATCGATGCCCACGCGCACACAGGTCCTTCGTCAACTCTACAGAATTATAAATTTCTCCATTTGCGACAAGGCAAATAGTTTCGTCTTCACTCCAAAGCGGCTGCCACCCTCCTGCCAGATCGATGATGGCAAGACGACGCATTCCGAGTGCCACTTGACTTGCGACCGTGAGGCCCTCGCCATCCGGTCCGCGGTGGATCAGTGCGCCAGAGAGTCGGCTGAGTAAATTCCGATCTGACTCGTCAATTCGCGTGGTGCGGATGATCCCAAATATGCCACACATGAATTGCCTCTATTGATCCGGGCTCAATACATAGAACTCTTCCGCGGGTTGCGATGATTCGAAGTCGCCAGAAACAAACTCCGCGGGGAGAGGATCAATTCCCTCGTCTACTCGGATCCGCAGGCGAATGATAAGAATTCCCAAAAGAAAGAATGACAGCGACGCCCATAAATAACCCTGTTTGTTGACAATTAAAAGCTGATAAAGAAATAGCCCAAGAAGAGATGCAAGACTCGATCGCTGAACCGGAGCGTCAGAAAACATCTTCCAAAGTTTGCGCAGATCCCGCTGCACACACCAGAGAAACAAAACAAGACAAACAAACGCAAGCAGCCCTTGCTCTGCAAGGATGTCAATAAAAAGCACATGGGAGTACGGCTCGCTACTTGCGGTTGTAATTCCAGCAAATGCGTTGAACCCTAGGCCAATGATCCAGGCCACTGGAGAAATCAAAAACACACCCAAGATATCCCACACGTTTTGTAGTCGAACAGAAGCACCCCCCTCTAGACTTCCTGCGTCCCAACGACTTATCTCTTGAAATCCGAGAACTTGAGGCACAAGCCAGGCCAGCACGCTACCCACAAACAGGAGCGCCAGAGCTGTACCAAGAAAAGTCCAAGCACTTTTGAGTCGCACGGAAAGTGGATACAAACAAACAGCGATAAGAACTGCAAAGACCAGTTGGCCACGCGATCCTGATTGCAGACAAAGAAGTGTACCTATCAAGAGCGCTGAGCATCGAATGAGGAGAGCGAGAGGGGAAAGCCGTGAGCCTCTCCAAAGAACCGACAAGATCATGATGCACCCCGCGATCTCGCCCATCGCAAGAGGATTGGAGCGAACAAGAGCGTCCAGACTTATGCCGAGGCGTCCTAGGTGCACAGTGAACTTGGGATTGAAGATGATTAAACACGCAACGATCGTTCCAAGAATCAAGGACGCCGTAAGAAACTTCGCGACAGAAGCCATATCCGAGATCAGCAGTGGTGCCAGAATGATGAACAACACGAAGTATGGCAACCCCCACCTCGTGAGGGGCCAGGCTGTTGCCAATGATGGGGTCCACAAGAGAGATGTGGCAGCAAAGGCAAATATGAGTATGCAGAAAAGCCACCCTGCGTTCGCATAGCCAACAAAGGGACGGGGATGCAATTGCGAGGAACGAAATGCTGCGCCAAGGACGACGACACCCACGATGATGTTTCCCAGAGCAGGGATCTGTGTGAAAATAGGGAGCGAGGCTTGGAGCACCTGCTCAAAGGCAAACATGGACATCACAAGCGCCAAGCTCCACCCCTCACGAAACAACGAGAGGGCGCAGACCATGAGAAGCACGAGTACAGAAAGAGCATCGAACATAATGGGCTTACTTCGTTACGGACTGCTTCGATTGAAGGTTCTGGCTTTCCCACTCACGGATCCAACTAATACTGTCACAAATCTGCGCCGACGTCTTTGCCTGTAACACCGCTCGAACAGAGGGATCACTCCAATTCAGTGGCTCAATCTTTGAAAGGCACTCTTCCGTAAAGGCCACCCGCCAAGTCTTGGACGAAAAACCATCATCGCGCTCGGATCCTGCAGGCTCGCCACGAACTGCAAGATCAATAAAGCTTTCGATGCCTGTCCACAGTGCAATCCCAGTTGCTCCCGCGTCAACCGCAACCGCTACCTGGTCCTCGATGAATTGATCCCTTGGTACCAGAAAGCCTGGGCGCGCGACGCCGTTTGGTTGCCAGTAGGGACTTACCATCGGGATAACGGGCTTCCCGTTCGCGAGAATGTGGGACAAAGAGACAGTGGCTCTCCTCCAAGCACGTCCCTGCACTCGGACAAAATTCGGATCTTTCGGATTGAAAAGTGGAGGATCATAAACCGGATAGATCGAGCAATTGATCCAGTCCAACTCTTTCACGAGCGGGGCATTTGCCTGATAAATCTTGTCAAGCGCAGCCTTCCTTTGCTCAGCAGAGGCAGAAGCCCAATCCGTGCCATCGATCCAAAAGGGAACGAACGGAACCCCGTAATAGCTCCAAAGTGTGTTCGGAAACTTGGCCCGAACCAATTGGATTGTCGAAACCATCGTTGCGATTGTCTGTGCCCAACGAGGGTCACTACATCCGCTCTGAAGAACCTCTGCATAAGGACTCTCAAAGTCCAACAACCCAAACCGCGGCAGAGAGTTCAGCGGTTGCCCCTCAATCGCCCTGACAACCGAGTTCGAGTTGATGGTTCCGAATTTAGCCCTTGGATCAACCCCTTGATAAATGGTCAGGTACGGCGACGCTCCGCTCTCAAGGGCCCGTTTTCGGGCTGATTGCGTCGGAATCTGATCATAGAGAAGGACTAGCGATGACTTGGAGACCTTCTCTGGCTTCTCCTCGCCACCTCCAACCACTGTGGGCTGAGTCGCAGGAATGTGCTGGTCGGGGACTGCCTGAGAGCCAAATGCAACGAGACCTCCAACTAGGTAGACAGCGAGGAACAACGACCTCACTGGTCATGCCCCTGATCGGCAGGCAGTTTGTGCCCGGCGTTTCGGAGGGTGCGTTCGCGCGCGGCGAGTTCCATGTCTGAATCCACCATCATCGCCGCCAACTGCTCGACTGAGCAGGTTGCCCTCCAACCAAGTTTGGTGTGCGCTTTGGTGGGATCGCCAAGCAGCTCATCCACTTCCGCGGGCCGGAAATAACGCGGATCGATCTCGACGAAGTCTTTTGCCTCGAGTCCAACATGCGTAAACGCCAGATCGCAGAACTCGCGTACAGCGATCATCTTTCCAGTTGCAACGACAAAGTCGTCGCCATTTGGCTGCTGCAACATGCGCCACATTGCATCGACATACTCCCCTGCAAATCCCCAGTCTCGCTGCGCATCGAGGTTGCCGAGATACAGCTTCTTCTGCAATCCAAGCTTGATGCGCCCAACCGCACGAGTGATCTTGCGGGTCACAAACGTCTCGCCACGCCTCGGGCTTTCGTGATTGAACAGGATGCCGCAACTGATAT
>Ga0194115_10001796_pt1 | contig 26567 bp, 26 predicted proteins | sample TA2MahsurfametaG_3_FD_148656 | JGI IMG/M metagenome (GOLD analysis project Ga0194115, IMG submission 148656) | Freshwater microbial communities from Lake Tanganyika, Tanzania - TA2015002 Mahale S4 surface | ecosystem: Environmental > Aquatic > Freshwater > Lake | place: Tanzania: Lake... | reverse complement strand
ATGATATATATATATACCGTTTTGCATACTTCATTTCATACGTACTTTCATTCATGACGTCATCAAGGGGATTCAAGTTGATGTGACGATTTGAGATTCTGCCCACCCGAAAACTCCTTTCGCCGCTTTCTCTTGACAGTGAATGATTCCGATGGTCCGATGACAGATGTCTTTACTTTCACCACGACTCCCCTCTCTCATCCCCGCAGAGGATGATGATCGATATCCATACTTTCTTTCTAGTATCTTGCTTCATCAGTACAACGATAGCTTGGATACCATTACGCCCATACTCTACTTTGTTTTCCTCCACGACAGTCCATCCATCCGACTACTACCACCACCTTCAGTACGACCACGTGGAAGGAGATTGTTGTTTCGGACGACACCCATCACCACGAAAACACCAACAACAACGACGACGACCTCATTCCCTTCACGTTTCACGTATGGATTCAGTTCACGATCAAATGGAATGTTCGACACTTGACGATACCTCAATAGAAGAACGACCACCACTATCACCACCACACACAGCTACTACTACAAGTTTGGCAGGAGACTTTGTGATTGTGACATCGTCGTCCAATCTTCCAAGCGATGACGACGGTATAGACCTACCAACATGGTCATTCTTCCCAATTCAATCGCTCTTTGACAATGATGATCACGAGTCTATGTCCAGTGATGGTGCTCAATCGACGCAAGCGTTAACAGAAGTGATACGCTTGACAACAACAACAAGATCACCTGCCGCCGTTCTTTCTTGTCGTAGGTCTGTCCAAGATGGAATCCTGGACATTCAATTATCATCGGACACGAATGTGGTGAATGAAAAATTGATGGACGTCATGCAAAGAATATTTGTTCAATGGGTAGTCTCAGAAACAAATTTTGTTCGAGAAGGCGGACGGTCGTCATCCTGGACTATTTCATTCTATCAAGACGACGTCAAAGATATGGTGGTAGATTTCTCTTCCGAATCATCAACGTTAAGGTCATTGTTGTTTGATGGCCTAATCGAATCTCCGAATACTGTCGAGTGGGTAGAAATGGTGACAGGAACTCGAAAGGTTTTGGGTCAACTTCCGAGACGTTTGGTACATACCTTCAATATACTTCATCGAGGGATTGGTCTATTCGTGACGAAGGATACAACGATACTTGACTCATTGAAGGACTACCAGCATGAGGGACTTCCTGATCTATACGTCCATCGACGATCTTCGACGAAACGTATCTTCCCCTCTCTGTATGATATGTTCGTGGGTGGTGTATCCATGTCTGAGGAAAGTCCAGAACTCACCGCTCGTCGTGAAGTTGCGGAAGAATTAGGCCTACATCGAGCACTGGAGGATGATGATGCCCTAAGTCATCCATTGTTGGATTGTATCGTATGTACCTCCTACAATCGATGCGTCGTAACTCTCTTCTCCTATACTATGAAGACGGAAGAAGAGACGGTACAGTGGCAAGAAGAAGAAGTCGATTGGGGAAGATTCATCCCATATGATGTCATTGTCGCTGCTGCCGATCGGTCGATTGACCGTCTTGCTTCGAAGAAGGAATGGCCTGGGACGTATCCACCGATACAGTCGACGATGAATGGATCACTTCCATCAGGATCGACCTTTGAATATTCGGATTGGAAGGAATGGGATTTCGTCCCCGATGGACTATTGGTATGGGAGGCTTGGCTACAATTTATGGCAAAGGACACCATCATGAAGACAGAATCATGATGAAACCGTTGAAAGGTGGTGTCCCGTTGCATTTGTTGGTCTATGTACCAAGAAAATGAAAAAGTCTAGTTGGGTATCAGTTTTTTGGTGATACGAAGACGTCGTCGTGGCAAAGTCATGAATGATTATTGCAGGTCGCTGCGATTGGGCTGGTCTAGTCTAGTTTAGTCTGGTCTAGTCGGAACGTTCTCCATGATATGGGGAGACTATCGTACTTGGTTTGGCCTTGAATGCTTTGAAAGGAATAGGTAGGAAGAGCAAACAATGATAGTATCAACTTCTCAGAAACTCGAGTGGTCTGACTCCAAAATGCCCAACGATGAGCCTGTATCTCACATGGTCACCTCGGTAGTTGCTGCTCCGGGTGCATGCTGGTGCGTAGGTATATGTAGAATATTTGTTTTGAAGCCTGATGTCGTAACTAGCCTAATCCATTTGGGCGAAACGATACCCCTCCACGTATGACGTACAGACGGCTCGACTGTGATGGTGACGACTGTGACGATTCGACAGAGAATTTGCCGAAACCCGGTTCGTTTCGTTTCCTTGGAGGTAATTAGTCTGACTGTGAATCCCTCCACCAAGCAAAGGAAGGTGCAATCTCAAAACTTCGTCGTCATAACTCGACGAACTCGAGAAAATGGAGTAAAATCCATGTCGAACATACTACCAGGAATGAAACACTTGGGCCGGAGAATGAATCGTCTTGAAGAGGAGATTGCTACGACTCACACTACTTTGGTTTCTTCGAAACGTGCAAAGCGTGGTCATCACATCCCAGACGAAGACGGGCGGACATCCCTACATTGGGCACTTTTGTCAAAAACAATGCATACGGCAGCAATCCTGACACAGGTCACACGGCTCCTCGAATGTGGGATTGACCCAAATCTACAAGATAATCTCGGACGGACAGCCTTACACGTCCTAGTGACGTCACTTTACTCTAGAAATACCTCAGCGGCTATTGCAGTTATCTCTAAGCTCTTAGAGTCTGGGGCCGATCCGAATATCCAAGACAAGGATGGATCAACCCCCTTGCATGATCTCATGGGTCAGCTACATTCGGGAGATCCCAAAGCGGCTGTCAATTTAGTTGCGAAACTTCTAGAATTTGGTGCTGACCGGGATGTACAAGATAGATTTGGGCAGATACCGTTGCATATGCTCATGGTGGGTCTTGACGGTGAAACAAAGGATGCGACCATCGCGGTGGTTACCAAACTTGCAGAATCTGGTGCTAACCTGAATATCCGTGACGATGATGGCTTTACTGTCCTATACAAAGCACTGTGGTTGGGGGGGTACATGAAAGGAAATATGGACAAGACTCTCGCGATAGTCAAGAAACTTGTAGAGAATGGAGCTGATGTGAACATTCCAGATTAAGAAGGGAATTCAGTCTTACATGGTCTTATGAGGGGGTTGACAGAAAGGAACGAGGCTGCGTCCCTTGCAGGACTCAACACGATCTTGGATTTAGGTGGGGATCCGAATTTACAAGACAACTCTGGGCAGACAGTTTTTCATATCCTTGCGAGGAGATCGAGATTTATTCCGAAAAAAAGCGATATGTAATTACACTGCTTGAGCGTGGAGCAAATCCTTCAACGATCAAGGACCATCAAGGAAATCTCCCCATACAATATTTGGGCGACCCGTACACATTCGATCCCACAACTGTATTTCTGTTGCTTCGACACATGGGATTACGTTTCCATTAAACCGGACTGATGGTAGCAGTAATCTTGGACTGGCATTGTGAATGAATAGGACGAGACTGGCAGGAAGTGATTTGATGTGATGAGAGTTGCGAGACGCCGGGGCGGTACAGCTGTCCTCGTCCCACGAATATGTGACGCGGAAACATAGTTGAGGATACTGTTAGATCGGATGAGTCCTACGGGAGTTACGAGTGCCCATGGTACTTAGGTACCGTAGGTTGTCGGTTAGAGGAACTACTACAAACAATGAAAGGTGCCTTTTACAAGCTGTATCCAAATGAAAATAGATGTTAACTGCTGGTGTAAATCTGAATTAATTGAGCATTTTCTTAGGTTGGAATGAACCACATAACTAGGATAGTTCCGCTGTGGAGGACCTCATACATAGTAGCCTTGAACCGTGCTACGTCGTGGGCATCGAATCCTTTCGATACGGCAGACGGACAGGCTATGACCAATTTACCGTAAAAAACGCGAGACTCGCTGCGGGAAAGATCCCACGAATAGAAGTTAACTTATCCACGGAATGCATGTCGAGGACGATGAGAAAAGGAAGCAATCAAGGCTGAGACCCAAAGGCATGGAAGAGGGATCACTGTTGGAGCAAGCCTTGCGGCATGGTCTTGAACAACATAGTAGTATAGAGACTGGAGAATTTACCAAGAATGTGCTGATTATCGACGTCTACAGCCTCGAGAAGATCTTGGACGATACAATCAAGGAACTCCAAGAATTGGCCAAGTTGGCATATCAATGCAATGCATACCTTCAAAACAAGAATTTTCGATGGCATCATGGTGGTGATGGGCCAGTATTCGGTGTTCATGTCGGGGAAGAGAAAGTACCCCACCTGCGTGCCTACTGTCGATATGGTCCCAACATTGCAGATGAATGGATGGCGATACAATTTATGTGGGAGATGAGTACGGATATGGATAGGGATATCGCCATTTCCTGTTGGGATGTTGAGGATGGTCAAGTGATGTTCATTCAGGCAGCAGAAGCTCTACCTGAGTGGTTAGATCGAGATTCGACAGATCGTCATCGTTATGGATGTTGGATACGATCAGGAAGGTTACACATAATTCCAGAACCTCATGCATCGCTCCAATATGCGTTATCTTGGATGCGAAGTCAGGATAGAAGGGGGAGTCCATCCTTTCCGCAGATTGAGAGTATCTTGCAGCGATCCTTCAGTGAAAATCAGAAAGATGCTCTCGTGGAGCAACGGATACCACTCGTCCTCCCAAGGAAGGTAGCTTTCCTAATCCGAAGACGACCGGATCTCATCCATACAGCTATTCAGTCCTTTTGTGATCATGTTGAAGATCCGATTCCCGACCTGCTCGAACATTCGGATTGGGTATGGAGTACGACGACTGTGTCACGAACGAATTATGCTATGCTTCGGACTGTCGTTTCACAAGCAGTATGGGAATCACCTGATTTTGTACCACGATGTGGAGTTGAGGTTGAACGATACAAACGACAATGCAAGATGGAATCGAATCCTCATCTACGGCATGCAGTTCGATTGGGTACTCGGATAGTTGTTGGATTGGAATTCTTAGGAAAGATGAAAGATGAGCCAATGTCGGTCGATCGTCGTATCACATCTTGGACAAGTATTGCCGACGAGTCGCAAAGGACAGGCGGGAGCTCGAAGATACTTGAGAGTTTCCAACAGGGACCGAATAATGCATTGTATGATTTATCAGATCTTCTAAAATGTCCAGTGTTTCCAGATGAATCGGAAAGGTTGGCGTTATTTACACATCCTGACGTATCGATGAAACAACAACTTTTGAATGCTCAGAAGAAGGTCGATGAGGATGAAGAGTTCCCCATGCCACTTTCAAATCAAAGTGATGATGATACTTGGTTAATTTTGGATGAAAAGGGTGAAATTCATGGGGCGACAGATTTAGATTCCGTCTTGAAACGATTTCAAAAATTCATGATACAACCATCCGATTATGAAGGAGTCGAAACGAAGAAGCAACGCACCCGGAAGGAGATCCGTCCGCATGTCTTTCTCAATATCTTACATGCTGCACTGAAGGATGACAATCTATCCTTTCCTTCGACTGACGATGCCTTCTTTTTTCAAGAAGACTACGATTTGATTGACGACGATCCTGATGATGATGATGATGATGTCGACCAGGATGCCCCTGAGGGTGATGACGACGAGAAGGAAGCATCGATGATGCGACAGATCATGGTGAGTTTTGTCCACCTCGTGATACTCGTACATGCCATTTTTATGATAGTCGTCTCTCACATCAAGACCATCCATTTCCGTCCGCAGGATGCCATGGATACCGAATTACAACAGAAGACCCAGTCGCGTGAATTAGATCGAGTAGAGGACGTTCCAATCGACGAGACAGGAGAATCTCATAGACAAATTTCTGAGGATGTACACGTGTTGTCGAACCTATTGCAGTCTTTAGAAGCAAGTGCGGGTGAAGCGGGGCCAGTCCCAAACTTGCTAAAGGGGATGGACTCTTGACTAAATGGGGGCATCTACTCGTCGTAATTATATGGAAGGGAATCGGTATCCCAACAGCCACCGCGCAAGACTACTACTTGTTGGCGGCGGCACGCAACTTACGTTGATGCTCTCGTGTTTCATTCGCCTTACGTTCAATTTGCATCTTGGCGACTTTATCACGAAGATCGACACCAATCTTCGTCACAGTCGTATTGGGAGACAGGAGTTCAAATAGGGCCTGTTCATCAGCGCTCGAGATCGCCTTGTATTGATGCCGTACTTGGAATTCGACAATCGACGTATTCTTACCCAATCCTTCGAAGAGAGCCTTGATTCCGGTCCCAGTAATGTCGTTACTGTCAATGATGACTTTTTGCAAGGTCTTATTCTGAGCAATCGCCTTGCTAAATTCGGCTGCAAAGTTATCATCGAGTTTAAGTTTGACCATCTTGACATTACGGACATGAGTATTGATGGCAAAGGCAGTCGCAGTCTTGGTACGTTCAGCTTCCTTGAGTCCAAGATACTTGATATCTCCGACGATATCGACATCTGTAATCGTCGGATCGTTAGCGGCGATCCGATCAAAGAATTGTTCCATTTCATTCCGTTTACGATCCTTGAGTGTCCCAGTCTTCTTGGCATGGATCCGACGGGCCTCACGGATATTATCAATATTCTGTCCAACAGTGTTGTTGATCTGTTGCCGAGCAAGGCCATCACGGACGGTTAGACTAACGACGACTAAGCTAGGACTTTGAATGATGGCATTCCCCAAGTCTGTCTCTGCATCAAAATGGATTTGTCTCTTTTGATTTTCCAATTTGATGATTTGTAATCTTGGCCAAGTTTTTGGATCCGCAATGGCATTAGCCAACGCCATGACACCCTCCTTCTCCAATAGGTTTGTTTCCATATTAATGACCATTAGATTGGAAAGTCTGGTAGGATTTTCCATACACTTATTCGCAAGTGCTTCAAGGAATTCATCTGGTAGGAGTGAATTCGCCATCTGAAGAGATGTAATTTCCGACGCTCGGGGATGGTTAATAATCGCATCGACGAACATGGAACAGATATTCCGACGTTCTTGATTCTTCCGGCTAAAGGTTGAAAAGAGTCGTGTCTGATTCGTAAAGTCAAAGATTAGGAATTGACTCTTCTTATTCTCAACGAAATATTTCCCAATGAATTCATTCGTTAGGAATTTCCCATTCGAGGTAAAGTTCCCACCTAGGGAAAGTTTCAATGCGGCACGGGTAGTTTCCGCAGATGTTTCTGGTGACGACGATGCCTCAGGACGATTGGGGTCATACTTCTTCGCTTCCTCAGCATCATGAGCCTTGAGATTATCAAATTGGATTGATAGTGTATAGAGGAAATCCCAATCCTGATTCCTGACAGACATAGGCGTAACGACAGCTGACTTGGCCTTTTCTGTTTGGGTATCCTGTTCCTGTTTGACCGGTTCAAAGATATCAATCTTCTTTTTCGGTTCTAGTTTCGCATCGGGTGTCACAACACCAGGAAGAGCCACCCCCGGTGGTGGCCTCTTAGCGAAGGGATCAAAGGTCGTAGTGAGTTTTCCTGGTTTGGGTAGGGCCACCTTTCCCTTTGTCGTATGGATGAGGGGTGATGTTGGATCACTTGGTGACGTCGCAACGATGGTCGGTTTTTTCTCATAGGGCGAAATGACGACAGGAACCGATACCGGTTTACCAGTGTTCGGTGCGTATCCAGTCGTCTTCGTCGGAGTCGCACCACCACCACCACCACCACCAGCAGCAGAAACAGCAGGCATCGGTACAGCAGCATGTTCAATCGTAACACTGAATTTGCCTGTGGGAGGTGGGCCTGTGACCTTTTTCTTCTCATTGTCCTTTTTTCGTGGACTAAGCATGCGACCAAAGAGACCTGGCATGATGATGATGTTCTTGGAGAGGTACTGTATCATACGATGGGAACGACGAGACTACTACGGGGTAGAGAAACTCGATAGACAAGATAACCTTTTATCTCATCCAACTCTCCCCTTCTCGAGTGGGTTGTGTTACGAAGACGAAGATGACGGTCTCTTTACCATACACGGCCTTTCGGTTATCTTGGATGTGGGAGAGATGGTTCAAAAAGGGTCATCCAAGGTTGAGAAGTACGACACATGAGATCGTGAATGATGACGGAATATATATATGCCCTGAAACATATATATGCCCCGACTCAGGCAAAGATTTGGGGTGGGACAGTGCTCTCACAGTCAATTGTGGTCATGAATTGGGCCAGTCTGTCCATCGACCGTAATGGCATCCAGATCATGGGCGTTGATATTCCGTTATTTTGATGTCGCCGAATTTCCATCTGTCGCATTTCCACCCCACCACCCCACCCGACAAAAAAACCGAACACGCAGAGCATTTTGGCATCACAGTCAACCGCCGTGTCACCATCACAGTCGCATCAATACGGTATGTACGCACGATCGAGAAGAACACGAAGGAACTGACCAGCGCATATATCGGTGTATTTGACTGGTGACTGTGAATACCCGGTATTTCCGCGTATATAGCCACGACGTCAAAAGAAAAAAGAAGTGGCGCATTCCGACTGTCAAGACCCTCGACTTTTGCCAACCTGCCTACGCATTTTTCTTTTCTGTGCTTCTTCTTCTTGTCTCGTCACCAAGTCAAGGTAGTTTGCCCACTAGACTCACTCTTTCATTCATCAACAACAATACAGGTCCACCCATTCTTCATAATTATACAATGTTCAATCCCTCTACGATTCGAATGAGAACACCCATTGCCAATATGGCTCAGAAAGTAATGAGACACCAAGGATTGGTATCATCAGCGACTAACAGTACTACTACGAAGAAGAATTCGATGATGACAGGGTATTCATTGTTGGCATTTTCAAATACAATCATTCAAGACTCGATCATGAATCGTGCTTACGGAAGCATGACGACGACATCATCATCCTCTTCTTCATTCTTACTTCCAAAGAAAACTCCGACTACTAGTCGTCAATCCTTTGCCTCTTTGGCAGTGGCACACGAACAACAGGATGATTATTATGGACCGACGGGGGATTTATTTGATTGGAAACGTGGTGAGGGGATACAGGAGGAAACTTTATTAGGGAGGATAGGACAAGTCCGTCGTGTATTTGGACCGAATTCGAATGCACATGGATTATTGGCTTGTGGGGGGGAAGATTTAGCTCGTCATGCATCCTTTGATCCGAATTATTCTAGAGCAAGAGGATGGATCCAAACCCGTGCGATTGGTGATGCAGTCTTATCACCTGTCTTAATTTCGGGATTAGTTGGTGCATTAGTCGAAGCTGCCTTTCCACAATCGGTACCTGTCATGTCTTCCATGCATCAGGCACGGCCATTAATTGTCGGACAAGAAGTCACAGCGACGATCCGTGTTTTGGATATTAAACACTTTACCTTCAATAGTAAAGAAGTCTCGATTAAGGAACAAGACTTTGGTCGTCGACAAGAGGGACATGAGATTCGACTTAGTACGGAAGTCATCCGGACACAGGATATGGAAATCATCGCGGAAGGTTCCCACTCGGTTTGGATTCCTGGATACTTGTCAAGGTAGATCGGGTGAAAACAGTCGTCGGGGGGTTGCATATTTCTTCAACTTACCCTTCATGAATGAATGTATGTCGAGGCGCAGCTATTCATACTGTATTTATCTCTAGAGGAAAACTCACGGAAGGTGAGGTTCATGGTGGAACCCAACTAAAGGCTGTAAAAGGACGAATAGATTTCACATTGTTTATCTAGAAACTCTATTTTTTTCATACGGCCCTTGCACAGTCTAGCGTCATGTTGCAGATATCGAAACTCTTGCGTTCAACTGCTGGAAGCCATCACGTTCCCAATTCTCTCTGGGTCCGAGACAGTCACCCACTATTAACAATTGGAGTAACAAGTTTTTGATTTCCATTTTCTCACTGTATAAGAGGACCATCCTTCTTCTTTTCCACTACATCGTTTCATCAAGCATCGGTCGTTTTTTTTCCTTCGACGCAAGAGTGCATCTTCAATATACACATTACTAGTTGGCCTCTTCGAGATCAGGCAAATCATCGAGACCGTCGTCATCGTCATCATCATCACCATCGTCGTCATCATCATCGGGTCCATCACCCATGTCACCCATTCCACCCATACCGCCCATCGCACCCATTTGTTCCATTAATTTACTGGAGTCACACGTGTGATTTCGGAGTAAGCAAAAATAAAAGTAAGTTATCGGTTCCCGGGACGATGTCCACAGTAGACTGTCAACGTTCATCCGACTTACGCCATGTCCATTCCACCCATACCTCCCATACCGCCCATTCCACCCATACCGCCCATTCCACCCATACCTCCCATTCTGAAGATTACAACACGAACGAGCAAAATATCATCGTGTATTGAGCGAATCTGTTATGGGAGGCCAAAAAACACACACACACACATGTACAATTTCACTTACCCTTGACCACCTTCTAGAGCAGACATATCAAAGCCTCCATCTTCTTCATCTTCATCGACGTATCTATCCCAATCGATATTGACCTGATTCTTTTCCAATGCCTTATCCTTCAAAAGACGAGGCCAAAATGATTCATCTTCCTTATCTTTCTTTAAAATATGCATCTGCACCGAACGGGGAAGGACCTTATATGTTGAACCCTCTGAATCGACAGATTTAAAAAATTCAATGCTGACAGAATATTCTTTCCCAGAACTCATCCCCTTAAATTCAAGACCAGAATCCGATAAGGTAATTGTCTCATTTTTGACATCTGGTTTCAAGTATCGGGAAGGGTGAAAGCATGTAGAGAAGGAGGGATAGGTGTGAAAAACGGATTAGAAAATACGATGCACGAAACGAACACATAGCACCCACTCATCCCGAAGATGACTCTTTTTCGCTGGGACTCGTTGCGATGTACGAGAATCGCTCCATCTGTCCACCGCGGGACACGGACACAAAAAATACATACCAGGAAGAGCAATCGTCAGATACAGAGAATCTGATCGTTGTGCGTACTTGATCGGTGCAGTATTAACGACACTCATATTATTCTTTTTACAAGTGAAGCAAGTGTTGTTTGAGCAGTGTCTATGTCGATCGGATCGGAATCCCACTGTTAGCTGTGCGATGGGATAAGTTTTGAGGGGACAAGGGCAAAAAGGCGCCTTCTGTAGAAATCTTTCCGGGTCGAGAACGCTCCTTCCCCCCCCCCCTTCATTGGGTCATGTGGCAAACAACGAGTAGACGGTACGGTCTGTCTTGCGTACGTTCGGGCTACAAACGATTCGACAATCTGAACATTCGCACATTCGCCCTTTTAGTCTGTTGAATCGACGGATTACAACGCCAGATGGACGATGGACACCGTTTGAAAAAGTATTCGGGAAAAGAAACCCGTGTCCATCGTAGCCTCTATGAAACAGCAACAGTCAACAAACTGACAGTGCGACAAACTGACAGTAAGTTGCTTTTGGAATGGAATAGGCATCCCAGGGTCTATAGGCTTTGTATTTGTATCCTGTTGCCATGGAATCCCGACTCTGGAAAGTTCTTACCGGTGTCTAAAGTATCCATGCAAATTACTATCTTTTCATCACTAGCAAAAACTTAATGACGGAACTTCTCTTGGGTGAGGATTATCTCGCCTTCCTTGAATCGTGGAGTAGGAATTCAAGTCATGGTTCCAGTAGTAGCCTTCTGACTTTACAACGAAAATCAAGTACATTTGCCAATGATGAATCTAGGAAGGCTACCTTCAAGGGGGGGGCTGAAGCGAGTGGCGACGGTACGACTACAGCTAGGCCTGGTAGTAGTGCTGTCATCAAGTACTTGGAAGAAAATCAAGATACACAGGAACTCTACTGTAAAGAAGATGCGTTGGAACATAAAGATTTACAACCCCTCCATCGATTGTTGGTAGAAAGACATTCCTTCATCCACCTGCATTCGCTCGAGTTACCAAACAATCATTTGACAGCTGAATCATGTCCAGAACTAGTCCAGATATTGACATGTCAACAACAAACACTTTCGAAATTGGATTTATCACACAATCCCCTGACGGCCGTCGGACTTACCTATCTGGTAGAACATCTAAGATTCGATTCGAACGTGAAGATTCTGAACTTAACTGACACCTCGTTGGGAAGTAAAGGTGGGAATGTCATCGCTTCTCTTCTTCGGCCAACGAATACGAATGGTCTACAAGAACTATACATTGCGAAAAACAGTTTAGGTTCCAAGGGGATCAAACCAATATCCACCGAACTCATGAACAATACGACCCTGAGAGTATTAGATGTGAGTTCCAATACGATCAAAACGTTAGGTGCTACGTCTCTAGCAACCGCATTGACGAAGGCAGTGACAGATTCCGGACTTCGTATCCTTAATGTATCCGATAATAAACTTGGCGATAAGGGGATTAAATCATTTGCCAATTTATTGTTGGTAGATCGGAGACTTGAGGGGTTGTATGCAGGTTCAAACTATATCACTACAGAAGGTGCCGAAGATCTATCCAATGCCCTGAAGACAAACTATACACTAAAGGATCTCAGATTGGATTCCAATGATCTTCGTGACGAAGGATGTGTCCTCTTAGCGGAGAGTCTAGGAGGGGAACGACATGCTACTAGTGCCATAGAAAGGCTTACCCTACGAGAAAATAACATCGGTCTGGATGGTGTCACGGCAATAAGTCAATTGCTCAAGGAGAATGAGAGTCTCCGTCATATTGACCTTTCAGCGAATGAGGTCTGCAGTGCTGGTGCTCAAGCTCTTGCAAATTCCCTTGCATACAATCTTGGTCTACAAGAACTGATACTTACATCCAATCAAATTGATGATGAAGGTGCTTACGCGTTGACATTCGCCTTGGGTCGACCAACGTGTACGGTGACGAAATTATGTTGTGAAGGTAATCCTCTAATAAGTGACAAGGGGGAAGCATCGTTACTACGTGTTCGTCAACTTCGAAGGAATCTCAAATATTGGTTTGGTCCACTATTACGACGTATAATGAAAGTGACTGATGAAATCATTTGCATCGATCTGACCCCCCGAGATATTGATGACGAAGAACTCCTTTTGTTGACTAACGTCTTGGAATCATCATCATCCATAATACGTCCTCTATGTCTATCCGGGTTCGGCCTCTCTAGGCGAAGTCTAATACCTTTCTGTGAACGGATCCTCGGTCCCCACTCGAAGATAGCAGAACTGTATATCTCCAAATGTGACTGTGGTGACGACATGGCAGCCGTACTGTCCGGGTCACTGAGTCGCAACACGTCGCTCGAGATCTTTAGCCTCGTGGAATCCCATCTGACGACAGTCGGTGTATCTGCCATTGCGAAGGGAATTTCGGACAATGACACACTCCGTTGTCTCTATCTTGACCATAATTGTATCGACGATGACGGGATGAGGGTATTGGGAGGGGTTATTCCCAAGACATCCATAGAGTCTCTTTCGGTGACGTGGAACTCTATTACAGATTTGTCTATGATGGATTTTGAATTTGGTAAATGCCTACACGAACTTCGATTGGATGGGAATCGTATCACGGACGACGGAGCCTTGACCGTTTGTCGACACTTGAGGAGACCAGACACGAAGATTTTACAACTCAGTATACGAAATACAGACATCACCGAATCTGGTGCGAAGGCAATCAGGATATTCCTCCTACCCAATGCTATTCTGGAATCTGACAACTGAAAGGATATTTATCTGTTATAGAATGATTTGTGTTTGATTTGTGATTCGTCAAGAGGAGGACTTTCGTTGTTCCTCCATTTCTCGTAGTCGACGGGCATCTTCTTCGGCAAGTTTCGCTTCTTTCTCTCGACAATATTCTGCATATTGATATTCCCACGAATCTTCGATTGCCTCCGATACCTTTTTTGGATGACTAGGTCCTTGGGAGGGAACATCCTCCATCCTCGCTGCTTCCGCCGCTTTTTCATTACGATATTTTTCTTCCAAATACGCCGCATACTCGGCCTCCCAACGCTGAGTAGATCCATCTGTTTCATCCTTCGTAGTTGTCGTCGACACTGTCGTCGTCGTCGTCGTGGCTGTGACTTCGATGACTTGACTAACACCTGGATAGGGAGGCATTTGAATTTGATATTGTTTGGCCAATCGAGGTGGTAGGAATCGACCACCAATAAAGTGTCGACCAGGAAAGGAACGTGCTGATTCCTTTGGAGCTGTTAAACTTACCAAGACATCTGGAATGAATCCAGTTCCAGCAATATCTCCCTCATCGACATTCCATCCTGACGGGACATCCACCGATATGATGAGTACCTTCTTCTTCGTCGCCTTGTTGTCATTGTCTTTGGATGCCGATGATGATAATTGTTGAACTTCTTGTATAATCCGATTCAAGATCGTTCCAAAGGGTTCCCGTATTCCAGTACTGCCCCCCTGGAAGGAAAATCCAAAAATAGCATCAACAATACCATCATATTGTGTAAGATCTGATGGGAGTTCGGACAAAATCTCAATTTCCATTTGTTGACATTGATGGACTAAATTAATAAAATGTTCCTTTTTGGTTTGTTTCGGATAGACGACTGTACAATCAAATCCAAATAGGACCAAATGTCGAGCTGCGACTAATCCATCTCCACCATTATTTCCTGGTCCACAAACGAGTAAGACTTTTGGTTTCTTCCCCGAAGATGATGATGATGTTGGTGGTGACGGACGAAGGACTTGATAGACCGCTTCTGCCACACTAAGACCTGCCAATTCCATTAATTGTTCGAGTGAAAAACCAGGAGTGGACATCAGATCCACATCCAGTGCTGCAGCATCTTCTGCATTCAAATATCCTGTTGACAAGATCATGTTTCGTTTCGTCGACTGTCGTCGTCGTCGTTGTTGTGGTGGTGGGCCTGGTGTTGTTGACTGCGACGACGATGAAGATGATGATTGTGATTCACGAGCCGTATGGTATGTTGGGTATCCTGGAGTTGTTGCACAAGTAGTAGTCGAAAATCGATTATTCCAAAGGAACAAGGTAGTTAGGGTAACGATTCTCCCCGTTGCCGCACTCTCGCGGATGATAGGAGTGGATGATCGTAGCCTTCGTTGAGATACACGAGTTTGGAAAGGATGATGTGTTGGATTTGTGAAAAACGCGCGACTAGATTGATACAATGAAAATAGAAAAGCACCGGACTTGGTCATAGAGACCATTGTCGTCTCCTTTTGTGTTGGAAAGCAACAAAAAGTGTGGCGTATGTATGTGAAGAAGCGGGAGAGATTTCAAAGATTTCTTCGTGTCCAGCCTTGAGCTATGAAACATAGCTGCCAAAGCTTCTCGACGTCTGTCTCAGCGTCTATTTAAGTACCCTCAGCGTCTATTTAAGTACATACCTGGTGGGTTGCTGCGGTCTGTTCGTCGACTGGGATGGTGTCGTTGTCGAATTTCTCTCCATGTTGTCAAAATGGCCAGATGTCGCGGCGAGGAAAACCATGCGTAGGATCAATGTAGTTTCCCGCAACGGTTCCGCTCCTACACAGCAACAACCAACTCATAGTTTACGTCCCACCTTGATGGTCCCATTGCTTCATTGGTATCTCCCTTTCAAACCAACATTTTCGGACTACCATGCTTCGCTCAGCAGCTAATTTGAGCCTTAGGCACTCCTCTCGAGTTACTTTGGTAGCGTTGAAGCAACCAGGGTTCGGTGGACCTCATCCGACATCCTTTTCCTCCCTTCGACCAAAGGAACAATTTGGACGGATCCTTTCGGTGAATCCAAGTCTCGGTTGGAGTCGTACATTAAGCAGTCAGAGTGGTGGTCGTGGAGGAAAAGCAGAAGAGACTTCAGATCCAAAGGATGGTGAGACGACGGATGAGACGAAAGAATTGGTCTTGACACCTGGACAAAAGGTTGCCGTCGCATCAAGATTAACTATGTGGGCGGGGATGTTTGGCGTTGCCTGTATTTGTGCATACTATATTGGTAAGGAATTGATACCGACAAAGATGAGTCCGAATACAGTCTTTAATGGAGCTAGTGCGACGATTCGTTCCAATTCGACGGTCGTCCGAGTCTATGGTGATAAACTCAAATTTTATGGGAAAGATCATGGTGGACATCGTGAGGGTCGACGAAACTTTATTGAACATACGGAATATACAAGACCAGACGATGGATCGAAACGGACCCGTGTCCGTTTTAATATGGAGGGACAATTCCAGAATGCCTTTTGTTTTGCTGAAGTTTCGAGTGATATGCCCTCAGGAGAATATGTATACATTCTAGTCCAAGACAAACAAACTGGACGTGTCATTACCGTCGTCGACAATCGTGGTGCAATGACGGCACAACGTTTAGCAGGAGGGAATCAAGATACTGCGAATGCGATGCAACAACTATTGACAGGAAGTGGTGGTGGCAGTAAGTAGTAGGAATAGCAAGTAAAGAAAGGGCTGCATGTGGGAAAAATTGGCTTTGCTGGTATCCCCCATTCCTTTATCTAGGGTATTGCACAGACACATAAAGCACACAGACTTCTCTATCTCTCTTTCCGTTTTCTGTGATACACGAAGATACTGATGAAGAAGTTACCTTTCGTTGCGATATATAGTACAGAGTAAGCATTGGCTTTTTATGATAGAATCGAGGTGGTCATAGGAAGAATCTACGGTACTGACTCAACGGACTGAATTTTTTCCAGCTGTCTCGGACAACGAATATCTTTCGAAAAGAAATGTTCTGCGACACAAACGGTTTGACCGTATGATATCTAGCAACACGTCGTAATATCTTCATCATCATCATCACCACCCTTTCGTCCTTCTTCGCGGGGAGCCGAACCAATGTACATCGTATCAAACAAACACCTCTTTACAATAATCAAGATACTACCAGACTCAAACACCCCAGGTCCCTTAAGCTAAACCCTACGATGAGACGGTTCCTTATCCTTCTTGTTGTCCTGATCGGCACATTCCGAGACTTCGTTTTCAGTTATTCGGCTTCTTCTGGACCATTCCTCCAACGACAAGACATGTTTGGAATTTGGAAGCTCAGTCATACCCACTTTACATTTCCTTCAGCGCCTCCCGGCCAGCTAAGTCTACCCATGAAGAATAGAAAGAAGGAAGAAGAAATGGACAAGGATGTCGTCGTCTTGAGATTAAATGAAGACGGTAGCTTTGATCCTTACACGCCGATGACCGACGACGAAACAACAATGACCACCACAACGATGACATCCACGACGACGACGACAACGACAAAAACAAGTCCACCAGATTATTTGAAGAACATTTTAGGACGAGGTGGTCTTTGGGAATATCGCGATAATATTCTTATGTTAGCCCCCGAACGACCAAAGACCGCCGACCCTAGTAAACAAGTGAATGACACACTCTTCGTGGGGAGACTTGAAGTTCAGGTAAGTCCAACTCTCTCATGGGATTCCAATTCGGATGCCCTGAATGATGATAATGACGACGTAAAGATACCAAATACCGAAACGGAATCGTCAACAACCAAAAAACCAGAGGAGGTCGATGTTCACCTATCGATGCCAAAGGGTACGATCGACATTGGGAAATTCATGTACCCCAAGAAACACAAGGCCTTCTTTGACGAACCAATGCTCTTTAAACGATCCAATATTGGTTCATTTCAGATGAGTCAAATATTGGGGAATTTAAATGCAAGACTGAGAAAGGAATTAGAAGCCGTACCGAAACCGGCACCACTCTTCCAAAAGTCAGATTTCCATAATCGGACATTCTACCTGACGACGGCACCCCATCCAGTCAATCCAACCTTTGCGAAATTAGATGTCCATTATGATGAGACGAAGGCGACACTTGATGTCCGGGTGATGTCCATCACCTTCTATCCCAATAATACCTTTGCTGCGACGGGTGTCGAAAAGATCTTACGGGGCCGGTATGATATCATTGGTGACGAAGGTGAAACTCTTTACTTTCGAGTTTCATTGTTTGGGTTTGGTCGATCCCTATCGGGCAGTGTCTATTCTGAAGGTCGACTATTGTCTCAAGATGATAGAAGAGCCTATCGAGGTAGGATCCAATCCTTTGAGAGTAAGAATCAGACCCGGATGTTTGTCGAAGGTGAATTCTACTATGGCTTCGGTCCAGAAGCATTTGTCAGGTCGAATTCCATGGGTACATTTACTTTACAGGAAATAGAAAAGACAGATAGTAGTATGGATGACGACGATGATGATGACAATGATGACGACGGTGATGAGGATGACGACGACGATGAAGACGAAAACATAACTTGGGGAGAGGACGGAGATGGTGGTCCCAATACCTGGGACGAAACATCCGGTTCTTTTGAGTAGAAATGGATGAAACCTCATGGCGTGGAAAGATATTCTTCAACTGCAATCGCATTGCGCTACGCAACTATATCCGATCCGATGATGTTGGCTACCCCATGATTGAAGTTTCGTCGTCGAGAGAGCGACTCGAGAGCATTCTCTGTAAGGTGTCGGTGGATGAAGAAGACATCGATACGAACTAGTTTCCCTTAGATAGAAGACTATCATGTAGCTCTGCAGTAGAGCTGTGGGAAGATTGAAGATATCTGCATCTGTTGGTTGCACGGTGGTATCATATGCTGTATGCAAGTGAACCGACCGCGATTCCTATGTATGATAGAGTGTACACTCGTATGATACGATAGGGGTGTGTATTCTGCATATGTATACAAATAGATTTACGTTCACCGACGTACCATATCTATGCTCCTAGCCCAAACCTGTTCCCCACGTAGCTTCACTACCCAAAATTTCCTCTCCCCTCTTCGTCTGTCCGTAATTGCTTTTTTTGAAAAAGGCCAGAATTGCATACAGACCAAAGCATTTATTGTTAACCCCAAGACTATCTCTTCCGCGGTTGCGAGGATTTATGGTGGTTCATAGCCATTGCAGAGCTGGTTCGTGAAATCGCCAGGAAACATCCTAAGGTTGGAGAATGGATTCTGGACCCATGGATATAGATCCGGTCGACGATGGCCCAAGAGATATTTCCACAAGCCACAAACGTCCTGCCTCTGGTCCACCACCAGGGATCAACGGGCCAGCACATGAGATCTCGAAGGAAGAAGAAGCGAGACAGGCTATTGGTATGCTCCGAGGTGACGATACTTCGCAGCGTGTCGCCGCGGCTAGTCGTCTGAAATCTATAGCTTCCGTGCTGGGACCAGAACGAACACGTGAGGTGAGTTTCATCTTTTGTGGTATGGAAATTTTTAATGGCCTAGAGACGTTTTGAAAAGGTTTTCTCATCGAATATCTACCGCCACCACTATGCATATAGGAATTGATTCCATTTTTGACAGATGGAGTTGACGATGAAGACGAAGTTCTACTTGCCATGGCATCATCATTGGGAAATATGTCTCAAGAAATAGGGGGCCCAAGCCATGCTCACAATTTGTTACCACCCCTCGAGTTACTTTTGACTGTCGGTAAGAACTTGCTGTACATTGATAGATTGATGTTTTCAAAATCTGGTAGCTAACTTTTTCTTCGCAAAGAGGAGAATACCGTACGAGATGCCGCTTCGGCAAGTGCTCAAAGTATTTCCGAAGTTTTACCGACAACGTCGTTCCAAGATCAGTACGCGAAATTGTTGGCAAGGCTAGCAAAGAATCAATGGTTTACTGCCAGAATGTCTTCTGCTTCATTAATTTCAGCTGCATATCTTAAATTGACGAAAGAGCAGCAGGAGGAACATCTCAAACTATTCGCCAAGTTATGTCAAGATGAAACACCCATGGTTCGACGGGTGGCAGCGAAACATCTTGGAAAGATGGTAGAAAACGTCGCCGCTGCAGTGGGAAGAATATCACTTGCCGACAATGCCGTGATCCCTACTCTCCTCCTCCCCCTCTACGAAGAGTTAGCATCCAATGAGCAACCGGTATGTTCTATGGATGGACGATTTGCCTGTCGTTGTCGTACGAATCTAATTTACTTTCCTTCCTCTCCTTGTAGGATTCCGTTCGTTTACAAACAACAGAAAACTGTGTCTCTTTCGGACGGGTCATGAGTGAGTTGGCCGAGCAGGGAAAGCTGCGTGATTCAGAGATCGCATTGATTCGACGATTGCTTCCTTTGATTGTAGCGACGATTGATGATCGATCATGGAGAGTCCGATGGACTGCCGCGGCGAAATTTGCAGATGTCATTCGGTCATACAATGCATTGCCTGGTGTCATGGACTTATTGATTCCTGCTTATGAGAAACTCCTGCAGGATCCGGAGGCAGAAGTTCGGACCGCAGCGACATTTAACTTGTCCCATGTTGCCAATGCCTGCAAAGCCAAGATCCCTGTCCCACCTCAAGGTGGTCGTCAACCAACAGAAGCAGAGATGACGAATTATCAGGGCCCCCGCGTCTCTGCGGCGGAAAGATTAGTAAAGCGAGTCACATCCCTTACGGAGGATGACAGTGAACACGTCCGGGCAGCACTAGCTATGGTCGCAACAGAGCTGGCGCCAATTCTGGGGAAGGATGCTACAATTAACGATCTTGTCCCTCCTGTACTCTTACTGCTTCGAGATGCAGCGTCGGAAGTTCGATTGAACCTCATATCCTCCTTGGAAGCCTTGAATGGAGTGATCGGCGTAGATTTGCTTTCTCAGTCACTTCTACCGGCTATTTTGGATTTGGCACAGGACGGAAAATGGCGCATTAGGTTGGCCATCATCCAACACATTCCGCTACTTGCGAAACAACTTGGTATCGACTTTTTTACAGATCGATTGTCTTCAGTATGCGTCGGTTGGCTTGGGGATGACATTTCAACGATTCGAGTAGCTTCAGCCGATGTTTTGAAGAATTTGACTGCGTTGTTCGGGAGCAGGTGGGCGTGTCAACATCTACTGCCGTCCATTGAAGAGATTCGGCATCATCCGTCGTACCTTCGACGCCTCACGGCGGTGCATGCGTGTGCGCGTATGGCCACGGTAATGGAACCCGAAGTAGCTACGATGGAGTTATTACCTATTGTGCTGGAAATGGCGACGGATAAGGTAAGCCTAGATCTTGCTTGTCGGGTCCCCATGTTGGTCATCGAGACCACATCTAAGGATATTGCCGACTTTTGTGTCGATTTTTCAGGTCGCAAACATTCGTTTCAACGTGGCGAAAGAACTCGAGACCGTTGCCAAAGTGTGTGGACCATCTATGTTTGAGCAGCAAATCAGTCCAGTTTTGTCACTTCTTCTTGATGATCCGGACAGAGATGTACGTTTCCACGCGGAGAGGACGATGTCGTCAATAGAGGAAGCCTTCGCAAGTAGAACGTAGTAGCACATCACTAGACGTTATTCTTAGACTTCCCAGTCGTATGGAACTATTGTTCCGAACGATTGACAAGCCGTTTAGGGTGTTGAATACGCATCAATCCAGGCGATGTGTGAAGGCGTCGCACCATATGATAGAGACAGAACAAAGGAACGCTGACAGACAACAGTTAACCCATGCCTATATGCCATATATATTAGCATACCATACCATACCATCAGGCCACACGATTCGTTTGTATTACCACTGCGACATGACTGTGAGGAATCTTTCGAAAGGTCACACTCCGTGCAAGTATACAGCCGCAGGGAATCTACTGGTTCAACGTCATCACTTATGAACCGATCCACGTCAAGGACTTTCCGCTTTTATTGACACGACATTCTGAATATCCCCTCGTCTCATTACCGTACTAGTCTAGTAGTAAATTACCCCCCCTGGTGGAGCACTTCCTACTACCAAATAGCAACGCCATGAGCCACAGTGATGACGAGTTGAGCGATGATGAACATGACGACAAACCTTCCGCCAAGGAAGAATTTGACGCTGATGGGAATGTCGTTCAAGTTGGTAATTTGTTTTTTCTTCCTGGGGCATTGGGTAAGGGAGCCTTTGGGACGGTAAGACTTGCTCGAAGGAAACTTCCATCATCGGATCACTCCACAGGAGAGCATGTGCGACTGAGGCACTCCATTAGTACTCCTACCGGGACAAATGAACGTAGTCGTATGGATATATTCATGTCGCCTCCGCAGCCGCCCAATGATGGACATCCCACTCCGCAATCACCTGCAGCCAGCAGGCGCCGTCGGACTAGTTCGGATATGCAACCACAATCATCGTCAGAGAATGACGTTGGGGAGGAGTTGGTAGCAGTCAAGATTTTTTCCAAAAGTGTTTTGAAGCGATGCCGCACCATGAAGAGAAATAAGAAAAGTCGACGAGTTAAGATCCAGACTGCCCTTCAATTGGTGGAACGAGAGATTGCCGTCATGAAGAAATTGTCACATCCGAATCTTGTTAACCTGTATGAAGTGATTGATTCACCTCAGTCCGATATGCTATACATGGTCCTGGACTATATGACTCTAGGTGAGATTCTAACGTATCAAAATGACGGAACTTTCCGTCGGAAGGATCCACGCCCCGGTTCTACCAAATGTCAAGTTCCAGGCCTTGTGAATGGTCACTTCACTGAGGAACAAGCGGAACTCTATTTTGTTGATATTCTCCACGGTCTGGCGTATCTTCATTTGCACCATATCTGTAAGTACATATTCCCTTGTCGATTAATTTGCCACGCATCCTCAATGACAAACTCACTCTTCCGAAATTGTGGAACTCTAGGTCATCGTGATTTGAAACCTGAGAATATCCTAATTGACTCTCGTGGTATCGCCAAGCTTGCGGATTTTGGTGTTTCACATGTTTTCAAGGAAAAGACCGATGCCGCGGTGCATAGACAAGTAAGTCTTGGCAATAACGCAACACTATCAGATGTCGAGTCTGACTATAGTGGTGACGACGACGATGAAGACGAAGTCGATGTTAACGACATTGGTTCGACCGATTCGCCACCACATCCTCGTGATCGTCTAACACGGAAGGATGCAGACCAAGCATTAGCGATGAAGGGGATGGCGAATGATGGCAAACTCACGAAGACCGTAGGGACATGGTGCTTCTGGTCACCAGCCATGTGTGAGGGGAATCGAGCATTTTCGGGGTACGCAGGAGACATATGGGCGGCGGGTGTCTGTTTGTACATTTTTGTGACGGGAAAATTACCATTCTATTCGGAGTTCCCATGTGTCCTTTTTGAGAAGATCCGTACCGCACCAGCGGATTATAGTGACTATGGACTAAGCAATGCCTTGGTCGATTTGATCGAGAAGTGCCTGGAGAAGGAATCTGATCGACGCGCTGGTGTCGGAGATTGTTTGAAACATCCAGCCTTACAGGTAGCACGCGAGAAGCGCTTCAAACAGTTATGCGCCGAGCTTGACCAGTCCGAAAAGAAGGTCAATCTTACCGACGATGATGTCAGAGCGGCCTTTCGGATGGTAAAAGGAGTCCCCAAGGAAATTATACGATCAGCGACAAAGACGATCCATACCAGGGCGAAAAAGCTCCATGAGGGGCTGTCGGAGGCAAGAGATAGGTTAGGACATCATGGTCGATCAACACCACCGGTTGATGAGGTCCATCACCATGGATTTTTTCGTGCCAAGATCGGTTCGTCGGTCTCGTCTGGTCACTCTTCGGCGAGTGAATCCGGCCGTGATCCTGGTCATCGTAACGGCTTCTTCCACCAACGTCGTTTGTCTCACGGTAGTATGTCCAAGTCTTCGATGCCAGACATTGACGAAAGTACTACACAGGCATTGACTTTGGATACCCTCGTGACGACGCGAAAACCTGGCATGAGTTGCACTGTTTCTTCCCTTGGTAGTGTGGCAAGCCATGATGATCTTGAAGACGATGACCATATCTCCGAGGAAGGTCGGGATGTCCTGTCCCAGCATGCATCATATCCGTCATCGATCAACATAAAGGAACGACCGGCTGCTACTACCACGATGGGAAAGATTTGCGAACGAAAAGTCTCATTTAATATCCCCGACGAAGCTGACATGAAACTCACTAGGACCAGCAGCAAGATGAGACGCAAGAGAGGAAAGTGTGTTGTCATGTAAAGCTTTAGCAAGAATAAATACATTATTTCTGTTCCAGTCACTCGCTGCCGAGGCAATCATCGTAAGCTACGTCAAAATTAAACGAATATACCCAGATACCGAAGATTCCCGATCTATTTACATCGGAAGAACGCTCCGTCTACTCCTCTCCCAACCAGTCGTCGGAGTATTGGATGTCTCGTGTCAACCCCAACGATAAAACTGATGCTGACGATGTCCGACGGTTATCAGCGTCTTCGTCGACTCCTCCCATCGGACTGTTCAGTAAATCTGAGAACTCACTGGTCGTCAACCTATCTGCGGTCTCAAGTGATTTTGGTTTCGGTAGATTCTCCCCAGCAATCGCCGACTGATCAGCATCTCCTACTCCGTCAACTCCTAGGCTAAGTTCGAGAGCATCGATCGTACTGACACGACTGTCCTTCGAGAACGCAATAGGTTTCGCCATCAGATCCTTGGCTATTAATTCCATAGTGGTAACGCGGTTCCCTGGACCAAGTGGTTTCGGTTTTGGTCTCGCCGCGTCGATCGATGACATTTCGAAATTGGTGCTAAGACGTCGAACTTCTCGTTCGGCATCAAATTGATCGTTGTTGAAGTATTCGGGCATATATTCCTGTTTCAGTCGATTCGATGCTAGACTGTTGTCACGATTCAGAGCCGCTCGCTTGATTGAGGGTTTTGTTTCAGAGCTTTCATTCTGATGAGACGTATCTCGCTTCACAATTTGTGGTTTTGGTACTGTCCCCATTCGTCCAGCTAGATCACGCATGGGGCTGGTAGCAACTGAGGGAGGGGGCGGTGGCATCTCATCATAAAGTACCTGGATAGGGGTGTCCTGGTTTCCTGACCAAGTTTTTGCGATCGTCAGGTCAACATTGTACGGTTTGGGACTCGGAGTGGAGTTTGTCGGTGACGGCGGCTGTCGGTATGGGCCAAGTGATCCAGTGCTAGGAATGGGGCCACCATAGTCGTACGAAGCCGGTGGTGGCAAGGGAGGAGCAGCACGATTCGCCCAGGAATTTCCAGAGTCGAAAATGCCTTGATCTGCAGCTCCAGCAACAGATGCACCTATTAGAGGAAACATTCCGAGAGAATGCTCACGCCCGCTACTACCCCAACTGCCTGATCGACGATGGGCGAACATCCCTGGGTGTGGGGGCGGGCCGTGTTGCTGTGACCAGCTACCAGATCGCTGGTGCATCACATCTCCCGGTGGTGGTGGTGGTGGCGGCGGGGGGACGTAATAATCGCCATACGATGCAGATCCCCAACTTTCAATCCGTCCACTCGAAAAATCTCGTTGTCTAGAATGACCCCAGTAATCGTGTGGTGGCGGTGGCGGGGCTCCGACACTAACGTGGTGGTGTGGTGGTGCCATCCCTAGACTACCATGACTACTGTTCCGCCCAGCCGGGTACGATCCATTCGTTGGCGCAGGCCTTCCATAGGAGGTTTCTCGCTGTTTCGATTGAAAGGGGTCTTGCCATGAAAACCCATCCAGCGAAACTGCCTGACCCGCCTCGATATATTCTCGACCAAGACTATGATCTCGAGCCAAAACGGGCTTGTTTGGTTGTTTCGCATCTTCGTCCTTCGTCCCCTCGGCAAAGCGTGTCGCCTTAGAGCCTGCCTTTGGCTGCAAAAGAGTTCAAGAAACGGCCATTTGAGATGTCAACACCATACGCAGTCACTAAAGTGGTACTAGCCCTTCGTCGCGGGAACAAGACTTACGTCTTCAGCCGTGTCATCATCGTCGTCGTCGTCCTCATCTTCACCTAGCTGCTTCTTGATCATCGGAGCCTTTTCCCTTAATGCCTGGCTTGTCTTCTCACGAGCCTTCTTATCTCCCACGTCATTCCAGAGACCCGTCTTTTCGTCGAGCTTAAGAAATCTCCCCGGGGGGATTTGAGACCTCCATTCTCGGATAATTTCTAGAGCTACAAGTGGCTTGTCCAGCCGCTTGCAATTCACATATTCTACTTTTCGATCTTCAACATTCTTGCGGTATCGCTTGTTTCCAGGATGGTGGTTTGTTCCACCACCTCTACCATACATGACATCGTTTTCGTGTGGTTCCTTTATGTTCTTGAGTGGCCAATCCTTGTACTTCTCACGAAGCTCCGCGTCTCGTTTCTTTTTTGCTTCTTCTTCTTCAGGGGTTAATTTCTTCTCTTCGACCGGTGGTCTAGTATCCTCTGCTTCACTACTGTTCACGTTGTCAATGTCCTCGTCATCCATGTCACTGGACGGGTGTGGGTTTGGAGAAGGATGCTCCTTCTCGTCGAGATTGTCTGTCATCGAGGAGGAGGATCTTAGTTCCAGACGACGGCTCTGTTACAGAAGAGAAGCCTAGTTGAGTTTGAAGATGATACACACCGACGCGCAAAGAAAGTCAAGTGTGGTAGAACAGGTGATTGTCGATGAGAGTGGAGGTGTACCACTCTACAAATGCGGGTATATCTTGTTGTCTAGCTCGTCAAATATTCAAGAGAACTCTGTGCATGGGGTGTGTGACACACTCCCTCCG
>Ga0194115_10001787_pt1 | contig 26677 bp, 28 predicted proteins | sample TA2MahsurfametaG_3_FD_148656 | JGI IMG/M metagenome (GOLD analysis project Ga0194115, IMG submission 148656) | Freshwater microbial communities from Lake Tanganyika, Tanzania - TA2015002 Mahale S4 surface | ecosystem: Environmental > Aquatic > Freshwater > Lake | place: Tanzania: Lake... | reverse complement strand
TCGCCTTCGGAAGGATCTCCCCCAGCAGAATCACCACCAGGGTGAAACCGATGTTGAACAGCACCAGGGCGGCGGTGCCTCCGGGTAATTGCTTGAAGGTGTGATCGGCTTGGCTGCCGAGCAGCATTGAACCGGAGATGTTGAAGAGGTTGTTGATCACCACCAAGAGCGCCAGGGCCCGGCCTGGTCTGCCCTTGATGCGCTCGAGAGCGCGTGATCCAGGCACCCGTTGCTGCACCAGGGTGTGAACCTGAATCGGGTTCACCGTGAGTATCGCCGCCTCGGTGCTGGAGGCCAGTGCCGAGCCCGCCAGGATCAGCACTGCCATGGCCAGCAGCACAACGATCGGATTCATGGGTTGGACGGGGATGCGGGTTGGACCGGACCTTACCTACGGTTTGCGGGATGAACTCTTCCCCGAGCAATCCCGCTCAGGCGCTGCAGCGCTGGCGCCAGCAGCTCACCGTGCCTCAGTTCACGGTGGTCACGGGCCTGCTGGTGATTGTGGTGGGCACCTTTCTGCTCGCCTCTCCGCTCTGCTCCACCGACGATGTCGGCCTCTGGCAGGCCCTGTTCACCGTGACCTCGGCGATCACCGTGACCGGTCTTTCGATCATCTCGGTGGGAAGCGACCTCACCGTGCTCGGCCAGGTGGTGCTCGCTGGCTTGATCATCACCGGCGGCCTCGGCTTGATGGCGATCACCACCTTCCTGCAGGGATTCGTGCAGGGACGCTCCGGGCTGCGGCATCGCCTTGATAAAGGGCGTGCGTTAGACGAATTCGGTGTGGGCGGGATTGGTCCCACCTTCAACGGCATCCTGCTCACCGCCTTCTGCGTGATGGGTGCAGGAGCGGTGATTCTGTATGCGTTTGGTTTCACCGATATCAGTAATCCACTGCAGCGGATGTGGGCCTCCCTGTTTCATGTGATCAGCGCCTACAACAATGCCGGTTTTGGCCTCTGGGATAACAGCCTGGTGGATTACCGCGACAACGCTGTCGTGAATGGCGTGATCGCTTCGATGATCGTGATTGGCGGCATCGGCTGGCGCGTGATCAACGATCTCTGGGCGAATCGCAAACGCCTGCGCCGCGTTGGACGCCTCAACCTGCACACACGCCTGGTGTTGCGCAGCACCCTGGTTCTGATTGTGCTCGGCTGCATTGGCTTACTGGTGACCGAACACTTCGGCTACCAGGCCACGGCCATGGGCAATCTCAATCTCTGGCAAAAGATTCAGATCACCCTGTTTCAATCGATCACCACCCGCACGGCCGGTTTTAACACGATTCCGCTCTCCGCTGAAATGATCACCGATGCGGGCCTGTTGTTGATGATCCTGCTGATGTTCATCGGCGCCAGCCCAGGGGGTACCGGCGGCGGTATCAAAACCACCACCTTCGCGATTCTTGTGGGCGCCACCCGCTCCACCCTGCAGGGCCGCAACGACGTACTGATCCATCGCCGTCAGATCCCCGATGGCACGGTGCTTAGGGCCGTGGGTGTCACCCTCGCCTCCCTGCTGTTTGTGGTGCTGATGGCCTTGCTGCTGGGCATTGGCCCAACGGCCGGGGGCGTGCCCGGCCACCAGGACTACAGCTTCATCGAGAAGCTGTTCACCTGTGTGTCGGCCTTCGGCACCGTGGGCCTCGATCTGGGCGTGACCGCCAACCTCAACCGCTGGGGACAGCTAGTGCTGATGGTGGGGATGTTCGTGGGGCGGATCGGCATCCTCTTGCTGCTCTCGGCCCTCTACGGCAGCCGTCCCCAGCCTCGGGTGGGCTTCCCCCGAGAGGATCTCTACGTCTAGAACGGTCCGGTCAGGCTTGAAATGACAACCGTGAACCAGTGGTGGCAGTGGGGTGCCGGGCCTGAGGGTCAGCGCGGTGGTTTTGCCGTGATCGGGGTGGGCCGTTTCGGCTCCTCGGTATGCGCTGAGCTACTGCGGGCCGGTGCCGATGTGCTGGCGATTGATTCCAGCCAGCGCGCCATCGACGCCCTGCGCCAGCTCGATGCCTCGATCGAAGCGCGGGTGGTGGATTGCACCGATGAGGAGGCCCTGCGCGCCGCCGGGGTGCTCGACATGGAAACCGTTGTGGTGGCGATGAGTGAACCGATCGAAGCCAGCATCACCGCCACCTTGATCTGTAAGGACGCGCCCGGTTCAAAGGTGCATCAGGTGATCGCACGCGCCACCAGCGATCTGCACGTGAAGATGCTGCAGCGCGTTGGTGCTGATCGGGTGGTGTTCCCCTCAAAAATGATGGGTACTCGTCTCGGCGTGGAGCTGGTGCGCCCCAACCTGCTCGAGCAGTTGCGCCTCGACGATCGCAGCTGCATTGAGGAGATCAAAGTGCCGCAATCGTTTGTGGGTCATTCGCTGCGCGATCTCAACCTGCGCAAACATTTCAATGTGAATGTGTTGGCGGCCGGTCCGGCGGGCAAGTTGCACGTGAACCCGCCGGCTTCCCATGTGCTCGCTCAAGGTGAATTGCTGGTGGTGATGGGTTCGGAAGAGGCGCTGCGCTCCCTGCCCGGCAGTTGAGTGTGGGCCGGCCTGTGGGCTTTCCCACACTGCCGGCTTTACGGGTTGTGCACAAGGGGTTTGCTGCGGCCTCCAGCTGGCGCTAGCGAGGGTGGTGCACGGCAGGAGGCCGGCCATGGCATCGAGCATCGCCACACGCTCCAGCGCAGTCCCCGATCTACCGCCTCCTCTTAAGGAAAGCGGCCAGCGCGAGGTGTTCTGCGGGCTCACCTCGATCGTGTGGCTGCACCGGCGCATGCCGGATGCCTTTTTCCTGGTGGTGGGCTCCCGCACCTGCGCCCACCTGATTCAGAGCGCCGCTGGCGTGATGATCTTTGCCGAGCCGCGCTTTGGCACCGCGATCCTTGGCGAGCGGGATCTCGCCGGGTTGGCTGATGCCAATGAGGAGCTCGATCGCCTGGTGGCGCAGCTACTGGAGCGTCGCCCCGAGATCCGCACCCTGTTCCTGGTGGGCAGCTGCCCCAGCGAGGTGATCAAGCTCGATCTCGCCAAGGCCGCCGAGCGCCTCAACCGCCAGCACGCCGGCCGCGTGATGGTGCTCAACTACAGCGGCAGTGGCATCGAAACCACCTTCACCCAGGGGGAAGACGGCGCCCTGCAGGCCCTGATCCCGCTGATGCCCTCCAGCAGCGAGCAACAGCTTCTAATCGCAGGCACCCTTGCCGATGCGGTGGAGGATCGCCTGATTGGCCTGTTCCACAAACTCGGCATCGAGCGGGTGGCCAGCCTGCCGCCGCGCCGTTCCACCGAGCTGCCCGCCGTGGGGCCCGGCACCAAGCTGCTGCTGGCGCAGCCGTTTTTGAGCGGCACCGCCCGGGCCCTGGTGGATCGCGGCGCCGAGCTGATCCGAGCTCCCTATCCCTTTGGGGTGGAGGGCAGCCGCGATTGGATGGCCGCGGCGGCCGCCGCCTTCGGCATCGCTCCTGCCCAGGTGGCGGCCGTGCTCGATCCGCTGGTGGAGCGGGGCCAGCGCGCTTTGGCTCCCCAGCGGGAGACGTTGGAGGGCAAACGGCTCTTCCTGCTGCCGGATTCCCAGTTGGAGATCCCCCTGGCCCGCTTCCTCAGCCGCGAGTGCGGCATGGAGCTGGTGGAGGTGGGCACCCCCTATCTCGATCGCCAGCTGATGGCTGAGGAGCTGGCGCTGTTGCCGGCCGGCACCCAGATCAGCGAGGGCCAGCACGTGGACAACCAGTTGCTGCGCGTGCGCGAGCAGCGCCCGGATCTGGTGGTGTGCGGTCTCGGCCTTGCTAATCCGCTGGAGGCCGAGGGCATGGCCACCAAGTGGTCGATCGAGCTGGTGTTCAGCCCCATCCATGGCATCGATCAGGCCGCTGATCTGGCCGAACTCTTTGCCCGGCCCCTGCGCCGCCGCGCCGCACTCTCCTTCGCCTGAGGCACTGCTCCGATGGAACTCACTCTCTGGACCTACGAAGGCCCCCCGCACGTGGGCGCGATGCGCATCGCCGCCTCGATGGAGGGGGTGCACTACGTGCTGCATGCCCCCCAGGGCGACACCTACGCCGATCTGCTGTTCACGATGATCGAGCGGCGCGATAAGCGCCCCCCCGTCACCTACACCACCTTCCAGGCCCGCGATCTCGGCGGCGACACTGCGGAGCTGGTGAAGCGCTCGATCGCTGATGCGGTGGCCCGCTTCCAGCCCGAGGCGCTGCTGGTGGGCGAGAGCTGTACCGCCGAGCTGATCCAAGACCAACCCGGTGCCTTGGCCGCCGGCATGGATCTCGGTGGCGTTCCGATCGTGAATCTGGAGCTGCCCGCCTATTCCAAGAAGGAGAACTGGGGCGCAGCGGAAACCTTCTATCAACTGGTGCGCGGCCTGCTGAAAGCGCAGCTGCCGGCGCCTGGAGCGCCCAAGCCCGATCCGGCCCGCTGGCGCGCCGAGGGTCGCCGCCCCCGGGTGAATCTGCTGGGCCCCTCGCTGCTCGGCTTCCGCTGCCGCGACGATGTGCGCGAGATCACGCAGCTGCTGGCCAGCTACGGCATCGATGTGGCGATAGTCGCGCCGTTGGGGGCACGGCCGGCTGATCTGCAGCGCATCCCCACGGCTGACGCCAATGTGTGCCTCTATCCCGAGGTGGCCGGCACCCTCTGCAGCTGGCTGGAGCGCCAGTTCGGGATGGCCTGCGTGCGCACGGTGCCGATTGGCATTGGCGCCACCGTGGCTTTCCTTCGGGAGCTGCACAACGTGCTCGATCTGGAGCTGCCGGCGGAGCTGGAACCGGGCGCTGATGGGGTGTGTGAGGCCGAGAGGCGTTCACGCCTGCCCTGGTATTCGCGCTCGGTGGATTCCACCTATCTCACCGGCAAGCGGGTGTTCGTGTTCGGTGATGCCACCCATGCCATCGCCGCTGCTCGCATCGCCAGCCGCGAACTGGGCTTTCAGGTGGTGGGCCTCGGCAGCTACAGCCGTGAAATGGCCCGCGAGCTGCGCGCTGCCGCAGTCGAGCTCGGCGTTGAGCCCCTGATCAGCGACGACTACCTCGCCGTGGAGGCGGCCATCGCCGAGGCCGCCCCCGAGCTGGTGCTGGGCACCCAGATGGAGCGTCACAGCGCCAAGCGGCTCGGTATCCCCTGCGCCGTGATCAGCACGCCGCTGCACGTGCAGGATGTGCCGGCCCGCTATGCCCCGCAGATGGGCTTTGAGGGGGCGAATGTGATCTTCGATTCCTGGGTGCACCCGCTGATGATGGGCCTCGAGGAACACCTGATCGGCATGTTCCGCCACGACTTCGAATTCGTGGATGGCCACCGCAGCCACCTGGGTGATGGGGCTCCGGCCGCCACCGCGCACGTTGAGGCTGCGGCCACTCCAGCGCCCGCGGTTGCCGGGGTGGCTGGCCTGGCCTGGAGTCCGGAGGGCGAAGCCGAGCTAGCCAAGATTCCCTTCTTCGTGCGGGGGAAGGTGCGCAAGAACACCGAAACCTATGCGCGCGAGCGGGGGCTTGCGGTGATTGACAGCGAAGCCTTGTACGAGGCCAAGGCTCACTTCAGCCGCTGAGGACTGCAGACGCCCACAACTTCCGCTTCCCTGTACGTGCTCGTTGATGGGCGTGATGGCTTGCCATGATGCACGCAATCTCCATCAAATGACTGCAGCCTGAGTATTTATACCCAGTAATTTGGTTCGCGTTGTGAATGCCTTGCGTGTGGGGATGCGCACAGCAATGGGATCGATGTTTCGCTTTGCACGAACAGCTGTTGCGATTCACCGGTGCAGGGGTTGGATGAAGGAATCCAAGCCTCGTTGCTATGACGTCCACGCTTACGCGGCCTGATGGTGAAGGCAGCGTTCAGGTGCACCAGGAGGCCGGGCTGCAGATCGAGGAAGGCGCTCTGGTGATCGCTGTGTACGGCAAGGGAGGCATCGGCAAGAGCACCACCAGCTCCAACCTCTCGGCTGCCTTCTCCAAGCTGGGCAAGCGGGTGTTGCAGATCGGTTGCGACCCCAAGCACGACAGCACCTTCACGCTCACCAAGCAGATGGTGCCCACGGTGATCGACATCCTCGAAACCGTGGACTTCCATACCGAGGAGCTCCGCCCGGAAGACTTCGTGTTTGAGGGCTTCAACGGTGTGCAGTGTGTGGAATCCGGCGGTCCGCCGGCGGGCACCGGTTGCGGCGGCTATGTGACCGGTCAGACCGTGAAGCTGCTCAAGGAGCACCATCTCCTGGAAGACACCGATGTGGTGATCTTTGATGTGCTCGGCGATGTGGTGTGCGGCGGCTTTGCGGCTCCCCTGCAGCACGCCGATTACTGCTTGATCGTGACCGCTAACGATTTTGATTCGATCTTCGCGATGAATCGGATCATTGCGGCGATCCAGGCCAAGGCCAAGAACTACAAAGTGCGCCTCGGCGGTGTGGTGGCCAACCGCTCCAAAGACACCGATCAGATCGATCGCTTTAACGAGCGCGTGGGCATGAAAACCATGGCCCACTTCCCGGATCTCGACGCGATCCGCCGCTCCCGCCTGAAGAAGTGCACGATCTTCGAGATGGAATCCACCCCTGAGGTGGAGGCGGTGCAGAACGAATACCTGCGCCTGGCCCAGTCGATGCTCGACAGCGTGCAACCCCTGGAGGCTGAATCGCTCAAAGATCGCGAGATCTTCGATCTGCTGGGCTTCGACTGATCAGCTGCGGTTGCGCACGGGGTTGCTGAGCAGCCCCACGCCGCTGATCTCCACCTCCACCACATCACCATCGCGCAGAAAGCGCGGCGGCTTGCGGCCCGCGCCCACGCCTGCCGGGGTGCCGGTGAGGATCACGCTTCCGGCAAGCAAGGTGGTGCCCTGGCTGAGCTCGGCGATCAGGCGGGCCACCGGAAAGATCATCGTGGCGGTGTTGGCCTGTTGCACCACCTCGCCATTGAGGCGGGTGGTGAGCTCCAGGTTCTGCAGATCGGCGATGGCGCTGATGGTCACCGTTGCCCCCAGGGGGCAGAAGGTATCGAAGCTCTTGCCTCGGCACCACTGGCCGCCGCTGCCATGCCACTGCCACCAGCGCTGGCTTACGTCGTTGGCGCAGGCCACGGCGGCGATCACTTCGCGGGCCTGGGCTTCGGGCACATCGCGGGCATCGCAGCCCAGGATCACCGCCAGCTCGCCCTCGTAGTCCACCCCGATCGGAGGGTCGCGATCGTCGGTGTGAACCACCGGCGGCAGTTCGATCGCCTCACCAGCGCCGATCACGCTGGCCGGGTTTTTCATGAACAGCACCGGACGCTCCGGCAGCTTCAGGGCTCCCGGCTCGGCTAATTCAGCGGCGTGATCGGCGTAGTTCTTGCCGATGCAGAGGATCGCGGGCGGACGGGCCGGCGCCATCTCAGGCCAGCCCCACCAGCTTCATCGACTCGTCCCACACTCCCTGGGCGGTTTCGGGGTTGCTGGCCTTATCGGAGAGCTCCTGGCTGAACTGCTTGCCCTCCTTCTTCTGGCGGTTGCCCCAGCTCCAGTGCACCCCGGAGGCGGAGAAGGCCGGATCGGCCACCACCTGAGCTACCCGCTCACCTGCCAGGGCCTGGCTCACGTAGCCACCCGTGATGTTCTTCTGGAACCAGGGGAAGATCGTTTGGAAGGCCCGCGGCGTGTTGCGGAACAGCGGCGTATCGGCCACACAGCCCGGATACAGCGAGCTGAACACGATCCCGGTGGAGTCGTTCAGGCGGCGGTGCAGCTCCTGGGTGGTGATCATGTTGCACAGCTTGCTGTCCTTGTAGGCCTTGCCGGGCTTGAAGGGCTTGCCGTTGGCCATCGCGATTGGCGCCTTAAAGCCGGCCTTGAAGCCGCTCAGATCGCCGAGGTCCGCCGGGGCGGGGATGGGGATCTTGCCGCCCAGCTCCTTGGAGTTGGCCGTCACGGTGCCGAGGATCACCACCCGCCGGGAGGGATGCTGGGAGCGCTCCAGATCGGGCAGCAGCAGCTGGATCAGTAGGAAGTGGCCCAGATGGTTGGTGGCCATCGAGAGTTCATAGCCCTGGGGGGAGCGCTCCGGCTCCTTCAGCCGCGGCTTGTAGACGGCTGCGTTGATCACCAGCGCATCGAGCCCGAAGCCCAGGGAGCTCACGAGGGTTTCCACACCCACCCGCACGCTCTCGAGATCGCCGAGGTCGATGCGCAGGTGATGCAGCCGATCGCTGGGGATGCCGAGGGCATCGGCTGCTGCTGCGGCCCGCACAGGATCGCGATTGGCAGTCACCACAGTCCAGCCGCGCTCCACCAGCGCTTTGGTGGCGTTGAGGCCCACCCCGGAGGTGGTGCCGGTGATCAACACAGCGCCTGGGCTGCTGCTGGAGCTGGATGCGCTGCTGCTGGCCACCATGAAGCCCGTTGTACGGCGGGCAACAAACTATCGAGTGGCCTGCGGCTTCACGCTGCCGGTGTTGGGCTGCTCAACAGTTGGAAACGGGGACGAAGCGTCGGCACCGGCCTGCGGGGTCGCCGATTTCCAGATCACACGCATGCGGTTGGGGGCGATCCACTGGTCTTGTTCCTGGATCAGCCGCTGCTCACCGCCGGTGGTGAAGAGGTTGTCGAAGCGCTGCTGGGCTTTGTTGAGCTTGGCTTGCTGGATGTTGAGCACGGCCGTGATCTCGCCGTAGCGATCGAGCCGTTCGCGGTAGGCGCTTCCCAGGCGCACCAGGCTCACCACGGCCACCAGGGCCAATCCCACCTTCAGGGTCAGGCCGATGCCACTGCAGATCAATTCTTGACCCGGCGTGGAGGCACGAAGGGCAGCTGTTGTTTTGGGCGCGTCAACGCTGGTCAGCTGTTGCGGCATGGTCCGAGCTGGGCGCGGACTGGAGCTTCTTAAGCGTTCACCCCGTTGCGCGGATCGCCGCTGCGATGGCTGGGCGGTACGGGGGCTCAACGTGTTCGAGGGAGCGGTTGTGGCCCGCTTTTAGCAGGCCTCAACCGCCCTGCCAAGGGATCAGGCGCGGTAGAGGCTCGCGGCCAGACGGACGGCGAGCACGCCAGCGTGGGCAGCCACCACCAGGGCAATCAGCACTTCGGCCTGGGTGAGGGACGTCATGGCCTGATTCAACGCAGAAATCTCATCCATTCTTCCCCAGTTCCGCGGCATTGCCAGGCCGAAGCCCCTGCCCTGTCACAGCTCGATACCCCTTTTCTGCAGCCGCTGGCTACGGTCAACGCCGATTGCCGGCTGCTCCGTTGCCCCCTGCAGAACCCGTATTGATTCAGCAGCAGCAGGTGCTCGCCCGCAGCCTCGAGCCGCTGGCTCCGTTGTTTTCGCTCGAGCCGGAGGCGTTGCTGCAGCAGAGCGGCCAACTCGAGCTGGCCTTCGATTGGCCTCGCGACAGCGAGGATCCGCGAGAGCTCTCCGAGATTCCTGAGCTGCGCCTCTGGAGCCTGCGAGCCGATGCGCTCTGCCCCTGGCTGCCGTTGTTGCTGGAGCGCAGCAATGGCCAGCTCACCCGCCATGTGGCAATGCTCATCCCCCATAGCTTCAGCCGCAGTGAAGGCATCCGCTTCGCCCCCGACAGCCTGGAGCTGTGGATGACGCACCGGCTGTTTCTCTTGGATCACTGGTCGCGCGGGCACGGCCTCAACTGCCGCGGCAACCTGGAGCAGATGGCGGCGGTGCTGGGTTTCGAGCTCGATGGCAGCTTCTGGCAGGGGCTCAGCTGAGGGCCAGCTGTAGAGCTCGCCTGCCCGCATCCAGCGCCAGCACCACACACAGCAGCCGCAGCAGCCACACCAGCCGCGATTCGCTCACCGATTGCAGGCGCGAGGCCGAACACTGCGAGGCCACAGCAGCCGTTGCTCCCAGCAGCAACCCCATACCCAGGTTGCCGCGCCCATCACTCAAAAACGTTAGGGATGCAGCTGCGGCAGAGGCGCACACCGCGATCGTGCTGAGCCGGATCGCCTGATACACGCGGATTCCAAGGCCCCGCACCATCAGCGGCACCATCACCAGGCCGCCGCCCACCCCCAGCAGTCCGCTCGACCAGCCCGCCACCAGTCCCACCCCTGAGAGCCCCAGGAGCGGCAGCAATGGGGTGTCCACCTCCTGGTCGCTGCGGCGCGGTGAGATCACGCCCGCCAGTACGCCATACATGGCCGCCTGCAGGCCCAGCAGGTGCCAACCCTTCAGGGCGTCGCCGGCATGGCTGAACACCACCGCTCCGATCATCGCCCCAACGGCGATCGCCAGCACCGCTCGCGTGGGCACCAGCCCGCTGCGCAGGTGGGCCCAGCTCCCCGCCAGGGTGGTGGGCAGGATTGCCAGGGTGCTGGTGGCCAGCGCCTGATGGGGCGTGAGCCCCAGGGCCAGCAGCAGTGGCGAGAAGATCAGGCCGCCGCCGATGCCCAGCAGGCCGGAGAGCAGTCCCGCCAGGATGCCCAGGGGCAGCAGTGGCAGCAGGTCCCAAATCATCGAGCGGCCACGGCCATCGCCTCCAGCATCCCTGACGCCCCGTGAGCAGCTCCCCCCCCTGGCACTGGATTCCGCCGATCACGGCGCCGGCAGCCACCCAGATGGCGATCGATCGCTGGATGGTGCAGCAGCAACAGGCGGGCGCCCCGCCGATGCTGCGCCTGTATCGCTGGAGTCGGCCGGCGCTGTCGTTGGGGCGGCATCAGCAGCGCTGGCCAGACCATTGGCGCCGTTTGCAGGCAGACGGCCGGCTCGAGCTGGTGCGCCGCCCCAGCGGCGGGCGGGCGGTGCTGCATGCCGGCGAGCTCACCTATGCCCTGGCGATGCGGCCGGTCCAGCGGCAGCGCGAGGCCGTGTATCGCCACTGCTGCCTGTGGTTACAACAGGCCTTTGCGGCTGCTGGTGAGCCGCTGGTGTTCGGCGAGGCCGCTGCCGCGGTGGCGGCGCAGCGCAGCAGCTGTTTCGCCACCGCTACGCCAGCCGATCTGGTCGGGCTGGATGGCAGCAAGCGCATCGGCAGCGCTCAGCTCTGGCAAGGGCCAGCTCTGCTGCAGCACGGCAGCGTGCTGCTCGATCCACCGCTGGATCTGTGGCAGGAACTGTTCGGGGCCGATCCCCCCGCCCTGCCACCTCTGGCCTGGCAGGGGGATCAGCTGGAGCAACAGCTGCGCGCCGCTGCACAGCACCACCTGTGCCGCGGGACCTTGATCGATCAGCCCCTCAGTGCGGCTGAGTGGGCGGAAGTGCGGGAGCTCGAGCCCCTCGGTGCCCTCTGAGTGCCCTCAGGCTTCTCCGCTGGACTCAATCGCCCTGGCCACCGGTGCCAGGCCCATGCCAAGGGGGTACACGCCCTGCTTGCGGGCCGCATCGAGGATCGGCTTGGGCAGGCGCACCCCCAGCTTCTCGAGCACTCGCTCCGCCAGTTCGGGGCGCTCCAGCGTGCCGCTGGGCAGCCCGACTGGACCGAGCACCAGCAGCCGTTGGGTGTCGGGTTGATCTAGGCGCAGGACGGCCTGCCAGAGGGGGGCATCGGCGCTGATCTGCGGCAATTGCTCGAGCGGTTGCAAGTGATCGCCTACCCGCTCCTCCTCCCAGCGCTGCACGGGCAGCTGCTGCAGCGGCGCATCGGTGATGAAGCCCAGCCAGCGGCCCTGGCGGGTCACCAGCAGCCAGTCGGCCAGGCCTTCGCCATCGCTGAGGCGAAGCCGGCTGAGCTGTTTGAGGTTGGCGTCGGCCTCCAACACCCGAAAGCGGCGCTGGGCTGCATCCTTCACCTTGAGCTGCCGCAGCACCGATTGCAGCGCCAGCAACTGGGTTTGGTTGCGGGCGGCCCCCAGGCCGAACCAGCCCAGCAGCATCAGCCACAGACCCCCCACGCTGGCACCGCGCAGCAGCAGCACCACGCCCAGGCCAATCGCCAGCAGAGAGAGAAAGCGGCCGGTGGCCGTGGCCACCTGGATGCCTTTGCGCTGGCTGCCGCTCCACTGCCACACCAGCGCTTTGAGGATCAGGCCACCATCGAGGGGCAGGCCCGGCAGCAGGTTGAACAGGGCGAGGATCAAGTTGAGGCCGCCCAGTTCGTTCACCATCGCTCCGAGCAGCGGTGAGGCATGGGCCACGCTGTGGCCGCTCGCCAGCAGCAGCGCCGCCAGCACCAGGCTCACCAGCGGTCCGGCGGCCGCCACCATCAGTGAGCCCATGGCGGTGGGGCACTCGCGCTCCACGCTGGCCACCCCACCGAGCAAAAACAGGGTGATGCTGCGCACCTGAACGCCCTGCTGGATCGCCACCAGCGAATGTCCCAGCTCGTGCAGCAGCACCGACACAAACAGCAGCAGCGCTGTGAGCAGGCCCAGACCCCAGAGCTCGATGCCGGAGCCGCTGCTGCTGAGCTGCTGGCTGTATTGCTGCTGGAAGGCAACGGTGGCCAGCCCCAGGATCACGAACCAGCTCGGATGGATCCGCAGGGGAATGCCGCGGATCTTCAGCAGCTGCCAGCCCTCGCCCACACGGTGTTTCCCAATGGCTCGATCCTAGAAAGGCTCTGCTGCTGCGGCCGTTTGGGATGTTGCTGAAGGTCTGCGGGTTGCGCCAGCCGGATCAAGCGGCAGCCGTGGCGGCTCTGGGGGCCGATGCCATCGGCGTGATTGGTGTGCCGCAGTCGCCCCGCTGGCTTGAGCCTGGGCAGCGACCGGCCCTGTTTGAGGCGATCCATCGCGCTCGCCCGGATTGCCTTGGCGTGCTGGTGGTGGCCGACCCTGCCGACGCCGAGTTGGGGCAGCTCAGGCCAGCGGCTGGCCATCAGGTGCTGCAGCTCCACGGCGGCGAAACGCCAGAGCGCTGCCAGACACTGCGCGCTGCTCTTGGGCCGGATCTGATGATGTGGAAGGCGTTGCGCATCCGTGCTCAGGCGGATCTGGAGCAGGCCGAGGCCTATGCCGCCGTGGTGGATGCCCTGCTGCTGGATGCCTGGGTGCCGGATCAGTTGGGCGGCACGGGTCATCGCATCCCGATCGAGTGGCTGGAGGGTTTTCAGCCGCAGCTGCCCTGGTGGTTGGCGGGTGGCATCACCCCCGAGCGGCTGCCCCAGGCGCTGCAGGCCCTGGCCGCGGCGCCACCGGTGGGTGTGGATGCCTCCAGTGGTGTGGAGCGTGCCCCCGGCGATAAGGATCTGTCTCGGGTGGAGCAGCTCGTGGCTGCCGTGGCCGCGTTCCGCCAGGATCCCTCCAGCTGAGCGCTCTCGATGTTTTCGATCTTCCGCGGCCTGCTGGCGGCGGCGGCCGTTTCGGCCGCGATTCCCGCCGCGCCGCTCCTGGCCCAAGACCTGGTGGGCTGTCAGCTGGTGGGAGCCACGCTGCAGTGTGTTCCCGGAGTGACTGAAAGCCCCCAACTGCAGATTCAGCAGCTGCAGCAGCAACTCTCCACCGACATTCAGCTGGAAGGGGTGGTGCAGCAGCGCATCGATGGCCTCCAGCAGCTGGTGCTCCAAGGCCAAGCTGGAGTGGGCGAAGCGCTCACGGCTGCGGCGATCGCCGATGCCCAGGCCGCTCTACCCACAGCGAACTACCACTGGTATCGGATCAAGCCTGGCCAGCGCAGCTGGGTGCTGATCGAAGGAGCGAATGGCACCACCTATGTGCCTGCACCGGTGGACATCGGCCAGAACATCATGGTGGTGGCGGTGGTCAACCAAAACGGGCAGGTGAGGCGCGTGGCCTCACAGCCCGTGGGTCCGGTTCAACCCTGAGCAGCTCGTGAAACTCAGTGAAGCAGCAGGGATTCCTGTTGCTTCACCAGCTCGAAGAATTCAGCCTTGAGGCTTGGGTCGTGGCGGAAATCGCCTCGAACCACCGAATTCACCATGCTGGTTTGGGGCTCTTTCACACCGCGCCACTTCATGCAGTAGTGCTGAGCCTTCACCAGAATCGCCAGACCCTGGGGCTCACAGAGGCGCTCAATTTCATCGGCCAGGATCATCACGGCCTCTTCCTGGATGTGAGGACGGGAGAATACCCAATCCGCCACGCGGGAGAACTTCGACAGGCCAATCACGCGCTCACCAGGCTTGATGCCGATCCAGCAGTTACCAAGGATCGGAACCAAGTGGTGGGAGCAGGCTGAACGCACCGTGATCGGTCCCACGGTGTAGATCTCATCCAGCTGTTTAACGTTCGGGAAGCTGGCGATTTTGGGCTGGTGGTGATAGCGGCCCTTGAACACCTCGTGCAGATACATGCGCGCAACGCGCTCTGCTGTCTCCTCGGTGTTGTGGTCATTATCGATATCGATCACGAGGCTGCGCAGCAGTTCGCGCACCTTTCCGGCCACCTCAATTTCCAGCTGCTCAAGCTCACCCTCTTGGAGGTGCTCGGAGATGTTGTCGTTGGCGAGATAGGCCACGCCAGCCGCATCAAGACGATCGCGAATGCGCCGGCTCACGGGAGCCAGTTGGCCGGAAACGCTTGAAGGAAGGGTAGATGTCATGGATAAGTACCCGCGGCGATCAAAGAACGCCTGCGGCGGGCATGAGGGTGGCATCCTCCACGATCTGGGAGGAGGGTTGCTGGGCCAGGGACAACAGAGCCTCGGCCACGCGTTCTGGGGAGAGCATGGCACGGCGATCAAACGAACTGTGGACGGTTTCGCTGTCCCAAAGAGGTGTATTCACCGCACCCAGGGTGAGCGTGGATACCCGGATGCCGTGCTGGCGCTCCTCCTCCGCCAAACAGCGGCTGAAGGAGGCCAGGGCTGCCTTGCTGGTGCAGTACGCGCCCCAGTCGGGGAAGGCGTTGCGGGCGGCGTGGCTGCTCACATTGATGATTTGCCCGCCCCGCTCCCGCAGGCCGGGTAGCACCGCCTGGCACACCTGAAACACGCTGGTGAGATTGAGCTGCATCAGCCATTGCCAGCGCTCAATCGGCATCTCCGCCAGGCTGCCGGTGTAGGCAGCGCCGGCGTTGTTGATCACCACGCTGGGCTGCAGCCCACGCTCCAGCAGTGCCTGAAGCCCGGCGGCGACGCCGGAGGGCTCCGCCAGATCGATGGCCGCGGTTTCCACGCGCCGGCCGCCGCTTCGAAGCTCGCCCGCCAGCTGCTCGAGGGCCTCGGTGGAGCGAGCCACCAGCAGTAGGTCGAAACCGGCATCGGCGAACGCGCGTGCGGTGGCTGCACCAATGCCCCGAGAGGCACCGGTGATCAGGGCGGTGGGCTGGCCGTTGGCTGGGTTGGCGCTCAAGGGGGAAGGACCACCCGCCGGCCGTCCAGGAAACGAAAGGAAACCTTAAGAGCTCAGGCTGGCGTCCTGTTGGCCGGCTTCCAGGAAGCGGCCCATGCGCCGGAATTTGGCGTAGCGCTGATCGATCAGCTCGCCCTCACTCAGGGCTTGGAGCTCACCCAGATGGCGCAGCAGGGCCGCCTTCAGGGATTCGGCTGCCTGGCGTGGCGCCCAGTGGTTGCCACCGGAGGGCTCGCTGATCACGTCGTCGATGATGCCGAGCTTCAGCAGATCCGGGGCGGTGATCTTCAGCGCTTCGGCTGCCACGGGGGCCTTGGCGGCATCGCGCCAGAGGATCGAGGCGCAGGCTTCCGGGCTGGCCACGGTGTAAACGCTGTGCTGGAACATCAGTAGGCGATCGGCCACGCCGATGCCCAGGGCACCGCCGGAGCCGCCCTCACCGATCACGGTGGCCACGATCGGCACCCGCAGCCGGAACATCTCGCGCAGGTTCACGGCGATCGCCTCACCCTGGCCCTGCTCCTCGGCGGTGAGGCCGGCGTAGGCGCCCGGGGTGTCGATGAACGAGAAGATCGGCAGCCGGAAGCGATCGGCGTGCTCCATCAAGCGCATCGCCTTGCGGTAGCCGCCGGGGGAGGCCATGCCGAAGTTGCGGGCCACATTCTCTTTTGTGTCGCGGCCCTTCTGATGCCCCAGCAGCACCACGCCCTGCTCGCCGATGCGACCCACGCCGCCCACCAACGCCTGGTCATCGCTGCCGCGGCGGTCGCCGTGCATCTCGATGAACTCATCGGTGAGCACCTGGATGTAGTCGAGGGTGCTCGGGCGCTGCGGATGGCGCGCCACCTGAATCTTCTGGGCCGGGCTGAGGTTGGAGAAGATCTCTTCGCGCCGGCGGGCCGCCAGGGTTTCCAGCTGCAGCAGCTGCTGGCTCACATCCACCTCGGAATCTTTGGCCAGTTGCCGAATCTGCTCGATCTGCTCCTCCAGCTCCACCAGAGGTTTCTCGAAATCAAGCAGGGGGCGACGGGCCATGGCAGCAGGAGAGGGGCTGAGGCTGGGGCTGATCTTCGAGGCTGATCAGGCGGCGGCGAGCTCAAGGCCGCCCTGGGCAGCGCTGAGTTGGGCAGGGCTGAGACCGATGGCCTGGAAACCGTGGCGCAGCGAGGCATCACCGATCAGTTCCATGTTGGCCAGCGAGATGTTGTTGCGCCCCCAGCTGAAGTTTGTGTGGATTCCCTCAAATTCCAGCAGCATTGCTTCGGCAAAGCAAGCAAAGAGCTGGCGCTTGGGGTTTTCCATCTCAGCCACTTCCATCATCTGCCAGCCGATGTCCTGCCAGAACTCCACGATTCCGCCCTTGAGCACGTGCACCCCATCGCCGGCCACCTTGGCGTCGAGATTCTTGGGGTAGCCCCCATCGATCATCAAGCAGGGCTTGCGCAGGCTGTCGTGGTCGATGCTGAGCGTTTGGGGAAGACTGGCCACCCACACCACCACATCGGCCTGGGGTAGAGCCTCTTCCAGGCTGAGGATCGTGCCGCCGCCCAGGGATGTCTGCAGGTCCTGGAGGCGCTGTTGCTGACGGGCCACCAGCAGCAATTCGCCTACGCCGGTTTTCTGGCTCAGCCAGCGGCAGACCGCGCTGCCGATGTCGCCCGTGGCGCCCACCACGGCCACCTTGGCCCGGCTCAGATCGATGCCGAGCTGGGGAGCGTTGCGCTCCACCTGCTGGCAGATCACCCAGGCGGTGTGGGTGTTGCCCGTAGTGAACCGCTCCCACTCCAGGGTGGTGTTGCGGATCTGCTGGAACTTCGAGAGGTCGTAGTTCTCGAAAATGATCGAGGTGAAGCCGCCCAGGGCGGTCACGTTGATGCCGTTCTTCTGCGCCATTTCCATGGCGTTCTGCACCTTGCGCGTTGCCGTTTTGAAGCGGCTCAGCATCTCCGGCACGAAGCAGGAGTCGATGTAAGTGCCTTCGATTGTTTTGCCGGTGCGGCTGGTCACCTTGAAGGTTTCCAGCAGCTGCGGTGGGGCGGAGCACCAGGCGAGCATGTCGGCTTCAGCCATCTCCTCGAGACCCAGATCGCGGGCCTTTTCCTGGGCCTGGGCGAAGCTGCTGGAGTGACCGATCAGACCGAACATGCGTGGAGTTGCTCCTGGTGACACACCGGCCGTGAAGTGACCCGATTAAAGGGCAACGCCGGTTTGGGGCTGGAGTGGATCAGCCCACCAGGGCGGCAGCGGCCATGCGCGCGATTTCGCGGGTGCTGAAGCCGATTTCGGTGAGGGCTTCCTGGTAGGCGATCAGAAAGTCTTCGATCAGGTCTTCCTTATCCATGTGCAGCACTGCGGCGTCGCCGGCCACCTGATCGAGCATGCGGCGGATCAGGGGCAGGTTGTCGCGGTTGGCCTGCTCCAGCTCTTCACGGCAGCTGTCGAGGTTGGCCTTGAGCCACTCCTGGCCGTAGTTGAGGTGGGTGTATTCGTCTTTCACCACGCCCTCGGTGATCTTGCGGGCGAAGGGATCGGCAACGGGGATATAGATGTGATAGGCCGAGATGGCGAAGGCTTCGATCAGCAGGGCCTGGATCAGCAGGCAGGTGGGCACCTTGCCGGCAGCCAGGGCGGTGGTGAAGTTGTTGTGCAGAGGAGCGAAGAACTCCTTGGCGAAGGGCATGTCGGCCTGAACGCCGAGGTTGTTGGCACAGGCGGTGAAGCCCTTCATGTGCTTCAGCTCCATCCGGGCCAGCTTGGTGAGCTCTTCGGCCTGGTCGGGGAGCAGGGTGCCGATGGCGATGTAGTTGTCGTGCGCTTCCTGTTCGCCTTCGATCACGATCGCGTTAATCCGGCTGTAGGCGTCCTTGTAGGCCTCGGTGGTGAAGTCGGGCAGGTTGGCGGCTGCTGCGCAGAGGTCCGGGGCTTCAAGGGTCGCCATGGCTACCTGGTACACATCGCAATGGAGTCGACTGTAACCATCTGCAGCGGTTCTAGTTGGGGTTCTGAAAGCTTTTGAGCACCGACTGATGCAGCTCTCCATCACCCCGCCCTCAGCCCCTGGGGGGCCATGTGCTGGTGAGCAGGTTGTCGAGCAGCAGTTGCCAGCCCTGCACCAGTCGCTGCTCGAGTAGAGCCCCCAGCTCGGCGTTGGCGCCGCGGCTGTCGCCCACCACGCCCGTGCCGGAGAGATCCGCCGTGAGCCAGGCGTTGGGCACGGCGCCTTCGAGGCTCCATCCCGGCGGTGGCGGCTCCGGCAGCGCACCATCCACGGGTCTCTCCGGTGCCACCAGCTCCGGCGCCAGCTGCAGCATCAGGCTGGTTTCCGCCAGCCCGGCGTGGAGTCCCTGGCTGCGTTCCGGTTCCGGCAGCAGTTCGGCTACGCCGCCAGGGCCACTCCAGAGGAAGCAGGGCAGCACGGCCATCGCTGGTCGGCTGGCCCGCAGCTGGCGAGCGGCCACCTGCAGGAGCGCGATCTGTCCGCCGTGGGCGTTGAACAGCACCAAGCGCTCGAACCCCGCATCCGCCAGCTGGCTACCGATGCTGGTGATCTGGCTGATCAGCAGCTCCGCCGGCAGGCTCAGCGTGCCTTTGAAGCTCTGGTGTTCCGGCGAGAAGCCCAGGCTCTGCAGCGGCAGCCGCCAGATGGGTCGTTCCGCCGGCAGCGCCGCCAGCACTTGATCGAGCAGTCGCTCCGCGAAGAGGGCGTCGGTGCCGAGCGGCAGCTGCGGCCCGTGTTGTTCGAAGGCGCCGAAGGGCCACACCACGGTGCTGCCGCTTTGGGCCGCCGCCTGCTGCAGCTGCGGCCATGACAGCTCTTCCAGGCGACGCGTGCCGGATCCGCTGGTTGACGCCATGGGCGGAGAAAGCAGAGAGGGGCCTGCCTACAGTGTGGGGCTGTGTGTTTGTGCTTGTTCATGGCCGGTACCGGCAACCAGCAGCCCTCCCAGCCTTCGGCCAAGCAAGCCCAGTCGCCGCGCCCTGTTCCACCGGCGTCTCCGCGTCCTCCGGCCGGTGCTGCGCCGGTGCGCAAGCCGCCTCAGGTGCTGCAGATCAATAAGAAGGAAGAGCAACTGAAGCTCGAGCGTGAAGCCGCTGAAGCGCGCGCCGCCGCTGAAGCCGCCGCCCAGCGGGCCAACGATCTCGAGAACGCCGTGCGGGCTTCCCGTGGTGAAGCGCCCGTGGCTCCCCAGCGCCCCTCTGCTCCCGCCGCCCCTGCCCGTGCCGCCACTGGCGACGACGACCTGTTTGACATGAGCGGCTTTGAAGGCCTCTCCATGGCCGATCTGCTCGGCCCGGACGACAAGGGCAAGCGACGCTCAGGCGGTTCGCGCATGGCGCCCCCTCAGCCCGAGCGCGCCGCTGCCGTGCCGGCTCGCACGGTGGACGACTTCGATTTCGATGCCGATGCCTTCCTTGCGGCGCTCGACGAGCAGGAATTTGTGGGCACCACCGGCGAGGTGGCTGTCGGCACGGTGGTGGGCCTCGAGAGCGATGGCGTGTATGTGGATATCGGCGGCAAGGCCCCGGGCTTCATGCCCAAGAAGGAAGCTGGCTTGGGGGTGATCACCAACCTCAAGGAGCGCTTCCCCCGCGGCACCCAGGTGGAGGTGCTCGTGACCCGCGAGCAGAACGCCGACGGCATGGTGACCGTGAGCGCCCGCGCCCTGGCCCTGCGCCAGAGCTGGGAGAAGGTGCGCCTGCTCGAGAAGGAGGGCAAGGTGCTGCAGGTGAAGGTGAATGGCTTCAACCGCGGCGGTGTGACCGCCGATGTGGAGGGCCTGCGCGGCTTTATCCCCCGCTCCCAGCTGCAGGAAGGTGAGAACCACGAAGCGCTGGTGGGCAAAACCCTCGGCGTGGCCTTCCTCGAGGTGAACCCCGAAACCCGCAAGTTGGTGCTCTCCGAGAAGAAAGCCGCCACCGCCGCCCTGTTCCAGAACCTGGAAGTGGGTCAGCTGGTGGAAGGCCAGGTGGTGTCGATCAAGCCCTACGGCTTGTTCGTGGATCTCGGCGGCGTTAGCGGCCTGCTGCACCAATCGGTGATCACCGGCGGACAGATGCGCGACATGCGCGAGGTGTTCGGCCAAGGCGATCGCGTCAAGGCCCTGATCACCGAGCTCGATCCTGGCCGCGGCCGCATCGCTCTGAACACCGCCCTGCTGGAGGGTCAGCCCGGAGAACTGCTGATTGATCGCGACAAGGTGATGGAGGAAGCCGCCGATCGGGCCAACCGTGCTCGTAGCGTGCTGCGCCAGCAGGAACAGAGCGCCGGATGAGTCAGGCCACCGAGGAAGCGCGTCCGAAACCCGGGCGCGTGCCCTCTCCTTCCCCGGATCTCCTGCAGGCCGATTGGGAACTCGACTACTACTCCCGGCCGATCCTTGAGCCCGATGGCAAGAAACGCTGGGAGTTGCTGATCTGCAGCACCCCGGTTCCCGGATCGGATCGCTCGGGCTTCCGTTTACTGCTGCAGTGCCCCGCTTCCAGCGTGAACTCCCAGTGGCTGAGACAGTCGCTGGAGCAAGCGATCGAACAAGCGGCCGCTGAAGGCTTTGCTGCGCCGCGCAAGCTCCGCTGCTGGCGCGCCTCGATGCGCACGATGGTGCAGCGCGCTGCCGAGGGACTTGGCCTGGAGTTGATCCCCAGCCGCCGTTGCTACGCCCTGGTGGAGTGGCTGCAGGAGCGTCAGCTCACGGTGTACCCGGCGGAAGAGGGCTACATGGCTGGCCCGCTGGCTCCGGCTCCCCTGCCGATCCAGCCCGTTGCCGTGCCCCTGCCAGAGGCCGCCCGCGGCGATAGCTGGAGTTGGGCCTCGCTGCCGCTTGGAGCCTTGCGGGAAGCGGCCGAGTGGGATGTGAGCTTTGCCGGCCTGGTGCCGCTGGATCAAGCCGGTCCGGATGATGCGATGGTGAGCGGTTTGCGCTTGTTCAGCAGCACCCGCTCCCTGGCGATTGCCGGCTGGCTGGCTGGCCTTGAGCCGGTGCGCCTGGAGGTGAGTGGTCAGCAGCTGGTGCTGGAGGCGGGCCTGGAAGATCGTTGGCTCCTGGGCAACCTGGAAGCCGAGGAGGCCGAAGCGGCGGCCCAGGCGTTCCGAGCCGCCCGCGAGCAGGTGGCTGGTGTGCAGTTCCTGGCGGTGCAGAGCAGCGAGAACCAGAACGGTTTCGATGGCTTCTGGGTGCTGCGCGATCTCCCGGATGCCTAGGCCGTTTCGCCATGGCTGAAGCCGTTGATCCCCCGTTTGATCGGCAGGATGCCCAGTTCAACCTGCTGGAGGGGTGGACCTGGGTGGGCTGCTACGGCGGCTACTACCTCCAGGCCGATCTGCTCGAGCGGTTTGAGCACGGCTTCTTCACCCGCCAGTGGCAGGGGCGGGGTCCGGAGGTGCTCGCCGGCTACGTGAGTGGTGGCGTGAGCGTGCACCGCCCGAAGCAGGTGCACAGCGCCCTGGTGCTGCCGGCCAGCGCCGCCAGCGCTGAGCCGTGGCCGGAGGCCGATGGGCTGGTGAGTGATGCCGGCGGCCAGAGCTTGTGGGTGTGCGGCGCCGATTGCACGCCGGTGCTAATCGCCGATCCCGTGAGCGGCCGGGTGGCGGCTTGCCATGCGGGCTGGCGCGGCATGGCGGGGGGAATCTTGCTGGAGGCGATCCAGCAGTTAGAAGCCGCTGGCTGCCGACGGCAGGATCTGCTGGTGGCCCTGGGGCCCGCTGTGAGCGGTGCCAACTACCAGGTGGAGCTGAGTGTGGCCGAGCAGGTGGCCGCTTCCCTGCCGGAGCAAGCCGATCAGGTTGCCGCCTGGCGTGAGCTGGAGGCCTGCGGGGCGCTGAGCCCCGATCCCGAACCCGGCCGCTGCCGCCTCGACATTCGCGCCGCCACCCGGCGGCAGCTCGTGCTCGCCGGGGTGCCGGCAGAGCAGATCACCGTGTGCCCGCTCTGCACCGTGAATGAGGAGCTGCTGTTCCATTCTTGGCGGCGCGATCAGGTGAAAGCCGTGCAGTGGAGCGGCATCGTGTCGCAACAGCTGCCGGAGTAGGCACGCTCAAGCAAGCTCGATCCCCAGATCCAGGCTCAGCTGGCCTGGGCTTGGTTCCCGCCGGCGCGCGCTGCGGGCTCGGGGTTGTTGGTTGGTTTGTTTGGAAGCGCTGCCGCCGCGGTTGTTGTTGCTCCCGCTGAACCAGCTCATGAGGGCGCGCCAGCCCGCGGGATCGAGCCGCTCCAGATCCACGGCGCTGGGCTGCAGTTCGCCCGGTGAGCGGCTGGCCCACACATCCGCCCAGGCAACATCCGCTTGGGCGATGCGCTGGTAGCCGAAGGGATGCAGATGGCTCGGCAAGCGCGCCATCACGGCCTTCACATCACCGATCTGGAGCCGTTGCTTCTCCAGCGACTCCAACCGCCTCTTGCGAGCGCTTTCGTAATCGAGCAGCGGTGCCGGGTAGTCGGCCATGGCCGGCGGTGCCCCCAGCTGGTCGTTGGTGAGGCCACGCAGCTCCGGCAGCCAGCGCCGGATGAACAAGCCCTGGGGATCACAGCGATCCACCGCCACCTGGCCGGGGTGGTAGATCCGTGTCCAGGCTTTGGATCCGTGGTAGGTCACGCCGGCCTGCATCGCCCATTGGTAGTGATCGATCGGGCAGTCGCCATCGATCAGGTGGCGCATGTAGTGCAGCGCTCCGAAGCGCCAGTCGATGCCGCAGAGGTTGCTGAGAAAGCTGGCGTAGATCGCTCGGCTGCGGAAGTTAAGCTCCAGCCAGCCGCCTTCGGCTTGAAGGCAGCGGGCCGCCGCATCCACGATCGGAAAACCGGTGCGCCCAGCGCTCCAGGCGGCATAGAGCTCCTCCTGTTCGCCGCTGAGGTTGGCCGCGTTGCCGTTGGGATCGTCGAAGCTGTTCCACAGGGCGCTGAGTTCGAGCTGCGGCAGGTAGCGGAAGCGCTGATGGATGGCGCAGCCCCAGCGCAAGCGGCTGGCCAGCTGCAGCGCGCTGCGGCTACGCGGTTCGCGACCACGGCCTTGGCCGGCTTGGGGCAGGAGCCACGCCAGCCGTTGCAAGCACTGGCGCGGGCTGATGACCCCGAATTTCAAATAGGGGCTCAGTCCGGTGGTGACGCGGGCTGAGGGATAACTGAGCTCCCAGTAATAGGTGCGTGAGGCGGATCCTTCGCAGAACTGCTCGAGGCGTTCGAGGGCCGCGGTGCTGCCCCCTGGGGGGATCGGTTTGTTGTCGGCTTGAAGGCCGAGATCCTCCAGGCTGGGCACCGGCAGATCTGGCAGGGCGCTGGAGGCGGGCGGCACCACGACGCGATCGGGGGCCGGCAGGGCTGGGCTGGCCATGGCCTGATGCCACTGGCGGCTCCAGGCGCCGTAGGCCAGCAGCTCACCGGTGGCCCCGGCCGGTTCCACCCAGCGCAGGGGAATGCCGGCAGCGGCCAAGGCCTTGCTCACCCGGGCATCCCGCACCCGGCCCACCAGCCGCTCACTGTCGGTGTGGGCGATCACACCATCGGCGCCGCTGGCGCGCACCAGCTTCAGTAACTCCTGGCCCGGTTCGCCGGAGCGAATCAGCAGGCGACCACCGCGCTGGCGGAGGTCGCGATCCAGAGCGTTGAGGCTCGCGAGCATGAAGGCCACCCGCGCCACGGCTGTTTCCGGGTGGAACAGCAGATCGCGATCCAACACAAACACCGGCAGCACCGCTCCACGCCGACTGGCTTCGCTGAGGGCCGCGTGGTCGGCGAGGCGTAGATCGCGCCTAAACCAGACCACCGTGCACGCCATGGTGCTGTTCTGCGTTGGTCGGATGGGCGTTCAGTCTCGTTGCTTCGCTTCCGTTACGGTGCGATAATGCATTTGTTGCATAACTGAAAACCAGATGCTCACAGAAGCAGAATTGCTCACCAAGGTCAAAGAGCTTGGTGATGTCAGCAAGTCGGACATCGTTCGCGCTTGCGGCTACTTGTCCACGAAGAAGGACGGCTCTGAGCGTCTCAACTTCACCGCGTTCTATGAAGCGCTGCTCAATGCCAAGGGCGTGGAGTTTGGTGGTGCCACCGGCAAGGTTGGTAAAGGCGGCCGCAAGCTCAGCTTCACCACCAAGGTGCAGTTCAACGGCAACTTGATGGTGGGCAAGGCCTACACCGCTCTGCTCGACCTCAAACCCGGCGACGAGTTTGAAATCAAGCTAGGTCGCAAGCAGATTCGTTTGGCACCGCTGGGTGCTGCTGACGAAGAAGAGTGAGCGCAACGGCCTCCGCGACGCGGATGCCATCAATCGCTGCCGAGAGGATGCCGCCCGCGAAGCCGGTTCCCTCTCCGGCCGGGTAGAGCCCGGGGGTATTCACGCTCTCCAGCCGTTCATCCCGTGGCAGCCGCAGGGGTGAGGAGGTGCGTGTTTCTACGCCGGTGAGCATGGCGTCGTCCATGGCATAGCCCTGAATCTTGCTGTTGAACTGCGGCAACGCCTCCCTGAGAGCTTCAATCGCGTAGTCCGGAAGGGCGGAACTGAGGTCGGTGAGGGTGACGCCCGGTGCGTAGGAGGGGGTGACGCTGCCCGTGCCAGTGCTGCAACGGCCCGCCAGAAAATCCCCCAGTCGTTGGCCTGGTGCGGCGAAGGTTTCGCCTCCCAGCTGATACGCGCGGCTCTCCCAATGGCGTTGAAAGGCCACCCCCGCCAGCGGATCGCCGGGATAGGCGCCAAAGGGCTCCACATCGCTGGGTTCGATATTCACCACGATGCCGCTGTTGGCATTGCGCTCATTACGTGAGTGCTGGCTCATGCCGTTGGTCACCACCCGCCCTGGCTCCGAGGTGGCCCCCACCACCAGCCCGCCCGGGCACATGCAGAAGCTGTAGACGCAGCGGCCATTGCTGGCGTGATGCACCAGCTTGTATTCGGCGGCCCCCAGCTGGGGATGGCCGGCGCAGCTACCCCAGCGGGCGGCATCGATCAGCGGTTGTGGGTGCTCGATTCGGAACCCCACCGAGAAGGGTTTGCGCTCCATCGCCACCCCCTGCTCCTGGAGCATCGCGAAGCTGTCGCGGGCGCTGTGCCCCACTGCCATCACCACCTGCTGGGCGGCGATGAAGCTGCCATCGGCGAGGGTGACGCCTCGCACGCTGTGATCGCTGGGATCCAGCTCGAGGCGATCCACCCGGCTCTGGAAACGGATCTCGCCCCCCAGCGCTCGGATCTGGGCCCGCAGACCCCGCACCACCGTGGCCAGTTTGAAGGTGCCGATGTGGGGGCGATGCAACACCAGGATTTCGGCGTTGGCGCCAGCGGCCACCAGCTCCTCCAGTACCTTGCGGCCCAGGTGGCGGGGATCGCGCACCTGGCTGTAGAGCTTGCCGTCGGAGAAGGTGCCAGCTCCTCCTTCGCCGAACTGGGCGTTGGATTCGGGGTTGAACGGTTGCTTGCCTTGCCAGAAGCCGAAGGTGTCGGCACTGCGCTCCTTCACGGCCTTGCCCCGCTCCAGCAGCAGCGGCCGTAGCCCCATCTGCGCCAGCAGCAGGGCGCAGAAATAGCCGCAGGGCCCGGCTCCTACCACCACAGGCCGCGGCAGTTGCGCGTTGGCGGGGGCCTGCGCCACCAGTTGGTAGGTGGTGTCGGGGGCTGGTTGGAGATGGGGATCCTTGGCGAAGCGTTTCAGCAGCCGGCTCTCCAGGCCAGGCTCAAGGCCGAACTCCAGGCTGTAGGCCAGCTGGATGTTGCTTTTGCGCCGGGCATCCACGCTGCGCTTCACCACCCTGGGCGGCTCTTGCAGCTGCTCGGGCTGCAGCTTCAGCCGGCGGCAGAGGGCTTCGCTGAGGGCCTCGGGCTCGTGGTCGAGGGGCAGCTTCAGTTCATTGAGCCGCAGCATCCGCTGATCCCCTGGCCACTCCTGCATTCCAGCACCCGCGCCGCAGCGCTCCTTAGGGTCAGGGCACTTGTTTGGGCCAGCGATGCACGCCACCTATTTCGGGGCCAATGGCTTGCTGCTGCAGACCCTGAAAGCCATTGTGTAGCAAGGTATCTGAAATCTCGGAGCTTCATCCTCGGCACGTGTGGGGCCGGTTGTGGGGCCGTTTTAGTCGTCCTCGTCGCCTTCGTCCTCGTGGTTGACGGCGGCTAAGCGACGCCCAGGGAACATCTCTCGGCCAATCCGAAACAGCTCTTCGGTTGTGTCGGCCTCGATCGGAACCATGTTCATCGCGTTGCCTGGTTCTTCAACGATCAGCGTGTGTTTGCCTATCAGCAACGTATAACTACACGGCTGGCAGCTACGGCTGCGGGCCTGACAGGCCAAGACGAATTTTGACAGAGATCAGGCGCTGCGGACTGACTAGACCTTGCGTAACCCGAAGGGAGACTGTTGCCGCGAGCTCCTAGGGAGGATGGCTGCTAAGTGTGTAGTCCCAGCAGGTTGTTCAGCTGACAAAGGGGTGTGAGCTCGTCAGGGTCGGTGTGTCACCCCCGTCCCCTGAGCTCACATTCCATGCATACC
>Ga0194115_10001784_pt1 | contig 26693 bp, 23 predicted proteins | sample TA2MahsurfametaG_3_FD_148656 | JGI IMG/M metagenome (GOLD analysis project Ga0194115, IMG submission 148656) | Freshwater microbial communities from Lake Tanganyika, Tanzania - TA2015002 Mahale S4 surface | ecosystem: Environmental > Aquatic > Freshwater > Lake | place: Tanzania: Lake... | reverse complement strand
CGTTGCGGCGCTCGTAGCGCGACAACACCGACTGGATCAGCTGCAGCTGGCGCAGCTCCTGGCTGTCGAGTTCGCTGCGGTGGCTCTGCAGGCCGGGCACCACCTCCTGGCACACCTGCAACGCCGCCCGGAAGCGGCGCAGCATCTGGGCCTGCGCCTGCTTGGGGATGCTCAGCTGCAGCTCAGGCCGCACGGGCCGGTCGTTGTAGTACTCGAGCTCCAGGCTCTGGATCAACAGCGCGGCTTCGTAGGCGCGCTCGAGATTCAGGCTCAGGTCGCTATTGCTGGCGCGATCAAAGGCGCCCATCCAGTCGGTCAACCCCATGGCCGGTTCAGCGGGAGAAGACCCACCAAGTGATCATCGGCACCAGTGTGCCAACCACCAGCAACACCACAACCCAAAGGAAGGCATTGCTGGACTGCGTTTCCTCACGGGTGGGGATATTCGTTTCAAGCGGCAAGCGCTCTGCCAGCTGCGGCGGACCTGGATCTTCACCGCCATCAAGCACCACTGCCAGGCGATCGAGGGCATCGAGGCTGGCCTGGCGGTAGCGGGCGCCTTCACGCAGGGGGAGGCCCATGGTGCTGATGGCGGTGCTCGAGAGCAGCTCAGAAGGCAGCTGGCCGCTCAGATCCGCTGAAGCCACAACAGCGGCGCTGTTGTTCTGGGATTCGATCAACAGCAGCAGCAGGCCGCTGTCGCCCTGTTGCGCGCTCCAACGCTCCAGGAGCTGTTCGCCGAGGGCATCAAGGCTGAGGCCGTAATCAAGGCGGCGCAGCGTGATCAGGCGGGCATCGATGTGATCACCGCCGAACTCCTGCAAGCGGCGATCGAGTTCGGTATCGGCCGAACGGCTGAGCAGATCGGCCTGATCGAGCACGTGGCTGGCGGGCAGCTCGGCGGGGAACTCAGCCAGGCCGGAGGCCCAGGCCGCTGCAGGCAGGGTGAGGCCGGCCACCAACAGCACGGCACTCATCAGAGCAGCCCACAGACGAGCGCGAAGTACGGGCCCCACGGAAGCAGTCGATCGGATCGACACAGTCTGCCGTCAGCTGGCCAGGCTGTCGCGGTTGAGGATGGCCACCACCTCAAGAATCACGCGGGCCCGCTCCGGCTCCACGGCCAGCGCGTCGCTGAGGGTGTGCAGAAAGGTCACCTCGGCGCTGGATTCCACGTGATCGGCCTGGGTGAGAGCGGCGGCCACGGCCAGGGCGGTTTCGGCCTGTTGGCTGTTGAGCAGCGGTGCGGCCTGGGCCACCAGCGCATCCCAGCCCTGCATGCGCAGCAGCTGAAGCAGGTTGTCGAGCAAGGCGCCCATGGCCTGATCGCCCAGCTCACAGAAGGGCTGGCGGTATTCCAGCTGCTGCCGCAGGCTGCGCGCTTCGAGGGTCGCGAGCTCGCCATCGCAGGCCACGGCCGCCAGAGCCACGGCCGCGAAGGCCTGGGCCGCTGTGCTGATCGGGCTCGGATCCGGCTGGCCCATGGAACGGTTTGCGCTCGGCGATGGCTCCATTGCAGCGTCCATTGCCCCCGGCGCCAACGCTGGATCCGGCGGTTGTGAGAGGGTGCACACCAGCTCAGCTGATGCCGCAATGGGTCTCGCCGCCCGCCTCTGCCTGGGTGCCGGGATCACCGGCCTTGGACTGTGTGTGGTGAACCAGCTCACGGCGCCGGAGCTGTCGCCCGCCCTGGAACGCGCCGGCGTGTTGGCCAGTTTTCTGGCGGTGGGCTTGATGCTCGTGTCGATCCTCTGGACACGGGCCACACCGTTGGCGCCGGAACGGGTGGACTTGGAGGGCGAGCAGGGCCTGCAGCTGGCAGAGGATCTACCGGAACCCGTGCGCCAGGAGTTGGCCTGGGGTAGCCAGATGCTGCTCACCGCCACCCCAGCCGCCACGGTGTTGCTCTTCTGGCGGGGCCGCACTGTGCTGCAGCGGGGTGTGCTCGGCCCTGGGAGCTTTGTGCCGGGTGCGATCACCGAGCGGGCCTGGGCCACCGAGAAGGCGATCGGGCTGGTGAACCTGAAGCTCTATCCCGGCCGGGACGAATTCAAAGCCCTGCCCGAAGGCATTCCGGCGCTGATCGTGCAGCCGATCGGCAGCGAAGGGGTGGTGCTGTTGGCGGGATGGTCGCCGCGTTGCTTCAGCCGCAGCGATGAGGCCTGGCTCGAGGGTTGGAGCCTCAAGCTCAGAAGCGCACTGCAGGGGTGGAGCGAGCCGGCTTCGGTTGACCCTTCTGCTTCGGCGGCAGGGTGAATTGGGAGTTCACCCGTGAGCCGGGGGACGTGAACACCGCGGTACCGTCGTTGCCGATCGTGCCCCGCAACTGACTGGCGCGGGTGATCTGTTTGTTGCTCTTGCGGCGCAGCTCCACGTTGCCTTGGGCTTCAAAGCGACCCGTGGGCCAGTTCCATTGGCAGCGCTCGGCATTAAGCTGCTCACCCGGCTGGCGCAGGGCGCAGCCCTGGGGGATGAACACGGTGCTGGTGGCGAGATTCACGCTGAAGCGCTCGCCCTGCCCCTGCATCTTCTTGAACGCCCCCTGGAAGGGCTGATCGCTGCTGAGCCGTTGGTCGTTGATCAACCAGCGGGTTTGCTGGGCGTTGAGCCAGCCGTTGCGCTTGGGATCACGCACCTGTACCGGTGCGAGGAGGTCCACAAAGCCGGCGCGCAGGTTGCCCTGCAGGGCTTTAGCCGTGAGGTTCATCAGCGAACCCTTCTCGCGGCGCGTTCCGCGCACCAGCTCGGGCGCCCTCAGATCGCCCTGCTCGGGCCGCCAATCCACGGCGGCGGTTTGCACCCGAAGCGGCGCTGAGCCTGCCGTGCGCTTCTTGGCGGCCTTGCCGTCCCACTGCTCCAGCAGCGGCTGGCCGCGCAGTTCCACCAGATCACGATCGAGGTAGTAGGTGGCCAGCTGGGCACTGAGCCGTGAGCGGCGATCCAGGGCAACGGGCTGCCGATCGATCAGCATCAGCGAGCGCGAGGGAATCCAGCGGGCCTGTTGCCCTGTGATCCGCACCGGGTTCTTGCCGAGCAGCGTGATCAACACGTCGCCCTCCAGCTGAATCGCCTGGCCATCGCCGATCACCGTGGCGCTGCGGGCGCTCAAGCTGATGTTGGCCTTGCCGCGCTTGAAGATCGTCCCCCGTGGCTGGCGGGCCTGGGCCACCTGGCGAGTGATGTCGTAGCGGGCTTCTGGGCTGCGCAGCTCCCAGGCGGCGCGGCCCTTGGCGTCTTGCTGTTCCAGATCCAGCGACTTGAACACAAACGGCTCCGCCGGAGGCGGAACACGCGGCTTGCTCGAACAGCCCACCAACACCAGCGCCGCCGCTGCGGCGGGCGCCATACGCTTCACCAAGCCGTTGCTCACAGGGGATCGTCCAGCTCAAGCCGCGCCATCACAGGCGAAGGCTCCGGCAACGCTGCTCCGGCCACGAGCCCACCCCAGGCGAGTTGTTGCAGCCAGGCGCCATCCACGGCTGCATCGGCTCCCGACTGGGGAACGGTCTGGCCCAGTTGCACAAGCATCCGCTCACTGAGATCGGGCAGGAGCGGAGCCATCAGCAACGCCACGATCCGGGCGGCTTCGAGTACGGCGTAGAGGTCGTCGGCCACCTGCTCGCTCGTGCCCTCCTGCTTCATGCGGCTCCAGGGAGCCTGTTCATTGAGGAAGCCATTGGCGGCGATCGCCAGCTGCAGCGTGGCTTCAGCTGCAGAGCGGAACTCGAGTTGCTCCAGGGCGTTGAGCACCGTGGTGCGGGCCGTTTCAGCCGCCTGGGCGAGGGGATGGGAGCCATCGCGGGCGGCGCTGGCCGGTGGCACGCACTCCTCAAACCAGCGGCGCGCCATCGAGCTCGTGCGGTTGAGCAGGTTGCCGATCGTGTTGGCCAGATCGTTGTTCACCAGATCAGTGAAGCGTTGCTGCTGGAAGTCGCCGTCGTCGCCGAAGGGGATATCGCGCAGCAGATACCAACGCACGGCATCGCGGCCGCAACGCTCGAGCAGCTCCGCTGGATCGAGCACGTTGCCCAGGGACTTGCCCATCTTCTGGCCCTCGCGGGTGAGGAATCCGTGGCCAAACACCTTGGCCGGTAGGGGCAGGCCGGCCGAGAGCAACATCGCCGGCCAGTACACGGCGTGGAAGCGCAGGATGTCCTTGCCGATCACATGCACCGAAGCGGGCCAGCCCCGGCTGAGGGCAATATCGAGATCCGGTGCGTCGCTGGCCTCGAGCAGGGCGGTGATGTAGCCGAGCAGCGCATCGAACCACACATAAAAGGTGTGGCCCTCATGGCCGGGCACGGGGATCCCCCAGGGCAGGTTCACGCGGGAGATCGAGAAATCGCGTAGCCCCTGCTTCACGAAGTTCTCCACCTCGTTGCGGCGGCTGGCGGGCTGGATGAAGCCCGGCTGGGCGATCAGCGCCTCGATCTGCTCCTGGTAGCGCGAGAGCCGGAAAAAGAGGTTCAGCTCATCGCGCCATTCCAGCGGCCGTTTGTGGGTGGGGCACTCGGGGTCTTGCGCTTCGTGGGGATCGTCTTTGAACTCCTCGCAAGCCACGCAGTACCAGCCCTGCTGGCGCCCTTCCACGATGTCGCCGTTGGCCTCCACCCGCGCAAAGAACTGCTCCACGATCTGGCGGTGACGCGGATCGGTGGTGCGGATCAGGCGGTTGTTGCTGATCTGCCAGCGCTCCCAGAGCTCGCGGTATTGGGCGCTCACTCCATCGCAGTGGGCCTGGGGGCTGAGCCCAGCCGCCTCGGCGGTGCGTTGAATCTTCTGACCGTGCTCATCGCAACCGGTGATGAACAGCACCGGTTCGCCCTTCAGCCGCTGAAACCGCGCCAAGGCATCGCAGGCCAGCGTGGTGTAAGCGCTGCCCAGATGCGGCTTGTCGTTGACGTAGTAGAGCGGGGTGGTGAGGGTGTAAGTCATCGGCGGGATCCTACGGAGCTGCACCGATGGCGTCAGCGCCGCTGGGCTGGCAGGCTCGGCTCCACTCCTGAGCGCTGTGAGCCATGACCCCAGCCATCGATGCGGTGGAGGTGTTGGTGTGGGGCGGCGGCACTGGCGGCGTGGCCGCCGCGATTCAGGCTGCCCGTGGCGGGGCTTCCACGCTGCTGCTCACACCGGGCTCCTGGCTCGGCGGCATGGTGAGCGCTGCGGGTGTGTGCTGCCCCGATGGCAACGAGCTCACCCCGTGGCAAACGGGTCTCTGGGGCGCCTTCCTGCGAGCCCTGGAGCAGGCGGAACCCTCGGGGCTGGATCACAACTGGGTGAGTTGTTTCGGCTATCGGCCGGCCACGGCTGAGGCGATCCTGCAGGGCTGGGTCCAGGAATTACCAACGCTGCAGTGGTGGCCCCGTTGCCGGTTGTTGGAGGTGGAGCGTCAAGGCAGCCGGATTAACGCGGTGCGCGTGGAGGCCGCTGGCGCGGTGCATCAGCTGCGCTGCAGTGTGGTGATCGATGGCAGTGATCGCGGCGAGTTGCTGCCACTCGCAGGCGCGGCGCATCGGCTGGGCTGGGAACCCCAGGAGCAGTGGGGGGAACCGAGCGCTCCATCGTTGGCACGCCTGCAGAGCGAGGCGTTCTTCCAACTGCAACCGGTGCAGTCGCCCACCTGGGTGGTGATGGGCCAACTGCAGAGCGATCGCTTGGCTCCGGAGCCAAGCCGGGGCATCGATCCCGCGGCCCCCACGCCCTTGGCGCCGCCTTTCCAGCGTGCCTGCGAGGCTTTTGGCCTGGAGCGCACGATCACCTATGGGCGATTGCCCGGTGGCCTGGTGATGCTCAACTGGCCGCTCCACGGCAACGACTGGGATCACGGCCTGGAGCGCGCCTTCAGCGCAGATGCCCAGCAGCAACAGGCCCTGACGGCCGACATGCAGGCCCACAGCCTCCGCTTCGCCGAGGCGCTGCAACAGGCCAGCGGCGGCTGGTTGCAGTTGGGTGATGCCTTCCCGTCTACTGCCGGCAGCCCGGCGCCCTGGCTGGCGGCGATGCCCTACTGGCGCGAAGGCCGGCGGATGCTCGGTCGCCACACCGTGATCGAGCAGGAGCTGTTGCCGGTGGGCAGCGGTGAGTCGGTGGGTCCGCTGCCGCTGGATGACGCCGGCGCGTTGCAATCGATTGCGGTGGGCAACTACGCCAACGACCACCACTACCCAGGCCCCGACTGGCCCCTGGCGCCGAAGAGCATCCGCTGGGGCGGGCGCTGGAGCGGCACCCCCTTCTGCATTCCCTACGGCGCGCTGGTGAGCGCCGAGATCGACAACCTTTTGGCGGCGGATAAGGCCTTAAGCACCAGCCACATGGCCAATGGCGCCACCCGTCTGCAGCCGCTGATCCTGAATGTGGGCCAGGCCGCCGGTGCCGCCGCCGCCCTTGCTGTACGCAACGGCGTGCCGCCGGCGGAGCTACCGGTGCGTGCGCTGCAGGAGCGCCTGATCAACGACGAACGGGCACCTTCAGCCGTGGCACCGCTGTGGGATTTGCCCTGGCATCACCCCCAGTGGCGCGAACGGCAGCTGGCCGCCCTCAACGCGCCAGCCACCATCCACCAGCCCACGACCGTCAGCCCCGATGCCGGCTCGCTTCCTCAGGAAGCGCACGAGCGGCAGTTCAGCGGCAGGCTCACGCCAGACGGCAACGGGGGCTTCCAGCTGTCCATGGCCACCGGTGAGGTCTGGCCGGTGATCACCCTCGAGCCCAGCCTGCATCGCTGGCTGGCGCAGCTGGATCAACCAAGGGAGGTGGCGCTGATCGGTTGCGTCAACCCCTTGGGGCCGTGGTTGCGGGCCTCGCGCTTAGCTGGCTGAGGCCACCAGCCGCAGCTGATCGCGCAGCGAATCCACTTGCTGCACGCGCAGCAGCAACGCTTCACCGGGCTGGGCGTTCTGGGGGCATTCGGCCGCCAGATCCATCGCCAACTCATCCACCCGCAGCAGACCGAGCCGGTCCTGGGGCCGCAGCCAGCGCAGGAATTCGGCCTGCCACTGGCCGCTCTTGTGGGCTTCAAACCACACCTGCTGCCAGTGGCGCTGGTCTTCGCGGGAGATGCCAATGCCCTCGCGCACGGCGGAATCGAAGCTGTTGAGCAACTCCTGCAGGCCGTCTTCGCTCAGGGTGGGAGCGCCGCTGAGCTGGGCATGGATCTGGCGTTGCACCACCAGATCGCCGTAGCGGCGGATCGGTGAGGTGGCCTGCACATAGGCCGGTAGGCCGAGGCTGAAGTGCGCGGCGGGTTGGGTGCCCATCAAGCCGCGGCTGAGGCAGCGTTTGATCGCCGCAAAACGCACCGCACCATCGGGTAGGGCGTCGAGTTCCGCCTGAGTGGGCAGCTCTGCCGGCAACTGACTGCGGAAGGGCAGGGCTAAGCCGCGCTCCACGCCAAAGCGCGCCGCCACAGCACCCGCCAGGATCATCGCCTCCGCCACCATCGAGCGTGAGGGGCCGGGCTCACTCACCTCAAGCACCGGTTCACCGTCGCGGTTGCGGATCCGCCCTTCGGGAAGATCCATCTGCAAGGCGCCCTGGCGCACGCGCCACTGGCGGCGGCGATCCAACAGCTGGTCGAATTCAGCCAGATCGGCTTCCTCAGGCGGTGCCAGATCGATCAGATCGTCGGCATCGCTGTAGCTGAGCCGGTAGGTGGGCTTCACCCAGCTGCGCTCAATACCGTAGGCCGCGATCTCACCCTCGCCATCGAGATCCACCCAGGTGCTCCAGGCGGCGCTGCGCACACTGGCCCGCAGGCTGAAGGGACCTGTGGTGAGCTCCAGTGGGAACATCGGCAGGTTGCCGCTGGCGAGATAAAGGCTGCTGCCGCGGCGGCGCGCTTCCAGATCCAACAGGGAGTCCGGCTCCACCAGTCGGCCCGGATCGGCCACGTGGATCCACAGACGCAGGCTGCCGTCGAGGCGACGCTCCAGCGCCAGGCCGTCATCGATGTCGCGGGTGTCGTCGTCGTCGATCGTCACGCAGCGCTGGGCCGTGAGATCGAGTCGCGCTCTGTCGCCTGGGAGCTCCTGGGCGCTGAGCTCCAGCAACCGCTCGGCCTCGCGCTGATGCTCGGCGCTGAAGCCGGTGCTCCAGGTGGTGCCCCCCATGGAGGCCAGCTGGTGGGGATCCCACTGGCCCAGATCCACCAGCAGATGGCGCAGATCACCGCGGTCGTTTCCGAGGTGCAGCGCTGAAAGGCTCTGACGCAGCTCCGGCTGCAGTTGCTCCAGTTCGATGCGGCCGGCGGCCAGCTGCTTGAGCTGCTCCAAGCGCAGCTGTTGATCCTCAGGAAGCGCTGCAGCATCCACGGGCTCCCGTGCCCTGAGCAGCTGCAGCCAGCGCTGCTCGCGCTGATCATGCAACTGCTTGAGGCGGCGCTCACGGCGCAGGGGCTTGAGCTCAGCGGCGCTGCGCGGCTGGATCACGCCCTGCTTGAAGCGGAACCAAAGCTGCGGTCCCACCAGCTCCAGCCAACAGACCGCGAGCTGCGACGGCTCCGTGCCACCGCACACGAGATCCGCGAAATCAAAGATCTCAACAGTCTCATCAGACTCGAGCAACAGGAGCCAGGTCGCGCCCCAGGCGCGACGATTGAGACCGGCCTGTTGCAGGCTCTCGGGCTTGAGTGCCCAAGGCAAAGCCCCCAGCCGATTCGGTGCATCAGCACCGGACGGCAGGGGGCAAATCAGCTCCAGCTGACGCTGGGGCAACACAACGGGTTTGGCGTCGAAGCCAACCTTCAGGCGCGCTTTGCTGCCCTGAATGGCTTCAACAACAGCAAGCTGGGCTCCACGCGACTCCTGGACACCGACCAAATCGCCGGGATGGAGCGTTGCAGAGGCCAGGAGATCAGCCCTCGGGATTCACGAAGGGCAGCAGAGCCACGATGCGGGCGCGCTTCACGGCGTTGGTGAGGTCGCGCTGCTGCTTGGCGGTGAGGCCCGTCAGACGGCGGGGCAGGATCTTGCCGCGCTCGGTGATGAACTTCTTGAGCAGATCGACATCCTTGTAATCGATCGGATCGCCTGGTTTGATCGGCGAAAGACGCTTCTTGAAGAAGGAACTAGCCATGGCTGAACGGTGAAGAAGGGGTGCAGAAGACTGGGGTTACACAGCGGAGATCACTTGATCTCTTTGTGGACCGTCGACTTGTTGCAGTGCGGGCAGAACTTCTTCAGTTCGATCCGTTCAGTGGTGTTGCGGCGGTTCTTCTGGGTCGTGTAACGGGACACACCAGGAGACCGCTTGGCGGGGTTGGACCGGCATTCGGTGCACTCGAGAGTGATCACGATCCGGACGCCCTTGTTCTTAGCCATAAAGGACGTTGCCTCGCTTTGGCGATGCGTGTTGGACAGCGACCAACCATACCTTGTCGCCTGACCTGAACCTCCAGGCCCAGTCTTTAGAGTCAGCCGATTGCGAACGGTTCTGACATGCGGGTCTCGCTCCAATGGCTGCGGGAGCTGGTGGCCTGTGATCTGCCCGCCGAGGAGCTGGGCGAACGCTTGTCAGTGGCCGGCTTTGAAGTGGAGGAGATCGAGGATCTCGCCGCCCGTGCCGCCGGTGTGGTGGTGGGCCACGTGCAAACCCGCGAGCAACACCCAAACGCCGACAAATTGAGCGTCTGCACGGTGCAGATCGGCGCCGCAGAACCGCTTCAGATCGTCTGCGGTGCCAAGAACGTTCGCGCCGGCATCCATGTGGCTGTGGCCACCGTGGGCGCATATCTCCCGGCGGTGGATCTCACGATCAAGCCGGCTGAGCTGCGCGGTGTGGCCAGCAGCGGCATGATCTGCTCCCTCTCCGAACTGGGCCTGGCCGATAGTTCCGACGGGATCGTGATCCTCGATGAGGCCCTGGAGAGCGTGCCCCCCCTGGGCAGCCCCGTGGGTCCTCTGTTCGGCCTGGACGACCAGGTGCTGGAGCTGGCGATCACCGCCAACCGTCCCGATGGCCTCTCCATGCAGGGCATCGCCCGCGAAGTGGCTGCCCTCAGCGGTGCAGCCCTCACCCTGGCGGCCACTCCCCCGGCCGTGATGGCCGAGCCCCTGCCCGTGGCAGCGCCGGTGCAGGAGCGGATTGAGGCCGGTGGCCTCTTCAGCCTCACCAGTTTGAGCGGGATCCGCGTGGCCCCCTCGCCCCAATGGCTGCAAAGCCGCCTGGAGCGCGCCGGTCTACGGCCGATCAACAACGTGGTCGACATCACCAATTTGGTGATGCTCGAATTCGGCCAGCCCCTGCACGCCTTCGACGCCAACAAGCTCGCGGCCCTCAGCGGCGGATCCCCGGATCCGGCCCAGCTGGATCTGCGCGCTGGCCGCAGCGATGAGGCGTTCGTGGCACTCGATGGCACTGAGCACACCCTCAGCCCTGAAGCCTGGGTGGTGAGTTACGCCGATCAGGCGATTGCCCTGGCCGGTGTGATCGGCGGCAACAACAGCTGCGTGGACGAGAGCACCACAGCGATCTGGCTGGAGGCGGCGATGTTCGCCCCGCAAACCGTGCGCGGCAGTGCCCGCAGCGTTGGCCTGCGCACCGATGCCAGCAGCCGCTTTGAAAAAGGCTTACCCCGTGAGGTCACCCTCACGGCGGCCGATCGCGCCGTGCAGCTGTTCCAGGAACTCTGCGGCGCCAGCCTGGAGGGGCGCTGGTGCCACGCGCGCAGCGAAGAACCCCGGCCAGCCCTGAACCTGCGCCGCGACGCCCTGCACAACCTGCTCGGCCCGGTTCTCACGGCCGATGGCGATGAAACCGATCTCAAGGATGGCGAGATCGAACAGATCCTCAGCGCCCTGGGCTGCAGCCTCAGTCCGGACGATGAGGGCTGGCAGGTGCAGGTGCCCCCCTCCCGCGCCATGGATCTTGTGCGTGAAGTGGATCTGATCGAAGAAGTGGCCCGGCTGGTGGGCTACGACCGTTTCGCCAGCCACCTGCCCGATCCGATTGAGCCGGGCGGCCTTAACGCGGAACAGGAGGCGGAGCGTCGCCTGCGCCGGATCCTGGCGGCCAGTGGCTTGCAGGAAACCTGCAGCCTCTCACTGGGGCCGGCGGTGTCTGAGCGACCCGGCGCTGATCCGGCGCGGCGGGTGGCCCTGGCCAATCCCCTGCTGGCGGATTACAGCCATCTGCGCGACAGCCTGGTGGACGAACTGTTGCTGGCGGCGCAGCGCAATCTTCAGGCCGGGCGCAGTGGCTTCTGGGCCTTTGAACTGGGCAACGTGTTCGATGCCACGGCGAAGGACGGCGGTCAGCGCCTCCAGCTGGCGGGTGTGATCTGCGGAGCTCGCCAGGCGGAGCTGTGGAGCAGCGGCGGCAAACCCCAGGCCCTTGATTACTTCCAGGCCCGCGGCCTGTTGCAACAGGCGCTGCTGAGTCTCAAGTTGCCCGTGGAAGATCGCCGGCTCACCAGCGAACCGTTGCTGCATCCCGGCCGGGCCGCTCAGGTGGTGGTGGAAGGCCGCCCCGCCGGTTGGTTCGGCCAGGTGCATCCCGACCTGGCCGAGCGCTACGACCTACCTGCCGCCACCTATCTGTTCCAACTGGAGGTGCCGCAACTGCTGAGCGCCGCCACCCGCCGCAACCGCTGGCAGCCGGCGTTTGCCGCCTTCCCCACGGTTCCGGCCTCCGAGCGCGATTTGGCCCTGGTGGTGCCCAGCAACACCGCCAGCGGCGATCTGCTCCAGGCGATCCGCAAAGCCGGCAAGCCCCTGCTCGAGCAGGCCGAACTGGTGGATCGCTACGAGGGTGAGCAGGTGGCCGCCGGCAGCTGCAGCCAGGCCTTTCGCCTGCGCTACCGCGACGCCAAGCGCACCCTCACCGATGCGGAAGTGGATGGCGCCCATCAGGCCATCCGCGCCGCCCTGGAGAAACAGTTCGGCGCCCAACTGCGCGCCTGAGGACAGCGGGATCAGTCCCGCTGCAGCAGGGCCACACTCTCCACGTGGCTGGTTTGGGGGAAAAAGTCCACGGGCTGCACCGGCCGCAACCGGTAGCCAGCTTCGGCCGTGAGCCGGCCCAGGTCGCGGGCGAGGGTGGCGGGGTTGCAGCTGATGTAGGCGATGCGCTTGGGCGGAGCCTGCAGGATGGCCTCCATCACTTCCGGGGTGAGGCCCTTGCGCGGTGGGTCCACCAGCAGGGATGACGCCCAGGTGAGATGTTCGGCCAGAGAGGCCGCCACATCGGCCTGCTCAAAGCGGGCATTCGGCAGTTGATTGCGCTCCGCATTGGCGCGGGCCTGTTGCACCGAGCCCTCGTGCAGCTCCAGCCCCAGCACATTCAGCCCGGCCTCAGCCAGGGGCAATGAGAAGGTGCCAATGCCGGAGTAGGCCTCGAGCACCTGACTGGTGGGATCCTCCAGGAAGAAGTTCACCAGCAGAGGCACCACCCGCTCCGCCTGGGCAGTGTTCACCTGAAAGAAGGTGTCGGCGGCGATGCGCAGGGCGTGACCGGCAAAGCGTTCCTCCAGCCAGGAGCGGCCGCAGATCTGCAGGGTGTCGGCCCCGAGCACCACGTTGTTGGCCTTGGGTTGCAGGTTGAGATTCACGCCCACCACCTCGGGCCAGCGCTGCATCCACTGATTGGCCAGAGCCTCGAGTCCCGGCAAGTTGTTGTGGCTGCTCACCAGGGTGATCAACACCTCGCCGCTGTGGTGACCCACGCGTAGGGCGAGATGACGCAGGCCGCCGCCGGCGCTGAGGTTCACATCCACCGGCCAGCGCGTGGCCTCCAGATCGGCCTTGATCGCTGGTATCAGGCCATCGATGCGTGGATCCAGCACCGGGCAGCGATTCATGTTCACGATCTTGTGGCTGCCGCGGCGGTAGTAGCCAGCGCGCAACTGGCCTTCCGGGCTGAACTCGAGCGGAATCAGCGCTCGATTGCGATAACCGAGCGGGGCTTCCGCACTCCAGATCGGCAACACCTCCACCTGCAGATGGCCCACGCGCTGGAGCGCCTGACGCACCAGATCGGTTTTCAACTCCGCCTGGGCTGCATCGGCGCAGTGCTGCAGGGAGCAGCCGCCGCAGTGGTCCGCAAGGATGCATGGCGCTTTCCGGCGCTGCTCCGCAGGCTCCTCCACACCCACCAAGTCCGCTTCCAGGTGACGCTTGGCGCTGCGCCTGAGCCGAGCCACCACCCGCTCCTGGGGCAAGGCGCCGGGCACGAACACCACGAGGTCCTGGTAGCGGCCCACGCCCTGGCCCTCATGGCCGAGCCCGTCGATGCTCAATTCAAAGGTCTGACCCAACTTGAGGTCGCTCGCCACACCCATCTGTCCGCCTTTTCTGATCCTTCGACCCTATCGGTGCGTAAACACCTGGCCTTTCAAGCGAAGTTCAGGCCTTCAGTCTCGATAGAGTGCCGAGGCAACAGGTGGTTTCGATGAGCGTCGTACGCGATCTGATCCTGCAGGCAGACGATCAGCTCCGCTATCCCACCGGCGGTGAGCTCCGCTCGATGGTCGAGTTCCTCTCGACCGGCGCTAGCCGCATGTCGGTTGTGCGGGCCCTCACCGAAAACGAGAAAAAGATCGTCGACGAGGCCGCCAAGCAGCTGTTCAGCCGCAAGCCTGAATACGTGGCCCCCGGGGGCAACGCTTACGGCCAGAAGCAACGGGCTCAGTGCCTGCGCGATTTCGGCTGGTACCTACGCCTGGTGACCTACGGCGTGCTCGCCGGCAGCACCGAAATGATCCAGAAGATCGGTCTGGAGGGTGCTCGCGAGATGTACAACAGCCTCGGCGTACCCATGCCTGGCATGGTCGAGTCGATGCGCTGCCTGAAGGAAGCCTCCCTCGTGCTCCTCAATGGCGACGACGCTGCCCTCGCCGCCCCTTACTTCGATTTTCTGATTCAGGGGATGCAGACCCCCTGCTGATCAGCGCAAGCAACCAGACAGCCAACGCCGGTGGTGATTCACTACCGGCTTTTTTGTATCAGGGAGCAGCCAACGCACTTGACCCGGACAATCAGCGGAACAGCAGAAAGGCGCATGTATCACATATGGGTCCGCTCATGCGTCACGATCCTCGTCCCAGGTTGGATGGCGTAGACTCGCTTTCAGTCGTGTTCAGCCAGTCAAAAAAACAATCGGGCGATCTTCGGCTTGATGCAATGGATCTCGCCATCCACGCGTCTTGATGCGCAAGGCCGATCGCCGCACTTGAAAACACTTGATTCATGCGCGCATCTCCAGGGGTGCGCGCGTACGTTCATCTTTGAGTAGGACACAAAACCGAGGCCAGCAAGTCGCAGATGGGTCTTATACCCGGTCTAGGACTCGTGGGCTGGCTAGATCTATGAGACATGTTTCAGCGATCAAGGCTGAGTTAGCCAAAGGATCAAGTCACGCCAAACCCGTCCCTCGGCTTCAACCATTCGCGATCACAACTTTTCCCTTCGAGCACGCTCACGAGCTGATGCAAGGGGAATCAAGCCCGCACAACCAATGCCCTTCCTGTACCTGGAACCAGGGACTTGCCGACGCCCCAGAAAGCCGCGTACCTGTGTCTATAGCAGGTACGCGGGGTGGAGAAGAGCCTCATAGCAATGCTTCTGAGCGTGGCCAAGAGTCCTGGACAGCCCACGGAAGCTCATGGACAAGGAGCAATTGTCCGCGTTGGCGAGAAAACAACCGCAGTCCATCCACTGCGAGCAGTGATCAGCGTTTAGTTGCCCGCAGCCAGTTTTCTCAAAAAAAATGAATTTGAAGACAATGCACTGGGACTTGGCGATGAATGAACCGAGACCTTCGCGGCGAACAAGGAAATACTTCGTCTCGGGTGAACTGCATGAGACGTGTACCGGGGCTTGAACTGCGTCGTAGATAAGACTTTTAATCAAGCGGCTCGGCGATACCGCTCCTTCAGGAACTGATAGGCCTCATTGAGGCGTCGCATGGCGTCCGCCGAGCCGCCCGCATCGGGGTGATGGCTTTGGGCCTGCTCGCGATAGGCGTCACGCACTTCCTTGAGCGTGTAGGGCCGATCGGCCACGGTCGGCAGTTGCAACAACCGCAATGCCGTGTGCACTGTCATCGTTTGATCGATCGCCTCAAACGAGGTGGTGCGTTTCTGGCGGCTGCGATGCCGTTGGACGAAACGCGTGATCAATGTGGGCACCCGCACCGCCAGACTGTTGCCGCCGAACGGATCCTCGAGAATCCCAGCAGCAGTAACCACCCGTTCGAGCGTGGGCTCCGCCACACTCCAGCTGGGCGCAAGCGACAGGATCACCTGCTGGGCCAGATTCCAGCTGAACGGTCTGCCATCGCTGTGGTCTGACTGGGGCCAGATGTCGCGGGCCAACCAACTCAGGGCCGCATCGACAACGGCATCACTCGGGGCATGCCCATAGATCTCCAGCCAATGGTGCTGAGCGCGAAGCAGCGCGTCTTGCACGGACTCGAGGGAGATCAACGCCAGTGTCGCCGAGCGATCGTCGCCGAGCGGCAGGGCTGGTTCTTGAAGGCTGCGCTTCACCGCGCGGGCTTGCCGCCGCACAAACCCTGGCAACTGAATGCCGCCGCTCTCCTCAGCGGCAGCCGAGGGTCCCCGGAGGGATGATGCAGGGAGTCCATCACCAATCCCACTTGAGACCCGGTCCTGGTCTGTCGATGAGACGAGAGCTGATCCAATAAGAACAATCGCAGCTGATTCGTCGAGCTCCCCGGAGCCAACGTGTTCTGGTGCACGCGATGGCTCCTCGTCAGCGGCAACCTCCTCGCTGGCGTCCTGCTCCTCGCTCTCGGTGAGCACTTCCCGCAGCAGCTGCTCCACCATCGGTCCGCGGCTGCGAAATCCCATGCGGGATTTCATGCCGTCGATCAAGCCGAGCAGCTCTTCGCTGAGCTCAAGGGTGATGCGCCGTTTGTCGGATCCGCTCTCCGCCACACCCGGACGCTGATGACACCCTGAGGTTATCGGCCCATCAGTGAATTCATCAGCTGCTGCTGGGCCTGAACCGCCTGCTGATAACGCTCCATCAGGCTTTGACTCATCCGCGTTGGTGTGATCACCGCCGGAGTGAGACCAGGCAGGGTGGGAACAGGCGGCAGCGGATGCACCCAGCCAGGAGCCATCACCACAGCAGGCGCTGTGGGCTTCGGCTTCGGTTTGGCCACGGGTCGTGGCTGGGCCACAGCCACCACCGGTTCACGAGTCGCTGGCGTCTCCACCTGCACAGGAGGCACGGCCGGAGCCGGCTTCGGTCTGGCAGCAGCCCTCTGGGCGGCGATCAACAGGTCTTCGCGTTGGCGGAGCTGCGCCAGCTGGGAATCGGGAACCACGCTGAGCAGATGACCGGGCGTGGCATCCGCCGGATACACCAGGCTCACCTTCACGGTGTTGTTCTGTCCAGGCTTGAGATTCATCGTGGCGATCGGCAGGCTCTGGCCGGAGCGCAGGCCCACGTGCACCTCGCGGTATCCCTCATCGCTCTGGATACCGATCGAACCGCGGAAGGCCGTGAACGATTTGCCGTTGGGTGTGGGGTGGCTGAACACCACCTGATGGGGTCCGGCACCTTCGAGGTTGAGCTCCACGTCGAAGCGGACGCCGTAGGTGCCCACGTTGTCGAGGGAGGAATCCACCATCCGGCTCGCCAGCTGATTCACCTGCACCTCTTGGGTGCCGAAGTGGTGGCGACTGGTGCTCGTGAGCGGAACGTGTAGCGCACCCTGGCTCAGATCATGCTTGAGGCTCGCGGTGTAGGTATCCCCAAGGGCCACACCGGCCACACGGGAGAACACGGTGCCATCCTGGATCTGCCGCACGCGGCTGAGATAAATCCGTCCGGGCGCCAGCCGACGGCTATCCAGCACCGCCAGGATGTCGGCGTCGCTCTTGGGATTCTTCGCAGCCACCACAGCCATCTGGAACGGCCCATCGCTGCGGCCACGCAGCAAGCCATTGGCGATCCCCAGGGCCGGAAGCGCCGTGCTGAACAAGACGATCCGGCTGTAGGCCGGAATCGTGATCTCATCTTCCAGCCGGCGATCGAGTTGACCCCGCAGCATCTGCACGGCCGTGGCATCGCCCGGCCCCGTATTCCAGGGCCGGGGTCCCAGGGGTTTCACCCCCATCAGGTTGTTCGCTAGGTAGGGAGCCTCGAAGCTGTTGCGAACCGCCCCCTTCTTGAAGCGGATGTGAACGGGCTTCGGCCCCGGGTTGATCAGGATCGTGGCGAGGGTGAGCTCACCCCTGCGTCCGCCGCCGCCGCGCAGCTGACTACGGTCTTCCGGGAAATATTTGTGGTGAACGTGGAGGCCAAATTCACCGTTGAACGTATAGGTGGGGTTATCGAGCGGTTGGTTTGTTTCAGCGGCGATCGCTGAGCCGGGCTGGGTATCCACCAGGATCCCGGGGCCGAGCACCTCCTCCGGTTGATTGGAGTGAAGCACCGGCACGTTGTTAAACGCACCCTGGAGCGGTCGGGCGCTCTGACCAGCCATCAGGGCGACATAGGCCTGGGCAGGCATCGGTGCCACGTGCACGCCAGCCACCAGTGACAGCAACAACGGCTTCATCTGACCCGTGGGACCAACTGCTCTCACCGTGGGATCAAACAACCGGAAGGGCGGCCTGGGTTCCGTTTTGCTTTCGATCTTGCGGCATAAAAATCAGTGAACTACAGGGCTTTAGCCCTCGTGGAGGAGGGTGTGAGGCGCTATGGAACCATTCCCGCGGTCGGCCGTTGTCGACCGCTAGAACATCAACTGGTGTCTATTTTCCCATGTTCCCGCCATTCATTGGCTGCGGAGACAACTCCAACCCCCAACAGCTCCGCCGTCGCCACCAGGAGCGCAAGCTGCACACGCTCACCTTCTGGCGCGATGGGCTTGAGCGTCAGCTGGCCGCGATCAACGCCGCCATCAGCACGCTTGAGCGTCAAATGCAGGACTCAACAGACGCCTGAGTTCCGCCAGGGCCTGATGCAGCCGGCGGTGAACCGTGGCGGCACTGCTTCCCTCCCGCGCCGCCACCGCCCGCAGGCTCAGGCCCTGAAACACCACCGCCTCCACCACCTGCCTCTGGCGCTCGCCTAAGCGCTGCAATGCTTGCAGTGCGGCCACACGGTCCTCCTCTCGCTCGGCCCCATCAGCTGCACAGGCCTGAAGCGATTCATCGGCCTCGCTGAGCTGCCGAATCGACACGCCCCCGGCGTCACAGCTGAGACCCACCAACTCCAGCTGTTGCCACTGGCGGTTGCTCAGACCCAGCTGGCTGCACAGTTCTGCAGCCGTGGCCTCATGCCCTGTGGCGCTCGCCAGGGCCTGACGGCATTGCCTCAAGGCATGTGAACGTTCCTGTAAGCGGCGCGACACCCGAACCATCGGCGCCACATCCCGCAGGTAGTGGAGCACACCCCCCCGGATGTGCGGGCGGGCAAATGCGGGGAACGGCACGTTGCTGTGGCTGTCGTAGCGCTCGGCGGCGCGGATCAGTCCGAGCACCGCCACCTGATGCAAGTCATCGCGGAGTTCAGTGGTGCGGGCTGCGTAGTGCCCCGCCACGCTGTTCACCAGCGCCAGATGGTTCTGCACCCGCTGATTGCGGCTGCGGATGCGCCGTGAAGGCTGGGATCGCTTGACTGAAGTGGACACGGACTGAGACCTGATCTGGCTCTCTCAGCCAAGACGCGCTGTGACGGCCGGCGCATCCGTGCGGCCACGGAACTCACTGGGGCCGTGCCTGGGCCACAGCCTCCAGCAAGGCCAGGGGACCGTGCCGTTGCAGCCAATCGGTGTCGGATTCCGGCGTGACCAGCAGACAGCCAGCGAACCCCAAGGCATTAATGCTCATGCCGCTCCAATGCTCCTGGGTGCGAACCACGGTCATGAACCACTGCGGATCGAGCAGGAGGTTGTACGGCTGCAGAGGCTGCACCTGATACGCCGGTTCGCCAAGGCCGAGCTCACGCTGATGGCGGAGATAGAGCGCCATCAGCTCCTCTGCTGCATCAGGCGTGCCAAAACACAGGCGCCGGCTGAGGCGGTAGCGCCAGGGCCAGGCCGGCTCCGTGCCTTCCAGCTGAGCCAGGCAAGACGCCGCCAGCGGACAGCTGACCTCCTGGTCGGCGCGAGGCAAGAGCTGCAGATGGCGGTGCGGCTGGCTGGCGCCGGCGGCGGCGCAACTGTTGAAGAACCACAGCCCAGCGGTGTCCGCCTCAACGGCGGCCAGGGCCTGCCAATCGCTGCGCTGCAGCCAGCCCGCCTGGGGCTGCCAGCTCTGGGAGATCAACAACACGTGTCCCCGCTGCACCGGGAATTTGTTGAGGATGAGCACGTGCTCCGCGCTGAGCTGTTCCACCTCCAGCTCGGGATCCCAGGGCAGGAAGGGATTCGGCTTGGGGCCGGCACTACGCAGATGTTTGGGCGTTTCGGAGAGCAACCGACGCAACACAAACGGTTCACAGCCCGGCAACTCCACCAGCTCGGTGTGCAGCGGCACCAGCGCCCCGGAGCTCTCGGCCACGTCACTGCGGGCCAGGGCTGCCTCAAGCAAACGACCCATCAGCTCTGGCCCTGACGCAGCCGTGCCAGGGACGCCCCCCGGTAGTAGTGGCCCAGGATCTGGTTGTAGCGCTGGCCGCTGCTCGCCATGGCCTGGGCACCGTGCTGACTCATCGACGCCCCCAAATGGCTATGGGCTTCCATGCTGATCTCGCTGGTGGCGGCGTACAGGCTTTCCACGATGCCGCCCTGATAGCTGAGGATCAGGCCGCTGGTGAGGGCCGCCGCCTCGCGGGTGCGCGCCGTGCTGCTGGCCAGGCCCCGATAGGCCTGCCAGCGGGTGGTGTTGCCCAGATGCCAATGGCGGCTGGCGGGCCGCGCCATGTGGGCGAGGGCATAGGAGCGAGCAGCCACCGCCTGGGCTTTGAGCGCTTCCATCGACCAGGAACTGGGCATCTCCGCTCCCACCACCGAGGCCACATAGGCCTCCAGTGGCAGATGGTTGACCGCCAACAGGCCATCGCTGTCGCGGAGAACCCGCAAGCGACCGTCGTAGGCCTGGCCGTTCACGCTCACCGTGTGGCCGGCGCTGGTTTCCAGCCAGAGTTCCGCCGGCAGACCATCAGCGGCACTGAGACTGAGGGCTGCGCCGGCCGCCCCCTGACGCACCACCGATCCATCGGCACCCCGCAGCCACCAGGGCCCACTGGCCGACAGCTGCAATTGCGAGGCTGCGCGGACCACAGCCACGCGGATCTCCAAGGCGAGCGGCGTGCCGCGGGCCGGTTCCGCCAGAGCCAGGCCTCCGCCCTTGGCCGCCATGCGCTCTGCAGCCAGGCCGCGCAAGTCATCCCCTGCCGACGACTGGGGCACCGCGTGGGGTGGCGGACTCGCCAGCATCGCCTCCAACAGCGGACCGTCGAGGCTTGAGCCGTTGGGCATCACGGCCTGGGCCCAGAACCCCAGCCCCAGCGCCCCCAATCCCATCGGCGCGCCGAGCATCAGGCTGCGCCAATTCACAGCCTCACGGACTGCTGCCAGTCGTCTGGATCGCAGCCAGAGCCTGAGCCGTTGATCTGTCCGTCCCATAGGAGCTGACCGGCACCTGTCAGACGAACCAGGCCTGGTCCGGCGTCGTCGCAGAGCATTCCACCACGCCGGGGTGATGGTTGCCAGCCGCGCACCTGGGACCGCTGCAACCGCTGCATCCACCAGGGCGCCACCAGGGCGTGGGCCGAGCCGGTGACCGGATCCTCATCAATGCCCAGCCCTGGCGCAAAGAAGCGCAATTGGTAGTCGCAGGAGCCGTCCATCAGCTCAGGGCCACCGGTTGGCAGGGCTTGCATCAGCACCAGTCCCATACGGTCCTGGCCCTGTAATCGGGGCGCGGGATTGTCCATCGCTGCCAACGGCGCATCCACCGGCAACAGCGCCACGCGATAGCCCAGGGCCGAACCCCAGTAGGCCTCAATCGTTGTGCCGAGAAGGGTTTCCAGAGCATTGGGCACAGCCAGTGGCTCAAGCCCCCAACCCGGCAACACCAAACTGGCGCTCCCAGGCCAGCGCGCTTCGAGGCCCACCGCCAAAGCACCGCTGCGGCTGACGAGCTGCAGGGTGGTGCCTGGCTGCAGGCGGCCCCAGTGGGCCAGGGCCAGCGTGGCCGCCAGGGTGGCATGACCGCAGAGCGGCACTTCGCAGCTAGGGGTGAACCAGCGCAGGCGCCACTGCCCCTGCTCGCTGCAATGCAGAAACGCCGTTTCCGACTGTTTGAAACTGCCTGCGAGGCGCTGCATCCAGGCCGCTGATGCGGGCTGCTCGAGCAGCACCACCGCGGCGCCATTGCCGTGCAGCGGTTCGCTGCTGAACGCCTCCACCAACACAGCGGGTAAGCGCTGCTCCATCACGCGAAGGCCAGCTCCTCAGGCTTGAGGCCGCGCCCCATCAACAGCCGAACCGCCGCCGCCGGCTCCAGCTCGCCTGCCATCAGCGCTCCCACCTGCTCACAGATCGGGAGATGCCAGCCATGGCGTTCGCCCAAGGCCAACACCGCCAGGGCGGTTTGCGCCCCTTCCACGGTGGCGCCCACCCGCTGCAGGGCGGCATCACGATCCAAGCCCTCCGCCAGCGCAAGGCCAAAGCGGTAATTGCGGCTGAGGTTGCTATTGGCTGTGGCCAGCAGATCCCCCAGACCCGCCAGGCCATAGAGGCTGGGAGCATCGCCCCCCAGGCCCTGGATCACCAGACCCATCTCCACGAGTCCACGGCACAGGAGCGAGGCCTTGGCATTGGCCCCCAGCGCCAGGCCGTCACACACACCAGCCGCGATCGCCATCACGTTCTTGAGAGCGCCGGCCACCTCGGTGCCCACCGGGTCGTTGTTGGTGTACAGCCGCAGGCGCTCGCTGCTCAGGGCCTGTTGCAACTCCGCGGCGAGCGCTTGGTTGTCGCTGGCCAACACGCTGGCAGCCGGCAACCCCTCGGCCAATTCAGTGGCCAGATTCGGGCCGCTGAGCACCACCACCGGCAGCTCGGGCAGCTCACGTCGCCACAGCTGGCTTGGAGTGCACTGCAGCTCGAGATCGATGCCTTTGCTGCAGCTCAACAGCGGCACGCCAATGGGCCAATTGGGTGCCAGCTGCGGCACCAGGCTGCGCACCCCATGGAGCGAGGCGGCCATCACCACCAAGTCGGCATTCGCTAGAGCCCGTTGAGGGGACCCTCCTTGGCGCCGGCTCCAACCCTGCACCTGATGCCCCTGTTCCTCGAACAGCGCAGCGAGGGTGGAACCCCAGGCCCCAAGACCGATGACCGCGATGCGCAGGCTCATGGCGCCATCATGCGCCAGCGTCAGCGTGTTGTTGCAGCACCTCCAGGGGGATCACCGCCAGGGTGCTCTGCTCACAGGCCTCGAGCCGCACCGGCGGGGCCATGCCGTCGTCGTAGGCCTCGAGCCAGCGGCCGGCGCAGACGCACCAGTGATCACCGGGTTTGAGGCCAGGGAAGCCGTATTGGGGTGCAGGGGTGCTGAGGTCGTTGCCCTGGGCGCGCGAATAGGAGAGGAAGCGCTCATCCACCACACAACACACCGTGTGGCGGCCGAGATCCGCGCCATCGGTGCGGCAGCTGCCGTCGCGGGTCCAACCGGTCATCGGCTCGCAGCCGCAAACCGCCAGGGGCTCGCCGAGCACGTTCAGGGCTGGGGTGTCGTTGGGGCTCACAGGGGCGAACAACGCTCTGGTGAGCGGCAGTCTGACGACGGAGTGGCACAAATCGCGATCAGACAGTTGACGGACCCTGGGGGGCAGGCGTTAGAGGTCATTCAGCAGACCCCCCTACATGAGCTGGGACTTCACCGAAGACGGCGCCTTCCTGGCCCTGTGCGATGCCTTCAAGGAAAGCGGCGAGAGCTCGGCGATCGAGTTCCTGGCCAACGGTGAAGGTGCCTTCCACTTTCAGGAGCTGGCTCAGAACGCCGCCGGTGAGGGCATTGATCTCTCCGACTCCACCGATCTCGAGGAGTTTCAACAGGAAGTGATCGAAACCCTCGAAGACCTCTGCGGCTGATTGCTCAACCGACCGGGAGGACCCCACAGCACCGGCAGCAGGGCCTCTCGATCCAGTCACGGAGATCTCGGCGTCAGGCGCCGTAGAAGAAGGCGATCTCCTTGTCCTTCAGACCCTCCCAGCCAGCGGCCTTGAGGCGCGCATCGAGGGTTTGCTGGTCGAAATGCTTCGAGCCGGTCTTCACGATGCGGTTGCGCATCGATTTCTTCACGCCACTGCGGGCGCGCTGGCTCTCCAGATCCATCACCTCCTTGTAGAGGCTGATCATCTCCGCAGGGATCGGGGTGCCATCGAGATCGAGGCCTGCAGCGATGGCGTCGTCGACGCCGCCGGGTCCGGCAATGGCCATGCAGGGGAGGGGTTCAGGGCGAGCAGACCCTAGGGCCGGCTCCATCCAGAACGGTTCTCAGGCCGAGAAATAACGGGCCTGGCTGTGCAGGGCCACCAGGGCCGTGGTGCTCTGCTCGGGCTCGAGCTGATCGCTCTCATCCATCGACAGACCGATGCGATCGGTGTGCAGCCAGGCCAGCTGCTGGCGCGAATCGGCCACGTTCGGGCAGGCGGGGTAACCGAAGGAGTAGCGACTGCCGCGGTAGCGCTGAGCGAGCACGTCCCGCAGCGGCATGTCGGCCTGATCTGCAAAGCCGAGCTCGCAGCGGATCCGGGCATGCACCCACTCCGCCAGGGCCTCGGCCATCTGTACGCCCAGGCCGTGGAAATAGAGGTAGTCGCTGTACTGGTCGCCCTTGAACAGCTCCTGGGCAAAGGCCGTGGCCTTCTCGCCCATGGTCACCGCCTGCATCGGCAACACATCGGTGGGCTGGCCGCCGGCGAGGTCTTGATAGAAGTCGGCGATGCAATAGCGGTTGCCGGAGCGCTGACGCGGCAGGGCGAAGCGGCCGAGCTCACGGCTGTTCTCCACGGGATGGCTGCGCTGCTCGGGATCGAACACCACCACGCTGTTGCCCTCGCGGCCGCAGGGGAAGTAGCCGTAGGCCACCCGCGGCGTGAGCAGCTGCTCCTCCAGACAGCGGGCCATCCACTGCTGCAGCACTGGCTCAGCCTTCTCAGCAAGCATCGCCTCGTAGTCCTCACGCGATTGCCCCTGGGCCTTGCGCAGCTGCCACTGCCCGGCAAACAGAGCGTTGCGATCCAGGTAGGCGTACACCTGCTCGAGCGGGATGTCGGCTTCGGTGAGCACCTGGCTGCCCCAGAAGGGAGGCGTGAGCGCCGGTTCAGCGGGCACCGCTTCAGAGCGGTGGTCGTTGGGATCAGCGGGAGCCGGGGCGGCCGCTTCATTGGCGGCTGCGGCCTCGGGAGCCGTTCCGGCGGCATCACCAGCCGGTACACCCCCAGCCTCGGCCTCTACGGCCGTCTCAAGCCCCAGGCCCTCGGGAGCGCCGGCGAGGAAGCCACGCCCGTTGTCCCACTGGTCGGCGTCGCGGGCCGCCACGTAGGCGTCCATGAAGCGCAGGTCGGCGAAGGCATCGCGGCCGTAGATCACCTGGCCCTGGTACACCTCGCGGCAGTCCTTGTTCACGAAGCGCGGGGTGAGGGCGGCGCCGCCAAGGATCACCGGCACGTCGATGCCCGCATCGTTGAAGGCCGCGAGGTTGTCCTTCATGAACGCGGTCGACTTCACCAGCAAACCGCTCATGGCGATGCAATCGGCCTGGTGCTTGTGCTGGGCCTCGATAATCGCCTCCACCGGCTGCTTGATGCCGAGGTTGATCACCTCGTAGCCGTTGTTGGTGAGGATGATGTCCACCAGGTTCTTGCCGATGTCGTGCACATCGCCCTTCACGGTGGCGATCAGGAACTTGGCCTTGGCGGAGCTCTCGCCCTCCACCTTGTCCATCAGCGGCTCGAGGAAGGCCACGGCCGATTTCATCGTTTCGGCGCTTTGCAACACGAAGGGCAGCTGCATCTGGCCGGAGCCGAACAGCTCACCCACCACCTTCATGCCATCGAGCAGGAAGGTGTTGATGATCTCGAGGGGCTTGTAGGTGTCGAGGGCGATCTTGAGCGCGTCTTCCAGGCCGATGCGCTCACCATCGATGATGTGCTGCTTGAGCCGCTCCTCGATCGGCAGGTCGCTGAGCTGCGGACCTGAAGCACGCGCTTCCTTGGCGCTCACCCCTTCGAACAGCTTGGTGAGCTCGGTGAGCGGGTCGTAAACGCAGACGCCGTTGTCGAAGCGGCGGTTGTCGTTGATCAGATCACGGCACACCTGCTGGTGCTCCTCGCTGATCTTCACCAGCGGCAGGATCTTGGCCGGGCTCACGATCGCCGCATCCATGCCGGCCTCGCAGCAGTCGTGCAGGAACACGGAATTGAGCACGATCCGTGCCGCCGGCGAGAGGCCGAAGCTCACGTTGCTCACGCCGAGCACCACGTGCACGCCGGGCAGGTTCTGGCGGATCATCCGGATCGCTTCCACCGTGGCCAGGCCGTTCTCCCGGTCTTCCTCGATGCCGGTGGAGATGGGGAGAGCGAGGGGGTCGTAGAAGATCTCGTGGGCGGGGATGCCGAACTCGAGGGCATCGCGGTAGGCGCGCTGGGCGATGGCGAACTTGCGCTCCGCCGTACGCGCCATGCCCTCTTCATCGATGGTGCCCACCACCACGCCGGCGCCGTAGGCGCGGGCCAGCTCCAACACCTTGAAGAAACGCTCGTCGCCGTCTTCGTAGTTGGTGGAGTTGAGGATACACTTGCCGCCGGACACCTTGAGGCCGGCCTCCATCTTTTGCCACTCGGTGGAATCGAGCATCAGCGGCAGGTTCACGTTGGTGACCAGCCGGCTCACCAGCTCGCGCATGTCCCGCTCGCCATCGCGCCCCACGTAGTCGACGTTCACGTCGAGCACGTGCGCGTTCTCTTTCACCTGGCCACGGGCCACGGCCACCAGACCGTCCCAGTCCTCAACGGCGAGTAGGTCGCGCACCTTTTTGCTGCCGCTGGCATTGAGGCGCTCGCCAATGATCAGGAAGGAGTTGTCCTGCAGGTAGGGCGTGGTGCCGTAGATCGAACTGGCGCTGGGCTCATAGGCCAGCGCCGGGCGGGGATCCTCAGCGCTCTGGCGCAATTCAGGCGTGCGCACCCGGCGTGGCGCCGGCTTCAGTTCCGCGGCCAGCTCCGCCAAAGCGGCGATGTGGGCCGGGGTAGTGCCGCAGCAGCCACCGATCACCTGCACACCGAGATCTTCCACGAAGTGCATCAGCTGCATCTTCATTTCCACCGGCGTGAGCCGGTAGTGGGCCACACCGCCGATGTTTTCGGGCAGGCCAGCGTTGGGGATGCAGCTCACCACAAAGGGGCTGTGCTCGCTGAGGTAGCGCACGTGCTCCTTCATCTGCTCAGGGCCGGTGGCGCAGTTGAGCCCGAGCACATCGATGGGGAACGGCTCCAGGATCGCCACCACCGCGGCGATGTCCGAACCCACCAGCATCGTGCCGGTGGTTTCAATCGTCACGCTCACCATCAGCGGCCGGCGTTGACCGGTTTTGGCGAAGGCCTGCTCGATCCCCTGCAGCGCCGCCTTGATCTGCAGCACGTCTTGGCAGGTTTCGACGATGAACAGATCCACATCGCCGGCGATCAGCCCCTCGGCCTGCTCGGCGAAGGCATCGCGCAGTTCATCGAAGCCGATGTGCCCGAGCGTGGGCCGCTTGGTGGTG